>WNFP01000005.1_pt1 | contig 307697 bp, 278 predicted proteins | sample 5400201 | NCBI WGS metagenome assembly WNFP01 (sample SAMN13153355, study PRJNA577476) | soil metagenome | isolation source: 115 cm saprolite under Madrone tree | place: USA:California | collected 2016-06-14
CGAATCCAGCCGGGGAAATGTAGCTGCACATAGGCCAAGCGGCGCTCGTCCATGTCAACATTGCCGGTCACGCGAATTTCATTGCTCACCTGCTTCATTTCGACTGTGCCGAGCTTCACTCCAATGCTTTGCATTCGTTGTGGAGTGAGCTGTACAGGGGCCAGTGGCACCTCATTTTCAGGGGCTGCGCTGACGGTAAAATCTGTACCTGTCGCAGACGGCGAATCCATCCTGGGAGTGTCGGCTTCCATTTGCATTGATGGAGATGCCGCTGACGAAGACTTGCTGGTTGCCGAATACCGGGAGTGCCACCAGAATGCGAACAGCCCTGCCGCCAGAAGCACATTCAAGCTGATCGCGACGATCATCCCTCGGCGATAATTCGTTGTGCCTTGGTATCCGTTCATTGGAAATTCACCCCCGTCAGCGCTTCTAATTGGGCCAGGGCCGATTCGTGATCCGCCAATTCCCGCTGGTATTCAACCTGGAGATTCAGCACATCAAGAAATGACGAGAGCAACGTCTCGAAATCCTGGCGATTAGCCCGATAGGCAGCCAGGGCCGAGCGAAACGTCGCCTCAGATTGAGGAATGAGTCCTTCTTTGTAGATCTTCAACTGTTCCGTCGAAGTTTCGGCGAGGACATATTGATCCTGTACTTCGGCCAAGCGTCTCTGTGACTCAGCCAGTTCAGCCTTGCGCCGGCCGCGATTGGGAAGATTGATCCCGAACGTAGCTACGTAGTAGTCCCGGAATTTTCTATCGGTGTTCTCGTACATGTATTGAACATTGAAGTCGGGCCGGAACTCCTTGTGGGCAAGCTCGATTTGCGATTCCGCTTTTCTCACCATTTGTTGTTGCGCCTGAATATCCGGGTTCTGTTGTTTTGCCAGATCCAGCAGGTCTGAGGCGCTGTACTGAATGTTTCGGACTGCAAGCGGTTCCGTTTGAACGTCAGCGGTGTCTTGCGGGCGGTTCAAGAGCTGCTTTAGTTGCGCTTCCAGTTGTCTCACTTCGCGATGGTGCATCGTGATTTCCTGCAGGATCTTGGTGTGCTGAAGCTGGGCTTTAAGGACCTCCTGCTGGTTACCCTGGCCCACGCGATAGCGGGATTCGACGATCTGCTGCATGTCTCCCAGCAGCTTGTCATCACGCTCCAGAACCGAGAGGGTTTGCTGCAGGTAGGCAAGCTTGAAGTAAACGGCTTTGAGCTTTGCGACAACTCCGCGGCGCACGGATTCGATTTGAGTCTGGCGTACATCGGCTTCGCGGTTTGCGACTTGGCCCCGAAGGCTGCGCTTACCAGGAAATGGAATCTCCTGCGAAGCGCCAATGCCGATATAGGCGAATTCGCTGTTCGTGTAACCAGCGAAGGGGCGCGGGCTGCCTACGGCGAACTGCTGCACCGTGAGCTGTGTATCCGGCAACGCGGAGACTTGACTCGCAACATGTGTTGCCGCTTCGTAGCCGCGCCGTGCTGCTGAAATATCAGGGTTGTTCTGCTCGGCTTCATGGACGAGTTCCTGAACACTGACGACAGGACCGGTGTCGCGCGACACCGCTCCCGGTTGGTTGGGCACATTGGATTCGTGCGGTTGTTGCTGCCCCGATGCTACTGAGGCGAGCGCAATCGGCAGCGCTACGACCAATACGTAGAGACACCGATGCTTAAGAATCGCGAAATTGCGCGCAAATGCGCATAAAGCTTCCATCTTTCCTCCAGGCGGAACATGTCAGAAGAAGAGGGTGGCGTTTCAGGCGGCGAGTGACCGAGTACAGCAGAAGTTGCAAAAGGATGCTGCGGAGGTTCCGCGAGTTGAGCAGTCGCTTGCACAGCGTAGAGAAGCTGAGCCTGACAGGTAAGATTGAACGACGATTTTGCTACCGCAGCTTGGTCTTGGGAACCGACCGTTTTGCAGCAGGAATGAGATGACGGCATCTGGTGATCGCCGCATTCGTGGCCCATTCTCCGGCAGCACGCCTGTTCCTCCGGGGTAAGGGCGGCGGACGGAAGCAGACACGCCATCATCGGCGTTCCCCAACTCAGGAATGCCAGCAGAAAAACGCCGACCTTTGCAAAAAGCTTCACTTAACAGTAAGTGTACCAAACGCTTCAAAGTCTTAGACGCGCTAATGCCCTCGGAAGTTACACTCCCAGATCCAGCTTTGCTCCAAGCACCAAAGTGGGAACGAGGAAAGCAGACTGTAACGCGGTTTTGGCGTCTCTCGCCAGGGATGGATTCGAATCTGGCGTCTGTTGACTCTGGACTGCAACTCCAGATTGTATCCTTGTAGCTATGCCGAATACTCACAACGGCGTGCAGCCCAGCTTTCAAATTGGCGAACTCGCAAGGCGCACAGCTCTCAGCATTGATGCCATTCGGCTCTACGAGCGACGGAAGCTCCTGCCGCCAGCTTCGCGCAGTGCGGGCCGATTTCGCCTATACACCCCGGAGGCCGTCGATCGCCCGCGTTTTGTGCGGAGAATGCAGGCGTTGGGATTTCGCTGCACGAGATCAAGGAACTGATGGGAGTCCGTACGGACAAGGCACACGCATGCTCAGCGGTGCGCCAGTTCCTGAAAATGAAATTAAGCGATGTTGTTGTAAGCATCCAGGAACTCCAGCAACTTGAAACAGAGTTAAGCGCTGATTTGCAGAAGTGCAATGGAGAGTTGAAGCAGCGGCGCGGTAAGGCGTGCGCATGCCCCGTGCTCGAAGAAGAACGGACAAACGGATGAACGTTGAAGTGCTGTATTTCGAGGGTTGTTCAAACTATTTGTCAACAATCGAAATGATTCGTCAGCATAGTGCTCTCTCTGAGTATTGAGGGCTGGGAGCCATTCCGAAGCCAGGTGGAAGGACCCGGGGTGCAGGTCTTCCACACATTCTCTGGCAGGCACCCAGCATCAGATCGCCGCAGTGCTCTTCTCGGGTGGCAGTTTTGTTTTGCGCTTCTTAAGAGACGCCTGAATGCGGGATGGACTTCAGTGCGCCCGTTGACGCGCTCCCGGTCTTTCAGCCTGCCGCTTGCTTCCGGGACGACGGAACATAGTTTCCACTGCCCTTTTACTTTTACCTTTTTGAGAATGTTGATTCGCGTTCTCGATCCGGCGCTGGCTCCCGAGTGCAACATGGCGGCGATTGTCCGTCCTTATAAAAATTCGCGCAAATGCGCGGATGGACACCCGGGTGGACACCAAAAACTGGGTTTCGTGGACACCACAATGGACACCAAAACCCGATTTTTTTGGACACCAGGATGGACACCAAGCCGCTAAGTTGTTGAGGATAAAATGATTGGTGCCGAAGAAGGGACTCGAACCCCCACACCCTTGCGAGTACATGGACCTGAACCATGCGCGTCTGCCAATTCCGCCACTTCGGCATTGAAATGCGCTCGGAGACTCTCCGGCGCAGTGACAGGAAAACTACTTCTCTATTTTATAGGCTTTGCGGCTGGTGTCAAACCGAGCAGTGGAAAAACGGAAAAGGAAGCCACCAAAAGGAGGCCCCGGAAAATTCACCGACCCTGCGCGCTTGCGGCGGCGTGATCTGAGCATAATGAGGGCCGCAATGGCTGGCCGGTTTTTAGAGGGCTTCGACCGCGAGGAGTTCGTTTACTTTTGCGCCCAGCTGCCTTAGCGAGAAGGGCTTTTGCAGGAAGGGCACCAGCTGGAGCGAGATTCCGGTTTGCAGGATTACATCGTCGGTGTAGCCGGAGACGAAGAGCACTTTTACGCCGGGGCGGTATTCACGCAGGCGGTCGGCAAATTCGCGGCCATTCATTCTGGGCATGACCACGTCGGTGATGACCAGGTCGATGGGCAGGTTATCGAGCACGAAGCGGAGGGCTTCCGGGCCGCTGGCGGCGCCGGTCACCGAGTAGCCGATGGAGGTGAGATATTCCGCCGTGGTATTGCGCAATTCGGGTTCGTCTTCCACCAGCAGGATGTGTCCAGCGCCTGGTTTGACCTCTACCGGAGCCTCCTGCACGGTGGCAGCGGCTGCGGGCGGGGTGATCGCGGGCAGAAAAATGCTGATTTCCGTGCCTTTGGTCAGTTCGGACTTCACTACGATATCTCCCTTGCTCTGCTGCACGATGCCATAGACAGTGGAGAGGCCGAGGCCGGTGCCGCGCCCTACCTCTTTGGTGGTGAAGAAGGGATCGAAAGCGTGCGCATGCGTGTGTTCATCCATGCCCACGCCGGTATCGCGGAAGCGAATGACCACGTAGTCGGAGCAAGGTGCGCTGCCGGGTGGGGTGGCGGTGCGCTTGCAATCCTCGGTGGTGATCCAGAGATGTCCGCCATCGGGCATGGCTTCACGGGCATTGACCACGACATTCAGGACAATTTGCTCGAAATGGGTTTTATCGATGACCACGGTGCCGCTGGAGCCGAGGTGCAGCTTGAGTTCAATGTCCTCGCCGATCAGGCGGGGCAGGATGCTGGAAAATTCGCGGATGGCCTGGTCGAGTTGCATCGGGCCGGGGCGGGTGATCTCCTTGCGGCTGAAGGTGAGGAGCTGGCGGGTAAGGCCGGTGGCGCGCTGCGTGGTTTCCAGAATTTTCTGGCAGTAGCGCTGCCAGGTTTCCTGATGCCCGAGTTTGGATTGCAGCAGTTCGGCATAGCCGCCCAGCACGCCCAGCAGATTATTAAAGTCGTGGGCCACGCCGCCGGCCAGCCTTCCCAGGGCCTCCATTTTTTGTGCCTGAAGGAATTTGGTTTCCAGTTCCTGCTGCTCGGTGCGGTCCAAAAGCATGCCAAAAATGCATTCTTTTTCGCCCACGGACACCAGGGAGGCGAAGTAGAGCGCAACATGTCTGTGTCCGAGAGCGTCTTTAAATTCGATGGGCCAGTTGCGGACGGCCCCTTTGCTTTTTAGTTCAGCAAAAAATTTTTCCCGCTCGCCTCGGGGCCAGAGGCCGAGATGCGCCGCCGTTTTTCCGATCACTTCCTCCGCGGGAAGCTGCAGCAGGCGGAGAAAATTGTCATTGACGTCGATGAAAATGCCGTCAATGGAGACAATCACGCAGCCGGTAGGGCTCTGGCGAAACATGGTGGCGAAGCGCTCTTCCGATTGTTTCAGCGCCAGTTCGGCTTCCTTGCGCTCGGTGATGTCGATGGAGGTGCCTTCGAGAATGGGATGGCCATCAGAACCGGTGATGAGGCTCGCGCGCTCCAGAATCCAGAAGCGCGTTCCATCTTTGCGGCGCTGTTCGCACTCGTAGTTGATGAGCTGCTTTTCATTTTGAAGGCGGGAAACGAACTTGCGGCGGGACTGGGGAGTAACGTAAAGCGACGACATATCTGCCGCCAGGGCTTCCTCTTTCGAGGCGAACCCGTACAGAGCGATGAAGGCGCTGTTGCAGTCCAGCAGGTGACCATCGAAAGTGGTGAGATAAACCGAGGCCAGATTGCCCTCAAACAGGTCCCGGTAGCGGCGGGCAACGATGGTGGCGGCTTCCGCCTGAGTTTCAAACAGAGTGAGGACCATGCCGAAGGCGACAAAAAACGGAGGCAGCTCCCAGAAAAAGCTCTCAATCGCAGGGCCTATGTGATACGGCTTAAGAATAAATGCCACGGGGAACGATGCGCCCCAGTAAATAAACGAGAGCGAAGTAAAGACCACTCCAGGAGTGATCCGGTGGAAATGCCGCCAGTAAAGAATTCCGGTGACGGTGAAGTACTCAAACAGTATGAATGGCACGCCGTAGTCTGGACGACGCAGGATCACGGGAATCATCATCAGCCCAGGCGCCCCAAAGACCAGGCAGAAGGCATAGGCATAAATGGTCCGGCGGGTGTAATGGGTCGACATGATGTACACGCCGCCGAAAACACAGATGCCGATCAGGGCCGGGTAAACCCACATATGGCCCTGCAGGTAAAGAGAACAAACCACATAAATGATGGAAGGAACACCGAGGACGGCAATAAAGAGAATGCGGCGGCGATTGGTCCGGCAGGCCGCGGAAACCGAGAGCTCAAAGCAAATGCCGGCAACTTCCAGAGTGGTGAGTTTTAGAAGGTCGGTTGTGCGCTCCCCGATAAGGGTTAAACTGTGCAGCCACGCGGCGCCAAAATGCACCAGAATGGCGATCCAGCCCAGCATCCATACGCCAGTAGGGGGCTGGCGGTCGCGCACCCAGGTCCAGACAAAGAGCAGGACCAGCAGCCCCATCACGCAAAACACTATGAATTCTGAGAATTGCGTCGACATAGCGGGAATTCATCTTTCCGCCAATCCGGGGAGATTGAGCGCTATAAGAAAATTTTTATTACTGCATGGGAAATAATGTACGAGGCTTTACCCGTACAAGCAACAAGAATTAAGCAATTTAAAGGCCCTTTTTGGTGGGGGATGGTTCAGGAGTTCTCGCGGGGCTTTCCGGCAGGCTTTTCTGCCGGATTTTCGTGCACCCGTTCACGGAATGTCCCGGACATGCCCCGGGCCAGAAAAACGGCGGAATCCCCGTATTTGTCGCGCAGTTTATCGGTTGCCGAAAGCGCCTGGGCCCACTTTTTCCGGCGGTCGTCCTCGAGCAGGTTCATTTGTTCCGAAGCCTCGGCGAAATTCGAGGTATGAACACCCAGCAGGCGGACAGGTCGTCCTGTTTGCCAGTTTTGGCGAAACAGCCGGCTGATGGTGGCAAAAATTTCCGTGTCCATCTGGGTTGGCGCCTGCGGCGAATGAGCGCGCGTGATGGTGGTGAAGTCGGAGTATCGCAGCTTGAGCTGGATGGTGCGAGCGGAGAAGCCCTGATAGCGCAGACGGCGGCCCACCATCTCGCAAAGATGGGAGAGCGTGGACTCAAGTTTTTCCACGTTGGCGGTGTCCTCGCCGAATGTGTGTTCGTGGCTGATGGATTTGGCGTCACAGTCGGCGCCCACTTCACCCGAGAACCATGCGCCTGCATCTTCACCCCGCGCTTTGCCGGCCAGCGCTTCTCCCCATTTGCCGAAATTTTCTTCGAGAATTGAGGGTTCCACACGAAGCAGATCGCCAATGCGCACTATTCCCATGCTGTTCAGGCGCGCTTTGGTCACTTTGCCGACGCCGGGAATCCTGCCTGCGTCGAGCGGGGCCAGAAAGCGTTGCTCGTGCCCCGCGAGCACGTACAGGACGCCGTTGGGCTTGGCCTGATCGGAGCATATCTTGGCCATCAGACGCGAGCTGCCAATGCCAATCGAGCAATTCAGGCCCGTGCGTTCTTTCATCCGCTGGTGCAGTTTGTGCGCTGAGAGCAGCGGCGGTCCGTGCAGCTTCTCCGTACCGCTCATGTCGAGGTAAGCCTCGTCCACGGACGCCATCTCCACGGCGGGAGAAAACGTTTCCAAAACGGTGCGCGCTTTCTGCGAGTACTCACGATAGCGGTCCGGATGGCCGTCAAGAAAAATGGCATGCGGGCACAGTTTGGCCGCGGTGCGCAGCGGCATGGCGGAGTGTACGCCGAACTTTCGCGCTTCATACGACGCGGCGGAGACCACGCCGCGCTCGTTCTTTTGTCCGCCCACGACTACGGCTTTGCCTTTCAACTCCGGGGCAAACAGCTCTTCCACGGAGACGAAGAAGGCGTCCATGTCGACGTGAAAGATGGTCCTTGGCGCAGCCACAAGGATGACGATACATCAGCCAGGCACGGCTTACGGAGCTTAAATTTTTCGCGTGCCGTGAATCCGGCCTTTTGCTCAAAGGCCAAAGTGTAAAATCGCCCAAGAGCCTGTATCCCCGGAACGTGGCAGTGGCATCCAAAAATGAGGTTAAATTGTGCCCCCGGTTCAACAAATCGAAGCATCGAGTGCTGTTTCCGAAAGGGCGCTGGGGCGCCGGTATATGGCTGTGCGAGGGCAGACGGAAGCCCTGGCTGCGTCACTTTCCGCAGAAGATCAAATGGTGCAGTCCGGCGGGGAAAGCAGCCCCACAAAGTGGCACAGAGCGCACGTGAACTGGTTCTTTGAAACGTTTATTCTGAGGCCGCATCTGCGCGGTTATCGCCCGTTTCATCCCGCGTTTCAGTCTTTGTTCAATTCCTATTACAACGCAGTTGGCCCGCAACCGGAGAAATCACTGCGCAATACCTTTTCCCGTCCGGATGCGAGTGAAGTGCTTGCCTACCGTCATTACGTCGATGAGCATATGCAGTCTCTCCTCGAAATGGATGGACTTTCCGGCGAGATCGGGAAACTGGCCGAACTGGGCATGAACCACGAGCAGCAGCACCAGGAGCTGATTGTTACCGACATCAAGCACGCATTCTGGACCAACCCATTGCGCCCGGCATATCAGAGTGCGGACACGGTTGAGCTCTCGTCGCAGCCATCGCAGGCGTTTCACTCGTATCCAGAGGGCCTGTGCGAAATCGGCGCTGAAACGGGGCGCTTTTATTTCGACAATGAAGGGCCGCGCCACAAAGTATTCGTGCCTGCCTTTCGCCTGGCGACCCGCCTTGTAACCTGCGGCGAGTACATGGCCTTCATTGCAGATCGTGGATACCAGCGCCCGGAGCTTTGGCTCTCCGATGGATGGAAAGCGGTCCAGGCGCACGGCTGGAACGCTCCGCTGTACTGGGAGCGTGCGGGTGACAAATGGCTGCACTTCACGTGTTCGGGAATGCGTGAAGTGGAAGCCAGTGGGCCGGTCTGTCACGTTAGTTATTACGAGGCCGATGCCTTTGCCCGCTGGGCCGGTGCGCGCCTGGCAACCGAATTTGAGTGGGAGATTGTAGCTGCTGAATCCCAGGTGGCGGGGAACTTTCTGGAAGACGAAAAATTTCATCCCCAGCCCGCACACAGCAAAGAAACGGGACATCCGCTGCAGCTGTTCGGCGACGTTTGGGAGTGGACGGCCAGCGCTTATCTTCCGTATCCAGGCTACAGACCCGCGGCCGGAGCGCTGGGCGAGTACAACGGAAAATTCATGTCCGGCCAAATGGTGCTGCGCGGCGGCTCATGCGCAACGCCTCGCTCGCATATCAGGGCCACCTATCGCAACTTCTTTCCACCGGAGACACGCTGGCAATTTTCCGGAATCAGGCTGGCGCATGACGGTCTTTAGAACTCAGCCGGTTTCCGGCAGCTCAATCGCGGCAGATGTCCTTGAGGGGTTAAGCGCACAACCCAAGTCTTTGCCGCCCAAACTTTTTTATGACGCCGAAGGATCGCGTCTGTTCGACGAGATCACGCGTACGCCCGAGTACTATCCCACGCGCACCGAACGCGCCATCCTCGAAGCGCACGCCGCCGAGATGGTCCACCATGCGGGAAATAATCTCACGCTGATAGAACTGGGTGCGGGAAACGCGAGCAAGACCAGCCTCCTGGTCGAAGCGCTTTTGCACCGCCAGCTCCGCGTGGAGTTTCATCCGGTGGACGTATCGCCTGCCGCTTTGCAGGATGCGGTAGCTGGCATGAGGGGCAGGTTCCCCGGACTGGTGGTGAGTCCGATTGTCGCCGATTTTTTGGAGCGTTTGCCCGGGCTGAGTTCTCTGCCCGGTAAAAAGCTTGTTCTCTTTATTGGTTCCACCATCGGAAATTTTGAGCCGCAAGGCGCTGTCCGGTTTTTGCAGAATATCCGGCAGTCGCTCGCGCCGGGTGACGCTTTCCTGCTCGGTCTGGATCTAATCAAAGACGCGGACATACTGCACGCTGCCTATAACGATGCTAAGGGTATTACCGCGCAGTTCAACAAGAACATGCTGGCGCGCATCAACCGCGAACTGGGCGGGCACTTCGATCTCGATGGCTTTGAGCACGTGGCTTTTTGGAACCCTTCGCGGTCGCGCATGGAAATGCATCTGGAAAGCCGCTGGGAGCAGGCCGTGTGGGTCCGTGACCTCGACCGCGTCTTTTCTTTTGCGCCGGGCGAGCGCATTCATACCGAGAACAGTTACAAGTTTGCTCCGGAAACCATCTCCTCACTGCTGCAGAACAGCGGTTTTGCCATGGAAAAGTGCTGGACCGATCCTGAACAATGGTTTCGTGTAGTTTTGGCGCGGGTTTGAGCGCAACCATGCTTTACAGTTCTTCATAATTTTGTACATGCGGCCAGAGTGCGGCCCCGTCTATACTTTCTGCAAGTAAGTATCCACTTACTTCCAGCGCCACTGCCATGCCTTCCAGGTCTTTCCGCAAGCAAATCATGTGGCTTGCCGCTTTTGTGATGGAAAAGTATCGGAAGGTTCAGGATGTAAGGCTGCGGTTACGCTGGCGAAGCCTTGGCGCGGACGCGACTCGTGGTCGCGCAGGTCAGTAACGGATCCAAAGGAAAAACACACTCGTTCCAGGAAAAGAATCGAAAAAATGAAGACTGAAAGCATATTGTTCCGGCTGGCCTTGCTGGCCCTGTTGGTTTCCTCTCTGGGCTGTCCCGGCAAACAGGTGGTCGAAGCAGCGCGGCAGCAGGCCGCTCCGGTCATGGTGGCTGCCGTGGTGGCCAGGGACGTTCCGGTGACAGTGCAGTCGATTGGCAATGTGGAAGCCATCAGCACCGTTACTTTGAAGGCCCAGATCTCCGGCGAACTGGTGGGTGTGCATTTCCAGGAAGGCGATTTCGTAAAAAAGGGCCAGCTTTTATTCACCATTGACCGCGCGCCCTTTGAAGCCGCTCTGCGTCAGGCCGAGGGTACCCTGGCCAAAGACGAAGCCCAGGCACTGAATGCCCGTCTGGACGCCCAGAGATATGAAGGTCTGGGGCGCGAGGGTGTGGTTTCCAAACAGCAGGTGGACGCCGCCCAGGCCACCGCCGGGGCCATGACCGCGAGCGTAGCTGCCGACAAAGCCGCCGTGGAATCGGCGAAGATCAATCTGCAGTACACCACGATTTATTCGCCCATCAATGGGCGCACCGGCTCGGTCACGGTGAAGCAGGGTAATCTGGTCAAGGCCAATGACGTTCCCATTCTGGTCACCATCAATCAGATCGAGCCTATCTACGTCAGCTTCTCGATTCCCGAACAGCAACTGGCCGAGGTTAAGCGCTTTACCAGCGCCAAAACGCTTACCGTGGATGCTGTTCCGCAGGGGAGTAATCAGCATTTCTCCGGCAAGCTTACCTTTCTTGATAACGCTGTGGACCTGACCACGGGTACCATCAAGCTCAAAGCCACATTTGATAATCATCAGCGCCAGCTCTGGCCCGGACAGTTCGTCGATGTCGGGCTTACGCTCACCACGCAAACCGGCGCTCTGGTGATTCCCAGCTCGGCCCTGCAATCGGGACAAAACGGCACGTACGTCTATGTCGTGCACCAGGACCTCACGGTGAAGGTGCAGCCGGTAAAGCTGGCGCGCTCGATTGGGGACGAAGCTGTGATTGCCTCCGGACTCCAGGCCGGCCAGCGGGTGGTAATAGATGGGCAGTTGCAGGTGATTCCCGGCGGTAAAGTCAGCATCAAGAATCCCACGTAAGAGGCCAGCATGAACACCCAGTTATTCATTCGCCGCCCCATTGCCACCACGCTGATCATGGCGGCGATTTTACTGTTTGGCGTTTTTGCTTACCGCCTTTTGGCCGTGAGCGATTTGCCCAATGTCGATTTTCCCACCATTCAGGTAACGGCATCGCTTCCTGGCGCCAGTCCGGAGACCATGGCCTCGGCCATTGCCCTGCCGCTCGAAAAGCAGTTCTCGACCATTGCCGGTGTGGACTCCATGACCTCTTCGAGCGCTTTGGGCACCACCAACATTACGCTGCAGTTCACGCTTGACCGCAACATTGATGCAGCGGCGCAGGACGTGCAGGCCAGCATCGCCAAGACGCTCTCGCAGCTTCCGCCCGAGTTGCCGACGCCGCCTTCGTATCAAAAAGTAAATCCCGCCGACCAACCCATCATCTATCTGGTGCTCAGCTCGCCCACCATGCGGCTCTCCGATGTGGACGAGTTTGCCGAGACCACGGTGGCGCAGCGCATCTCCATGGTCAGCGGCGTGGCCCAGGTGCAGGTGCTGGGGGCGCAGAAATACTCCGTGCGCGCGCAGGTGGACCCTAAAAAACTCGCCGCCTATCAGATTGGCATTGATGAAGTCGAGGCCGCCATTGAGAATGCCAATGTAAACCTGCCTACCGGCACTCTCTTTGGCAGCTCGACCGCCTACAACGTGCAGGCCACCGGGCAGCTTTTGCGCTCGGAGCAGTACCGGCCGCTGATTGTCGCCTATCGCAACGGATCGCCGGTGCGACTGGGCGAGATCGGCTCGGTCTTTGACAGCGTGGAGAACGACAAGACGGCCAGCTGGTATAACGGCAATCGCTCCATCGTTCTTCCCATCCTTCGCCAGCCTGGCACCAACACCGTGGAAGTGGTGGACAATATCAGGAAGCTGCTGCCCGCCTTCCGCGAGCAGATGCCCAAAGCGGTCAGTCTGGACGTTCTTTACGACCGCTCGGTTTCCATTCGCAACTCCGTTGACGATGTAAAGTTCACTCTGATCCTGACCATCGCGCTGGTGGTCATGGTCATCTTTCTTTTTCTGCGCAATATCTCCGCCACCATTATTCCCAGCCTCGCGTTGCCCATGTCGATTGTGGGCACGTTCGCTGTCATGTATGTCCTCGACTACAGCCTGGACAATATGTCCCTCATGGCGCTCACGCTCTCGGTGGGCTTTGTAGTAGATGATGCCATCGTGATGCTCGAAAACATTGTGCGCCATATGGAAATGGGTAAGCGCCCGTACCAGGCCGCAATCGAAGGCGCGCGCGAAATCGGTTTCACCATCATCTCCATGACCATCTCGCTGGCTGCGGTCTTTATCCCCGTGCTGTTCATGGGCGGGCTGGTCGGCCGGTTGTTGCACGAGTTTGCCGTGACCATCGGCGTTTCGATTCTGGTCTCCGGTTTTGTCTCGCTCACGCTCACGCCCATGCTCGCCAGCCGCTTTCTGCGTTCCGGACATGTAAAGCACGGCAAGATGTACCAAGCCAGCGAAAAGGTATTCGACGGCATGTTGCAGGGGTATGACTGGAGCCTCAAAAAAGTCATGGCCCATCCGTTCCTCACGCTCATGGTCTCGTTCGTGGTTCTGGGTGCGACGGTGTGGCTCTTCAAGGCGATTCCCGCCGGCTTCCTGCCCAATGAAGATCAGGGGCAGATATTCGCCTTTACCGAGGGCAAGCAGGGCATCTCCTTTGAGGACATGGTGCGGCACCAGCAGATCATTGCCAAAGCCATCAGCAGCAATCCCTATGTAAAGTCCTACACCTCCACCGTGGGCGGCGGCGGAGTGAATCCCAGCCTGAATACGGGCCGCGTTTTTGCCCGGCTCGTAGATCCCAGCAAGCGTCCGCACGTGGAAAAGATCATCGAGCAAATACGGCCGCAGATCGCGGAGATTCCCGGTATTCGCGCCTTCCTGCAGATTCCGCCGCCCATTCGTATCGGCGGCCAGCTCACCAAGAGCCAGTACCAGTACACGCTGCAGGGCGCGGACACCGCCGAGCTCTACCATGTGGCCACGATTCTCGAACAGAAAATCCGTACGCTCAGGGGCTTTCTCGATGTAAACAGCGATTTGCAGATCGCCAATCCGCAGGTCACCGTGCAGATCGACCGTGACAAAGCCGCGGCGCTCAACGTGGACCCGCGCCATGTGGAAGACGCGCTCTACAGCGCCTATGGTTCTCGCCAGATTTCGACCATCTACGCTCCCAACAATCAGTACAAAGTAGTGATGGAGCTGCAACCGGAATTTCAGCGCGATCCCTCCGCCCTGGGTCTGCTCTACATTCACTCCAAAAGCGGACAACTCGTTCCGCTGAGCTCCGTGGCCATTTTCAATCGTGAAGTCGGCCCGCTCACGGTCAATCACCTGGGCCAGTCGCCGGCGGTCACCATCAGCTTTAACCTTGCGCCCGATTACTCGCTGGGCGAAGCCATCAAGGCGGTGAACCAGGAGGCCAGCCAGATTCTGCCTGCCTCCATCTCCACCAATTTTCAGGGAAGCGCCCAGGCTTTCCAGTCATCGTTCAACGGTCTGGGCCTTCTGCTGGTGATGGCCATTCTGGTTATCTACATCGTCCTGGGAATTCTCTACGAGAGCTTCATCCATCCCCTGACTATTCTTTCCGGACTGCCCTCGGCGGGCGTCGGCGCGCTGGCCACGCTCATGCTCTTTCATGTTGAGCTGAGCGTCTATGCCTTCGTCGGCGTGATCATGCTGGTGGGCCTGGTCAAGAAGAACGCCATCATGATGATCGACTTCGCCCTGATCGCCCAGCGTGAAGGAGGCAAGAGCGCGCGGGACGCAATTTACCAGGGCGCGCTGGTCCGCTTCCGCCCCATCATGATGACGACAATGGCCGCCCTGATGGGCACGCTCCCCATCGCCGCCGGCTTCGGCGCAGGCGCGGAATCCCGCCGCCCTCTGGGCCTGGCGGTGGTCGGCGGCCTGATCTTCTCCCAGACGCTCACGCTCTACATCACGCCGATCTATTATGTGTATCTGGACCGCGTACAGCACTGGTTCGGCGACATGTTTGGCAAAAAGAAAAGCGAGCACATGGAAGAGCGTGAGCTGGAAGCCACGGCGCGGTAAGGGCGTCTGCGGTGAACTTTCTCTGATATTTCAAAGTGCAGTGAAATTTTGCAGCGAGGAAAGACTGACGCCAGAATATGGCTTATCGCGAGAGTAGTCCCGAAGGGACGCATGAAATTTGCCCAGCATGGTTCGGCGTGCCAGCGCCGAACCCAATGCTGGGAAAGCAAGAAAGGAGTGCGCTATATATGCCACGATTCGAGCCATTTGGCCCATTTAAAATACCAGTCAATAATCGTGTTTTGTTGATAAGAGGCGAGCGAAAACACTATGGGAAGAAGTTGAGAATAAACGGCACGGACTGCCTGATGCTATTGTCTGTTATGTATTTGCTATTCAAACTGGAGGTGGTGTTAGGCCTTGGTATGTTGGCAAAGCGGAGAAATCAAGTTTTTGCAGTGAAACACTAACTAACGATAAAGTACTTAAATATGCAAGAGCGTTGAAGCAGGTAAATAGGGGAACTCCTGTGCTATATCTGTTGGCAAAAGAGACGACAGGTGGCCGACTTGCGAAACCCGGCAAGAATGGTAGCCGTACGATTCAGGCGCTGGAGCAGATGCTTATAGGTACCTGTCTTCTTAGAAACTCAGAATTGCAAAATATAAATAACACAAAATACCATAAAGGAATTGAGCTTCCTGGGTATATGAACGAGTCGCCAGGTGCGCGTTCGACATCCGCAAGAAATCTTGCGGATCTTCTTGGGACTACAAGAAGATAGCGTTCAGCAATAACGCGGTAACCAGTCCCGAAGGGACGCATGAAAATTGCCCAGCATGGTTCGGCGCGCAAAGCGCCGAACCCAATGCTGGGAAAGCGAGGATTGAGAGGAGTCCCGTCAGGGACGACTGAGATTTATGCCACACAGTTACATATGCTGTTTGGTTCACATTGTCTTCAGCACCTTTGAACGCAGGCCTTTAATCCACGAGCCATTTCGAGAGCGTCTCCATGCCTATATCGGCGGCATCGCTCGCGAGAACGGCACAGTCGCCCTGGCTGTGGGAGGCGTGGAAGACCATGTTCATATTTTGCTGTCGCTCTCGCGGGTCCTTACCGTTTCCAAAGCAGTGCAGCTGTTGAAGGCGGGGTCTTCCAAATGGGTGAATGAAACTTTTCCTGAATCGGGAAGATTTTCATGGCAGGAAGGTTTTTGGGCTTTTTCAATTGGAGCATCGCAGCGGGAAAATACGATCCATTACATCCATCGCCAAGTGGAACATCATAAAAAGTTGAACTTTGATGACGAACTCGCCAAATTCCTGGCTGCTTATGGGATGAAAAAATAAGCTCAGTCGTCCCTGACGGGACTTTTCTTAAATTTCTTTGCTTCCCAGCATTGGGTTCGGCGCTTGCACGCCGAGCCATGCTGGGCAACTTTCATGCGTCCCTTCGGGACTTAGCTTTACCGCGTAGGCTTCACCACAATCCCCAGGTCCCGCAGCTGGACATCGCTTACCGGAGTAGGCGCGTCCACCATTAAATCCACGGCTTTGGCCGTCTTGGGGAAGGGGATTACCTCGCGCAGGCTGTCCGCGCCCGCCAGGATCATCACAATGCGGTCGAGGCCCAGCGCGATTCCGCCATGCGGAGGCGTGCCGTATTCCAGAGCTTCCAGGAAGAAGCCGAAGCGCGATTTGGCTTCTTCGTCGCTCATGCCGAGCGAGTGGAAAATTTTCCGCTGAATGTCCTGGCGATGGATACGGATCGAGCCCGAACCCAGCTCCGTGCCATTGAGCACCACGTCATAGGCCAACGCGCGCACCGCGCCGGGATCGGATTCCAGCTTGTCCATATCGTGATCGTGCGGCGAGGTGAACGGATGGTGCGCGGCGTTCCAGCGCTGGTCTTTTTCGTCGTACTCGAACATGGGGAAGTCGGTGACCCAGATGAAACGGAAATCGCGCGCGGCGTCTCCGCTACGGACGAAGGCGTTGTGCCGGTCCGCATATTTGCGGCCCAGTTCCAGGCGTGCCTCGCCGGCCACGGTGAACTGCGCCCGCTTGCTGGCCGCGCTGTGTGTTTTGCCTTCCGTCGATGCGATGGCGACCACGGGAACAATCAGATCGTCCGGTTCCGCCGCGCAAATCTCCCGGATTTTACTGGCGACTGCCGGGCGCTTCTTCTCCATCTGGCTGAAGTCGTAAAACACTCCGGCAAAATTGCCGTTACGCTTGGCCAGCTCGTCGGAGAGTGCGCGGATTTCCTTCTTCTCCCGGTCGGAGATCTTCCCCACTTTGGGAATACGGATGGCCACCATCTCCATCGATTGGTCGATCCGCAGCTCGGCCAGATCTTCTTCCGTAAAGGCCGGGCGAATGTCGCTCATGGCAGGCAGGCGCATGTCCGGCTTGTCATTACCATACTGGCGGAGAGCTTCGTCGTACGTCATGCGCAGGAAGGGCGATTTCAACTCGATGCCCGCGGCTTTGAAGGCGGCCTCAAGAAACTTCTCCACCACTTCGAACACGCGGTCCATCTGGGGAAAGCTCATCTCCAGATCGATTTGCGTGAATTCCGGCTGGCGGTCGGCGCGCAGGTCCTCGTCACGGAAGCAGCGAACAATCTGAAAGTACTTGTCGAAGCCCGAGATCATCAGAATCTGTTTAAAGAGCTGCGGCGATTGCGGCAGGGCATAGAACGACCCCGGATACACGCGGCTGGGAACAAGATAATCGCGCGCACCCTCCGGAGTGGAGCGGGTCATAAACGGGGTTTCGATTTCGAAGAAGCCCTGGCCGGACAAACTTTGCCGTATAGCCATGGCCACGTTATGCCGCAGCTCGATGTTGGCCTGCATTTGGTCGCGGCGAAGATCGATGTAGCGATACTTCAGGCGCACCTCTTCGTTGGCAATGCCGGTGTCGGAAGGCAGGAAGGGCGGCAGCTTCGAATCGTTCAGCACTTTCAGCTCGTCCACGGTCACTTCGACTTCGCCGGTCGCGATATTGGGGTTCACCGTGTCTGCGCTGCGCCGGCGCACCTTGCCGATGGCCGCGATTACATACTCCGACCGCAGAGCGCTGGCCTTTTCGTGCATGGCCGCGTTTTCTCCCTTGTCGAAGACCAGCTGGGTCATGCCGTTGCGGTCGCGAATGTCAATAAAGATCACATTGCCCAGATCGCGGCGGCGGTTTACCCAGCCCAGCAGCACTACCTGCTGTCCGGCATGTTCAAGACGAAGCTCTCCGCACATCTGTGTGCGGCGCAGATTTCCCAAAAAGTCGAGACGCAAAGAAGGTTCCTTCTACTGATGAATTAGGCGGCGAGCCTGAAGTCTTCGATTATAAAGGCTGGCGCAGCGAAGATCGGGTTTTCCGGAGAAGAGAAAAAGCGGACCTCCCCCCGAAGGTCCGCTTTTACGGCCCACCTCAGCGATCAAAAGCTCAGTTTCAAACCAAACTGGATGAGCCGTGAATCGGACGCCGCGGTGATTTTGCCAAAGGCGGCCCCGCTCGAGAGATTGCTGTTTGGGGCCAGGAAGTTCGTGTGGTTGAGCAAATTGAAGAATTCCGCCCGGAACTGCAACTTCATGTTTTCGAACGGAAGCTGGATATTTTTATTGCCGGCAAAATCAAGCTGGTTGAAGTTGGGGCCGCGGGCGATGTTGCGTCCGGCATTGCCAAACGGCGAACCACTGCCTGGCGTGGCGAACGCAGCGGGATTCAGATAAAGGACGCCACCGGCCGTCACCTGCACACCGCCGTTCAGAACGGGATTGCCAATCAGGTTGGGACGATAGTTGTTGGCGCCGCGAAAATCCTGCTGAATTCCCGAGACCAGCCGGTTGGCAGCCGGATTGTATGTAATTGTGATGGGCTGTCCGCTGTCGGCCTGGTTGATGGCGCTGACTTCCCAGCCGCCCAGGGCCTGATCGGCAAAGGCAGGCAGACCATTCAAAAACTTTCTGTTTTTGCCCACGGGGACCAGCCACACCAGGCTGGTGGTGTTGGTCAGCGGCTGATCGTAGGCCGAGGTCGCCCGCTCGGCCGCCAGATTGTAGATGTCCTGGGGAGCAGGGAAATTGCCATTGGGGTTTTCGAGAGAGCCGGAGCCATTATCGATGGCATGAGAGTAGGTGAACGAGTTCAGGATCGTTAGCCCTCCGCTGGCGCGGTGCTCGAAGCGGAACTGCAGACTGTTGTAGTTCGAAGCGCCGCCATTGAAAGCATAGGTAATGTCGCCAAAGCTGGAAATCGGCCGGTTGCTGGCCAGCGTGCCGGTGGTAAAAGGATGCGCCTGGTTGAAGTTGCCGAACAGCAGCAGCTTCTGGGCATAGTTGCCTACGTAAGCCACATCAATCAAAGTATTTTTGGCCAGCTCGCGCTGGATCGAGAAGAACCAGCTCTGCACGTAGGCGGTGTGATAGTCGCTGGGAACGTACGTAATGTTGGCGGTAAGCGGATTGAAATTGGCGGGCGATGTAATGCCCGCCGGATAACCGTGGTCGGTGGTGAGGAAGCTGGACGCTCGCGGATTGGTCTGGTTGACTACCGCATTGATGACCTGCGGCCCGTTGATGGGCAGCAGATTGCCGGCGCCCGCACGGTCGTAATGGATGTAACTGATTCCGTATCCGCCGCGTACCACGGTGGACTTGAGCGGGCTCCAGGCGAATCCCAAACGCGGAGCGAAATCATAGGGTTCAGGATTGACCAAAGCGCGATTGGAAATGCTGCCGCTTGTAGCCGATATCAGGCTCAAAGTGGCGGGATCGAAATTGGTCAGGTGGTTATCTTTTTCGTAATACGGTGTCGCAAACTCATAACGCACGCCCAGATTCAGCGTGAGTTTGTTGGTGATCTTCCAGTCGTCCTGGACATAAGAGTAGTGCTGCTGCTGCCGCAGATGCGCGATAAAGAAAGTGCTCAGGGCATATTGCGCGCGGGCGCCGAACAGGAAATCAGCCAGATTGTAGACCGACGTACAGGTAGCGGCGGCAAAGCCCGTCGGGCATGTGACCGCTGGTGAGCCGCTCACTCCGGTCTGGAAGCGGCTGAACGCTCCGTTATAGCTATCGCGGCCATACAGGGGATTTACATCTTCCACCGTGGTTCCAATCCACTGGTATTCGTACCCGGCTTTGATCGAGTGGCGTCCGTGCAGCACTGTGTAATTGATCTTGGGATTGAAGACCAGGGGATACTGCCACTGCGGGTTGGTCGCCTGTCGTCCCAGATCGGAGAATCCGGAAATCAGCTCCGTGGGCACGCCGCCGGTGATTTGCGAATTGGTGGGCAGTCCGGTGATTCCAAAAAGAGTTTGTGCGCTGGGCAGGCCGAGGGCCAGAGGAAATTTGCCGCCTTTGGTGTAAGAAATGCCGAACCTGGCTTCCAGCAACTGGTTCGGCGTGCGGTTCCAGGTGAAGCCGCTGGCCAGTTGTTGATTTAGCACCCGCGTATTGCCATTGCCGGCGCCGCCCGAAGGCAGCGGAATCGCAGGATTATCGACAAGATTCGCCTTGCGCTGGCTCAGGCGTAGAAAAGAGCTCATCTTCTCGTTGAGCTGCCAGTCGAATTTGGCGTCATACTTGTCGGTATTGTTGGTAAACCTTTGCGTGATGACGTAGTTGTTTGCCAGCCCGGCGTTCGTGGGCTGGGGCAAACCGGCGAGAACTTTTTGCGCAAAGGGAGCTACGGGAACCTGCGTGCCTGCGTGATACAGAACGCCGGTGAGCGGGTCGAAAACATCAATGGGCAAAATGCCCGTTTGTTCCTTAGTGGTGGCAATGGTCGAAGACGTTACGATTCCGCGTACCTGCCGGAAGCCTTCATAATCCAGAAAGAAGAACGCCTTCTGCTTCACAATAGGCCCGCCGAAGGTCGCGCCAAACTGATTGCGATTGAACTCGGGCTTTCTGCCGTCAGGCGACTTGAAAAAGCCAGCGCCGTTCAGCGCTGTATTGCGCAGAAACTCATACGCCGTGGCATGGAACTGATTTCCGCCCCCGGCGTAGGAAACGTTGATGGTGGCTCCGGCTGCGCGTCCGTATTCCGCGCTTTCGTTGTTGGTGACGACCTGGAATTCAGTCAAAGAATCCGGCGATGGCTGAATTACCTGATTGGAGAAACCCTGATTGCTGGTTCCATAAGCGTTATTGTCCAGGCCGTCCAGCAGATAGTTATTAAAGGTGCTGCGCAGGCCGTTGACGTTAAACGAGCCTTCGCGGTTGGTGGAAATGCTTCCCGTCCCGATGGCGGACTGGCGCACGCCGCTGGTCAGCAGCACGAGCTGTGAGTATTCGCGTCCATTTAGCGGCAGTTCCAGGGCCTGGGTGTGGGAGATGACCTGCCCGCGCTGGCTTGAATCGGTTTCGAGGGCCAGCGCCTCTCCAATAACTTCAACCGTTTCGCTGGCCTTGGCCAGACCAAGTGTCAGATCCACGCGCTGGCGCGCGCCCACGGTGACGACAATGTTGTCCGCAATCACCTCGGAGAACCCGTCTTTTTTCGCCGTGATTTTATAGCGCCCCGCATGTACCGACGCGAATTCATATTCGCCGCTCTCATTGCTGGTGCGCACGCTGGCGATGGCGGTTTCAAGATTGACCAAAGTGACGGAAGCCTGGGGAACAACCGCGCCCGTGCCGTCATGCACCGCGCCCAAAACACCGGCAGTATCGAATTGGGCAAAAATCGGGGAGGCCAGCAAAGCAACTGTGAGCAGGGCCAGAAGCAATTTCTTCAAGACACACCTCTTCTTCAGGGAGATAACAGCAGGATGGTGAACAACGAATATTAGCGGCAGCAGTTTGCCGCTTCATTAACCCTGAATGAAGAGTTGGTGAAAATTATGTTAGTGTGCCTGTTGCGGTGTGCACTGGCGGCAATGATGCCATGCGTTTATCGCCGCAGGACAGCCGCGGCAATCTGGTCGCGAGCAACTTCCGTCTGCTCGCCCGTGGCCAGGTTCTTGAGCGCGAACTTTCCCGCCTGGACTTCGTTCTCCCCCACGATCAGCGCCCAGCGTGCACCGGTTTTGCTGGCCGTCTCCAGAGATTTCTTCAGGCGAAACCCTTCATCACCAGCGGTTACGATCACTCCCTGGCGGCGAAGCTCGCGGGCCAGCAAAGCAGCGTGGACGTTCATGCCCGCGCCCAGCGGAGCGATGTAGATGTCCGTCGGCGTCGCTGCAATGCCCGCGGTCTCCTGCAGGGACATCACCAGCCGGTCTTCGCCGATGGCAAAACCGATGCCCGGAGCGGGCGGTCCTCCCAGGGATTCGGAAAGTCCGTCATAACGGCCGCCGCCGAGAATGGCATTTTGCGCCCCCAGCGCGCCGTGGGTGAACTCGAACGCCGTGCGGGTGTAGTAATCGAGCCCTCGCACCAGGCGATGATTGATAACGAACGGCACACCCAGAGTCGTCAGGATCTTTTGCACTTCGGCAAAGTGCATGCGGCTGTTTTCGTCGAGATAGTCGGCCATCCGGGGCAGAGTTTCGATGATGGGCTGATCTTCGGGCACCTTGCAGTCGAGAACGCGCAGCGGATTGGTTTCATAACGGCGCTGGCAGTCGGCGCACATGCGGCCGACCACGTCTTTGAGCGCCGAGCGCAGAGCCTCAAAATATTTTGGCCGGTCACTGGCATTGCCTACCGAGTTGAGCTGCAGCGTCCAGCCCTGTATGCCGAGCCGGTCCAGCAGGGAAGCCAGCATTTCGAGGATTTCTGCGTCCACGGCAGGCGATTCACTGCCAGCGGAAGATGGCCCAATGACTTCGGCGCCGATCTGGAAAAATTGCCGGTAACGCCCTTTCTGCGGACGCTCGCGCCGAAACTGCGGACCAATATAGTAAAAGCGCTGCAGGCCCGGACGTTCCCACAGTTTGTGTTCAATATAAGCGCGGACTACGCCCGCCGTGTTCTCCGGGCGCAGCGCCAGCCACTGCCCTTTTTCGCTTTGCGCGCGGGCCCGGTCTTCCCACGCGAACATCTCCTTGGAAACAATGTCGGTCTCTTCGCCCACCGAGCGCTGGAAGAGTTGCAGGTCTTCGATGATGGGCGTGCGGATTTCCTGGAAGTTGTAAACGCGAAACAGCTCGCGCACTTTCGCTTCGACAAAGTTCCACGTCTCCGTCTCCGGAGGCAGCAGATCGCGGGTACCGCGAACAGCCTTAATCATTACGCAAATTCTCCTCGTTGAGGCCAGCCATCTTCAGCAAATGCCGGAGCAGACCTGTTTTTAAAGACTGATTGCCATGCACTGGCACGGATAGCCGGATGACACTGCCTGACTTGCCATAGATGTGATGGCTGCCGTTGATTCGCAATAGCTGCCAGCCATTTTTCTCGAGCAGTTTTAGCAGGTCTTTGCCCGAGAGCGATTTCATACGACAATATCTAAAATCTGATCGCGGTCGCTTTTTCTGGCCGGAGTCACATCCACGGACAGACACCCTTCCACCGCTTCATACAGATTTGTCAGCAGCTCCTGAAAAGTATCTCCCTGAGTCGCGCAGCCCGGAATCGCGGGGACTTCCGCCCAATATCCGCCTTCTTCCGCTTCATGCACTACGACTTTTACTTTCATCTGAGCCTCTATGAGGAACGAAGTTCACGCAAATACTGCTCTTTGTAGTCTAAATAATTCTTCCCATACATCAGAATCATTTTCTGCGATTCTTCGTCGTCAATCTTCTTTTTGAATTTTCCCGGAACGCCCATCCACAGCGAGCCTGGCTCCACCACTGTGTTTTCGGGGACCACGGTGCCAGCGGCGATAATGGAACCCTCGCCGATTTTGGCGTTGTTCAGAATCACGCTGCCCATGCCGATGAGGCAGCGGTCGCCAATGGTGCAGCCGTGCAGGGTCACGGAGTGGCCCACGGTCACCCAGTCGCCCAGCGTGACTCCGTATTTGTAGCGCATGCCGTGCAGCACGCTGCAGTCCTGGACGTTGGAGCACTTGCCGATTTTGATGGCGAAGACGTCGCCGCGAATCACGGCATTCATCCACACGCTGGAGTTCTCGCCGATCTCCACGTCGCCAATGATCTGGGCCGACTGGTCGATATAACACGACTCATGAATACGCGGGGCAATACCCTGATAAGAGCGCAGCATAAACATAAGACTTTAGCAGGTAAGGCGCGTGACTGGCGAGTCGAAGAAAGCGCCGGGACTAGCTTTGAAGAATGCGCATGCGGAGTTCGTTTTCCCAGATCAGGTTGTTCGGCTCCATGATTTCCACGCCCACCTGGTTTTCCTGGCGGCTGCCGGCTTCACCAATCCAGACAACTTTGTATTTGGCGCGCTTGTTGTGCCGCTGCAGCCATACAATCTGCCCGACCTGCTTGGCCCCCTGAAAGCGCATCAGCCGCGCTCCCACCATGGAAATCTCGAAGGTGCAGCAGTTTTCGCTCTCGGTGCCTTGCGGATCGAGAAAAATTTTCACGGGAACAGCAACATGCAGGCGTTTCTCGCGACGGTTATCGACTGTCTGCATGCTGGGCACAGATGCCATGGGGACTCCGGTACTACGCAAATTTACTATGATTGAGTATTGTGGCGGCTGTAGAGATGGTCAAGGTTACGTTGGTTTCTCTCGCCATGGGCCTTTTTCATCCGGGCATGAATCCATGGGACTATGCGCATTTTGAACGGCTGTCCCGCAATGGGCTGACGTGCGCCGCACACACCGTTTACAATACACAGTTAGGCCCGCCCAACCGAGAAAAATTAAAATGATTCATTTTCCAGTGCCAGAAGCCCTGACCTTCGATGACGTGCTGCTTTTGCCGGCCCACTCCGATGTTGTGCCCGCCGATGTCAGCACGCAGACGCAGCTTTCGCGCAACATCCGTCTCAACATTCCGATCCTCAGCGCGGCCATGGACACGGTGACCGAATCGCGTCTGGCGATTGCCATCGCGCAGCAGGGCGGCATGGGCATTATCCACCGCAATCTTTCGATCGAGCAGCAGGTGGATGAGACCGACAAGGTCAAGCGGTCGGAAAGCGGCATGATCATGGACCCGATCACGCTTTCACCCGAGCACAAAATTTCTGACGCTCTGGATCTGATGCGGCGCTACAAGATTTCCGGCGTTCCCGTCACCACCAACAAAAAACTGGTGGGCATTCTTACCAACCGCGACCTGCGCTTTGAGACGCGCACGGACATTCCCATCAGCAAGGTGATGACTAAAGATAATCTGATTACCGTCCCCATGGGCACCACGCTGGAAAGCGCGGAGAAGATCCTGCATGAGCACCGGGTCGAGAAGCTGCTGGTGGTGGACGATCATTACAACCTGCGCGGCCTGATCACGGTGAAGGACATTCAGAAGAAACTTAAATATCCCAACGCCGCCAAGGATTCGCACGGGCGCCTGCTGGTGGGCGCGGCCATCGGCGCGACGGGCGATTTTCTGGAGCGCGCGCAGGAACTGGTGAAAGCCAAAGTGGACGTGCTGACCATCGACAGCGCTCACGGCCATACCAGCCGGGTGCTGGAAGCGGTGAAGATCATCAAGTCGAAGCTGCCGGAGACGGACCTGATCGCCGGCAACGTGGGAACGCATGAAGGCGCCTGCGCCCTGATCAAGGCGGGAGCGGACGCGATCAAGGTAGGCATCGGGCCAGGCTCCATTTGTACCACACGCATTGTTACCGGGGCGGGCGTCCCGCAGATCACGGCGGTTGCCGAGGCTTCCCGCGCCGCCCGCGATTCCGGCGTACCTGTAATTGCCGATGGCGGCATCAAATATTCCGGCGACATCACCAAAGCCATTGCCGCGGGCGCGAGCGTGGTATTGATCGGGTCTTTGTTTGCCGGTACGGAAGAAAGTCCGGGCGAGACCATTCTTTATCAGGGCAGGACGTTCAAGTCGTATCGCGGTATGGGTTCGTTGTCGGCCATGGCGGCAGGGTCCGGCGAACGCTACTCGCAGAAGATGGATGAATATGACACGGTTTCATCCTCGGAAGATCAGGGGGAGCGCAGCTCGAATCGTCTGAACAAGTTCGTGCCCGAAGGCATTGAAGGGCGCGTCCCGTATCGCGGCACGCTGGCCGCCACGGTGTACCAGCTGGTGGGCGGTCTGCGCTCCGGCATGGGGTACTGCGGCGCGAAGACAATTCCGGAACTGCAGCAGAAAGCCAAATTCGTCCGCATCACCGGGGCCGGATTGCGTGAAAGCCACGTTCACGACGTGGTGATCACCCAGGAAGCTCCCAATTACCGGGTAGAGTAGTAGAGAAGAGAGGCATTTTGTCCACCACTGTAATTCAGCATCCAGTTTCAAATTCATTTTGGCGGAAAGTAATGCCGTGGTTTCCCACGGTGTTGTGGCTCGCGCTGATCGCCTCGTTCTCCACCGACACCTTCTCGGCTGAGCACACAGGCGGCGTTCTCAGAATTATTGTGCATTTTTTGTTTGGCGGGCTGTCTCCGCAGGTCTTCGATGTGGTCCATTTTTTGGTTCGCAAAGGCGCACACTTCATCGTGTATGGCACTCTAAGCTGGCTGGCTTTCCGCTCCTGGCGCGCCATGCTGCCTGCCCATGCTCCGTGGATGCTGCGCTGGAGCGCTCTGGCCATGTCTCTGGCTTTGCTTGCCGCCAGCCTCGACGAATTTCACCAGAGCTTTATTCCTTCCCGCACCAGCAGTCCGTATGACGTGATGCTCGATATGACCGGCGCACTCTGCTTCCAGATTGTGATTTTTCTGCTGGCGAAGAGGAAGCAGACGGCATTCAGGTATTAAGCTGGCAGGCTTTCTTTACCATTCGGGGGCGATTTCAGAAAAGCAGTGAACAGCATAGCCGCAGCGATCAGCGCCAGTACGGCTGAGAGGCTGAAGGGCAGCTCCGGGCCAAAATGCTTCCACAGCTCTCCGGTAATCAGGCTGGCAAGCAGGGCGGTAAGGCTGGTGACAAAGTAGAAGATGCCGAACGCGCGTCCGCGCGAATCGGCGGGCACGGTTTCCACTACCAGGGCGCGCAGCACTGGACTGGTCAAAGCATAATAGAAGCCATAACAGGACATCATGATCCACAGCGCGGCATGGCTGGGCGCTTTGGCAAAAACAAAGTAGGTCACGGCGAAGATGAGATATCCGCTGGCCGCAATGGCTGGTTTGGAAAAGCGGTCACTGAACCAGCCCGCGGGCCATGAAGCCAAAGTATAGGTAAGGTTAAACACCAGACCCAGCAGTGGAGCGAACTTTAGACTAATGCCGCTTTGCTGGGCGCGCAGCACCAGAAACATGTCACTCGAGTTGCCGAGCGAAAAAATCAGCACCGTAAACAACATGTAATAGAAGCGCGCTGGCAGATTGGCGGCAGTCGATGTGGGCTTGCCGGACGCGGCGGACGCTTTCACTGTGTGAACTTCTTTGGCCAGCAGGACTACCAAAAAGGCCAGCATTCCCGGCGCAGCCGCCCACCAAAACACGGTCCTTACGTTTCCGCTTCGCGAGAGGATAAACAGCGCCAGCAGCGGGCCGAGCACCGCGCCCGCCGAATCCATGGACTGCAAAAGCCCATACGCGCTGCCAATTTTGCTTTTGGGGACTGAGCCGGCCAGGATCACGTCGCGCGGAGTGGCGCGCAGCCCCTTGGCCATGCGATCGGAAAAACGGACCAGAAGAATGTGCCACCAGTGAGTGCTGATGGCCAGAAAGGGTTTCACCATGTTGGCGGCAAAGTATCCGGCCACCACCAGCGGCTTGCGATGTGTCATCCTGTCGGTGAGGTAGCCGGAAAAGAGCTGGCCCAAAGCGGCCACGCTCTCCGCGATTCCCTCGATTACACCCAGGGCCGCCGGGCCTCCGCCGAGCGAGACCACAAACGCGGGCAGCACCCAGTAGGCCATTTCCGTGGCAATGTCGTTGAAGAACGATGTGACCCCAAAGATGTAGACATTTCTCTGGGCATTCGGTGCTGGGCCGGGTGCGTGCATTCGGTTTGGATGAAGGCAGAGCGCAGAAATCTGAAATTGTTTTGTAAAGAATTATCCCCAAACAGTAAACGGCCCCGCAGTCACTCCACGGGGCCGTCGGTAGTCTGTTGGGATTGGCTGAAGGCGTTGCTCTTGCTATGCAACAAGGGCCTTTGCGAATCCTACTCGCCAGGACTTAAGAGCGTACGCCTTAAGCCTCAGCCACCTCACGTTGGTTACTACAGTCAGAATTTGTCATTTATTTTGGATCGCCCTCCTTTCTCGTGTACCCCGAATATAAGTCCAGTCAACTTTGGAAGTCAACAAAATGTTGCGGGCTGTTTTGCCCTGGGACTCTTACTTCTTTTTGCGCGTGGCTTTGCCTTTGACTGCCTTGCGTTTGGCTTTTGCGCGGAACTGGAACTCGAAATCCTTCATCCGTACTCGTTTGCCGGAAAAGCCGATTCCTTCCGCTTCCAGCCGGAAGCGCTGTTCAAATCCGGCTTCTCCAGGCAAAGCGATCCTTCCACCGGCGGCGACTACGCGGTGCCAGGGAAGTCCGTGGGACTGGCGCAGTGTCCATACGACCTGCCGTGCCGCGCCGGGAAAGCCTGCTGCCTCGGCAATGGCGCCGTAGCTCGAGACTTTACCACGGGGAATTTTGCGAATGGCGGCGCGAATACTTTCGTACATGGCTGCTGGATCGGGCAAGGACAGGTTCCCTCCCTGGATTAAGAAGGTTACTTTTCTTCGTTCATCGGATGCAAACAGATGTGATCTGAAATTTATACAGCTGTATCTATGAACACGGAAGATATTTCTCTATAGTGGATGACCGTGCCGCTACTGGATTATCTTGAGTTTTGACCGCAAAGCTCGGATAGCGCCTGGTCGTCGGCTGCAGGCAAACTTTAATTATGAATACTAAACCTGAATCTCGTGTGACTCTCGATCCGGAGAACTGGGACGAATTTCGCGCTCTCGCGCACCGCATGGTGGATGATGCGCTCGACTATCTGAAGAATGTGCGGGAGCGTCCCGCATGGCAGCCGATGCCGCCCGAGGTGCGCGACTCCTTTACTGCTCCTGTCCCGCTGCGCGGAGCGGATGCGGCGGAGGTGTACGCCGATTTCCTGCAGCGAATCATGCCCTATACCAATGGCAACATTCATCCCCGCTTCTGGGGCTGGGTGCAGGGTACGGGGACGCCTATGGGCATGATGGCGGACATGCTGGCCTCGGCCATGAATCCGCACATGGCCGGCTTCAATCAGGCCCCCGCACTCGTGGAAGCCGAGGTGTTGCGCTGGATCGCCGAGCTCATGGGATATCCCGCGAGCTCGAGCGGCCTGCTGGTCACGGGTGGAACCATGGCCAACATTCTGGCGCTGGCCGTGGCCCGCCACGCAAAGTGCGGCTTTGACCTGCGCGAAGCTGGCCTGCAGGGTGGCGAGCAAAAACTCCTGGTCTATGGCTCAGCCGAAATCCACAACTGGGCGTTCAAGGGAATGGAGTTCATGGGCATGGGACGCGAGGCCCTGCGCACGGTCCCCGTGAATGCGGATTACGCCATGGACCTGCGCGCGCTGCGTGAAATGCTCAGGCGTGACCGCGAGGCAGGGCATCGTCCTGTATGTCTGCTTGGGACCGCGGGCACAGTGAACACCGGAGCTTTTGACGATCTGGAAGCCCTGGCGGAGATGGCCCGAGAACACGATCTCTGGTTTCATGTGGACGGCGCTTTTGGCGCATGGGCGCGCATCTCGACTAAATACCGACAACTGGCCGCCGGAATGGAAAAGTCCGATTCGCTGGGCCTCGATCTGCACAAATGGATTTCGCTGCCCTTTGAGTGCGCCGGTTTTCTGGTGCGCGATTCGCGGCTGCACCGTGAGGCGTTTGCCTCCACGGCTTCGTATCTTACGCAGTACGAACGCGGCGTGATCGCTGGTGGACTGCGTTTTGCCAATCTGGGTCTCGATCTCACGCGCGGCTTCAAGGCGCTGAAAATCTGGATGCAGTTCAAAGTCCACGGTGTGGAGCACTTTGCCCGAGTCATCGAGCAGAATATTCAGGACGTGGAGTATCTCGCCAAACGTATCCGGCAATCCGATGAGCTGGAATTGCTGGCGCCCGCGCCACTGAATATTATTTGTTTCCGCTTTGTGCGTCCGGGACTTTCGGAAGTGGAGCTAAACCAGCTGAATACGGAGTTGCTGCTGCGTATTCAGGAGCAGGGAATCGCCGTGCCTTCCGCGACCACTCTCAACGGAAAATTTGCTTTGCGGGTGGCGAATGTGAATCATCGCAGCACCCGAAGTGATTTCGATGAGTTTCTGGATGCCGTGCTGCGGCTGGGCCGGGAAATCGAGGCCGGAGCAGGGCAAATGGCGATATGACTTGCCTCTACACGCGGTCAGGTAGTTAGTAATATCTGACCGCTGGGCCATGTCCAGGCATCATCCACACAGTGAGACCGAGGAGCGCGAGCACGGCGATAAAGTAAGCGGTGATCAAAGGGCTGGACTCGGGCGGGTCGTCCCTGGTGAACAGACGCCAGCCTACGCCGGCCGCCACGATGTAAAAAATATATTCATGTAGCCCCCAGCCGAGCCCAACCGCAACGATCAGCAGTACCGCGCGCTCCAGCTTGCTCATGGCGCGGATCGCGCTGCTGCCATCGAGCGTCCAGACGGGAATCAGATTCAGGATGTTGATCCAGGCGCTGAAGCGCGCCAGCGCCGCCCAGAGTTGATTGCCGGTCTGCCACCACAGCAGGCCGCAAACTGCCGCGCCGATCCATCCCGCGAACGGCCCGGCCAGACTAACGATAGAGCGGGTTTCGAGAGAAACGCCCATGGCGTCCCAGCGTACATACGCGCCGAAGCCAGGCAGAAAGACGGGCAGCTCCGCCGGCAGGCCGCGCCGCCGAATCTCAATGAAGTGCCCCATCTCGTGGACCAGAATCAGCACGGCAAAGCCAATGCCGAACCACGGTCCCCAAATGGCCCAGTAAATGGCGATGAAGGAAAGGAAGCTGAACAGAAATTTCAGTTTGGAAAGGGCAAAGAGAACCGGTTTGAGCTTGGCCAGCAGAATCGCCACTGGCCCGAGCGGGCCCAGACGTTTGGCCCATTTGCGCTGGCTGTGCGGGTCGCCGGATGTGTTGATGGCCTGCTCCAGTTCGCGCAGATGACTGCGAATCCAGTTGGCCTGCTCGGAAGCGGAAGGCAGAAGCTGCAGGGCCATTTGCCACTGCTCATGGGCTTCGTGAAGGCTGCCATTGGCTTCGAGCGCCCGTGCCCGCGCCGAGATGCGGTCGAGTTGGTCGGAGTTGACCAGAGCATGGCAGTTTTCACAGGCCAGCGCTCCCGGCGCAATCTCACGCGAGCAGCGCTTGCAGACCGGCATTAACTGAGAAGTGGAAGACACAATTTATTGATGTTCGCACGGGGGCGCGCGGTAGTCCAGCGCTACCCCGTGCGAATTAACCTGTTTTTGAAACCACGCTTTAAAGTGACTTCAGGTATTCAACGATGGCCCAGCGATCTTCAGGCGAGAGTGCCGGACCAATCACTCCATTGCCTTTGGAGCCATCTTTGAATTCATGCCCCCGGTTGCTGTCGCCCGGATTCCGAACATCGAAAAGATAGCCTCCCTTGAGTTCGGAAGTGTCATAGCCCACCTTGATTGGGTCGAATTGTTTGCTGCCTACCCAGAATGTATCTGGCCTCTCACTTTGCGGTGAGAGTAAAGCATACAAATTTGGGACCGACCCGTTATGCAGGTAGGGAGCCACGGCCCAAATCCCATTGAGCGGACGGGCCTTGTAGATGGCCTTGGCGCGAATGACCTCGTCACCGGGATCGCGGTATCCACTCCACTCAATACGTTGCTCGGAGTGAATCCCTTACTGTCAAAAAAATTCGCCGCCATTCCGCTGGTTACGAGCCTCAGTCCATCCTCGGCGGATATGCGCCCCTTGCCAAGGCCACCTGAATCGGCAGTGCGCGTTATGAAATCACCGGCTTCGTGAGGATCCGTGCGCATGTACTCCATCTTCACGTCTTTGACCACCAGGAACTGTTTGCCCTGCTTGTTCTTCCACCAGTGCTGGGGCTGCGCGGACTTCATATCTTCCATCAATTCATTGACCGGAGGCTGGTGGCAGGATTCGCAATGTTGTTTGTAAAGCGCGGCCCCTTTTGTGACTTTTTCCTGGGACAAGGGAGGAAACACCGCGGGCCATTTGGGCGACGCCAGGCCCTGGTAGGGAGCTGGCCCCGAAAGCAAATCCTCAATTGCTTTGAACCCCTCCATGTGGACACTGTTTCCCAGTTCCTTTGCATCGCTGCCATATAGTTTGGCGGATGCCCGCACCCCCAAGCGATTCACCGATGTTGCGGACCAGCGGGTCGGAAATGGATGAGTTGTATTGCACCCAGGTAAACCACGAGGCGTCCCAAACCTGGAGGTAGCGGACAGGCGCGTTGGCCGGCGCGAAGTTGGCCGCATTTCGCATGTCCACGGCGAAAACCTGGTTGCCAATGCGGGTAAGGGCATCGGTCCGGGCAAACCCCGCCGCATTCGCGTAAATCTTCTCTTTGTCCGTGGCGCTCTTCTCGAATATTGCCCCGGATATAAACGAATCGAGCGCTCCTTTCAGCTGTTTCTTTTGTTCCTCCGTTGGATTCGGGCCCAGCACGTTCTTCTCAAAACGTTTCAAGCGGAAAGGCATCTTGTCGGTAAGGATCAGCGCCACCCCGAGGGCCTTCTGAAATTGTGCAACCTCGATCATGGCTGGCGCGCCCTCGACACGCACGGCATATTTGTCGAAATACAACTCTCCGGTATGGCAAGCCGCGCACGTCAGGCCCACCACTTTGGTAGTTCCTTTGGATTCGGGATCGTAAAAATCATCCTGTTTGGCGAAGCCCACAGGCAGCCCGTCAGGATTCAACCTGGGATCGGTATCACCTTCTAAAAAGCCGAAGCGGGCCAGATAAGTCTTCTCGTGAAATGGTTCGCACCCAATGATGGAGAAGCAGGGCTGCTCGAGCGCCATGAACCACTCGTAGGGTAAAAGACGCGTCCCCTGCGCCGTATAGTGAAAACTGTGCCGCTGGCTCTAGCTCCAGTTTTGCTCCAGTTTTACCTTCTGCTCCGGCAGCGCCTTGTATTCCGGAATTACTACGCTGAGCTCATTCAACTTCGTGTAAAGAAAATATCCACCCACGATCAGCAGGAGTATGAACACCCCGGCAATGATTTTTCTGGCCATTGTCTCCTCTTTCTTTGTGTCTCTTCCCGCGCTGCAGTTGTCTTGACTTGCGCCCTCAACTTAGCCATGCACAACCGATTTCAGTATGGAACTCGCTTGCGCAGAAATCACGAAAGGGGAGTTGGCTTATTGATGAATGAGGTGAAATTGTAGCCTGGTTTGCCACGGAAGCGCACAGAAAATTGAGTGGGGAAATTTTAATGATTTCACTGCAATCTCATGCGAGCAGAGCTTGCAGACAGGCATTAACGCAGATGGAGAAGACACAGTTTATTGATGCTCGCACGAGGCCTCACAGTCTCCAAGCACCCCAACATCGAGGTAGTAGCCTACTTTGAAAATTTTGTTGCAATCTGTTCTTCGCTTTTGCCGCCGTCTCGTTTAATTTTGTCGGTACTTTGGCGTAGTTTGCAAATTGCGCTTTGCACCTGTTTGCGGGTCAACTTCATGTCTCGTGCGACGCATTCGTCGCAAATTGGTTCTGATTCCCGTAGCTGTAGATAGTTCTTGATACGCTCAGCTTTATTCACGCTGCTCTTTTCCGGCCATCCGCTGTTCGTTGAGCGAAGGCCATCGCCAGATACTGCTCCCAGCAACTGAATCCTCACAGCAGGACGTTACCCTAATCAACGCAACCACTGAATTCACGGTCGGGAAGAAAGCTGATCAATTGCGAGTGTGGCTGATACTTGCAGTCAACACCTGTCGGTCAGTTGGATGCAACCCGATATCGGTAAAATTATCCTACACTGAACTACGATAATGACCCTGCTGAAATCGCTTGTGATTATCGCTAATTTGCTTTATCGCTCAGCCCAGTTTCAGTTGATGCTAAGTCACGGTTTTTTGGGAGGTGCAGGACTAGGCACAGAGTCTCTCATTGGCCGCGGCTTTGGCGTGGGCAGTGGTGGTCCCCCAGCTTTTCTGTTCGTCATATTTCCTCCTCTGCTAAGTTGTTTGGTCAGCAATTTGTTGATTGAGAAGTGCTTGCACTTTTACTTCAAAGCTCTTGGTGCGAAAAGTATCATTGTTTAACAGCCCTATGTAATCGCCATAAGTTTTACGAAAATCCACAAATTCCTTATTAAACTTGCCGGAATCAAACTCTTCAGCTTCCAGCCTATAACGGAAGGTTTCTAGGCCCGTTCTCAATTCACTGTGCCGCATACGGACTACATCCTGACAGATGACCTACCCGTGATTATCACAAGCGCAAGGGCAAATCGCCGTTTGTCATCCGCGTGAGCCTTAATTCGATTTGGAACAGCTAGCGCTGTGTGGACGACTGATAACAATGCGGCAAGGCCTGACACAGCAAGCCAAAGAGCTTTATATTCAGGGTGTGTCCATAAAGCCCAGCCCGATATCGCTGAACCCGATGCCGTTAACGCAACGATGATCTTCGTAACATCATCAAGTCGCCCCCATTTATTAACAAGTCCATCTGCTGCTAATTCTTCGAAAAAAACCTTATAGTATGTGTCAAATGAGGCATCCCATAATTGCTCACGCAGATTTGGTGCGGGAGTGGCGGCAATATTCGCAGACGTGGCCATAAAGCACCATCCAATCGTTCAGAAAATTTAGTCTCCCAATATATTTTGGTGTGCGTGGATTATATCCAATCATGAATTATAGTCAACAGTTTGCTATATATTTTTGGAGTTTATCAATCGATAAATACTTTGATCTTTTGGTGCATTCGTGACATCCTTTTGAGCCAAACATCGCGGCTTTTGCAATAATGGGATCGCCGCATGATTATCCCCAGGCATGGATGCCTTTAGTTTGTGAGCGCAGTTGCAACTCGCCAAGGCAGTAATAATTCGGCCCCGCCAGGAATTGTCGCCTGGAGTTCCCGTGTACTCCGCGGTCGAAAACTGCGGCGCAGGGTTGCCTGAAATTGAATTTGTCATGAGTTTGAAAAGCAATGTAGCACAACTTTAGGCTGCTGCCACTCAACAAAAGTTTGTTTTTTTAGGTTTTTACCTGGCAGGAAATAAGAGACCAACCAGGGGGTGAAGCGTATTCCATTCCAGTGGTTCCACGAATAGTGTTTGCTGCACGCTCTATTTGGAAATGCAGCACTCTCGGGTGATTCAGGCCGCAATTTGTGCTGCAAGGGGAACCTGAATGAAGTTCGCCATGATTGCCCTCTTTCTCGTCATGATTGCCTGTTCCTTTGCCGCGGCAGATGACCTGCCTTCTGCGCCAGATCCGGTCGTGGTGCCAGTCATCCGGGTGCGTCCGGCTGCCGAACACCGATTTTTCGATTTCCGCAACAGCCTGGCACTGGGGACGTTTGGGGTGGCGCTGGCTGGCGACTTGCTGTCCACGGAGCGCGTTCTGGCGTATCCAGGATTCAGAGAGACCAATCCCATTGCCAGGCCCTTCGTGGGCAGCCGGACGGGCACTGCTGTTTACACCGCCGGAGGCTTTGTGGGCCTGACGGGAGGAATGTATCTGGCCCACCGCACGCATCACCACAAAATGGAGCGTGTTCTGCCCTGGGCATTCGCGGGATGGGAGGGATTTCTTGCCGGCTGGAACTACCACTATCTTCCGCGGGCGCGGGCCAATGCGGCTGTGGCGCCAGGGCGATAAGTCATCCCAGCTTTGAGCCGTTGGGTACCGGACGCTCCGGCTGGGCCAGCACTACTTCTCCTCCGGGCAGATAGAACCCAGTGGTCAAAGCCTCAGAGAAAAAATTTGCAATCTGCTTTGGGGGGAAATTGACGACCGCAACGATCTGCTTTCCCAGTAGCTGCTCTTTGCTGTAGAGGTCTTTGATTTGGGCGCTCGATTTCTTTACGCCCAGTTCGCCAAAATCGATCTTCAGTTTGTACGCGGGCTTGCGCGCTTCGGGGAAATCTTCCACTTCCACAATGGTCCCGACACGCAATTCAACCCGCTCAAAGTCATTCCACGAGATATGGTCCATGCTGGCAGAGTGTCCTTTTTCAGGAGTGAATCTTCATGAGTGGTTTTGGGACGAGATCCAGCGGCCGCGCACAGGCGCGATCCAGTCAATCTTTGATCTCTCGAATCATCCATCATCCATGGGGCTGTACCCATGGGCGGTAATTTTATGCCCGGTTGAAGTTGTCTTCGGTCTTCTCGTCTTCCGCGCCGTGGCGGCGCAGCAGGTTGGGCAGGGTCTGGGAGAATGCCGAGCGTGGCATGACCACGTCGCATCCGGCTTCCGAGGCCTTGAGTTTGAGGTCGCCCTGAACGTGCGAAACGAATCCGACGATCGAGGTGGCCTTCTTGAATTTGGCCCGCAGTTTGGTGATGACCGGCAGCGGCTTGATGCTGTTGCTGTTCAGATCCACGATGATCAAAGAGGGTTTTTCTTCCGGCGTGCCGCCTGCCCGCTCCAGCATGTCTTTTTCGCTTTTGACGAATTCCACCTTTACATTCAGCTTGCGGGAGACTTCCTGAATTTTGGCGAGAAAAAACAGATCGTCGAGAAAGACAAAAATTTTGGCCGGGGCATCCGCGCGGCCTGGCGGAAGGGGTTCAAGCGGCTCACCGGCCCCGCCATTCTGGTACCGGCCCTGGCTGGCGCCATTCTGGTTGCGGTAGCTGTGGTCCATGGGGCCGACGAAGGCGGGGCTGCGCCGCTGGCCTCCGCGGTTATTGCGGTTGTTGCGGTTTGGACCACCGCCGCCGGGACGCTGCTGCTGGTTATTGCCAGGCGACTGATTGCTGAAGCCGCTGCGCTTCTTGCGCCCTCGCCGAGGAGGCCGGCGGTTGGATGGACTATTCTGCGGCTGATTAAAATCATTCATGTGGAGTTTACCTGCTGAAATCTGATCTTTTGCCGGAACAGCCGTGGTGGGTCCTGGGACCGCGCTACTTTCACTACGGGCTGATTAGATGGTTTCCGGCTCAAAAAGTTTTTCGTGAAAATCTTCGTCTGTGTTCAGCGCTTTAGTTTAAGGCGCGAGCAACCCGCACCGGAATGCGCGGGAGTTGAGACTCCCGCGATGTTACCACGAACGGGCACCAGCGCAAGCAAAAAACTTGTAACCCATTTCCCGGCCCTGATTCCGGGCTGAACAGCTTTTCCTGCCGGTCTCAAAAAACTGGAAGCGAAATGGTGGGCGCTATAGGATTCGAACCTATGACTTCCACCGTGTGAAGGTGGCACTCTACCGCTGAGTTAAGCGCCCACTGCGCGTTACATACCCTTCTGTGGGACAACAAATTATTCTATCAGAAAGAATGTCCGCCCTCGTGCGCGGCAATTTCGAATAGCCAGAAAACGTGAACGTGGAATACACTCATGTGTTCCCTGGATGGCCGGCTCTCCTTCCTCCGCACTGGCCCGCTGCAACTTTTCGCGGGAAAATGGGTTAGAGAGGACATGAGCAGCCTGGCCCTGGATTCGGGATTACTGATGCCCGTGGCGAGCAGTGAGCTAAAGGCAAATCTGAACATGGCAGCAGGCCAGGCGTTTTACGAATCGCTGAGCGATGCAGAGGTGATGCTTCGCGTTAGCAGCGATGACAATGCGGCATACGAATATCTGGTGAACAAACACCACCGCCCGGTCATTGGCTTTATGTACCGTGCGTGCCATAACCAGGCGCTGGCGGAAGAGCTGGCGCAGGAGGTGTTTCTCCGCGTCTATCGCTCGCGCAAGGGCTATGCGGCGGAGGCGAAGTTCACCACCTGGCTGTATCGTATCGCCACGAATCTGGCCGTCAATCATGCGCGCGACCACAAAGTGGAGCGCAGCGGAAAGATGGTCAGCCTGGACGAACCGGATGAGGAGACCGGCGCCACGCTGGATGTGGCCGATTCCGTTCCGGACGTGGAGCAGCAAATTTTGCGTCGCGAGCGGCTGATGGCCATCAAAAAACATGTGATGGCGCTGCCCGAGAAGCAGCGCATGGCCGTCCTGATGCACAAGTATCAGGAGATGGATTACCGGGAGATTGCGTCCGTACTGAAATTGAGCGAATCCGCCACCAAGTCGCTCCTTTTCCGCGCGTATGAAGGTCTGCGAGAGCGGTTGAAGGAATTTATATGAACTGCAACGATGTCCGCGAAAATCTGATCGAACTGCTGGCCAGCGAACCGCCTGGGGAGGCCGCCCCGGAGGTAAAGGAGCACATTGGCCGCTGCAGCGCCTGCGCACGGGAGCTGGAGTCGCTGCGCAGCACCATGCTGCTGCTGGATGAATGGCAGGCGCCGGAGCCATCGCCTTATTTCATGACGCGCCTGCGGGCCCATGTGAAAGAGGAACAGGCCAGGTCATCGTCACATGTTTGGCAGTGGCTGCGCCGGCCTGCGCTGGCCGTCTCACTGGCCACCGTGCTGGTGATTGGCGGAGTTACTTACACCGTGATTGGTCCGCCACGGGAGGTAGCGCAAGCGGGGGTGAATGCCGTGAAGGACCTGGAATCGATCGAAAAGAACCACGATCTGTATGTAAATTCCGATTTGCTGGACGAAGTGGCCGGTCTGAACCAAACGCAGGACACTTCAGAGTAAGTTTTGGGGAGATGGGGGAAGCTGTGATTCGGACCGGGATTGGAACCCTGATCGTATCGGCGCTGATGGTCTGTCCTGTTGCCACGCTGCATGGACAGGACAAGGCCGATGCTACGTCTCCGCCTAAAAATGCTCCCGCGCATCACCCTGCCAATAACAACCACCCTCATCATCGGGCCGGCGAGTGGCTGCAACAGCATGGGCACCTGGCTCCGGATCAACAGCAGAAAGCGCTGGATAATGATCCGGATTTTAAAAAACTGCCGCCCCAGCGCCAGGAGCAACTCCGCGAACAGCTGCGGAAATTCAGCAGTCTGCCTCCGGAGCAACAGAAGCAGTGGCTGAACCGCATTCAGTTCATGGAGAGCCTTACTCCGGAGCAGCGGCAGCGCCTGCGCGCCGCCAATCAGCATTTCCAGGGTCTGCCCCAGGAGCGCAAAATGATGGTGCGCACCGCGCTGCGTCATCTCCGGCAAATGGACCCGCAGGGCCGCGAGCAGGTATTCCAGTCCCAGCAGTTCCGCGATACTTTTTCCGAGGACGAACAGGGACTGCTGCGGAACCTCGCTGAAATCTCGCCGCCTTCGCCATTGAAGTAATACCCAAATTCAAAGTCATCAGTGTTCGCAGCGACTGCATTTTCTGCAGAATGTCCGGTTGGCGAGATGAGCGCTTGTCAGCACCACGCTTCCGGTCATCGTCAGGGCGACCTCGGCGATATGGGAGTTGAGGCTGTCTCCAAAAGCCAGAGCAATGAGGATGATGGCCAGTCCGGCAAGACCAGCGGCAACAACAATTGTGCGGCCATGCTTGCGAAATCCCAGCCAGAACGAGGGCAGACCCGCGCCCACCACCAGCAAAGCCAGCAGGCGATGAAACAGTTCGTCGCCAGGAATAAAGTGCGCCAGGGCCGGGGCAAAGGCCAGGAGCAAGGGCATGGCGATGCAGTGGACCAGGCAGATTCCGGAAATACATGCGCCCAGATCGTCCAGGCGTGAGGCGTAGAGTTTGAGAGTTCGCATAATTTTAGGAAGTGTCCTCAGCGCAGCATGAAACTGCGCGGGGCGGATATCATCCGCCCCGCGTACAGTCTGGCTGCGTTTTATTTTTTAGAAGTGGAACCCAAGTTCCGCGCTCAAAGTGCGAGGCGTAACAAAGTGGGTCCCGCTGAAGGTAGAGAGGAAGTTGTACAGTGCTGTTTTATTGGTGAGGTTGATGCCCGTAAAGCGCAGGCTCCATTTGTAGCGGTCGCCGCGGAACAGATCATCGATGCCCACGCTTGCGTCAAACAGATTGCGGGAAGCAATGCGGGGCGGGTTGTGATCGTCATTTTCTTTTCCAGGCGCCGGAAGCTGGATTCTCGTGGAGCCATACTGTGAGGGTGCGCAGGTCACGAGCGGTGCGGCGAGTGTGGGAACCTGACTTCCGCAGAACAAGCCGGCCTGTATCTGCTGATTGGCTGTCAGGCCGGTGAGGTCCACGGGCGTAGTCGTGTCCGTGGCGAAGGGCACCGCGCCAGCCACCAGGCCGCTGTCATAACGCCAGTTGAAGCCAATCCATGGCCCGCGCTTCCACGGCTGGTACTGTATGTGCGTGGTTTGCTGGAATTTCTGATCATGATCGATACGGAACACGCCGGTAGCTGCAGACGTTCCGAGGCCCGCGACCTGAGGATTGAAGAAGCGAGATGAGATGCTTCCCAGCACCATGAACGCCGTGATGCCGTGGAAATTCGGCACGCTGACCCGCGCCGTGGGGCCGGCAATTTTGGAGTTATGCCAGGCAATGGGGAAGAAGATAGGTGTATTGAGCAGATCGCTGAAGTCGTAACCGTTGCGGGTGTACTTCCACAGGTAATCCGCGTCAATCACCAGTATTTTGCCCACGGCCTGCTGAAAGCCGGCGTGGAATTCGTTTCGGTGGCCGGTCGGAATCTGGGCCACGCTGCTCTGGCCAAAGAGTGCGCCAAGCACCGGATTCGAGGCCGCACTGGCCACAATCAGGTTCTCATTGAAAGGGGTCTCCATCACGCGGGCATAGGAAACGCGCAGCACCGTATTGGTGTGCTTGATGTTGTAAGCAATGCCTCCGCGCGGCTCAGGTTGTGCGTCGTGTGAGAGGCCGTTGTAAAAATCGCCACGCAGTCCAAGGTTGACTGTCCACGGACCTTTGGTGATGGAATCCTGAGCATAGAACGAAAGTTCCTTGATGTTGGCGCGTCCGCGAAAGCCGAACAAGCTTGCGGCAGCGGTGGCGCAGCCATCGCCCGGAGCCGGAGTCCGGGTCAAATCGAAACAGCCCAGCAGCGGGGCAAACGGTGCGGATGCATCGGGATTCGCAGCTATATTGGGTTCAAAGCCTGCGCCGGCACACTGCGCCGGATCATTGATCGCGGTATTGCCCGCGCCGACAAATGTACCCGCCGCGTTCTGCGTGATGCAGGGATCGTTCACCGTTGGATCGGTCAGCCCCAGGCTGAAGTTTTCCCGCAGAAACCACTGCTGGTAGGTGACGCCGGTCTTGAAGTTGTGCACCCCGTGTACATAGCTGAAGTCGGCCCTGCCGCCGGCATTGGTGAGCTTTCTTGTCTGGCGGACAGTCTCGGTCAAATCCGCAAGCGGGTTGCTGCTGGGGTAGTAATTAAAAGTGTCGTGGCGCAGGAATGCGGCCAGGCTGAAGAGCGTGGAGGTGCTGATCTGGTGTGTCCAGCTGGGCGCCAGGTTGTAGCTCTGGATCTGTGCCCTTTGGTCCTGGGGGATGGCCTGCAGTTGCGAATCCAGCGAGTTCGGATTCTGGAACCATGACCGCGTGTAAGCCGCGTTCAGGTGCAGATTGTCATTTTCGCTTATCTGGAAATCGGCGCGATCAAACAGGTTCTGCTCGTTGCCTTTGGCATGGATCACCTGGAATTCCGGCGGATCCAAAAAACGGCTGGTATTCAAACCGCTGGCTGAAATAAAATTTCCGGCTTTTTGATTGCCATAGGCCAGATTAAAACCACCCGTCGCCGTGCCGAACGAGCCGTAAGAGGCGGTCACGCTGCCGGTTGGCTTTGTTTCTCCCAGGCCGGAGCGCGTGGTCACCTTGATCACCAGGCTGGTTTTGTCTCCATATTCGGCCGGCGGAGCGCCGGAAATCACCTCAAGCGACTGAATGGCATCCACGGGAGTCTGGTTGGAAAATACTTTGCTTACCTGGTCGGTGACCGGCTGGCCATCAACGGAGAAAGAGCTGTCGGCATGTTCGCCCAGCCCATGAAAAAGGCCGTTGGAATCGGCAACAACGCCGGGAGAGGCCGCGGTGACCAGGGCACTTAAGGCGGATGACTGGTTTTCTAGTGGTACCTTGTCAAAAAGTCCGCGATCAATGTCCGTGTGCGGACCAGGTTCAACCTCAAGCAGGTCTTTGGCTTCTACTTCTACTGTGGTCGAGGAAGTTCCTGGGACAAGGGCGACATCCACCGTCAGGGGAACACCGGAGCGAACATCGGCGTCACTTGTATAGGTAGAAAAGCTTTTTGCCGTGACCACCAGGTGATATGAGTTGAACGGCACGTTGGTAAAACGATAATCGCCGGTGTTGCCGGTAATGGTTTCACGATGGTAGCCGCTGACCGGATAACTGATTGTCACCTTTGCGCTGGGGACAACCGCACCGGTTGGGTCTTTCACCGTGCCCTGAATCGTTCCTGAAGAACCCTGGGCCACCGCGTTGTAACCAACAATAAAGACCGCGACAAACAAAACTGCCAATAGAGCCAAAGTACGTATAAAAGAGATACGCATCACTCCTCCAAAAATGAGTGTTATGAAGTTTTGGGACCCTGAATTAAATAAATAAAGTAACTTTTGGAAGAAAATCAGGCCACAGGCGGAGGACGCGAGAACAGGGCAGGTACAACCAGAACCACTACGGGGCCAGTTCGGGGAACCAGCGGCAGAGGGCCAGTTTCGGCCAGAGAAAAATCAAGGGTGATGACCGGAGCAACGTTTACATCCGAGTGCAGCACCAGGCACAGCGGACAATTGGTTTCCGTGCCGGAGATATCAGAAGAATGAAAGTGTGCAGTTTGCGCCGTGGCTGCCGCAGCCACCAGCACCAGGCAGGCAATCGCCAGCCAGCGGGCCAGTGCCGGAAACTCTCGCAATGGGGATGATCTCTGCACGATGTAATCTGAATTAGACGGCGACAGCGGCATTTCGTCGCCAATTATTTTCAGCTTGTGCTGAAAAGTCAATGGTAACAGAAGCTTTCCGGTAAATAACAGGTCTGGATGGTGAGCTGTCCGGAAGATTGGGCAGGCGGCGGTTCAAACCATCTACAATGGTTGAAAATCATGGTCAGTCGTCCGGTATTTCCCCAATGAAGGAGATTCTCGCTGTAATCAGGCGCAACCCGTGGTTCTTCCTGCTTGCGACGCTCGCCGCTTTGGCACTGCGTTTCTTTTTCGTCATCCAATATCCGCACTTTGCCGGTGACGGCCTGGTTTACGGTGACATTGCCAAAAACTGGCTCTTCCATGGCATTTATGGGCTGAGCAACGGGCCGGCCGTGGCGCCCACGCTCATCCGCCTGCCGGGCTACCCTGGCTTTCTCGCGGCTATGTTTTCGCTTTTTGGGCATGAGCACTATACCGCCGTGCGCGTGGCGCAGGCGCTCATTGACGCCAATACCTGCCTCGTCATCGCCGCGCTTGCGCTTGAAATCGCCGGCGAACGCGCCGCCAAAGCCGCATATTTGCTGGCGGCCCTTTGTCCCTTCACCGCCATGTATTCGGCGGACATTCTGGCGGAAACGCTCTCTATCTTCTGTACCGTGCATTCGCTCTACTACGGCGTTCGCGGTCTGAAGGCCCTCTCCACCGGACGTTCCGGATTGCCTTCCTGGCTGGCTGCCAGCGTGTGGACAGGCCTCGGCCTCCTCATGCGCCCTGACGGCGGCTTCGCACTCATCGCCCTGGCCCTCGCGCTTCTCGTCGCGCTCTTTCGATTGCCCGGCAAGCGCAACGTCGTGCTGGCCGGCACTCTGCTGGCGACCGTGTCCCTCCTGCCCCTGGTTCCCTGGACCATCCGCAACTGGCAGCGCTTTCACGTATTTCAGCCGCTGCCTTCGCCCGCCGCCACCAATCCCGGCGAGCTGGTTCCCAACGGCTTTGCCCGCTGGGCCAGGACCTGGGCCGTGGACTATGTCTCGGTCGAAGAAGTGGAATGGCCTTCCGATGGCGAGCCCATTCCTTTCACCGCCCTTCCCCAGCGCGCCTTCGATTCCCGCGCCCAGTACGAACAAACCCGCGACCTGATCGAGCAATACAACCAGACCCTCTCCCTCAGCGGAGAAATAGACGCCCAATTCGCCCGCCTGGCCGAGGAGCGCGTGGCCCATAATCTTTTTCGTTACTATGTCTGGCTGCCATTGCTGCGCATGGCCGATCTCTGGCTGCGCCCCCGCACCGAACTGCTGCCCATCGAGGGCCGCTGGTGGGAGTTCAGCGCCCATCCCCAGGAAAGCGCCTTCGCCCTCGGTTGGGCCGGTCTGGACATCTTGCTTTTAGCTGCCGCCCTGTGGGGATGGCGCAAGACCCGGCTCGGCATCAGTGGCGTAGCGTTGATCGGCTACGTCCTCGTCCGCTCCCTCTATCTGAGCAGCATGGAAAATCCCGAACCCCGCTACGTCCTCGAGTGTTTCCCTGTAGTGCTGGCCCTGGCCGGCTGCGCCTTCGTGAAAACGGCCACAAAGCCAGAGTGATGGTGTGGAGGTATCCTGGCTATGGGCGGTTTTGCAGGCAATGGGCTTGCGCGCCGATAAGCCTGAAAAGAACGAGAAAAGCTCGACAAAGCGGTGGACAAGATGTTTGAGAAATTCCCGCTGGAAGAAAAGAAATAAACAGTTGAAGAATGCGGCAACATATCACTTATGCCGTGGCTGAGTACGGAGTCACGGTAAAGCAGAACGTGGCTCCCTTGCCGATCTCGGATTCGGCCCAGATACGCCAGCCGTGCCGATGAAGCACTCGGTGCACAATGGCCAGTCCGGCGCCGGTGCCTTCGAATTCCTCGGCGCTGTGCAGGCGATGAAAGACCTCAAACAGCTGGCTGGAATACTTCATGTCAAAACCTACTCCGTTATCACGTACCAAAATGACGGTGCCACTGCCGATCTGCCGTACGCGGACTTCAATCACGGCATGCGCGCGCGGCCGTGTATATTTCACGGCATTCGAAAGCAGGTTCGAAAACACCTGCTTCATCAGCACTGGATCGCATTCCACCGTGGGGAGAGGACCGATTCTCCATTCAATATCGCGGTCTTTGCTCACCGGCGCAAGCTCCGTCCGCGCTTCGACCAGCAGCTGGTCCAGCGGAGTCACCTGCTTGTTCAGATCTTTGCGCCCGACCTGTGAGAGTTGCAGCAGATCGTCCACCAGCGCCACCATCTTGAGAGTGCCCTCGCGGATATATTTGAGGCATTCCCGCACCTGTGGCGGTATCTGTGCTTCATGCTCTTCCCGCAGGATCTCGGCAAAGCCGTGAATCTGGCGCAGTGGCGCGCGCAGATCGTGGGCCACGGAATAAGTAAAGGCCTGGAGTTCGCGGTTGGCCTCTTTGAGTTCGGCGGTGCGTTCTTCCACCCGATGCTCCAGTTCACTGGCATAGTGCTGAATTTGCTGGTAGCGCTGCGCATTTTCATACGCGACTCCGGCCTGCGCCGCCAGACTGATCAGGACGCGCTCGTCTTCCGCGCTGAATTCCGGTGCGCCCAGTTTTTCGAGCAGCCACACCAAACCGTAAATACCGCTATCTGTCCGCAGAGGAATCCCCAGAAACGAACGCCGCTCGGCATAGGGCAAAGGAAGCCCGGAAACAACGTCGGAGCCTGTATCTTGCAACCGCATCGGCCCGCTCGCCTGCGCCAGATGGGCAAGAATGCCCTGGCTGATATCGACGACCTGTACTCCAGCAATGGTGGCCGGATCGGCCCCGCAAACGATAAGTGGACGCAAAATATGATCGCCGGAGAAAACTCCAAGAAAGGCATATCTGGCGCCAATCAGCTCCCGCGTGGCGGGGCAAAATTTTTCCAGCATCTTCTGGCCGTCATGCTCGGAGGCGAGCACGCGGCCCAGCTCCAGCAAATCGGCCAGACGCTGGTTCGCGGCTTCCAGGGCATTTACGTTGGCCGAGAGCTTGTCGGTAAGCAGCCTCAGATGGTCGCGGTCGAACTCCTGGGAAACGGCGGGCGCCGCGGACGCCACGGTCTTGCCAAGCGCCAGGGTAATGCGGGAGAGCATCCATTGCGGCTCGGCGGGTTTGATGATCACGTCCTGCACGCCACAGGCCTGGGCCAGCGCACGCGCTTCATGCTCGTGGTAACTGGCGGTGTAAAAAATCACAGGTGTTTCGGCGATCTCGGGCTCGCTGCGCAGCCTGCGAACAAACTCATAGCCGTCCATGACTGGCATAAGTATGTCGGCGATCACCAGATCCGGGCGTTCGCTGCGCACGCGCTGCAGCGCCTCGGCGCCGTCCGAGGCCTCAACCAGACGGTGGCCGCCATAGACGAGCAGAGCACTGAGAAATTCGCGGTTGGTTGCTTTATCGTCAGCGATCAGAACGATTGACATGCCGCTCCTCTGAAGCTTCCTGAAGGACCGAATCGATTACCCGCAGCAGTGATTCCGGCTCAATCGGGCGAAGGACGAACCGACTCGCCCCGAGATCCAGCGCTTTCTGCCGCGTCTCTTCCACATTGTCCGAAGTGGACGCGGTCAATAAAACGAACGGAATGGATGCCAAACCCGGATCGGCTTTGAGTCGCTCTAAAAAACTCAATCCGGTCTCCAAAGGCATATGCAGATCAGACAAAATTATGTCCGGAGAATTCTTCTGAGCTTCCCTGATGGCATTTTCCACCGAGTCCGCTGTGATGACTTTGTAGCCGCTGGGTTCGAGAGTGCTGCGAATCAGGTCAATATTCTCCATCAGGTCATCCACTACCAGAATGGTGGCGCGGCGCGAGGAGACGGTGGCAGCACCTGTACTCGCGGCCTGTGATAAAGCTGGCCCCTGTCGCGGACGTTTTTCCGGATGCAGAAAAGATTCGATCTGCTGCATGAAGGTGTCCGGCGAGATGGGTTTGGAAATATAGCCGCTAAAGCCGGCAGCCAGTACTTTCTCGCGATCGCCCACCATGGCATAAGCCGTAACCGCGACCAAAGGAATTTTTTTGAGGTCAAGTTTGCTGCGCAGATGTTCCGCGACCTGATAGCCGTTGAGGTGCGGCATCTCCACGTCGCAGATAATCATGTCCGGCGGCGGATCGGCCAGTGCCGCTTCTATGCCTTCCCGTCCATCGCTGGCGGTGATGACCACGTACCCGAAAGCATTCAACAGGTACAACATCAGCTCCATATTGGTGGGGTTGTCCTCGATGATCAGAATTCTCGCCGGCAAACGTTCCCTCTCAGTTTCCATTCTTTGTCAGGACCAGAGTAAAGCGGCTTCCTTTTCCATACTCGCTTTCCATGTTGATCCTTCCACCCAGCAGTTCGGCCAGCTTCTGACTCAGATGCAGGCCCAGCCCGGTGCCGTCACGCCTGGTTTCCCTGCTGGTGAGCTGCGAAAAGGCCTCGAATAGTTTGACCCTGTCTTCCGGCTTAATGCCGATTCCGGTATCTTCCACCGAAAATTCCGTAATCAAGGCGCCATTGGCGTGCCGCTGGCTGGCTTCCAGGAGCACGCCGCCGCTTCCGGTAAATTTTATTGCATTGTTCGTCAGATTGATCAGGATCTGGCAAAGCGCGCGCCGGTCCGCCCACACGACCATGTCCGCTCCCTGAACAACCTGCTCGAAGGTGAGCCCTTTCGCTTCCGGCAGCGGACGCAGGGAAGTAGTGACTTCTTCCACTATGCCGCTGCAGGCCAGTGGCTCGGGATTCAGTTGTACCTTGCCCGATTCGATCTTGGCGAGGTCCAGAAGATCGTTGATCAGCGAGACCAGATGACGGGCGCTGGTCTGGATGGTCCGCAGTTGTTTGTCCTGGTCTGTAGTAAGCGGCCCGGGCAGCTTCATCAGCAGAGTTCCGGTAAACCCGATGATTGCGTTCAGCGGAGTGCGCAGCTCGTGCGACATGGTGGCCAGGAACCTGTCCTTGGCCTGGCTGGCGCGCGCTAGTTCCACGTTCTTTTCCTGCAGGGCCTGCTCAAACTGCTTGCGGTCGGTGATGTCGCGAATGGCGCTCGAAACCAGCACGCCTTCTTCGGTTTCGAGCGGACTCAGACTGATTTCAATGGGAAACTCGGTGCCGTCCTTGCGCTGGCCAAAAAGCTCCAGTCCCACGCCCATGGGCCGCAGTTTGGGGTCGGCAAAGAATTGTTTTCTGTGTCCAGGATGCCTTCCGCGAAATCGCTCGGGCAGCAGCATCTCCACCGGCTGGCGCAGCATTTCGGCCCGAAAAAAGCCGAATAGCTTTTCCGTTTGTGAGTTGACCAAAACAATCTCACCTTCGCTGTTGACGATCACCATGGCGTCCGGCGCCGATTCCAGCACCGCGCGGAATTTTTCCTCGGCGCGTGTGCGATCGGTAATATCGCGGATAGCGCTCATGGCCAGAGTGCCTTCCTCTGTTTCCAGAGGACTCAGGCTGATCTCCACCGGGAATTCCGTGCCGTCTTTGCGCCGGCCATGAAGCTGCAGCCCGGCGCCCATGGCCCGCGTGCGGGACTCGGCAAAGAAGCCGCTGCGATGCTCAGGATGCCTGCCGCGATAGCGCTCCGGAACCAGAATCTCCACTTTCTGCTTCAGCAGCTCTTCCCGGGAATATCCAAAAAGCTTCTCTGTTTGCGAATTGACGAGAACGATCTGGCCTTGCCGGTTGACGATTACGATGGCATCCGGCGCCGATTCCAGCAGTCCTTTGAACTTTTGCTCCGCTCGTTTGCGGGAGGTAATATCGCGGATGGCACTCATCACCAGGGTACCTTCGTCGATTTCGAGCGGACTCAGGCTGATCTCCACCGGAAATTCGCGGCCCATTTTGTGCAGGCCGTAAAGCTCCAGTCCCGCGCCCATGGAACGGGCGCGAGGCTGCGAAAAATATTTGCTTCGGTGCCCCATGTGTCCCGAACGGAAACGCTCCGGCAGCAGCAGTTCCACCTCTCGGCCAATCAACTCCCGCCGCATGTAGCCAAAAAGCTTCTCCGCCTGCCCGTTGGCCAGAACAATTCTGCCGCTAAGATTGGCGATCACAATGGCGTCCGGAGTGGACTCAAGCAGGTCGCGAAATTTTGCGTCTACCACGTTGGAATCACGCAGCGCCTTGAGATGGGTGACGTCCTTCTTGTAATCCAGAATGCACTCGACCTCGCCCGCGGCGTTGCGGACCACCTTCATGGAAATATCCATGTAAATGATCGAGCCATTTTTCGTGCGGCGAATGGATTCATGGACCACACTGCCGGACGCCAGCACTTCTTTGCGAAAGCGTTCGTCTTCCTCAATCTGGCCCGGCGGGATGATCAGGTCCGAGATTGAGTGGTCCAGAGCTTCATCGCTGCTGTAACCGAAAATAGCTTCCGCGCCTTTGTTCCAAAAGATAATGTTTCCCTGAAGCGTGGTGGCAATCACGGCATCGGGCGCATCGTCGAGAAATTGCCTGGTAAAATCCTGTGGCACGGTCCAACCTTTCTTACGGGCCAGTGTCCGTTTGCAAGCGAAAGCTGCAATACCTTTGGTGCCACGTATTATAGGTCGCCCTGAGTCATTTGATAGGGAAAAAGTACTAAATCGCACTTAGAGCTTTCTAATATTAAAAATTAAGTTATTGTTCTTTGTAGCTTCTTTTGCTTTGTAACTGTTCTATAACACTCAAATTCCCCGGTCTAAGGAAGTGTTCGAGCTGCCCTGCGCAACGAAACGCCGCGAACTTGAACGCATTCAAATTTTCTTGACACCTGCCTCGGACTGCTTCATGCTTGAACGCGTTCAAGGAGGGGGAGTGTCTGACAATCGTCTTTTGGCCCCTGGAGCTGTTAGTGGTGTGTTATATGGCCTGGCTGCACGGCTGGCGCCCCACTTTTTTCCTGATTTTTCGCCTTCCTTTGTGATGACCGCGGGTTTCACTTGCTTTCTTCCCTTTGCGCTGGGCTTTATTGCCGTGTTTTTGGCAGAGACCGGGAAGCGGCAGCGCATCTGGGCCTGGTTTTACCTTTCCTGGATTCCCCTGGCGGGGACCCTGCTGGGGGTGTGGCTTTTGTTTTTGGAAGGACTCATTTGCATCATCATGTTCATTCCTCTGGGGATGCTGCTTTCCGCCATGGGCGGCGTGGCTGGTGGTCTTGCCGGACGCTCTCTCCGTTGCTGGCGAAGCAGGAGCGCCAGCCTGGCCTGTGTGATGGTGCTGCCTTTTCTCGTGGCCCCGTGGGAGAAACAGGTAATGTGGCAGGAGAATTTTCGTCAGGTGGGAAATACCATCGATATTCATGCGCCGGCAGACGTGATTTGGCGCAACATCGAACGCGTGCCTGCGATCCGTGGTGACGAGCTGCCCGCTTCCTGGAGCCATCGCATTGGCTTTCCCGATCCGGTGGAAGCGACACTTTCCTATGAGGGCGCGGGCGGCGTCCGCAATGCTACTTTTGCCGGAGGCGTCCTGTTCCTGGAAACAGTGGACGTGTGGGAGCCGCGACAGCGTCTGGCTTTCTCTATTCATGCCGAGAACGTACCGTCAACAGTTCTGGATGAGCACGTCCGCATCGGCGGGCCGTTCTTTGATGTGCTGCGCGGCGAGTACCGCCTGGAGCCTCTGGGCAATGCATGGTGCGTCTGCATCTTTCCAGCCGTCAGCGCCTCTCCACCGACTTCAACTGGTACGCACATCTCTGGACGGACGCCGTAATGTCCGACCTGCAGCAAAGAATCCTGCAGGTCATCCGCCATCGCTGCGAGAGCACGAGCGGTGCGTAGTTTATAGAACGAAGACGAATTATTTGGCCCGAATTAGGGCGTGTTCACACTATCTATCTGGTCCAGCGCCGATCACAGAATTTACTGACGCATTGCAGAAGACTGTCAGCAGCTGTCTAACAAAACCTTTGTGTTCCTTCGTGACCTTCGTGGTTCCAATGTTCCGGAGCATGAAACGGACGGATCGCGGATATGTGTACAATTCTCGGGTGAATCTCCGAAACAGACTGGCGCGAATCGCGGCCTTTATTTTTTTCCTGATCGCCGTGGTCTCAGCCGAGCCGGTCGCGCAGCTCAAGCCAGCTGGCTACGTCAACGATTTTGCTCATGTACTCGCTCCGAACACCGCGGCGCAGATGGAGGACATCTGTCGGCAAATCGATCAAAACGCCCACGCGCAGATTGCGGTGGTAACCATCAACTCACTGGACGGCTCCGATCCTGAGAGTTATGCCGTTGAGCTGTATAGCAAGTGGGGCATTGGCAGCAAGGCGACTAACCGCGGTGTTCTGATTCTGTATGCCATCCAGGACCGCCGCGCGCGCGTTGAAGTGGGATATGGGCTGGAGCCGATCCTGCCGGATGGAAAAACCGGCAGCTTCCAGCGTGAGGCGGTTCCGCTCATGCGCGGCGGAGATTACAGCGGAGCGATTTCTCTGGTGACCACCCGGGTGGCAGCAGTAATCGCCCAGGATGCCGGGATTCAACTCAGCAACATGCCGCGCCTTCCTGCCGCGCGGCCAGGTCGAGGCCAGGTGCGATTGTCGCCGATGTCGATCCTGGGGATCGTCATCGTGATATTGATTATCCTTTGCACGCCGCTACGCAATGTGGTGTTCTGGCTTCTCTTGTCTCAGGTGTTCGATGACCGCGGACGTGGCGGAGGTTTTGGCGGGTTCGGTGGTGGCGGCGGTGGTTCGGGCGGCGGGTTTGGAGGGTTTGGCGGTGGCAGCTCCGGAGGCGGCGGGGCCAGCAGCAGTTGGTAATCCAGCGAGGAGCGCAAATGGTTCCAGAAGAAAAAATTGCCGAGTTCGCAAAGCGTATGCGGGAAGCAGCGGGCGCAAACCTTGAGAGCGTGATTCTCTTTGGGTCAGCGGTCTCGGGAGATTATCACCCTGAGTTTTCCAACCTGAATTTGCTCTGTGTTCTGCGTGATAGTTCTTTTAAGGCGCTTGAGGCGCTGGCTCCGGTGGCGAAGTGGTGGGAGCGGCAAAAGCAGGCTCTGCCGCTGCTCATGACGCGGGAGGAGATCGAACGCTCCACCGACGTCTTTACCATCGAGCTCATGGACATGCAGCAGCACCACCGGATGCTGCTGGGTGAAGATGTGCTGGCAAACCTCCAAATATCGCCGGAGCTGCACCGCGTCCAGGTAGAATATGAGCTTCGGGAAAAGCTGCTTCTGCTGCGCCAGCAACTGCTTTTGGCGCAGGGCAATGCACGGCGGCTCTGGGACCTGCTGCTGCGCTCCGCTCCCTCGTTCGCCACGCTCTTTCGCCATGCCCTGATTGTGATGGGCAGCGCGGCGCCTTCAGGAAGACGCGAAGCAGTGGTGACGTTGTCACAGCGGGTGGGATTCGATGCCTCGGCGATCACTCTGGTGCTCGATGTAAGGCAGCGCAAAGCCAGCCCTGGCAAGTTAGACGTGCATGACCTGGTCACTCGCTATCTGGCGGCCGTGGAGCAGGTGACCCGAGCGGTGGATCGTGCACTCGAGAGTAAGTAAAAAGAGTAAGTAAAACAGAACGCAATTCGCAGCGCATGTAACCTGCGGCATTTTTGGAGAGGACTTAGAGGACTTTATGAGCAAAGCTTTGATTGCAGTAATTGTGGTTGTGGTGCTGGTGGCTCTGGTGGGGCTCATCTTTTTTGGGCAGTATGTGGGCGTGCGCAACGAGCTGGTGGCGAAAAATGAGTCCGTAAAGTCAGCCTGGTCGCAGGTAGATATCGTGCTGCAGCGCCGCGCCGACCTCATCCCGAATCTGGTCGAGACGGTGAAGGGCATTACCCAGCAGGAGCAGGCCGTATTTGGCGAGATTGCCCGGGCGCGCTCCGCGCTGCTTTCGGCAACCACTCCGCAGGGAAAGATTGAGGCCAACCGGCAGCTCGATGGCTCCCTGGGCCGCCTGCTCGCCCTGGCCGAGAATTATCCTCAGTTGCGGTCCAGCGAAAACTTCCTGCGCCTGCAGGACGAGCTCGCCGGCACCGAGAATCGCATTGCCGTGGAGCGCAAGCGCTACAACGATACTTTGCGCGAGTACAACGTCTATATCCAGCAGTTTCCCAACAGTATTTTTGCCGGATGGTCCGGATTCAAGCCTAATGACGCTTATTTCACGGCTTCCGAGGGATCGCGCACCGCGCCCAAGGTCAACTTCGGAGCACCCAGCGGCAATCCGCAGCCAACTCCAGCGCCCGCGAAGTAGCTGGAGTCAGCAACGGTTTCCGGGCTGCGCGGAGATTCTAATCTTCGGATCTGCGCAGCTCTTTTTATTTGTGTAAGGTCAGGTTGCCCGCGCCCAGGCTGGCGTGCAGAGTGTACTTGCCCTGTCCGGACCATTTGAAGGAGCGGAAGAAGCCGTTTTTGGATGCTTCAAAGGATTCCGCATTCAGATTGCCGACGTGGACCGATGCGTCCACCCGGGCATAATCCTTCGGATCGCCGGTGGTGATCGCGGCGTTGCCGGCATTGCTCTCAATGTCCTTGTCGCCTTTGATCGCGCCGGTAATCAGGTTGCCAGCGGTGAGCCGTATGCGGAGGTCGGAAGTAGCCGGCACCTCGATGATGGCATGGAAATCATTGTGTGGCGTGTCTTTTACGGTGACGTCGGCGTGCGTGCCATTGGTGTTGACCGTCACTTTGACGCCGCCAGTGTTTCCCCTCAGCGTCACGCGGATGCGGTCGTCCGCTGCCGGGCGCACCTCGTAATCGCCCCCTTCCAGCTGCATCTCAATTCTGCCGCCGGAGAGGAACTGCTTTTCCTGGGTTTGACTGGCCTGACTGGCCGGGCTGGTTTGCGCCTGCAGGCGTGCGGGAAAAAGGCTGGCTGCGCCGGGAACAACCAGCAGCAACAGGGCTGACTTTAATAATAGTTTCAAGGGAACTCCTCCACTGAAATATTGTTACGGCATATTTGCGGAGAAAGTTCCCGGGCGTTCAGGCGGTACAGTTATTTGGCCGCACGTTATAATCAAGCGACTTTAATTTACTGTGAGGCTTTGGCATGGCGCCATCAGCAATTGCGGGCATACCCGCACTGAAAGACACTTATCAGCAACTCAAGAGCCGGATGGACAAGGCAGTGGAAGATTTTCGCACCAATCTGGCTGCCGCGCGTACCGGGCGCGCTTCCGTCCATCTTCTGGACATGGTTCGCGTTCCGTATTACGGCTCGGAGATGCCGCTTAACCAGGTTGGCACGGTCCACGCGCCGGAGGCCCAGTTGCTCACCGTAACGCCGTACGATCCGGGCATTATCGGTGACATTGAAAAGGCCATCCGCACCGCCGACCTGGGGCTGAATCCGCAGAACGACGGCAAGATGATCCGCATTCCCATTCCGCCGCTCACCGAAGAGCGCCGCAGGGACATGGTCAAGCATCTGCACAAGATCCTCGAAGACCATCGCACGGCGGTGCGCAACGTCCGCCGCGACGGCAATGACGGTGTCAAAAAAGCGCTGAAGGACAAAAAAATCAGCGAAGACGAAGAGCGGCGCGCTCTGGAGGAAATCCAGAAGCTGACCGACGACGAAATCAAAAAGATGGAAGAGATGGCCAAAGGCAAAGAAAAAGAGCTGATGACGGTATAACCGTGCCTGCTGCCAGCGTAAAATTTCCTGGGACGGAGGCACTGGCTGGTCGACTGGTCACGCTTGTGCCTCTGGGGCCGGAACACAGGGTTATGCCCCAGAGACAGGCAATTGCAGGTTGTGTGCTTGATCTTCTTAAGCACCATCAGGAAGCATCAGATCTCTGGAGTTTCCCACCACTCAATCCGACAAGAATCTGCTTTGCCCGGAGATGTTCTGAGTAACCGTTATCGCATTATCAGATTTTTGGGTTCCGACGATATGGCGGAGGTATTAAGAGGGCAGCTCGGTCGCTACCCCCTGGTGAACACCACTATGCAGCAGTCACTTTGGCAGATATGCCGCCAAATTGGGACGATGGCACCGCCTGTGCGACCCAAATTTGGTTGCCGTTATTAAAGAAGGCCCAGATTTGAATCCTGTTGCCCGGACTAGTAGAGCCCGCGGAGTTATCGATTACAAAGGCCGTACCGGATTGTGATGCGCCCATGTTCTGCAAACTGGTTTGATTGTTTATCCACTGCCACACCTGAGTCGGATCGGTAGGATCCGTTGCAGCGATGCCGAGTGGCTCTCCGTTTTCCGGCTCACCTTGATATGTCAGACAGAGACTCGCCGGAGCTCCAGGGGTGTTCAATCCAGGGGTGTTCAAATAGATACGGCCATCGCTGCCAAATTGCCATTGCTGCAGAGTAGTTTGGCCCGTGTGGTCAATTGGTTGCAATAGAACCAGTGACCTGGAGCCCGCTGATGCTGCCTGTGCACACATTTGGGCTGGAATATTACCGAACGTCAGGAGTACAGGAGGTTGTAGAGTTGGTGAGGCCATGTTGTTTTCCTTAGCTAAAATTTTGTTGCGAGGGTGTTCTCTCATTTGTTAAAGCGGAAATCCTCGACGCCGCGGACCATGAAATCTCGACTAAATCGCTCATGAGTCCGGCTGCCAGAACTTTCGAACCTCCCAGGGCCCTGTTCGGCTGTCGCGTTTCCTTAATTCGTAGAGTGGCTCAATTTGGGAAGGAATTTTCCGTCAGCACATGATCGTGAAGGGGCGCAACCGCGATACCGCGTGGTTCTCCATGCTCGATTCGGAATGGCCCGCCTGCAAGGCCGCATTGGAGCGCTGGCTCGATCCCGCCAACTTTGACGCGGATGGCCGGCAAAAGTCCCAGCTCTCGGCGGCAAACTGCTGAAGAGTAGTCTAAAAGGCCAGTCCGGGAGCGCCTTAAGCAATTCTTCCGCGTTTGTCGTCATCGTTGTCGCCTGGAGAGGTTCTCGTTTTTGCCCGTACCTTCGATTTCTTCAACTGTCGAAACTGGTTGATCTCAACTGCTCCCTCCGCGAATACAGCCTCGATTCTGAGCTGACCACCCATCGCCTTCACAATGGACTGAAGCGTGCTCAGGTACATGTCCGTGCGACGTTCCATCTTTGAAATTGCCGCTTGTTTTGTCCCCAGAAGCCTGGCCAGGTGCTCCTGCGTCATCTGGCGTGCCGCGCGCAATTCGTCCAGAGGCATTTGTTCGGTGTATTTCTGGGCGCGGACGCGGGCCTTTTCCTGGGCCTCGGGCGACATCTTTTTGCGAAGTTCACGGAAATTTTTTGCCACGTTTCTTTTCCCCTGGTTTCTTTTCGTCTCGTTCGATCTGCTTCAGGTGATCGTCAAACAATTGATCGGCAACAGGCACATATTCCTCGTACCATTTGGGCTTGCCCGTCTTGTCTCCGCCGATGAGCAAAATTGCATTTCGACGCGAATCGAAAGCGTATAACACTCGCAACTCGGCACGGCGGTGCGGAAAGACGCCCCTTCCTCTCAGCTCTTTCATATTCGAATGTTTGGATGTAACGATCACATCTGAATGAGGCCTCGGGAGGGCCGGACCGTGTTGTTCCAACAGGCGCACCCTGGCATCGAGTTCGACCTGTTCCTCTTCGGTGAGGCCGTTCCACCATGCCCCGAATTCATCGGTGTATTCGACCTCCCACGCCATACAATAAACATAACATCTATGGAATATATCTTCAATGGAATACTACAGGCCCTGACAACCTTGTGAATTTACCTTCCCAGGCATGGCAGGTCTTGGTGCAGGGAACAGTATGACTGCCTTCCTGGCGCGTTAAGGTTTTTCCGTATTTTTCGTTCCCGGCCCCCCTTGAAAGCGTTTATTCTATGAATCTGGAGGGCCACTGGGAATGGCGAATCTTGACTGGTCACAATGTCATGCCGTGGAGAACGTCCCGGGCAAGCGCAGCGGAGCGTGGGTTTTCCGTGGCATGCGAACCCCGGTTTCCACTGTGTTCGAGAACCTGCAAGACATGACCGTTGACGAGCTGATTGGCGTTACGCGTGAGCAGGTCCAGGCCGTCCTGCAATTTGCCGCGCACACTGCGGACGCGCCCGCGCCCAGACTGCAATTGGATTAGACGTATGATTCACAAAGCCAAAGACCTCTCGCCGGGCCAGAAAATGGCTATCGAAAGCCTGCTGGGGCGCCCAATTGCCGAAGACGAAGCGATCAGCATTCGCACGCTGGCGTCATTGTCTGCACCGGAATGGCTCCAGAAGTCCTGGGAGAGTGCGAGTCGGCTGGGACTGGATCGGCTTTCCAGCGAAGAAATTGATGCGGAAATCGATGCGGCGCGGAATGCCCGCAACTAACCTTTATCGCTAATCCGTAGTTGGGCGCCCCAATTCAGAGCTGCGAAGTCGTCGATGAGGAATGCAAAGCTTCGGAGTCGAAGGAGTGATAATGATCGACCCAAAACTGGTATCGGGGGCGGCGGGATTAGTAGCTGTCAATTCTGAAGCAGGAAAGAAGCTATTGGTACCACTAGCCGAGCAAATTGGACTTTCTTTGAGTACCATAGGTGATATTTGGAACTTTTATCTTAAACGCAATTTGGAGCGACTGTTCATAGAGTGGGCAGCATCACGGCGTAATCCTCTTACTGAAGAAGATATTTTAAAGGTGATGCCATTGCTTCAGTTAGCATCTGTGCAAAGCGACGAAGAGCTTCAAAAGCGATGGGTTGCTCTGCTGGAAAGCACGGTTAAGGCGACGACTGGAGTACTTCCATCCTTTGGTCCGACACTTTCTCAATTGACGGCAGAAGAGGCACGATACTTAGACCGTCTTTTTGCGCTCGTTTCACAGCCCAAAGATCATGTGTCGGAATATCCACCCGGTAGGGCTCCTTTAGGATATATAACATTGATTAATGTGTATGACCCGTCAATAGACACCGGGATCAATTCGACTGAGTGGGAAGTCTTCCGAGAAAAGATGCCTACAGCGCAATTGAACAACTATGACAAGCTAGCGCAGGCTGAACTGGTGATCCATGATTTGGAACGGCTGGGAATTATTAGGCACAATCCGAGTTTAGAGCCAGATTATATTATGCTTGGTACGAATGAGATCCCCATTCAGCGCGGCAATACAGTCCTCCGTTCTAATTATTCGTTCACACAATATGGGGTGAGTTTCATTCGCGCTGTGAGCGTTTCCAGATAGGTGGATTCTTGAGAGATCAATGTGCTTACGATACTTACAAGCATGTGGCCTATTGTATATGGGTGCGAAGGTGAGCGATCGTGATCCCGTGGCTCTCTATGCTCGATTCGGAATGGCCCGCGCGCAAGGCCGCATTGCAGCGCTGGCTCGATCACGCCAACTTTGACGCGGTGGCCAGTAGAAGGCCTCGCTGTCGGCCGCAAACCGCTGAAGAGTATGGGGTCAGGCTAAAAGGCAAGTTCGATCCTAATTTCATCAAATCGTTTCTTCAGCATTATCTCGTCTATTGTTAACACACCTCGAACCGGCGGCATTTCATCTGCGTAAAGTTCATAATCGAGCGTCCTACCCTTGAATTTAGGCGTGCTCTCACTGATATTTTCGATGGGATCAAGAGCAGAAATCTCAATCACTGAATCTGGATAAATAACATCGTCTGCACCGCCTCCAAAGAGCAATTTCCGATGATCCGACCGCACTCGATTACGCAAGCCTAGATTTCCATTTCCGTCGAGGCCGTATATGTGCTTCTTCACCCCTGTGAGCATAACGGCAGGATATTTCGCAATCCCTCGGCCAACATTCTTCAGGCCCACAATAAAACTGACATTGAAAATCCTGTTTGGTGCAGCGCCACTCCAAGGCCCAAGCTTCAGATTCCAATACATCTCCAATTGCGGGCGTCGCCTTCTTCCAAACATCTCAGCTAACTCAAAGTGCTCCATCTTATAAAACCCAGAACCGTGACGTCGGTAGTACTCTCTATTCCTCACGGAGCGATGCGGCCCAGAATCGCTGGCTGGAACGTAGACTAAGATAAATCCGTTGTTTGAAATGTTATTGTATTCGCGTGTCAAGACTTTAACCTCAGAAACTGGGGGTTCTGTTAATTGCCCAACCAATGAGTTCAATTCTGACTCGAGATTATTTAGGTTCTTGATCGGCTCTGGTTTTGTCACGACATCTGGTATGCCTTTCTTTTTGTCACCACCTGCTGCGACGAGTCCATATATCAAAACACCACCATCGGAATTAGCAAACCCTGAAAGGGCTGTTGCGAGATTATTTTTGTCATCGTCGCTGAGTGGTACACTACACCGCTTCGCATCGAAGTGGAGAGATTCACTGGCTCCAGTCGTAGCCAAATTTGAGATCGAAAGGCTATCGGGTAGCGTCTTAAGTAATTCTTCCGCGCTTGTCGTCATCATTCTCCTTTCAGAATGAGATTGGGTCTCATACTGCATAAGTTTGCTATGAGGGTGATGGTCAACCCGAGCTTAAGAATCAGAGCGTCTTCATCATTAGTTCTTTGCTTCCAGCTTGCAGACTAAAGCCCCGCTTCTCGTACCAAGCGATCAGCTCATACTTTGGTCTGTCGTCCAAGGGATGGGCGTTGAGGCCAATGTTGCTATAGCCATTTCTTCGAGCAAGATTTTCGATTTCCCTCAGTAGCCGTGTGCCAACTCCCTGACCACGAACGCTGCTGGAAACAAATATTTCATAAATGAAGAGTGCATCAGGGTGAGGGTGAAAATCAAGGGAGAGAAAAACCAACTCTTTACCATTCTCACGAATTATATAGTGCTGCGTGTCCTTATTCGTGGATTTTTGACTCGCACGCGCACGCAATCCGGGGTCTTTGATCAGTTCAAGGTCCGGTAATTTTGCAAAATCAATCACGTGTACCATTCTCGCTGCGACAAATTCTAATCATATAGCGTCTTGGAAGGTTGATTTGCAGGGCAGATAGTCTTAGCAATTGTTGATGTCAGCCATGTGTTGCCATAGCACTTTGGCAGCGCTCTTGCATTTGCCACTATTTCATCCAGCTCCAAAGAAACGGCAACCCATTCCCCGCTGAATTTTGCCTGCGACACGCCCTCCCATGGGATAATCATCTGTTTTCTTCTTTGCTAAAAAAACCGGGGTGCGGCCCGTCCGCGCATGAATCTGGAGGCAGTTTGGATTTTCAACTTTCTGAAGAGCAGTTACAGCTCAAGAAGTCCATTCACGAATTCGCAGAACGCGAGATTGCGCCCAATGTGATGAAGTGGGACGAAGCCAGCTATTTTCCCATTGAAGTGATCAGGGAACTGGGAAAGATGGGCGCCATGGGCGTGATTTTTCCCGTGGAATATGGCGGCGCGGGGCTGGGATATGTGGAGTATTCCCTGATTGTGGAAGAGCTCTCGCGCGTGGATGGCTCGGTGGGGATCATTGTGGCCGCCCACAATTCGCTGTGCTCCAACCACATTTTTCTGGCGGGCAATGAAGAGCAGAAGAAAAAGTACATTCCCAAACTGGCGACCGGCGAGCAAATCGGCGCCTGGGGGCTGACCGAGCCGGGTTCGGGCTCGGACGCCGGCGGCGCCCGCATGAGCGCCACAAAGGAGAAGGGCGGCTGGGTGCTGAACGGCACCAAGACCTTCATCACCAACGCAACCTATGCCGATGTGGCCGTGGTGATCGCTGTAACCGACAAGACCGCGCACACGCATGGCCTCTCCGCCTTTATCGTGGAAAAGGGAACGAAGGGTTTTCGCTCGGGCAAAAAAGAAAACAAGCTGGGCCTGCGCGCCAGCGATACCGCGGAGCTGATTTTCGAGGATTGCCATATCCCCGACTGCGCTCTGCTGGGCAAAGAGGGATCGGGCTTTGTGGACGCCATGCGCATTCTGGATGGCGGGCGCATTTCCATTGCCGCGCTGAGCCTGGGCATTGCCCAGGGCGCGTATGAGGCCGCTCTGAGGTATTCCAAACAGCGGCAGCAGTTCGGCCAGCCGATCAGCGAGTTCCAGGCCATACAATGGAAGCTGGCGGACATGGCCACGGAAATCGATGCCGCCCGCCTGCTCACGCAGCGCGCCGCCAGCATGAAAGACGCCGGCTTCAAGACCACGCAGGAATCGTCGATGGCCAAGCTGTTCTCGAGCGAAGTGGCGGTCCGGTGCGCCAATGAAGGCGTGCAGATTCATGGCGGCTACGGTTTCATCAAGGACTATCCGGCGGAAAAGTATTATCGCGACGTGAAGCTCTGCACCATTGGCGAAGGCACCAGCGAGATTCAGCGGCTGGTCATCGCCCGGCAGTTGCTGAAAAACTAAGTACGATTGGAGACAAGTCCCGTGCCGCCTTGTGCGCGGGACTCGTCAGAGCATTTCGGAGAATCGTTGAACGAGAAAATTCAAAGCTGGGTGGAGCAGATTCGCGGAGGCAATCCGCGCGCTCTGGCTCGCGCGATCAGCACGATTGAAGATGGCGCGCCGGAGTCGCTGGATCTGCTGAAGGCGATTTTCCCTTTGAGCGGACGGGCGCGTGTTCTCGGACTAACCGGCTCTCCCGGCGCGGGCAAGAGCACGCTGGTCGACCAGCTGGCGCGTGAATATCGCCGGCAGGAGCGCACGGTGGGCATTATCGCGGTGGATCCCACCAGTCCGTACACCGGCGGCGCGATTCTGGGTGACCGCATTCGCATGCAGGCCCATCACTCCGATCAGGGGATTTTCATACGCAGCATGGCCACACGCGGTTTTTTGGGCGGCCTGGCGCGCACCACGGCGGATATTGCCACCGTGCTCGACGCCAGCGGCAAAGACACGGTCCTGATCGAGACCGTGGGCGTGGGCCAGGATGAAATCGACATCGTCCGGCTGGCGGATGTGACCGTTGTTATTTTGGTGCCGGGCATGGGCGACGATGTGCAGACGATCAAAGCCGGCATCATGGAGATTGCCGACATCTTTGTGATCAACAAGAGCGACCGCGAGGGCGCCGACCGGGTGGAGCGCGAGATTCGCTCCATGCAATCCCTGGCCGTGCGCAAAGATAAATGGACGCCTCCCGTGGTGAGGACGGTGGCCTCCGAGGGCAAAGGCATTACGGAGCTGGCGGACACGATTGTGAATTACGAAAATTACCTGCGGCAGCAAAATCTTCTGCTGCGCAAGAAGATCAGCAACTGGCAGGAGCGGCTGGTGGAAATGCTGCGCGAAACCCTGGTGGAGCGTTTGCTGCGCGAGCGCATGGAAACGGGCGAATTGAGCAAGCTGGCCGCCGATATTGCCGAGCACCGCCGCGATCCGTATTCGCTGGTGGACGAGATTGTGACCGGGTTTGCCGGGCCGGTGCGGCAGATGGCCGGCAAATAGTTTTTATCTCTCATCTTTGAAACCATTTTGAAACCATGAACCATTCCATTGATCATCTCGGTATCGCGGTAAAGTCTCTGGCCGAGGCGCGCAAATTTTATGAATTGCTGGGCCTGACTGTTTCCAGTGAAGAGATCGTGCCGCATGAAAAAGTCAGAGTCGCCATGGTGCCGATGGGCGAGAGCCGCATTGAGCTGCTGGAGGCCACCAGCGCGGATTCGGTCATCGCAAAATTTCTGGAAAAGCGCGGCGAAGGGCTGCACCACGTGGCGCTGCATGTTCCGGATTTGCCCAAAGCCGTGGAGGCCCTCAAGGCGAACGGCACGCGCCTGATGTCCGATGAGATCAAAATCGGGGCCGGCGGGCACCATTATGTGTTCATCCATCCTTCCAGTGCGGGCGGAGTGCTGGTAGAGCTGGTGGCCACTCCCGAGCTCGCATAACCATGCTGGTTCTGGCGATTGATACATCCGGCAAGTCCGGCGGAATCACGCTCGCCGAAGGCGATACACGATCTTTTCGCGCCATTGAATCTTCCGCAATCCCGGGCGGAACGTTTTCCGCGCAGCTTGTTCCCGAGCTGGCGGCCCTTTTGCGCAAACACGGGTTTCCGCCGCAGAATATTGGCGGATTGGCTGCGGTCTGCGGTCCAGGATCATTCACCGGGCTGCGAGTGGGCCTGAGCGCGATCAAGGGATTCGCCGAAGCATTGCAAAAGCCGGTTGCGGTCGTCTCATTGCTGGAAGCGCTGGCAATTTTGTCGGGAAGAGAAGGGCGGATCGCGGCGGCGCTGGATGCGGGCCGCAGTGAAGTTTTCTTTGGTGTTTATGATGTGCATGATGGCCGGGCTGCCACGCAGAAAGAAGTTTTGCTTTCGCAAAGCGGCTTTACTGATGAAGCGAAAATGGACGGCTTGGCATCTTTGGTGACCAGCGATGCTTCCGTCGCACAATATGCGTCCTCGGCTGGGATCGACATTCTGGAAATCGCGCGCCCATCGAGTGAAAGCATTGCCCGCATTGGTCTGAAAAAACTTCTTTCCGGAGAAACCGTCTCGGCCGAAGCGCTGGATGCGAATTACATGCGCCGTTCGGATCCCGAAATATTCTTAAAGTCCAAACAGGTCCCATGATGATGGTCCGCGATGCTGTTGCCGGTGATCTGGAGCAGATCGTGGACATTGCCCGCCATTCGGACACCGCCGCGCAGTGGAGCAGGGAAGAGTACGAGAAACTTCTGGCTAAAAATAAAGACAAGGATACGGCGCGGCAGCAAGTGATGCTGGTCGTCGAAGAGCAGAGTCATGTGCAGGGCTTCCTCGCCGCGTGCGCGGTCCTGGACGAATGGGAGATCGAGAATATTGCCGTTCGGGGAGCCGCACGGCGCAGAGGACTGGCGTCGCTGCTGTTGCGAGAATTGCTGCAACGAGCGCAAACCCAGGGAGCAAAGCACATTTTTCTGGAAGTACGGGAGTCGAACCGGGCCGCCATGGCGTTCTATGCGCAATGGGCTTTTGTGGAGGCAGGAAGGCGTCCGGCGTATTACCGTGACCCGCCAGAGGATGCCTTGATTCTGAAATTTTCTTTCCCGGCTACTCTGGAATTTTGATTGAACTGGGGCCTGGCCGTATGTTAATTTTTCGTTAAGAGTATGCAGGAGGTTTTTGCCGGATGGTAGACTCCGTTCGTGAACAACTTCTTGCCAGCCACGATCAATTTCGTGAACTGGTACAAACACACACACAATATTCCACGCGTCTGAATTTCCTCAGCGCAAAAAGATTCCTAACCGAAGAAGAAAAGACAGAAGAGGTCCGCCTCAAAAAGCTCAAACTGCGGATCAAGGACCAAATGCATATGATCGAGCAGGAATACAGGAGCGGACAGGTTCAGGTAGCGTAGTTCGTTTTTTTTTACCCAATCTCTCTTTACCGGCAGCCCAGTGCTGCCGGAGGAGATTACTGTTTTCTGGTGAAAGAGAGCAGCGTGATACTCATGGTCCTTCATTCCGTGCGCTTTTTCGTAATTGAAGGATAGCGGCTCCCACTCCCATATAAATGAAACCGTTTGCAATCACAGAGATAATCTCCATCACAACCGTACTCCACGGATCCAGTGTTTCGACGAAGAGCATTAGCGCTGATGGCCAGAACATCAACGTAAGATGCTGCATGCCCCCTATTTCGTACTCGGTGAGATGGCCGAGTTTTCCCGCTTTACTCAGATGCCAGAAACAACATAAAGCGCTACCGATGACAAATCCGATAAACCACAATAATTTGGGATAGCGCTTCATCTCTGTTCTAAACACTTAACCCGCCAATGCAGTGAGAATGCCAAATTTTTACTGTTGTTTTTCCGGAAGCGTGTACTCGAAATCATAGAAGTGCTTCCCACCGCTCTCGATGCGTATTATCATTTTTCCGGTGATGCCGGTCAGTTCGCCGGTACCGGAATCGGGCACCACAATGATGTTCAGGTCGGGCGCGCCACGCGTCATGGTGGCATTGTGCTGGAGCACAAAAGTTCCGGTGCGTCCATGCAGCTTGCCGCTGACTTTTTCAATGGCCACATAGCCAGCGGAGCCTTTGGTTTGGGTTACAGCGGAAAGCATCTGGCCTTTGCTGGTGGCTTCAAGATCGCCATGGAACTGTTTATCAATGGTCATTCTGCCCAGGGCTGTGTCGCCGCTCTTGTCGTCCTGTGGTGACAGCTTTACATCGAATGGACCGCTGGCATGGCCCTGCATGGCTGACTCCTTTTTAGCTGCTCCGGAACCGGACACCTGCGCGCAGGCCATCCATGCAGCGTAAAGGCAGATACAGGTCATCACAGCGGCACCGGTGATTTTATTTCTGCTATTCATTTCCTGAAGCATGTCTCATCTTAAATCCAGTATGTGACTACACGGTAAACGGGTACTCGCGGAACTGCGTCCGGGGCGAAGAGCCAGCCGCTATAATCTGAATCATGGTCCGCGACGGAATTTATTATGCCCTGGGCATGTTGGTGGTGGCTGCCGCTCTTTGGTGGCTGGATGCGCGTATTTTTGTGGTGGTTCCTGTTCTGCTGGGCGTGTTTTTTCTTTGGTTTTTCCGCGATCCGCAGCGTACTATTCCGGCGGAGCCCGGTTTGATTGTTTCGCCTGCCGATGGCAAGATCACCGACGTTTCGCCCACGGTCCTGCAGGGAAAACCGGCCACCCGGATCAGCATTTTTCTGAATGTTTTTGACGTGCATGTGAACCGCGCGCCCATGGCCGGAGTGATTCGGGAAGTGGTATACAAACGCGGGCAGTTCGGCAACGCCATGAGCGAGGCTTCGGCAGAGGACAACGAGCAGAACATCGTCACTATGGAAGGCGAGGGTATCACGCTGGTATTCAAGCAGATTGCCGGGCTGCTGGCCCGCCGTATCGTCTTCACAAAAAAGATTGGTGACAGCATTGCTCGCGGAGAGCGAGTCGGGCTGATCAAGTTTGGGTCCCGCACTGATGTAATATTTCTGAACCCCGCCGAGATCAAAGTGGCCGTGGGCGACCGGGTGAAGGGCGGAGCTTCCGTGCTGGCCCGGACGCCGGTGACGCAAAGCAGTACGAAGCAGGAAAGCGGGATCGATGTGAAGCCAATATCGGAGCTTGTCCAGTGAAGATGCCAGTCCCACTGCGGCGATGGGAAGATATTCCCCCCGCACAAAAGCGACGCATGAGAAAAGGCATGTACATTCTGCCTTCGATTTTTACCGCCGCCAACATTGGGGCCGGTTATTTCGCGATTGCCCATGCCGTCCAGGGCGCCATTCCGCGCGTGGTGCAGGGAAGTCTGGAATACGACTACTCGCACTTCGATATCGCGGCCAAAGCCATTGGCTTTGCGATTCTGGCCGACGGTCTGGATGGTTTTGTGGCGCGCATGACCAATACCACCAGCGATTTCGGCCGTGAATTCGATTCTCTGGCGGACGTGATCACGTTTGGTCTGGCTCCCGCCCTGCTGGCCTGGACGTGGGGAGTCCACATGCTGCCGGATTTTGGCCATCCGGAAATTCACGCTCGCATTGTTCAGCTGGGAGTGATTGCCACGTTTATTTTTCTGGTGGCGGGCGCAAGCCGTTTGGCACGCTTCAATATTCAGGTGAACCCGCAGCCCACCAATCCTGGACGCCCTGGCCGAAAATATTTTGTCGGTATGCCCATTCCCGCCGCCGCAGGCATGGTCGCCGCCACGGTGCACTTTTTTGCCGGGCAGCCGATTTCAACCTGGTGGATCGCCCCGGTATGGCTGGGGGGGCTGATTTTTACCGCCATGCTGATGGTGAGCAAGTGGCGGTTCTACAGCACCAAGGGGCTGAATTTACGCAACCGGCATCCATTCCAGATCATCATTTTGCTTTGTGGCTGCATCGCGCTGGTGTACTTCTTTTCGCGCTACCTGCTGCTTGCGCTGGCCATCTTTTATATGGTGAGCGGAATCCTCATGCGCCTTTCGTGGATGTTCCGTCGCCGTCCACCAACCCCTGCGTACCAGGAAGCGCCTGAAACAAGATGAAAAAAACAAGATGAAAATTGAGAACCAGAAACTGGGCAGTCTTTTTCGCGTTGCTATTGTAGGCGCGGCATCGCTCAAGGGAAAAGAGCTGAAGGAAGTGCTGGAGGAACGCAATTTTCCGGCCGTGGATATCCGCCTGCTCGACGATAGCGAGTCGCTGGGCCAGCTGGACAGCGTTCAGGATGAAGTTGCCTTTGTCCAGCCGGTGGGCCATGATCAGCTCGAAAATATCGACTTTACTTTCTTTGCCTGCGACGAAGAATTCACCCGCGCCAACTGGAAGCTGGCCCGTGAAACCGGCAGCGCCGTGGTGGACCTCTCGTATGGACTGGAACAGGAAAGTAGCGTTCCCGTGTGCGCGCCGTGGATTGAGCGCGAGCTGGGACAACAAGCGCAGTTTGACCTTGAATCCACGGGCCTGATCATTGCGCATCCGGCGGCGATTGTGCTGGCGCTGCTGATGCTGCGCGCACAAAAGACGGGACCGATTCGTTATGCGACCGCAACAGTGTTTGAACCTGTTTCCGAACAGGGCCGGCGCGGCATGGATGAACTGCATGAGCAAACCATCAACCTGCTCTCCTTTCAGCAGATGCCCACCGCCGTATTCGATTCCCAGGTGGCGTTCAACCTCACCGGGCGTTATGGCAAGGCATCTTCACGCCAACTGGAGACGATTGAGCGGCGCATCGGGTCGCATCTCCGGCAGATGGTAGAAGGCCGCGTGCCTTTGCCCTCGCTTACCTTGCTCCAGGCGCCGGTGTTCCACGGCTACACTTTTTCCCTGTACATCGAACTCGAGAAAAATGTGTCCACGGGAGACTTCTCCCAGGCCATGTCCGGCGAGCATATTGAGCTTGCGCACACGGCAGAGGATTTTCCCAGCAACGTGAATGTTGCCGGAAAAGACAACATACTGCTCTCCGTGCGCCGCGATACATTCCACGCCAATGGTTTCTGGCTGTGGGCGGCAGCGGACAATCTGCGGCTGGCCGCCATTACGGCAGTGGATTGCGCCAGTGCTTTGGCGGCTGTGCGTCCGCATGGAAAGGTACAGTAGTGAAGAAAAGCTGCGCATTGCTGCTGGCGGTGCTGAGCCTGTTTTTTACAGGCTGTGGCTACCATGCGATGGGCGGACGGTCGAGCCGCCTTCCCGCCAACGTGCGCACTATTGCTGTTCCGGCGTTCGTCAATCAGACGCAGATTTATCGCATTGAGCAGATCTTTACTCAGGATGTGGTGCGCGAGTTTTTGAGCCGGACCAACTATCACGTGGCCAATGAAGCCGGTGACGCCGCCGACGCCACGCTGAAGGGCGAAGTACGAGCGGCCCAGGCAGCTCCGCTTACCTATGACGCACAGAGCGGGCGCGTCTCCAGCGCGGTGGTCACGGTCACGCTCAAAGTTTCGCTGGTAGACCGCTCCGGACGCGTGCTGTTTGAAAATCCCAATTACACCTTCCGCGAGCAATACCAGGTCTCGCGCGAAGTGGCCAGCTTTTTTCAGGAAGAGACTCCGGCGCTGCAGCGCATGTCCCGCGATCTGGCCCACACTCTGGTCAGCGACATTCTGGAGGCCTACTGATGCCCGGCCGCAGTTTTGCGCCCTCGGAAAGATTTGTCTCGGAAGTGGCCAGCCGCAAGCTGCGACCGGCTTACGTGTTCGTGGGTGACGAAACGTTTTTTCGCGACCACTGCCGCCAGGCGCTGATCAAGCATCTTGTCCCCGACGACATGCGCGACTTCAGCCTGCACGATCTGGACCTTTCTGAAGTCAGCATCGCGGAAGTGCTGGACCGGGCGCGCACTCCATCACTGATGGCGCCGTTTCAGGTATTGTTTGTGCGCGGCGTCAAAAACCTTTACGGACGCGGCTCCCATGCGGAAGAGTATGCCGCCATTGAGCAGTATGTAAAAGATCCCAATCCGGACGCCGTCATCATCTTTGTGGCCGACCACATCAGCATTCCCGCCGATGTCCGCCGCATGGACATGCAGGACAAGGACCGCTTCGAGCGCATCCGCGAGACTCTGGGCGATTTTTGCGGCATGGTCGAGCTGGCGCGCGTGGAAGAAAATGACGGCGTGCGCTGGGTGGTAGAGCAGGCGCAAAAAGAAGAAGTCAAGGTTGAAGCCGATGCCGCCCGCGAACTGGTGGACGCCCTCGGCGCCGACATGATGCTGGTAAGCCGCGAACTCGAAAAACTGATTCTGTACGTGGGCGAAAAAAAACGCATCACGCTGGGCGACGTGGAAACCATGGTACTCGCGGCCAAGCAGCGGTCGCTCTACGATCTCACCGACGCCATCTCCGCCAAAGACAAAGCCCGGGCCCTCGCGGTGCTCGATGGCGTGCTCTCCACCAGTGACGGTGAAGATGCCGCCATTGGCCACCTTTATATGCTGGCCCGCACCTTCCGCCAGATGCTGGTGATTCTCGAAAAAAACGTGCGCGACTCGCGCGCCATCTGGCAGGCGCTGTGGCAGGGGTTCCGCGTGCCTCCGTTTGCCGCCGATGACATTATTCGCCAGGCGCGGCGCTACAAGTCCCGGCGCGATCTGGCCCGCGCGCTGCGCCTGATCGCCCGCGCCGACGTGGCGGTCCGCTCCAATCCTCCCAGCAAACGCCTGGTGCTGGAGCAGCTTGTAATGCAGCTTGCGGAAGAGCCAAAGCCAGCAGGGCAAGGCTGGCAGCAGGAAGAGCTGCCGGTATAAAGGATTTTTCCGGGGCTGAGTCGCGGCCATCAAACGAACAACTACTTATTCTCTTTATCCTTTTTCGTATCCGCAGAAACAGTCACCCATTCCGAATCCAGTTGCTTCAGCCGCAGGTGGTCGCTCTGGAAAAAGAAAGACCCGCCGATAAACGACGTATCCGGTTTCAACTGTGGCATGCGATATTGGCCCGTATCCCAAATTACATCCCTTGACCGTGGCGGGTACACCTGTGCGGCCAGAGGGACATTTCTGCCCGCGATTTCCATGGACTCAAACCGCACCGCAATCTGGAAGTAGTGTCCTGGTTCTGACCAGCGCATGGTCCGCAGACGGCCATGAAGGCGGGCGCCAGCCGGGGCGATGACCGATTTGTTTTTGCTCCGCAGCGGAGAGCGCAGCACGGCTTCCACCGGGTCGCCGACGGCGGAAATGTCGGAGTCGATCAGCGTTACGATACGGGCATCAAAATGCAACCCCGCAGGCAGTTCGGCCAGCGGTTCGGTGGAAGGCGATGCTGCCGTGGCGGAGCCATCGGAACCATCGGAAGCGGCGGCATCGTTAAAAATCAGCCGGACCGTGCTGGAATATTCGCGGCATTTCGCGAAGGTGGTCTGGCTCATGGATTCATCGCCGGAAGTGTTGATGGCGCTGAGCTGGGTTTCCCTCGGGACCAGGACCATGCGGTCGTGGATGGATGCGCGTCCGTACGTGACCTCACTGATGGCCTGGCAGGCATCGCTCTCTTTCGGCAGCTCCGCCGTGCGAACGGTCAGCTTCACAATGTCCATTGCGGCGGGATCCAGCAGCAGCGTGCCACTGTAACTCGTCCGCACCCATCCAGCAGGCGTCTTTACCCTGTAGGTGCTGCTCTCGATGGGCATGTCATAGGAATATTCCAGCAGGCGCTCGCCATCGATCACCTGCTCTCGCTGAAACGTCAGGGCTGCCCGCTCCAGAATTTCGCTCAGAAACACGCCAAAGTCGCCGCTGCCAATCGGTCCATTTCCACCCAGCTTGTCCAGCGTCTCATCGGAGAAGCGGGATGCGCCCACCCACGAATAGACGCTTTGCCGGTCCACCAGCGCCACCTCCAGGCGCAGGCGGTCCCAGCCCTGCATCGGCAGTTTATGTTTGGGCTTATTATGCTCCGCGATGAGCACCGAACAGGCAGGAGTGTGGAATACGGCTTTCGAGTCGTAGTAAGTCCGAGTGACTGTTTGAACGCAGGTATAGCGGGGCAGGCGGTCCAGGTCGGCCAGCAGACGCACGGCGGTTTGCCGGAGAACAGCACCAGGATCGGAAAGCTGCTGAGCAGAAGCAGACAGAACCAGCGTGGCTGCCAGGCTGACGAGTTTGAAGCGGTCACCACGCACACTCTGCCTCCTGCTTATGAAACAAAGCGCGATTATATCGCGGCGGTAGCGCAGGAAGACGTGAGTCCTGCGGGCTACTGCTTTTGGCAGTGTCAGGTATCATCATGGTCTGTTTTGTCAGCTGTCTGCCGGACCCGTACCCCCTGATTTTTTCCCTTTTCCCGGTTTAAGAAATCTGATAACATTGAAGTCGATATATACGAATAAAAGGCGAAAATGAGCCATGCAGTTTGAGTTTGACATTCGGAAAGCAATAGCGGCCACGGCTTTCCTGGTAGATCGCCAAGGCGGGAATCTGGATATGTTTCTCGGCCTTAAAATGCTTTATCTGGCTGACAAGAATTCGCTTATCAAATGGGGTAAGACCATTACGGGCGATAAATTTGTTTCAATGCGCAGGGGACCCGTTCTCAGCCGCGTTTACAATTTATTTAAGGGTGAGGCGGCCCGCAAAAACCAGGAAGAATGGAATACCTCTTTCAGTGAGCTCGTCAATCAATCGATTCGTTTAATGAAAAATGTTGATACTGGAATTTTGTCAAAGCGCGAGATGGAAGTCCTTGAGAGTGCCAGAAAAGAAATAAATAACTGTGCCCCCTGGGATGTTGCAAAGTGGCTCCATGAAGTCTGCCCCGAGTGGGAAGACCCACATGGAAGCTCCAGCCCTATTAATCCTCGCGTGATCCTCAAGAATGCTGGCCGCACCGCAGAAGAAATAAAAACCATCGAGGACTCAAATAGTACATTTATCAATACAAGGCAATTATTGGGCATTAACTGATAGAAAATAATGAATGTCGGCGATGCCTTTTTGATGTCCGTCCCTCCCAGATATATTCCACACCTTTATTTCGTAATTTCCGATAAGAACAAAAATTCTGGTACTTTTATCATCGTAAATATAACGGGTGATCGCTTTAGATCTGGAAAAGAGTGTGTTTTGAATATCGGTGATCATCCCTGGATAAAAAAGGAATCATTTGTTTCTTTTGCGGACGCATTGGAGATAACTCCCAACGGGTTACGCAAACTGCAAGCGCTAATCGTAAAAAACAAGATCATACTTCAGCCCAGGCTAAGCTCCGAAATTCTGGCCAAAATAGTTAATGCAGCGAAAGAATCGGACGCCATACCTGAGAACTTAAAAAAATACCTCTAAAATTCAAAGTGGCCCACTATCCCCGGATCGTACCCATGGATCGGTCATGACTTCATGCGGGACGATTGAGGCGGATAATGTCGAATACAGGAAACTGATTACCGAAGCCGAAGAGTGAGCCTCTTAAAATTATTTTCTATATTCCTCTTCTCCATAATCTCTATACAGTTCCCTTTGATGAGCTTTTATCACACTCGGTATGTCGTCCGTAAATATGTGCGCCTTATCTCCACCACTCCTCGCAACCCATCGAGGATCATCTGGCACACTAGGATCGCCTTGTAGTACGGAAGATACTCTATAGTATGCGTAGCGCTTACCTATTTCTGGGTCACGGAAGGTAAAGCGCAAAGCGTAGTACTCCAAAAAAGGTGTCGCATCATTAGCTGCAACATTGGCTGGGAAATCCTTAAATCCCAAATATTTTATTGCCCGTAATTTTAATGGTTTTGTAATCTGGCCATGCGGAAGAACAGGAACATTAAGAAAGTTGCCTCCACCAAACTGTGAAAACTGAGCAATTTTTATCTGGCCATGAAGATATGCTTCGCCATCGAGTTGGTAGTGCGTAAGTCGAAGGTCTAAATTTTGTATCTCTCGCCCAAAATTGTGAACCGTTACTGCCTTATCAATGGACATAAGAAAATCCACCTCTAAAGGGAATAGCTTTAAGGGTGTGGAGCGTAACGGTTTATCACGACCATCTTTTATAGTCTGCATTTCTTTTGCTGACTCTTTATTATTAGCAGCGCTGCTTGGCGATACCTGCGCGACCTCCTGGTGTTCATGCGCTTTTAAATGCATTATTCCTTGGTCTCCGAAATACAGAATTGCTGCCAAGGCAACAACCCAAAGTGCCTTATGTCTTGTCGGTTTACCCGATATTATCTCTGTGACGATCAGTAACGAACCAACTATCCACGCTAAAAAAACGAATATATGTCCGAGAGTCATATTAATGACCCCGAATACAGTCAGCGCCCCAATAATGAGAGCAAAGAAAAGAGCTACTAATCCGCCTGCTACTACGCGGCTTACTTTGGACATTTTTGGCTGTTGTTCGGCCACTAACCACCTCCACCCAAGGCAGGGCGAAAGACAGATTGTGTCATTCGGCACCACCTTGTGTCACGGTTATAATCCAAAATTTCTCTTGCTTTTCGCATTTCATTCGTGTAAGGTGTTTTCGTATTTTGTCCGGGAGCGGCGCCGGACGTTAAGCCCAAAGGCCTGCAACCTGCTCAGCGGCATACCCGTGTGCAACGAACGGACTCCATCCCGCTGAGCGCACCTGACGACATTCGTGTGTCTGAAAATGAGCTAACGGCTTTTGGCCTTTGTCTCTTCGCTCCTGGCTTTTAGCCGAACTTTCGTCGCGATTTAAGAAAGCAAGCATTTCAAAAACAGCCCGCCTTTCGGCGGGCATTTTTGTTTCCCCACAAAACGCAACCCTTTCAACATCAACCCTCAACCTGCCCCTTTTTCCTGCCATGACAAAAGAAGAGATCCTCTCTGCCCTCCATGACTGTGTTCGCAAACTTGGGCGCAATCCGAGTCTGCGCGAACTGCGCCGCATGTGCGGCGTGACCGAAGACGCGGTGTATAAAAACTTTGGCGGTCTGGCCAAAGCGCTGCGCGCCGCCAAACTGGAGCCCATGGGCTCCGGGTTTGAGGTCCGCACCTCGACCCTGCTGCTGGACTGGGCCGCACTGGCGCGCAAGCTGGGTCGGCTGCCGACGGCCCAGAGCTATATGAAGTCCGGGCGGTACAGCACCACTCCGTTTGTCAAACGCTGTGGGCGATGGCAATACGTGCCTCAGGAATTTCTGCGCTTTGTGCGCGAGCAAGGGATTGAATCGGAGTGGGCCGACGTGATTCAGATGACCGGCAGGAAGCAAGAGGGCGAGAGCCGCGCCAAAGCCACGACAAAAGCCGCGCCGCGTCGCCACTGGGATCAGCCGGTGCTGCTGCGCGACCGTCCAATTTATGGCGGGCCTCTGCCCATGCCGGGCCTGGCCTGTGAGCCGGTCACTGAGATTGGCGTGGTGTATCTGTTTGGCATGGTGGCCGGCCAGATGGGTTTTATGGTGCAGCGGATGCAGCCGGGCTTTCCCGACTGCGAAGCCCTGCGCCGCGTGGAGCGCGGCAAGTGGCAGCGGGTGAGCATTGAATTTGAATATGAAAGCCGCAACTTTATGAAGCACAGGCACAATGCAGACGACTGCGATGTGATCATCTGCTGGCGGCATAACTGGCCGGAGTGTCCGAAGAGACTGGAGGTGATTGAGCTGAGCAAGGTGGTGAGGGCGATTGCGGCGGCTAGCTCTTAGCTTTTGGTTCTTAGCTCTTGGCTCTTGGCCATTAGCCGAACTCCTGGCAGCAATTTAAGAATCGGCATTTTCACAACAATAAGCAAAACAAGGGGGCTTGGGGGCCCTCAGTGTGGCGGTACATGATGGAAGAAGCACTTATTCATAGCTATTGGCTCTTGGCTGCGCTGCAAGTCTTCCAGGCTAAATGCCAAGGGCTAATGGCTAAGGGCTAAAGGCCAAGAGCCAAGAGCCCCCCGCATCGCAGGCATTGTTCGCAAAATGCTGAATGCTGAATGCTGAGTGCTGAGTGCTTGCTCACTCACCTTTATTACTGGACAGGAATAGCCGCTTGCCATGAGAATTTCAAATATTAAGCCGGAAAGAAAATTACAGTTGCACGTTCTTTTTCAAGAAAGGAACTCCCCATATGAAAAATTTACTGAATGGCATCTTGTGCCTGCTACTGCTGGTGACCGCTTTAGCGGCGCAGCCTAAGCAGAGCGCTGCCAGCGGGTTGCCGCCGCTGATCGACCGTGAGATTTTATTTGGCAATCCCGAGATTGCCGGCGCGCAAATATCGCCCAATGGCCAGTATCTGGCCTTCGTCAAGCCGTGGAAGGACACTCGCAACGTCTACGTCAAAGGCGTGAACGAGCCCTTCAGCGCGGCGCGTCTGCTCACTTCCGAGACCAAGCGCCCCGTCGCGGGCTATTTCTGGTCGCGGGACAGCAAGTACGTCCTCTTCGTCAAGGACAAAGATGGCGATGAAAACTTCAACGTCTATGCCGTGGACCCCGGCGCCAAACCTGCTCCCGGCGCGGAGGCCCCCGAGGCGCGCGACCTCACCGGACTCAAAGGTGTGCGGGTGCTGCTTTATTCTGTGCCGAAAAATGATCCTGACGTTGTCTATATCGGGCTGAATGACCGTGACAAAGCCTGGCACGATCTTTACCGGCTCAAGCTTTCGACCGGCGAAAAGACTCTGCTACGCAAAAATACCGACCGCATTGCCGGATGGAATTTTGACCTGAGCGGCCAGCTGCGCCTGGCCACGCGCTCCGCTGAAAACGGTGACACCGAAATTCTGCGCGTGGACGCCGATCAGCTCAGCAAAATTTATTCCTGCACTGTGTTCGAGTCCTGCGGCGTGGCCCGCTTCCAGAAAGACGGGAAAAAGGCTTACATCGAGACCAACAAGGGCGCGGACACCAACCTCACGTCACTGGCCCTTCTGGATCCAGCCACGGGAAAGACCGAACTGGTGGAGTCCGATCCGCTGAACAAAGTCGATTTTGGCGGAGCACTCTTCTCCGAAGTGACCGACCAGCTGGTGATAACCAGCTATGAAGATGATCGCGAGCGGCGCTATTTCAAGGACAAGGGATTTGAAAGCGATTACAAGTGGCTGCAGTCACAGCTGCCGGGCAAGGAGATCTCCGCTGTCTCCCGCACACTGGACGAGCAGGTCTGGCTGGTAACGGCTTACAGCGATACCGAGCCGGGCGAAACTTATCTGTTTGACCGCAAAACGCACAAGCTCACCTTGCAGTTCAAAGTCCGCGAGCGGCTGCCGCGTGAATCGCTGGCTGCAATGAAGGCCGTACATTACAAATCCTCCGATGGCCTGGAGATTCCGGCCTATCTCACCCTGCCCAAAGGGGTAGCGGCGAAAAATCTGCCGGCAATCATTATTCCGCATGGCGGCCCGTGGGCGCGCGATTCGTGGGGATACAATCCGCTGGCCCAGTTCTTTGCCAATCGCGGATACGCGGTGCTCATGCCGAATTTCCGCGGCTCGACTGGATACGGCAAGAAGTTTCTCGACGCCGGCAATCTGGAATGGGGCCGCAAAATGCAGGATGACGTGACCTGGGGCGAGAAATATCTGATCGCCGAAGGCATTGCCGATCCCAAACACATTGGCATCATGGGAGGCTCGTATGGCGGCTACGCCACGCTGGCGGGAGTGGCCTTTACGCCCGATATCTATGCCGCGGCGGTGGATATTGTTGGCCCGTCGAACCTGATCACGCTGCTCGAATCCATTCCTCCGTACTGGGAGGCAGGGCGCAAGCTCTTCCAGGAGCGCATGGGCGATCCCAACACACCTGAAGGCAAAAAGCTGCTGACCGAACGGTCACCGCTCAATTCAGCCGATAAGATCAAAACGCCTCTGCTGGTGGTGCAGGGCGCCAATGATCCGCGAGTAAACAAGCGCGAAGCCGATCAGATTGTGATTGCGCTGCGCGACCGCGGCTTCCCCGTGGAATATATTGTGGCGCCGGATGAGGGGCATGGCTTTGCCCGTCCCGTGAACAATATGGCGCTCTATATGCAAGCGGAGAAGTTCCTCGCGAAATATCTGGGGGGCCGCTATCAGGATGGTGGAACGCCGGAGACAGTCGCACGGCTGAAAGAAATTTCCGTCGATCCCAAAAGCGTGGTGCTGGCGAAGAAGGTGGACGCCAATGCGGTAGGCACGCCCAAACCGGTTGCCGACCTGCAGTCGAGTTCATCGAAGTATCAGGTGAAGATAGCTGTCAACGGCCAGGAAATTCCCCTGAGCCTCTCCACCACGATCAAAGAAGACAATGGCGCATGGACGGCAACAGACACTCTGGATACGCCCAATGGCCAGGTAGTGGATACAGCGGTCATTGAGAAGGGCAGCCTGATCGTGCGTAAACAGAGCGTGAAGCAGGGGCCAGTTAGCGTCAATCTCGATTTCGCAGGCAATAAGGCCTCTGGCTCCATGAGTATGAATGGTCAGGACAAATCCATTTCGGTTGATCTGGGCGGACCACTCTTTGCCGATGCGGCGGGTTCGCAGGAGGTCATCGGCTGCCTGCCCCTGGCCGAAGGGTATACCGCTACCTACCGGAACTTCGACGTGCAGCAGCAGAAAGTGAAGCTGCTGCAGCTGAAGGTCGCCGGCGTGGAAAGTGTGACCGTTCCTGCCGGAACGTTTAATGCTTTCCGAGTCGAGATTTCTTCTGCTGATGGAGGAAACGACAAAGAAACAGTCTGGATCGCCAAAGACTCGCGCAAACCGGTAAAAAGCTCTGCCGTACTCGTGCAAATGGGTGGGGCAGTACTGACATCGGAATTATTGCAGTAAGCCGCAAACTGTTGCCGCCGGAGAGTGATCGCTCTCCGGCGGCATTTTTCAGGGAACAGCGTCAGGCCTGTAACTTCACTCGGCTGTGGCCGTCTGCGCTGGTGGGGTTGTCATCTTCAGCTGCCATATCAGGAAGCTAATCTCACCCGTGAGATCGTCAATCGTTTTGCCGACGGGAGTTCCACCGGCATGTCCTGCTTTCGTATCATAGTGCAGCAGAACCGGCCTGTCCGATCCCGTGGAAGCCTGCATCAAAGCGGCCATTTTCCTCGCGTGGAGCGGGGCCACTCGCGTGTCTGCGTCGCCGGTGATAAACAGGACCGCGGGATATTTTCCACCAGCCTTCACGCGCTGATAGGGAGAATATGCGTAAATGTAGTCAAACTGCTTCGCATCTTCCGACGACCCGTATTCCGGCACCCAGTACCTGGCCACCAAAAAATTCTGGTAGCGCAGCATGTCGAGCAGCGGGAACCGGCACACAACCGCGCCGAACAGTTCCGGACGTTGCGTGACCGCCGCGCCCACCAGCAGACCGCCATTGCTGGTTCCGCGAATCGCCAGCCGCTCCGGACGCGTGTACTTGTTCTGAATCAGCCATTCGGCGGCAGCGATGAAGTCATCGAATACATTTTGCTTTTTTTCGAGTATCCCGGCATGGTGCCAGTCTTCGCCAAACTCGCCGCCGCCCCGCAGATTGGCCAGAGCATAGACGCCTCCATGGGCCATCCACGATGCAGCCAGTACGCTGAACTCCGGAGTCGAGGCCGCATTAAATCCACCGTACCCGGTGAGCAGGGTGGGATTGGCGCCATCCAGTTTCAGCCCTTTGGCGTAGGCCAGGAACATGGGGATTTTTGTGCCGTCCTTTGAGGGATACCATACCTGCTTCACCTCGTATTGATCGGTCTGAATCGGTACATTGGCCTGGAACCAGATCGTCTTTTTGCCGGTGGCGATGTCATAGCGATAAATGGTTGCAGGAACGTGGAATGAGTTGAAGCTGAAGAATGCTTCCTTGCTGTCCCACCATCCGCCGAGGCCGGAGAGCGAACCAAGGGCTGGTGGAGATATCTCGCTCAGGAGTTTGCCATGCAGGTCGTATATTTTAAGGTACGACACTACGTCTTTCGTGGTCAGCAGCGCCATCCTGCCGCCCACAAATGAGGCTTCCTCCAGCACTGCATCGCTTTGCGGCATCAGTTCGCGCCACTTTTCCCGCGCCGGATCTTTCAGGTCCACTTCCATCAGGCGATATTTTGGCGCCTTCCAGTTGGTCCTGATGTACAGTTTGTCGCCGACGATGTCCCCGCCAAAGGTCGCTTCAATATCGTTCACTATCGTCATAACAGGACCATTTTTTACCAGGTCTTTTACATAAAGTTCGGTCTTGGTGGCCGCTGAGCCATAAGCAACCTCGATGATCAGATAATGCCCATCTTCGCTGATACCGGAAAATATAAGCTTGTCCGGGCCATATCCTTTTCCGAAGATCTCAGTGTCGCTGGCCTGGTCCGTTCCCATCTTGTGGAAAAATACCCGTGGCCCTTCCGCGGTCACTCGAGTGAGGTAAACGCCGCTCTTGTCCTGCAGGATGGAAAATCCCAAATAGCGTGCGCGGGAAAACTTGTCTGGAAGTTCTTTTTTTGTGTCCACATCCAGAATGTGGGGAGTAACTTCGTCTTCTCCGCCCTGCTGTATGTAATATGCAATGACTTTGCCGTCCAAAGTGCCATTGGCCAGGCGCACGCTGGTGGTGTGCGTGGGGCTCATGGGCAGCGGGTCAACCAGCAGTTCGTCCTGTCCGCTGATGCCGTTGCGCACGTAAAGGGCGGACTGGTCCTCGCCGGCCCGGCGTTTGTTGAAAAAGTAACGGCCGTTGCGCACATAGGGAAAACTCATGGAATCCACTTTGAGGAATCCGGCAAGCTGCTGTTTCAGCGCCTCGCGTCCTGGAACTTTGGACAGCAGAGAATCGGTATAGGCATTTTCCGCGTCAATCCAGGCGCGGGTTTCCGGGCTGTTTTGGTCTTCCAGCCAGCGGTAGTTGTCCGTGACCTTGTGGCCAAAGTAATCGTCCACCACGGCGCGGACCGGTGTTTGTGGTGGCGCTGTCGCGCCAGTCTCTCGCGGCGCCTGGGCGAACACGGCGAGAGTTGGAAGGCATACAGCAAAAAATAATGGCAAGGAAATAATTCGCAAAAAAACCGCTGAGTGCATGAAGAGAACCTCCGAAAGCGGCCGGGTTGCACACCTTGCGCTGAAAGAGCGTGTGAGGGCCGTTGCAGCGAAATTCTATGTTCCAGAGATGCCGGGGTCAAGCTGCGCGGGCCGCGAAAGACGCAGTGAAATACGATGGTCTGCCCTGTCTGCCCCATTTACCGGTAAGAATAGAGGTATTTATGTTAACTATAGTTAATCAAAATTAGTGTATTATAGTTTCACTCGACCACCGGGAGCACTTCTCCTGGCAACCTGTTGTTATGGCAAATCTCTCTTCCAACGCAATCGGCGTGGAAACTCCGGCGGCGCCTGCTCCGGAAATCACCCACGAAGATATCGACCGCGCTCGCGACCGCCAGCGGGTATTGAAGGCCCGTTCCCAGCGCGGCTTGGTTCCCAGAGTCCGCCTGCTTTGGCTGCTCATTGGGCCGGGAATTTTGGTGATGCTGGGAGAGAATGATGGCCCCAGCATGGTCTCCTATGCCGCCACGGGAGCGCGATTTGGCATTGGCTTCTTTGTCCCCTTCATCGTACTGACGTTTACCATGGCCATCATCGTCCAGGAAATGACGGTGCGTCTGGGAGCAGCCACGCATCGCGGACATGCCGAACTGATCTTTGTCCGCTTTGGTCCATTCTGGGGATGGTTTTCCATGCTGGATCTCCTGCTGGGAAACTTTCTTACCCTGATCACGGAATTCATCGCCATACGCGCCGGTCTGGGATTTTTCGGCGTGCCGCCGTGGCTGGCAGTGCTGAGTGCAATCATTGTGCTGATTCTGGCCCTGATGACTCACAGATACTGGACGTGGGAGCGCATCACCCTCGCCGCCGCCGCCTTCAATCTCATCTTTATTCCGGTTGCCCTGCTCACCCATCCTGACTGGCATGCTTTTGGCAAAGCACTGGAAAGCTGGCATCCCTTGCCACAGGGCGGTCTGACCAAAGACACATTGCTGGTGATTGTCTCCGACATTGGCGCTACCGTGACCCCCTGGATGCTTTTCTTTCAGCAGAGTGCGACCGTGGACAAGGGACTCACGCGCCGTGACATCGGTTATGGCCGCTTCGATACCATTCTGGGTGCGGCTCTGGCTTCCGCTGCCGCGCTGGCCATGCTTCTCTGCACCACGCCGCTCTTCCTGCATCAAATGGACGCCGGTAGTTTTCAGGCGGCGGAATTTGCCCAGGCCCTGCAGCCCACAATTGGAAGGTTCGGGGCGTCGCTGTTTGCTCTGGGCATATTCGAAGCCGGCATGGTCGCTTTGATTACCATCTCTATATCGTCGGCGTATGCTTTCGGCGAAGTCGCAAAGCGGCCGCACAGTCTGAATCTTCCTGTCACCGAAGGCAAGAGCTTTTACGCCGTGCTGCTGCTCTGCGCCGCTATCGCCGGCGCGGTGGCGCTGATACCGGGCCTCCCGCTGGTCTATGTGACTCTCATCGTCAACGCGATTGCCGTGCTGGCCATGCCGCCCGCACTGGTATTTCTTTACATGCTGGTCAATGACCGTGAAATCATGGGCGACCTCATCAGTCCCCGGTGGATCAATTTCCTGGCTGGAACTGTAGTGGTACTGCTCACCGCCGCTGGAGTGCTCTTTGGCCTCAGCATAATAGCTCCCGGTGTGTTTGCGCATCTGGGGGCGAGATAAAGTCATGAAGATGGATCCCGCAAAGACGCCGTCCGGCTCCCGGGGCCGGTTTGTCATCTCCGTTCTGGAAGAGGACCAACTCAGTCAGGCCAAAAAGCGACCCATCCCGCGTCGGCATCTGCGTGGCCCGGAACTAGCGATACTCTGGTTGCTGCGAATCTATCTGCTGTTCATGATCGCGGTGGTGCTGTATCAGGTGTGGTCGGGCGCTCATTAAAAGAGCTCGCTAAAAGCGCCGCCGCGTCGGGCATTTGCCGCCTGCCCGCATCGTCAGTGTGCACCATTTTTATCTGCGTTCTTCTGCGTGTATCTGCGGCAAAATCCGCCCTTGGCCCCCGCGAGGGCATAAAGATTTTTGGTAGTATCTCAGTGCAGGACATTTTGCACATCCCTTTGTGCTGTTGCCCCATGGAGCTTCAACCAGTGCGGGTAAAACCTGGAATCAGAGGAACATCATGAACTCATTTGGCAGCCGCTCTCAGTTGCGTGCTGGCGGCAGGGAATATGAAATTTTCCGGCTCAGCGCCGTGGACAAAGCAATTTGTCCCACACACCGTCTTCCTTATTCTTTACGGGTACTGCTTGAAAATCTTCTGCGCACCGAGAACGGACGCAGCGTCACCGCGGATGACATCCGCTTTCTCGCCGAGTGGAAACCACAGGCCATTCCCGACCGCGAAATCGCCTTCACCCCCGCGCGCGTGCTGATGCAGGATTTTACCGGCGTGCCCGCCGTGGTGGACCTCGCCGCCATGCGCGATGCCATGCGCGCCATGGGTGGCGACCCCTCGCTGATCAACCCATTGCAGCCGGCCGAACTGGTAATCGACCACTCGGTACAGGTGGATGAATTCGCCACCACCAACGCCTTCCATACCAATGCCGTGCTTGAATTTCAGCGCAACCAGGAGCGCTATGCCTTCCTGCGCTGGGGACAATCCGCGTTCCACAATTTCAAGGTTGTTCCACCCGATATGGGCATCGTTCACCAGGTGAATCTCGAATACTTGGCTCGGGTTGTTTTCTCCGAGCAGAAAAACGGTGTCACGCAGGCCTATCCGGACACGCTGGTAGGAACCGACTCGCACACCACCATGATTAATGGCCTGGGTGTGTTGGGTTGGGGCGTCGGCGGTATTGAAGCCGAAGCGGCCATGCTCGGCCAGCCGGTTTCCATGCTGCTGCCCCAGGTGGTCGGCTTTAAACTCAGCGGAACTCTGCGCGAAGGCGCAACGGCTACCGATCTGGTGCTGACGGTCACGGAGATTCTGCGCAAAGCCGGTGTGGTCGGCAAGTTTGTGGAGTTCTTCGGCGCCGGTTTGGCAGCGCTGTCTCTGGCTGATCGCGCCACCATCGCCAACATGGCGCCGGAGTATGGCGCTACCTGCGGCATCTTCCCGGTGGATGAAATCACACTTGGGTATCTGCGCACCACCGGACGCGACCCTAAGGACATCGCTTTGGTCGAAGCCTACTGCAAAGAGCAGGGGCTGTTCCACTCAGCAAACAGTACAGACGCAGCCTATTCGCAGGTGCTGGCTCTCGATCTGGGCACGGTGGAGCCCAGCGTTGCCGGGCCGCGCCGTCCCCAGGACCGCGTGCCGCTTTCCAAAGCGAAAGAATCGTTCGAGCAGGCTCTCCCCACCCTGATTGGCCCGCGTCCCACAAAAGATGCGCGCAAAGCTGCTCCCAAACAGGTGGAACGCTTTGAAGGAGAAGGCGGCAGCCCCATTGCCGTGGCCGTCGCTGCTGCCACGGAAGAAGAAGTAGAAGTCAAGGACGATGTCTTCGAGCGCCTGCACGATGGTTCGGTAGTGATCGCGGCCATCACGAGCTGCACCAACACCTCGAATCCCTCGGTGATGATTGCCGCCGGTCTGCTGGCGAAAAAGGCGGTGGAGAAAGGCCTCAGGCGCAAACCATGGGTGAAGACCTCCCTCGCGCCCGGCTCCCGCGTAGTCACCGAGTATTACCGCAAAGCCGGACTCCTTCCTTATCTTGAGCAGCTAGGTTTTCACATCGTCGGTTATGGCTGCACCACCTGCATCGGCAATTCCGGCCCGCTCCCGGCGGACGTTTCCTATGCCATCAGCGAAAAAGAGCTGGTAGTTGCGTCCGTGCTTTCCGGAAACCGCAACTTCGAGGGCCGCATCAACTCAGAAGTGCGCGCCAACTACCTGATGTCACCGCCTCTGGTGGTCGCTTATTCTCTCGCCGGACGCATTGACTGCAATCTCACCAGCGATCCTTTGGGCAAAGGCAGTGACGGTAAGCCGGTTTATCTGCGCGACATCTGGCCCACGCAGCAGGAAGTGCGCGACGCGGTGGACCATGCGATTGACTCCGCCATGTTCACGCAGAATTACAGCACCATCTTTGACGGCGACCGCGAATGGCAGGGTCTGCGCGTGCCTCAGGGCGAGACATACGGCTGGGCACAGGACTCAACCTATATCCAGCGCGCACCGTACTTTGACAATATGCCCGCCCAGCCGGCGCCGGTGCGGGACATCAAAGCCGCCCGCGTGCTGGCCAAACTCGGCCACAGCGTGACCACGGACCACATCTCCCCTGCCGGCTCGATCAAGCCCGCCAGCCCCGCGGGCAAATATTTGCAGGAGCACGGCGTAAAACCGGCAGACTTCAATTCGTACGGCTCGCGCCGGGGCAATCATGAAGTGATGGTGCGCGGAACCTTTGCCAATGTGCGCCTGCGCAATCTTCTGGTGCCCGGCTCCGAGGGCGGCGTGACCAAACATTTCCCCAGCGAAGAGGTCATGTCGATTTTTGACGCCTCGGTGAAGTATCAAAACGAAGGCGTGCCTCTGATCATTCTGGCCGGAAAAGAATACGGCTCGGGCTCCTCGCGTGACTGGGCGGCCAAAGGCCCGAACCTGCTGGGCGTGCGCGCCGTGATCGCGGAAAGCTATGAGCGCATTCATCGCTCCAATCTGGTGGGCATGGGCATTCTCCCGCTGCAGTATCTGCCGGAAGAAGACGCGGAAACGCACGGCCTGAATGGCAATGAGGTCTTTGAAATTATCGGCCTGCCCAAAATGCTGGAGAACAAGTTCGGCGGAGGCCGCCAGCTCACCGTCCGCGCCGCCTCGCCGGATGGGGCAGTGAACGAGTTTGCCGTGCTGGTGCGCATCGATACGCCGCAGGAAATTCTCTATTACGAACATGGCGGAATTCTGCAGTTCGTGCTGCGCCAGCTTCTGGTGGGCAAACGCAATCCGGAAGTGCTGAGCGCGGTATAAGCACTGTGGGCCGGTCACCGGACCGGCCGCATGGTGATTTAGCGCGGGATGCCCCCTTTGGCGTGCGAAGGGGGGCTCACGATAACTCCAAACCTCAAGGCAGGGCAGATATTTGTACAAACAATTAATATTTATCTCAGACGTTTTGAAACACTTGAAAGATATGCAACGGACGGCGTAGCGGATTTTTGAATCTTAACTTTTTCTGCGGTCCAGTCGAACCCAGACGCTGCAGCGCTAATTGCTAACCCTGCGATGCCACCAACAAGTAGTGCGTGAACTCCCGGGATTAGCGAGAGTCCAACCGCAGCAACAAAACTTCCAGCTGCAATACCGCTGGTCGTTGATCTGATAAGACTAGGCCAGATTTTCATCTTACTTGAAGTAAACTCTGCCTCGTAATTTCGAAATTCAGCTTCAAGGCCCGATAAAACTTGTTTACTGCTTGCGACCCATTCCGGAGCACTTGGTACAGAACGCAATTGACCTATTCGCATTTCAATGTCGCGGATAAAATGTTTGCGGAGTGGGGCAGTTTGTTCACGGAATCGAAGAATTTCCTCGAATGTCGCTCGCTGAAGTTGTTCTTCTGATAGGACTTGTGATAGCAGAGTAGACGCCATTTCAACCGTAAGCGAACGCACAACGTCGTCGGCAATGGGCGTAACTGTGTTGTTTACATTAAGCGCCCGCGCCATCTTCATCATCATCAGCCTATGATGCATCGGACTATCGGTGATTGGTGCAAGGCTCAACTCCTCGGCTATTTCAAGGTGAACACTAATCCCAATTGCTGAACCGGCAGCATAAGAAAGACTCCAACAATTTAAGTCACCTCCCTCGCTAAACAGATGACGCTCAATTTCGGGCTGGGTACGCAAAGCATTCACGAACGCATCTGGGAGTTTAGGCTTAAATATCTGCCAGGAATGTTCACCGCTCATTGCGATGCTTGGCATTCCATACTTTTGCGGAGTGGATGCTACTTGTAGCCAGTTTGGATCATTTAAGTCTCTAATAGCAGATTCAGTGGCTAATGAACGGCCATTGATATTAGGGCTGGGATCGAATTGTCTAATACAGCCTTGCTGTATCAAGACTGGGAGGGCTACGTCAACATCCTGATACTTCGAGAACTCTGGGGCGTATGATTCCATATCTGCAAAGAGCTTGGCTCTCCACTGTACGTCATCAACTGGATCTACAAATGTGATTTCATCAAATACAAGCAGCATCTGCTTAAGAGAAGTCGACTGAATGCACCGGGAAAATGGATAGTATAAACCCGCCAACGAACTTTTCATTGGTTTGGTGTCTCCGATTACACATTATAGACAAGTCAGTGGTCTTAAGAGACCACTGAGATTATGATGTTTGATATATCCGCTACCGAGGTGCAATTTTCAGCATGCGGTAAACGAGCCTACCCAATAGCAATAACTGCTGAAAAGCGCGTTTATGGTCAAACTGAAGGTCCGCAAATTCGGGAACTCACTCGGTGTTGTTCTGCCGAAAGAGGTCATAAATCGTCTGCACACCAGCGAGGGGAAGGCTTTGCTCCTGATCGAAGCTCCGGACGGCAGCTACCAGCTCACGCCGTATGATCCTGACTTTGAGAAAAAGATGGCGAAAGCGGATGACATTATCCTTCGCTATCGCAATACGCTGCACGTTCTCGCCAAATGAAACAACCGGTCTGAATCGACGAGCGTGGCGCGCAGGAAAAAGTAAGGGCTACCATCGGACAACCGCAACTCTCATTTGTTTGACGCAGTAAACAATGGTTCAAAACGCCTGTGGAGCGCAGGCACTCCTGCCTGCGCTGAACCATTTTGGGGAAATCTACCCCGACGTCGCGTTCGTGGTTTCGCTCTTCTTCTGCATCTCTTCAGCCGCCAGGCTCGGTTCAAAGCAGCGCCGGCAGCGGGCTTCATACATTCCGGCCGCGCCCACCACAATCAGGTCTTCGCTGGCAATCAGGCGTTGGGTGTGTTTGGCGGGATTGCCGCACTGCATGCAGATGGCCAGGGCCTTGGTGATCTCGTCGGCCACGGCCAGCAGTTCGGGCATGGGGTGAAACGGACGGCCCAGGTAATCCGTATCCAGTCCGGCAATGATGATGCGCTTGCCCATATCGGCCAGGCGGACCACCAGCGCAATGATCGCTTCGCCGAGAAACTGGGCTTCATCAATGCCGATGACCTCGGTCCGCAAATCCAGCCGGTTTTCTACTTCCGCCGCGCTGCTTACGGTCTCCGAATGGATGCGGGTATCGTTGTGGGAAACGATATGGCTGTTTGAGTACCTCTGGTCGAGCATGGGCTTGAAGATCTGCACGCGCTGGCGGGCAATCTCCGCGCGCCGCAGGCGGCGGATCAGCTCTTCGCTTTTGCCGCTGAACATGGGGCCGCAGATCACTTCAATCCAGCCCAGATTTCCCCGCATCGCATTCATCTTAGTACTTCTCCTCCGCCATCTCTTCCGCTCGCGTGCTCTGTGTCCCGGTCTTCCGCATATATTCGTGAAACTCGTCAAAACTGGTAAACACTTCCGTGGCGCAGCCCAGCAGCCAGCCGCTCATCTGCTCCACCGGCACGGCGCAGATCAGATAGACCGGAATGCCCAGCCGGTGCGCGAAGGTCAGCTCGCCCTGCGTGCCCGCGCCGCGTCCGGCGTGCTGGTCCCAGTAGCAGACAATCGCATCGCACTCATGCTCGATCAGGTCAAGATCAAATGCAATGATCTTGCGTATGGTCTGCTGGAAGCGCGGCAGGTCGCTCTTCTTCCACGCACGAAACTCGCGCACCTCGGTCTCCGTGAGGTTCTTCTGTTCATCCAGCGCCGGATCGTAAAAAGTGTGCCCCAGCAACGCGAGCAGCAGTGAAATTTCCGCCCGCCATCCTTTGCCCAGGTCCGGGGAGTACTCAATGGAGCCTGCCAGATAGAAACGCGCCATGTCACTGAATTGTCAGGGATTCGCCGGGAAGCGTCAACCGCTATTTGCGCAAGGCAATCACGCAGCTTTGAAGGTCTATTCTCGAACTTGCATGTATAGCGGTTGTCAAAACATCTGTTTACGCCCTGAAATCATCACCACAATCGAATCGGCCAAATTAATGCTTGCAATTTATTAGTCGGCGAACTATATTTTCCGGCCAGATTAACTTAACAAATAAATATGGCAGGAAAGAGGGATGGCCATGGGATATGCAGAGAAAATCAAACTCGCTTTGTCTTATGCGGAAGAATCGTCTAAAAGAACACGCTGGATCATGTTCATAATGCAAATGGCAGTTGTTCTTGTGGCAGCATCTCTATGGCAGGAATCACATTATAATTGGGCTTATCTTCGACTTCAGGCAAATCAAAGGCTAGTACACTCACTGATCTGTATGCCTAATGAGTTATATACACAAAACGCCGAGCATGTGAAAAGCATACAGAGCAGCGCAGGTATTGAGTCAGACCCTAAGTCAACCCCTAAATCAGTCCCCATGTCAGCCCCCATGTCAGCCCCCATGTCGCCTCTTACCAGTGAATATCTGGATAGCCAGTATCGTTGCGGTATGCCGTTTGCTGCCATAAAACAAGATTCAAGCCATGGTGCTAACCTGGAAAGTCAATCACCTGAATGGGTCGCAGCGTCAAATAAGGAATATAGTGATTCACGGCAATTCGAGATGTCAAATGGATGGTCTCTAATTGAGGCGAAGAAGAATGTTGCTGATTTTCAGCAAATCAGGAATAACAGAATACTGGCTTTTACGGTGCCAATACTGGGAATTACATTTGATGTCAATGATCTCAGTTTTGTTGGAAGTGTGACATTTGTGATCCTGATAAGCTGGCTCAAGTTTGCATTAAAGCGGCAGCAAAAAAATGTAAGCTATGTATTTAATTTTGCAAGACAGGAAAAACCTGAGTATCATGCCAGCAGTAATAAAAATTTTCTAAAGGATGCCTACGATTTATTGGCAATGTCTCAGGTTCTAACTACGCCGCCAGTAAATCATAAAGATATTGTGTCTTTGGGATCACACGATAATTCAAGGATTCGTGATTATGTTAAACGGATTCTGAGGCTGCCTAGCCTGATTATGTGGACTGCTGTGGGTATCCAATTTGTGGCAATTTTTTATGATTATCGAACTATTTTTCGTGGCGTTGCCCTCGATAAATCTGTTACTTATGTGGAGATTATATCGGCTACCCTTCTTTCTTTTTACCTGTTTTTTCGCACTTATGAATGCTTTAAAGTTATAAAAGATACAAATGAACTATGGGTGGAAGCCTTTATCGAGTCTCATCAAGATGGTAAGCAGAATAGCAAGGACGGAACGGATAGCTTGGCCGCTACGATGTCACAATAGTATACTGGTAAAAACTTGGAGTGTAAGGTCATTTTGCGGAGTTAGAGAAGAATCTTTTTCTGTTTGTGGGTACTTTCTGGCCTTGGCTCAGGAGCAAACCCAGTCGCCTCAGCTGATTGTGTGCAATTACGTTCAGCGTTGAGTCAACCAGACTGGTTGGGAAAATCTGTTGCAGCGTGTAGTGTCGCAGTGCTGACGGTCGTTTTATCCTAAAAAATCAACTCGATACATCCTGCCCTTCCCAAAACCCGTCGGCGGCGGGATAATATCGCTTTTAACATGCTCTTAACACATCCTGCTGGAGCCTGGGACCCTCTGATCACACATTGACAATTCGAGAACGTGACTGGCCAGAGATGGCGGTCGCAGGAAGCGGCTTGGCGTCAAAGGAGGCACACTTGAAGGTTTACGAAGGCAAGGATATTCGCAATCTGGTAGTAGTTGGCCACTCTCACTCCGGAAAAACTTCCCTGGTTTCCGCCATGCTGTTTACCGGCGGCGCTACCCCCAAACTGGGCCGCGTGGACGATGGCAGCACCGTCACCGACCACGACGACGAAGAAATAAGCCGCCAGATGACGATCTCCACCAGCATCGCCTCCACCGAGTGGCGCAACACCAAAATCAACCTGCTGGATTCGCCTGGCTTCACCATGTTCGCGCATGAAGCCAGGATTGCCATGCTGGCCGCCGAAGCCGCCGTGGTGGTGGTGGATGGCGTTTCCGGCGTGGAAGTGGTCACGGAAAAAGTCTGGCAGTATGCCGATGAAATTGAGCTGCCGCGCGTGATCGTGGTAAGCCGCATGGACCGCGAGCGCGCCAGTTATGAGAGTGCGCTGGAGAGCCTGCGCGCCGCTTTCGGACGCCAGGTCACGCCGGTGCAAATCCCCATCGGCAGCGAGAAGAGCCTCAAAGGCGTGGTCGATCTCGTCAATATGAAGGCCTACACCTACGAGATGGGCGGCAGCGGCAAAGGCAAGGAAGGGCCGATTCCTGCGGAAATGGAAACGGTGTGCAAAGAGGCGCACGAAAAGCTGGTAGAGCTCATCGCCGAGGGCAAAGACGAGCTGATGCAGGAATTCTTCGATCAGGGCACCATCGCGGAAGAGCACCTGATTACCGCGCTGCACGAGGCCATTCGCGATGACAAAATCTTTCCCGTGGTCTTTGCTTCCGGCCTGGGCAACATCGGCAGCGATCATCTTCTGGACTTCGTGGTGGATTACTGCCCCACCGCCGCCGAACATCGCTCCGTAAAGGCGGCGCCAGACGCTTCCGGCAATGGGCATCCCGTGGAGCGCCACGTGTCCGATGCCGATCCCACTTCGCTTTATGTCTTCAAGACCGCCAATGATCCCTTTTCCGGACGCATCAGCTATTTCAAAGTCTTTTCCGGCGTGGTGAAGAATGAGGCGTCGCTGCAGAACTTTACCCGCGGCGCCACGGAAAAGCTTTCGCATTTGTCGATTCCTCAGGGCAAGAACCTGGTCGCGGTACCGGAACTCCATGCGGGTGATATTGGTGCGGTGGCCAAACTCAAAGACACGCTGACCGGCGATACCATGGGGGACAAGGCCAATCCCATTCAGTATCCCGCGGTCAACCTGCCGGAACCGGCCATCACCTTCGCCATCGAACCCAAAAGCCGCAATGATGAAGACAAGCTTTCCAGCGGTCTGCACAAGCTCATGGAAGAAGATCCCATGGTCCGCTTCTTCCGCGACCAGCAGACCAGGGAATTCCTCATCGCCGGTACCGGGCAGCAGCATATCGAAGTGATCGTTTCCAAACTGAAGAAGCGCTACCACACGGAAGTCAATCTGAAAGCGCCCAAAGTCCCCTATCGCGAGACCATTCGCGGCCGGGCCGATGTACAGGGACGGCACAAAAAGCAGAGCGGCGGCCACGGCCAGTATGGCGACTGCAAAATCAAAATGGAGCCGCTGGAGCGGGGCAAGCAATTCGAGTTCGTCAATGAGATTTTTGGCGGCAGCATCCCGAAAAACTTCATTCCCGCCGTGGAGAAGGGAATCATTGAGGCGGCCCAGCGCGGCTATCTGGCTGGTTTTCCCATGGTGGATTTCCGGGTGATTCTCTATGACGGCAGCTATCATGACGTGGATTCGAACGAACTTTCGTTCAAGACGGCCGGCCGTATTGCCTTCAAGAAAGCCATGGAGCAGGCCAAGCCCGCTCTTTTGGAGCCGATCATGCACGTGGAGATCACCATCCCCGACGAATTTGCCGGCAGCATCATGGGCGACCTGAACTCACGCCGCGGACGCATTCAGGGCATGGACAACAAGGCGGGAAAGACAATCGTGAAAGCCGAAGTCCCCATGGCAGAGATGCTCACCTACGGCGCCGACCTGACATCCATGACGCAGGGACGCGGCAGCTTCAACATGGAGATGTCCCATTACGACTTTGTCCCCTCCGCGCTGCAGGAAAAAATCGTGACTCACGCCAGGGCCGAACGCGGCGAGGTGGTGGAGGAAGAGGAGTAAAGCCTCTTCCGAAGGAACCAGAACAGTTATTTTGTCCTGCTCTCATCTGAAATTGCCGGCCGTCCGGTGGTGCATAATAGTGTTCAAGAGACTAATAACGGATGTGATATGGCCCGCTGGGAGCAGTACGAGATCTGGACAGAGAAAAAGGACGAAAAGAAGTGGGAGATGCTGGGCGTTTTTCCGGGAGTAGAACTGGCCTCGGCCGTGGCTTCAGGCCGGTCCGGCAGACTGCGCATCATTCAGACCATCTACGAAGATGACAAGTTAATCAGCCAGGAAATTATCGCCGACCTTGGGCATTTAACTGCTGATCAATCATCGTAAGCGGAGCCACCTGACGGCTCCGCTTTTTGCAATCTCACCTGGCATTTTTAACAATTTCGCTTTACTATCGCCCAGATGGCCCTGCAGGATCAGAAAGCTCTGGAAAAAGAACGCCTGGTGTCCGCCGTTCAGGCGGAAGACGAAGCGACTTTTGAACTCAAGCTGCGCCCGCGTTTTTTACGTGAGTTCATTGGCCAGAACAAGGTCAAGGAGAACCTTGCGGTAGCCATTGAAGCCGCAAAGTCGCGCGGCGAGGCCCTGGACCACGTGCTGCTCTACGGACCGCCCGGGCTGGGCAAGACCACGCTGGCCACCATCATCGCCAATGAAATGGGTTCGGCTTATCAGCAGTCCGCCGGGCCGGCCATCCAGATCAAAGGCGACCTCACGGCCATTCTCACCAACGTAACCGACCGGCAAATCCTGTTTCTCGATGAAGTTCACCGTCTGCAGCCCGCGCTCGAAGAAATCCTCTATTCGGCGCTCGAAGATTACAAACTGGACATCATCATTGGCCAGGGGCCGTCCGCGCGTACGCACACGATTGACGTGAGGCCGTTTACCTTTGTGGCCGCCACCACACGCGCAGGCCTTCTTTCGGCTCCTCTGCGTTCGCGCTTTGGCATCCTGCTGCGGCTGGAGTTCTACACTCCGGAAGAACTGAAATTTATTATCGAGCGCTCATCGGAGATTCTGGGAGTTGAAATTCACTCCGAAGGCGCCGAAGAGATGGCCCACCGGGCGCGTGGAACTCCGCGTATAGCCAACCGTCTGCTGCGCCGGGTGCGCGACTTTGCCCAGGTGCGCGGCGCGGGCCGGATCGATAAAGCCACGGCACAGGCCGCACTGGAGATGCTGGAGGTCGATAAGCATGGTTTTGACGAGGTGGACCGCCGGCTGCTGCTGACCATCATTCAGAAATACAATGGCGGCCCCGTGGGCCTGAATACTCTGGCCGCCGCTCTGGCGGAAGAGCCGGACGCGCTCGAAGAAATTCACGAACCATTCCTGATCCAGATTGGCTTTCTGGACCGCACGCCGCGCGGACGAGTGGCCACGCGCCATGCCTACGACCATTTTGGTATTCGTTATGGCAAACAGCCGGAGCTTTTTTAACTCACACCTTTTCTTCAGCGTCTGAATGCTATGATTCTCGCGATGCCTGTAGTCGTTCGCTCATTCGCGAAAATCAATATTGGCCTGAGGATTGGCCCTCTTCGTGGAGATGGGTTCCACGAGCTGCGTACCCTTTATCAAACCATTGCCCTTTCTGACGTGGTGCGTGTGGACGCCGGCCGCGGCGTGGGCATCGACATCATTTGTAAAAACCCGAAAGTCCCCGCCGATGAGAGCAACACCTGCTGGCGCGTGGCCGAGCGAGTGCTTCGCGCGCTGAAGACGCGCAGCAAGATCCGCATCACCATCGAAAAAAGTTTGCCGGTGCAGGGTGGGTTGGGCGCGGCATCGTCCAATGCGGTCGCGACTTTACTGGGACTGGAGCGGGCGCTGAAGCAGACTCTGCCTCCGGCGGAGCGTCTGCGTATCGCTGCCGAAGTTGGCTCTGATCTGCCTTTGTTTTTGATCGGCGGCACGGTGCTGGGCCTTGGCCGCGGCGAGCAGGTGGCGGCCATGGATGATCTGCCCAGCTTCCACTGCGTGGTGGCCACGCCCGAGGTTGGCGTATCCACCCCTGCCGCTTTTGCTGAGTGGGACAAGCAGGCCCAGGCTGGATTGACGCATTCTTCCCCCTCCGATAAGATAAATACATTCAGTCACTCGCTGTATGAATGGCTGAGTGGCAGCACTTATACCCCAACCGGTGTCCCGCATAAAGGCTGGGACCGGGCCGAGGCACTGCTTCTCGACCTTGTCCGTACCGGGATGGAAAATGACTTTGAAAATGTCGTTTTCCCCATGTATCCCACGGTACGCCAGGTCAAGCGCATGCTGGAGCGTGAAGGCGCGAAGTACGTTTCGCTTTCCGGCTCCGGGTCCAGTGTGTACGCGCTGTTTGCGGACAAGGAAGCAGCGGCCAAAGCAGCGGACCACCTGACCGAAGAGGGGATTCCGGCTCAGGCAACAGTCACGCTGACGCGGGCGCGGTACTGGAAAGAAATGTTTAAGACCGAGTAATTGATTGAGCAGCCAGCCAGTTGCGCAATTCAAATGTTCGGGGAGTTGGGCCGTCGACTAATGGTAGGTCAAGTGCCTTTGGAGCACTTTGTCTAGGTTCGAATCCTAGCGGCCCAGCCAGATTTTTTAAGCTGATGACGGACCATCAGCCCTGTTTCGAAAGACTGCCCGAAAGGGCGGTGAGTAACGTAAATTTTTGTCAGAACCAGCCATGATCTTACGTTCGAGCAAACCAGCTCAACCAGGAGAATGCGATGGCCACAACGATAGTAACGGAAGCCGACAAATCGGATAAAAAGCAGCAGGCGCAGCCCAAGGGAGAACCCAGGGCGCAACGCCTGCGCCATGACGAGAAGTTCAAGATCTTCTGTGGCACCGCCAATGAGGCGCTCACGGATGAGATTTGTGCTTTTCTCGGACTGGAGCGTGGCCGAGCCACGGTCACCCGCTTTTCTGACGGGGAGGCTTACATCCAGGTGCTGGAGAATGTTCGCGGCTCTGACGTATTTGTGGTGCAGCCGACGTGCTTCCCTGTGGATGAGCACCTCATGGAGCTGCTGTTGCTGGTAGATGCGCTCAAGCGGGCGTCGGCGCGGCGCATTACGACCGTGATTCCGTATTTCGGCTATGCCCGGCAGGACCGCAAGGACAAGCCGCGTGTTCCGGTGTCCTCCAAGCTGGTGGCCGACCTGCTGACGACAGCCGGGGCGCATCGGGCGCTGGTGGTGGATTTGCACGCGCCACAGATTCAGGGCTTCTTTAATATTCCCGTGGATCATCTGTTTGCCTCGCCGGTGCTGGTGGATTATTTCAGAAAGATGCAGTTGCCGAATTTGACCGTGGTTTCGCCGGACGCGGGCGGTGTGGAGCGTGCGCGCTTCTTCGCCAAAAAAGTGGACGCCGCGCTGGCCATTGTGGACAAACGGCGCACCGACATGAACGTGGCCGAGGTCATGCATGTAATCGGCGACGTGAAGGGCCGGACGTGCCTGATCATCGATGACATCATCGATACCGCCGGAACGCTGGTCAAGACCGCGGAGGCGCTGGTGGGCGCGGGCGCGGAAAAGGTGTTCGCCTGTGCTTCGCATCCTGTGCTTTCGGGGCCAGCCATCGAGCGCATTGCCAAGTCAAAGCTGGAGGCGGTGGTAGTCACGGACACCATTCCTCTTACGAAAGCGGCAAAAGAGGAGCCCAAGATCAAGGTTCTGACGATTGCCGGCCTGCTGGGCCGCGCGATTCAGTCGATCCATGAAGAAACCTCCGTTAGTTCGCTGTTTTTGTAGCTGACGGGAAAAGCAGATTTATTCGCGGTCCGAAGAGACCGGAGAAAAGGAAACAAAAAATGATTTCACAGGAAGTTGTTGAAGCACAGCCCCGGGCGGATGAGTCGCGCGGTAAAAATGAAGCGCGCAGGCTGCGCGCCAGCGGACGCGTCCCGGCGGTGATGTATGGCGCAAAGAAGCAGCCCGTGGCCGTGAGCGTCGATCCCAAACAGATCACAAAGATCCTGCATTCGGAGTCCGGCCACAACACCATTTTCGATCTGGCCGTGGGCGGCGACAAGACCAAGGTCATGATCGTGGACTGGCAGTATGAACCGATCAAGGGCCGGATGCTGCACATTGATCTGAAGCGCATCGCCATGGATGAGAAGATCCGGGTCAGAGTGCCGGTTCATCTTACGGGTGAGTCTGCGGGCGTGAAGCAGCAGGGTGGCATTCTGGATCAGGTGCTGCGTGAAGTTGAAATCGAGTGCCTGCCAGCCGATATTCCCAGCCACATCAATGCGGATATTTCCGGCCTTGTGTTCGGCCAGGTTCTCCGTGTGGCCGATCTGGACCACGGCGGCAAACTGAAGTTCATTACCGAGGCGACCCAGGCAGTCGCGCACATCACCTCGGTGAAGGAAGAAGTGGTGGCAACACCCGACGCTGCAGCTGCGGCCGCCGCGGGTCCCTCCGAGCCCGAAGTTATCAAGAAGGGCAAACAGGAGACCGCGGAAGGCGCTGAAGCACCAGCGAAGAAGTAGCTGGCGTGAAGCTGATAATCGGGCTGGGCAATCCTGGTATCGAATACCAGTTCACGCCGCACAATATCGGCTTTCTCGCGGTGGATCGCATTGCCGAACGTTGCGGCGTGACGGTGGACAACCGGCACTGCAAAGCGCTTACGGCCAGGACGCGGATCGGAAACGAAGAGGTCCTGTTGGCCAAGCCGGAAACGTACATGAACCTCAGCGGTATGTCCGTCCGGGAGCTGACGCAAAAGTACGAAGCGGGAGAAAAAGATCTGCTCGTGATTTATGACGATCTGGACCTTCCGCTGGGACGGATTCGCATACGCGAGCGCGGATCGTCCGCCGGGCACAATGGCATGCAGTCCATCATCAATGCACTGCAAAGCCAGGAAGTGCCGCGGCTGCGAATGGGAATAGCGCCGGAGAGTCCGGGAAAGGGCGGAGCAAAGTATGTATTGTCGCCCTTTCGCAAGTCGCAGCTGGCCGTAGTGGATGAAGTGCTCGATACGGCAGCGGATGCAGCGGAGATGATTTTGCAGGATGGGATCGCGGCGGCTATGAACAGATTCAACCGGAAAGGGCCGCCGGAGAATCAGAGCGAAAAAGTTTAGGGAAAGATGGAGACAATGAATGCAACGCGCTTATGAAGTGATGTTTATCGTAAGACCGGATCTGAGCGAAGAAGATACCGACAAGCTGATCGCAACTCTGCAGGGCCATGCGGCCACTGCCGGGGCCACCGTGCTGAACACGGAAAAGATGGGCAGGCGGCGGCTGGCTTATGACGTAAAGAAATTTTCTGACGGGCAGTACGTGCTGCTCACCCTCAATGCCGATGGCAAGTCCGTCCACGAACTCGAGCGCCGCATGCGCGTCGCCGAGCCGGTGATCAAGTTCCTCACCGTGCGTACGGACGAAGACCAGCAGCGCCTCGACAAAGTGAAGAAGCTGCGAGCGGCAAAGCAGCGCCGTCCGGCGCCGTCAACGGAACCTGCTCCGGCGGAAAGCGAAGCTCCAGCGGTCAACGCTTAAACAATTTTTGGGCGCTCAGCGCGCCCTGATGAAGGAGAAATATGGCTGACGAAGCAACTCATGAAAGTTCTACCCCGGCGCCACGTCCGCATACCCCCAGAGAGGGTGGTCGCGGACCAGGCGGGCCCGGTGGGGGCCGCGAGGGGGGACGCAAGTTTTTTCGCCGCAAGAAGGTCTGCAAATTCTGCGTGGAAAAAATTGACGACATCAATTACAAGGACGTCCGGCTGCTGCAGGGCTTTGTGGCCGAGCGGGGCAAGATTGTTCCCCGGCGGCTGACCGGCGTTTGCACGCCACACCAGCGGCGTCTCACGGCGGCCATCAAGCGGGCGCGCAACATCGCTCTGCTGCCATTTGCCGCGCGTTAAAACATTACGGAACTGGAGATTCTGAAATGGAAGTCATTCTGAAGGAAGATGTACCCAAGCTCGGCCATCGCGGCGAGGTGGTGAAAGTGGCGGAAGGCTACGGACGCAACTATTTGCTGCCGCGCAAGCTGGCAATTGAAGCCACTGCCGGCAACAAGGCCGTGATCGAGCAGATGCGGCAGTCCGCCGTGCGCCGCTCGGCGGTCGAGAAGGCCGATGCCGAAGCACTGGCCAGACAGCTGGAAGCCGTGTCCCTGAGCTTTCAGCGCAAAGCCGGAGAGAAAGACCACCTGTTTGGTTCGGTCACCTCATCCGATATCGGCGAAGCTCTGGCGCAAAAAGGTTTTAACATTGACCGCCGCAGGATCCAGCTCAGTGATCCTCTCAAGAGCCTGGGCGAATTTGATGTCCCTGTCCGCCTGCATCGCGATGTAACCAGCCGGGTGAAGATCGTGATCGAAAAAGAAGGCGGAGAAGAAGCACAGTAAGTTTGAGCGCACTTTCGACCGTCACGCGCCGGTCCGCGTGACGGTTGCCTCAAAAACAGCGTTTATCGCGCTTTCGCTTCAGGAATCTTCGTATCTTCCACGGTCGTGAGCACGCCCCAGTTCTTTAGTGGCGGGCCATGCGCTTTGCGGATGTCGATCTCTACAACGGTTCCACCCGGCAATCCCGCCTGACTCAGATATGCTTCAGCATCATTGGGGATAGGGAGGCTGTATGGCGTCTTCAGAATCATAATCACTTCGGCGGGGTGTTCGCGCATCTCCGGGCGGGCGCGCACGCTGCTTACTCTTCCTACCTCCACTCCCGCGAGCTGTACCGGAGCATTGCTGCGCAGGCCCTGTGCATTTTGGAAGTACGCCTTTACCATCAATGAGTGATGTCCGCGCGGCCGGGTGGCGGCGAACAGAATGGCCGCAATCAGAGTAATCAGCAGAATGAAAAGCTGAATTCCCTTGCTTGCGGTCGAGCCGGATACGGATGCCATTTCAAGGCAATGATAGAGCAAAGCCGCCAGCTTTGCCGCCTTACGTTACAACACCACGATGGAAATCCCTTTGTTGCCGCGTCCCAGGTCAGAATCCTGTTTCCACTCGGGAAAGCGTTTCAGCCATTCCCATGTAATCTCATCGGAAATGCGCCAGTTTTCGCCGGTAATGATCGCGTGCACTGAACCTTCATGGACCAGCCGAAAGAGGTCCTTTTGCAGTTCATCGCGCAGTCTGCCGCCCACGCCGCTCGATCCGTAACCATGCACGAGTTTCACCGCTTTGCAGCCCTGTTCGCGGGCCACATGCAGTTCGTGCTGCATGCGCAGGCGCGCCTCTTCCACTCGAGGCATGCCATCTTCCAGATCGATCACTCTGAGCGCACTGGTTTTGCGCGACATATCTCCGAGTGTAACTCTTTTGCCAACGGCCTTAACAAACAGCCATCTGAGTTTTTTGCGCTTCTAAACCATCCATGACGGTTCTCTGCCTGTTCATACGCTGGGCTTCGTAACAAGGTCTTGCTTTCAGCTCTCGCCATTGTGGTGTTCCTGCTGGCGGCGTGGATATGGGCAGATCGGCAATTTGCGCAGACACCATCAGCCCTGACTTCTGCGCCCACCTCCTTGTCCAATGGTCTGCCGGGCGCGCAGGATGTGATTGCCTGGCTCAACCAAATCATTGACTGGCATCGCCAGCTGGCTACGGAGGAGCAGGTGTCGACCGATCCTGGCGATGTGCTTTATCTTAATGACGACCGCCAGGCCGCTACTCAAATTTTGCGGTTGTCATTTGATTTCGCCCGTGCCGATGCTCAAATTCCTGCCCGAGAGGCTTCCGGGCCGGGCAGCCAAACACAGTCTGCACCGCCCCAACGCTATCAGGCGTTGTACCGGCAGGCGCAGGCCGCCGATGACGAGTTGCGGCAGACGCAGGCCGAACTCCAGTCCGCGAAAGACCGGTTGCAGACCGCCAAAGGGGCGGAGCGGGCGAAACTCCAGGCTCAGATTGATGAGTTGCAAAGCGAAATCAATCTGGCCCAGACGCGAAGCAAATCACTGCACGATCTTCTGCAATTTACCGGCAGCGCTTCGGGAAGCGAAGGCAATCTCGTCTCACAAATTGACCAGTTGCAGCGCTCCGTTCCTGATCTGGAATCCAGCACAGAAAAAAATACTTTTTCCGCACCCGCTACAGGCACTGTGAACGTTGCTTCTCTTCGGCGCAACCAGCCCTCGGGAATTCTTGGCCTGAGTGAAGAGCTTTTCTCACTTTCGGGCAAGCTTCATACTCTGGAACAAAGAGAAAAGGCCACAGACGCGCTGGTGCAGACGTCCCAACGGCTGCGCGCTCCTCTGATTTCGGTCCTCACGGCGGCGGCGCAGCAGGGAGAAGATGCCGCCAAACAGGCCGATACCAGCGATACGGCGCAACTGGAGCAGCTCAAGTCCCGCCTGGATTCTCTGTCCGCAAACTTCAGGCAGTACTCGAGTGTGATCCTGCCCTTGTCCAAGCAGTCGGTTGTTCTGGACTTCTACAAGACCACCCTGAACCGATGGCATGGCGCGGTCCAGAACGAGATGTCGGCAACCATGCGCCGGCTGATGCTGCGCATTGCGATTTTTGGCGGTGTTCTGGTCCTGGTGCTCGCCCTTTCCGAGGCGTGGGGCCGGGCGGTGCTTCGCTATGTGCATGATGCGCGCCGCCGTTACCAGTTTCTTCTGTTGCGCCGCATTATCGTGTGGTGCGTGGTGGGAATCACGATTGCGTTTGCCCTGGCCACCGAGGTTGGTTCCATCGCTACTTTTGCGGGCCTGATTACCGCGGGCATTGCAGTGGCGCTGCAAAATGTGATCATGGCCATTGCCGGATATTTTTTCCTGATCGGGAAATATGGAGTACGAGTGGGTGATCGCGTGCAAATCTCGAACGTGACCGGAGATGTTATTGACATCGGTTTGATTCGGCTGCACCTGATCGAGGTGGGCGGCGCGGAGACTGACCGCCAGCCCACTGAGGTTTCCCTTACCCTGGCCCCGGAAAGCGAGTACACGCGGGCGGAGAATCGAATGCTTGGCGCGGTGGAAAAGGTATTTGCCGATTATCGTGAAAACATAGAGAGGCAGCATCGTGAAATGGAGCGCACTCTGAGTGTCGCGGTTGCCGTGCCCCGGCCGCGAAGCCGCCTGCGCCTTACCCAGACGGGGCTGGAGGTTGTGATTCGATATCCGGTGGAGCTGGAGAATGCGGCGGAGGTGGATGACCGCGTCACGCGGGAGCTGTTGCGCGCACTGGAGGAAAAACCGAAGCTAAAGCTTGTGGGCACCGGCGTACCCAATATTCAGCCGGTGACAGACGAAACGCATGTAGCGTGAAAATAACCGCGGAGTGCCTGACTTTCTATTCCGCTTTGCGAAGGCTCTCATAACCGAGCTCGAGAGTAACCAGCGATTCGTGAGTACGTGAATTGGGCTGAGTGGTTACCTTGATCGGCCAGGTGTTGCCGAGGTTGTAACGTGCCACCTCATGCCCGGTTACGCCATAAATGGTGATGGTGGCCGCTCGTTTGGTCGCCGAACCGGCTTCCTGGGTTTCGCGATACCAGTTCAGCACATTGGTAGCGCAGACGCGATCACAATCGGACAAAGTAACCGACCTCTGCGCACTCGCGGACTGATCGTCGTCTCCGCGCAGTGCGCCCATGCGCATGAATGTGCCCACGGGCCGTCCATCGACCATCAGACCAAATGTGGTGACCCCCGGCACGCGTCCCGAGGCCTGCGGCAGACCCGGAAGGGAAAGGCTAAAAATGGCTAACAGGCAAAAAAACAGAGCAACTGCTTTAAAACGTGGCATTTCTGTTGATAAATAGTTCATCTGGAGCTGAATTGTACACCGTGGTTCGGGTGACATGTTTTCCAGCCTCGTATCCGGCATCTATGATTGTTATGTTTTAATCACAAGACGCAGTCGGGGTGAGGTTGGGCGCCATGTGTGACATCAGAGATAAGTTTTTGGCACAGTGATTCCTCATAAAATCGTGGGACAATGAGAATGAACCATCATGGATTTAAATAACAAGCGTGTGCTGGTAGTCGGGATTGGCCGGTCGGGTGTAGCTTCGGCTTTTTTTCTGCAGGAGCGGGGCGCGCGAGTTACGGTTTCCGATTCCAAAACCGAAGCCCAATTGCAGTATGAAATCGCGGCCCTGCTGGACCGCGGAATCAGCATTGAAGCCGGACGGCACGGCGAGCGCACGTTCCGCGATCAGGATCTCATTGTCGTCAGCCCCGGCGTACCCTCCGATCACCCACAACTGCAGCAGGCGCGCAGCCTCGGTATTCCGGTGATCGGTGAAGTTGAACTCGCTTTCCGCTTCCTGCAGGGCAAAGTGATTGCAATCACCGGCTCCAATGGCAAGACCACAACCACCACTCTCATCGGCGAAATTCTGGCCAAAAGCGGAAAGACGACACTGGTAGGTGGAAACATCGGTACGCCGGTGATTTCTCTGGTGGAAAAATCCACGCCCGAGAATTATATGGTGCTGGAGATTTCCAGCTTCCAGCTGGAGACCATACAGCAATTCCGGCCATGGATTTCCGTGGTGCTGAATATTACGCCCGATCATCTGGATCGTCATCACACTTTTCAGGCGTATGTGGACGCAAAGGCCAGGCTGTTTGAGAACCAGACAGCCAGCGATTTCGCGGTGCTGAATGCCGATGATGCCACTTGCGTGAATCTGAAAGATCGCGTAAAGAGTCCGCTTTACTGGTTCAGCCGCAAACAAAAAGTGGAAAGCGGAGCGTTCCTGAGCGGAACGCAGATTGTCTTTCGTGATGGCGGCAAAGAAACTCCGCTGATGGAGCGCAGCGAGATTCACCTCAAGGGTGCGCATAACCTGGAGAATGTGCTGGCAGCGGTGTCCGTGGGTATGATTGCCGGGTGCGGTCCCCAGGAAATTCGCCGGGCCGTCTCTGAATTTCACGGCGTGGAACACCGGCTGGAGCTGGTGAGCACGATCCACGGAGTATCGTTCTTCAACGACTCCAAAGCCACCAACGTTGACGCCACGATCAAGGCGCTCGAGTCATTTCCCGGTAAAGTCCATATTATTCTCGGCGGCAAGGACAAAGGCAGCGACTATTCCGTGCTGAATCCTCTGCTGCGCGAGCGTGTAAAGCGGGCCTACCTGATTGGCGCTGCCGCGGAAAAAATCGCGGCGCAGATAAAGGGCGCCGTGCCGCTGGCGCATTCCGGAACGCTGGAGCGGGCCGTGCAGCAGGCTTTTGAAGCAGCCGTCGAGGGTGACATTGTTTTGCTCGCGCCGGCCTGCGCCAGTTTTGACCAGTTTGAGAACTACGAGCAACGCGGCCGTGTTTTCAAGGAACTGGTGCACTCGCTGGCTCCCGTCATGCTGGGAGACAAACGCTAAGTGGCAAAGCGGGTTGGCATTGACAAGTGGCTGTTCGGCGCTACGCTTGTACTGGTCCTGATCGGTGTGGTGATGGTCTTCAGCGCCTCCGCGGTAATGGCCAGTGAGCGTTACGGATCGGCTTCACATTTTTTGGTCCGGCAACTGATCTGGGCCGTGGCCGGACTGATCGCAATGACGGTGGCGATGAACATTGACTACCGCATCGCTAAAAAACCGGCGGTGGTGTTTACGGCTCTCGGCATTACCACGCTGCTGCTGGTGGCGGTACTGTTCTTTAACCGCGCGCACAATACGCATCGCTGGATTCCGCTGGGCGGCGGCGTGATGCTGCAGCCCTCAGAGCTGGCCAAACCCGCACTCATCCTGTTTCTGGCATTTTTTCTGGAGTTGCGCGCCAAAAGCATTGACGACTGGCGCCACACCCTGCTGCCCGCCGCAATTCCCGCCGCGCTGTTTGCCGCGCTGATCGTAAAAGAGCCCGATCTTGGCACCGCCATGGTCTGCCTCGGCGTGACCGCCGCGATTCTCTACGTGGCCGGGGCGCGACTGCGATACTTTGCTTATGCGCTGGTGCCGATCGTCCCGGTGATCGCTTATTTGCTGATCGCGGTTCCCTGGCGACTGGCCCGCATTATTACGTTTCTTCATCCCGAGCGCGATCTCCAGGGAATCGGATTTCATATCAATCAGTCTCTGATCGCGGTAAGCACCGGCGGCGTGACCGGGCTGGGATTGATGGAGGGCAAGCAGAAGCTCTTCTATCTTCCGGAGCCGCACACGGACTTTATTTACGCGGTTACGGCGGAAGAACTGGGTATGATTGGCTCGGTCCTGATTGCGCTGCTGTTTTCTTTTTTTGCCTGGCGAGGCTTCCGGGCCGCGTATCGCACGCGCGATCTGTTTGGGCGCTATCTGGCGATTGGCGTTACTACCATGATTGTGCTGCAGGCCTTCTTCAATATCAGCGTGGTGCTCGCACTGCTGCCCACAAAGGGCATTCCTCTGCCCTTTGTTTCATATGGCGGGTCATCGATTTTTGTGATGCTGGCGAGTGTGGGAGTCCTGCTCAACGTCACGCAGCAGGCAGAGTGAATGGCGCCGTCACGATGAGTTTGTGTTCCCATCTTCTTTGCCGGCCAGGCTGAGCAGTTCAAATCTGACTTCGCTGGCGCGCGATTTGCAGGCGGAGAAGTTTTCTCCTGCGCGGAGTGTACACTGAGGCTCGTGCGACGCGACAAACATTTGCGAGTACTGATTTGCGGCGGAGGAACTGGCGGCCATGTAATACCGGCGCTTGCCATCGCCCGAGAACTTAAAGCCAGTTATCAGGCCGAGGTTTTATTCGTGGGTACGGCACGGGGAATGGAAAACCGGCTGGTGCCGCAGGCAGGCTTTGGACTCATGCTAATCAAGGTTGGAGCGCTCAAAAATGTGAGTCTGCTCACGCGGCTACGAACCATGCTTGATCTGCCTTTGGCCATTCTTCATTCGCGAAAAATCATTCGGGCCTTCGCTCCGGATGTAGTGGCAGGGGTGGGCGGATACGCTTCCGGGCCAGCGATGGCGGCGGCCATTCTGGCAGGGATTCCAACTCTGGCTTTTGAGCCAAACTATGTTCCCGGATTTGCCAATCGCATGGTGGGTCGGCGCGTCTCCGCGGCAGCAGTCCATTTTCCCGAGACGGCGAAATACTTCCGCAATGCGAGCGTGTCGGGCGTTCCCGTGCGCTTCGAGTTTTGCGACATTGCCCCTCGTCCGCCCGGCGCTCGCCCCACGCTGCTGATCTTCGGCGGCAGCCAGGGTGCGCATGCCATCAATGTTGCTATTACATCCGCAGTAGCCGAGATAAAGAGCCAGATACAGGATCTGCATGTGATCCATCAGACTGGCGAACGCGACTATAATGAGACCCAGGCAGCTTACACTCGTTTGGGAATCCCAGCAGAAGTTTCAGCTTTCATTGACAACATGCCTCAGGCATTTGCGCGGGCGGACTTGCTGATATGCCGGTCAGGCGCCAGCACGGTGGCCGAGATCACGGCGGCAGGAAAGCCGGCGATCTTCATTCCGTTTCCGCGCGCGGCAGATGACCATCAGCGCCGCAACGCCGAGGCCGTGGCTGCGGCTGGAGCAGCAGTGATGGTTCCCGAAGCGGAGCTTACGCCCTCAAGGCTGGCGCAGACGATCACTGGCCTGCTGGCGGATGGCGAGCGCCTGCGGCAAATGCAGGCAAAGGCACGGGCCCTGTCGCATCCGGCTGCGGCGGAGCAGCTGGCCAAAATGGTGGCGGAACTTGCCGTCGAATGATTTGTGTTTGATGACTTTTGTTAAAAGACCTGTGTTTAAAAGATTAGTGGTTTAAAGATGTTCGCAAAGATTCAACGTATACATTTCGTGGGCATTGGCGGCATTGGCATGAGCGGCATCGCCGAAGTGCTGCTCACGCTCGGCTACAAAGTTTCAGGGTCTGATTTAAAACACTCCGCTGTAACCCGGCGTCTCTCCGATCTGGGCGCCATCATCTTTGAAGGTCATCGCGCGGAAAATATCACCGGCGCGGAGGTGATTGTTACCAGCTCGGCCATTGCGGCCGGCAATCCTGAAGTTGCGGCGGCGCGGGCGCAGCACACTCCGGTGATCCAGCGCGCGGAGATGCTGGCCGAACTCATGCGCCTGAAATACGGCATTGCCATTGCCGGCATGCACGGCAAGACCACCACAACGAGTATGGTGGCAGCGGTGCTGGCGGCCGGTGGCCTCGATCCCACCGTGGTGGTGGGCGGACGCGTGGACGCCATGGGCTCCAACGCGCGCCTGGGCAAATCGCAGTATCTGGTGGCCGAGGCGGACGAGAGCGACCGGTCATTCCTCAAACTTTCACCCATTCTCGCCGTGGTCACCAACATCGATCGCGAGCACATGGACTGTTATCGCGACATGGATGATGTGGAACGCGCCTTCATCGATTTCATGGACCGCATTCCTTTTTACGGAATGCTGGTGTTGTGCGCCGACGATCCACGCCTTCGCGATCTCATGCCTCGTCTGGCGCGCCGCGCCGTGACCTATGGCCTGCATGAGGCCTCCGATTTTAGTATCAGCATCAGCCAGATTGAACGCGCCCGCTCCAGCCGGTATTACTCGCATTTTGCCGTGGAATATCGCGGCAGACCGCTCGGCGAATTCCGCCTGCAGGTGCCGGGCAATCACAATGTGCTGAACGCCACGGCCGCCATTGCCGTGGGCGTGGGACTCGATATTGAGCCGGACAAAATTCGCGAAGCGCTCGAAAATTTCCGCGGCGTGGACCGGCGTTTTCAACTTCGCGGCGTGGCCGGCGAAATCAGTGTGATCGACGATTATGGCCATCATCCCACGGAGATCCGCGCCACTCTGTCCGCTGCCCGCCAGTGTGGCTTCCGGCGCGTGCACGTGATTTTTCAGCCGCACCGCTACACACGCACCCGCGACCTGCTCGGCGAGTTTGGGGACGCCTTTACAGAGGCCGATACCGTTTGCGTGCTCGATATCTATGCTGCCAGCGAGCCGCCCATCGAGGGCGTCACTGGCATGCGGGTGGCCGAAACCATTCAGCGCCTGAGTGGCAGGGAAGCGCATTTCGCTGCCAGCTTTGACGAAGCCATTGCTCGCGTTCTGGCTCTGGCGGAAAGCGGAGACATGGTGCTCACCCTGGGCGCCGGAAGCATCTCGCAGCTCGGCCCACAGCTCCTTGAGCAGCTAACTGCCCGCCAGCAGGCAAAGAAGATGCCGGCGTAAAACCAGGCCCTTACCGCTGATTTGCGCGGATGAACGCTGATCAGCAATCAATCAAGTTTTGACTCTGGTGGCTCCAGAAAGCTCTTGCATTGCAGGGGTTCTGATCTGCGTTTATCTGCGCAAATCAGCGGTAAGCTTTGTTTTTTTATGAAAGCTTTCGGATCGGTAGCCGTCAACAAGCGAAAGATATCGGCATAAAGAAAAAGTTTGCCACTGATTGACGCAGATGAACGCAGATAATTTTTGTCTCAGTCCTGCTCAGCGTCACCGGTCTCTGAAGAAAATCTACTCTTTATTTGCCAGGTTTTCAGATCCGCGTTCATCCGCGTAAATCAGCGGTAAGGTTTTGGTTCTTCGTGAAGTTACTTCGGCGCGGCCGTACTGCCATCAATAAAGGGCCGCATTTGTCCAGCGAAGTCATCGGTGTTAATCAGGCTGCGCAGCACAATGAGCATGGCTTCATCGGGATAGCCCGATTCCAGAGTAAAGGTGTAGCCGGTGAAAATGTCGCTGGTGTCGTCCGCTCCCCAAAACATGAAGTTATGGTCGCTGAAGAGCAGCAGCTTGCGCATCAGGCCGGTTTTGTCCGCGACTTTTTCCAGGTTGATATATCCGCCGCCGTAGTGCGGATAAGTCCGAATGCTGATGGTGTCCTTGTCCGTGACCATGAGCACCACTTCGAGTGACTGCAAATTTTTGAGGCCGGTGGTTCTGGAGCCGACAAAGTTCCAGGGATTTTTTTCGCTTTGGTGAAAGCTGATGTTTACGTCGGCCCGTGAGCCATACCGGTTCAGCGAATCGCGCAGCCGTTCGCGCGTTTGATCGCGGGTGAGAGGAGATGCCTGGGCCACCGCCGCGGCCGGAAGCAGCAGAAGTAAGGTGACCAGAACCGACTGGAGCGCTTGTTTCATCCATTCCCCCTGTGCAGACAAAAAACTGAATTGCAAAAATGTGTGCTAACCCCAATGCTAACTCATCACGGACCTTTGCCATACAGTACAAACGGCGGCCATTTGGCCGCCGTTTGTACTGCAAAATCCGCAATTTGGACTATGTTCCTTCAGACCACGAAGCCAGATACTCTTCCTGTTCCGGAGTGAGCCGGTCAATCTTGATGCCCATGGATTCCAGTTTCAGGCGGGCAATCTTTTTGTCCAGTTCTTCGGGAACCGCATAGACCTTGTGCTCCAGGCTTTTGTGGTTCTTCACCAGATATTCGCAGGAAAGAGCCTGGTTGGCGAAGCTCATATCCATCACGGAAGCGGGATGGCCTTCCGCGGCGGCCAGATTGATCAGACGGCCTTCGCCCAGCAGATAGAGCTTGCGTCCGTCCTTCATGGCGTATTCATCCACGAATTCACGGGTCTGGCGTTTGGAGGAAGCCATCTTTTCCAGCGTGGGAATGTCGATTTCCACGTTAAAGTGGCCGGAGTTGGCAATGACCACGCCGTTCTTCATGTTTTCGAAGTGCTCGCGTGCGATCACGTTCTTGTTGCCGGTGACGGTCACAAAGATATCGCCGATTCTTGCTGCTTCGCCCATGGACATCACGCGGAAGCCGTCCATGACTGCTTCGATTGCTTTCGTGGGATCGATTTCCGTCACGATCACGTCCGCGCCCATGCCCTTTGCCCGTGAAGCCAGGCCGCGTCCGCACCAGCCGTAACCGGCCACAACGAATTTCGAGCCGGCGATCAGCGAATTCGTGCAGCGGATCACGCCATCAATGGTGGATTGTCCGGTGCCGTAACGGTTGTCGAACATGTGCTTGGTCAGCGCATCGTTCACCGCAATAATGGGATAACGCAGAGCGCCGTCTTTCGCCATCGCCCGCAGACGGATCACACCGGTGGTGGTTTCTTCCGTGCCGGCAATGATGCCTTCAATTACTTCTTTCCGCTTGGTCAGCGCAGTGCTCACCAGGTCCGCGCCATCGTCCATGGTGATGTGCGGCTTGTGGTCCAGCGCCGAAAGAATGTGCTTGTAATACGTATCATTGTCCTCGCCCTTAATGGCGTGGACGGAGATGTTGTAATCGCGGACCAGAGAGGCAGCCACATCATCCTGCGTGGAGAGTGGGTTGGAACCGCAAAGGACCACATCAGCGCCGCCGTCGCGGAGCGTAATGGCCAGATTGGCCGTCTCCGTGGTTACGTGCAGGCAGGCGGAGATGCGCATGCCCTTCAGCGGCTGATTTTTGATAAATTCCTTGCGAATGCTCTGCAGAACCGGCATCGACTGGTTCGCCCATTCAATGCGGCGCTTGCCCAGATCGGCCTGATCGATGCTCTTAATATCGGACGAAATTGCGTTTACTACGGATGTTGACATGGGTTTCCTTTTCCTGTTTTCGCGACCATCGGTTTAAGCCGAATCATGGATACGGGCTCTGGACGCGTTCCCCGTGCTGATTCTGACCAATACTTAGTGTTGGCTTGCTCTCGCCTTGCTGCTGGACGCCGCCTTGCCCGAGGACTGCTCGCGCAGGGCCGCGGCTTTGTCCGTGGCTTCCCAGGTAAAGTCGGGATCGGGCCGTCCAAAATGACCATAAGCCGCTGTCTTCCGGTAGATGGGCCGCCGCAGTTTAAGGGACTCGATGATTCCTTTGGGCGTTAGCTGGAAATTATCGCGCACCAGCTGTTCCATCTTGTCTTCAGCAATTTTTCCCGTGCCAAAGGTATCCACCAAAACGCTCACTGGCTCCGCCACGCCAATGGCATAGGCAAGCTGCACTTCGCAGCGATCAGCCAGACCTGAGGCAACAATGTTTTTCGCAATGTAGCGGCACATGTAGCAGGCCGAGCGGTCCACCTTTGTCGGGTCTTTGCCGCTGAACGCGCCACCGCCGTGCCGTCCCATGCCGCCGTAGGTGTCCACGATAATTTTGCGTCCGGTCAAACCGGTATCGCCCATCGGGCCGCCAATCACGAACCGGCCGGTCGGATTAATGTGGTACTTGGTATCGGCATCGAGTAACTGCGCTGGAATGGCCGCCTGAATCACGTGCTGCAAAATGTCGGCACGAAGCGTCTTGTTGTCCACGGTTTCAGCATGCTGCGTGGAGATGACCACCGCATCCACTCGCTTTGGCTTGTGGTTTGCGTCGTATTCGACTGTCACCTGGGATTTGCCGTCAGGCCGCAGGTAAGGAAGCATGCCGGTTTTGCGGACCTGAGAAAGGCGCTCTGTGAGCCGGTGGGCAAGCGCGATGGGGGTGGGCATGAACGACTCATTTTCGTTCGTGGCAAACCCGAACATCATGCCCTGGTCTCCGGCCCCGCCGGTATCTACGCCCATGGCAATATCGCCCGACTGTTTGTTGATGCTGGAGATGACGGCGCAGGTATTGGAGTCAAACCCGTAAAGCGCATTGTCATATCCAATCGACTGCACTACGCCGCGCACGATTTTCTGGAAGTCGACGTAAGTCTTGGTGGTGATTTCGCCGGCGATTACGATAAGGCCCGTGGCCGTCAGCGTCTCACAAGCCACGCGGCTGTACGCGTCTTCCGCCAGGCAGGCATCAAGAATGGCGTCAGAAATCTGATCGGCAATTTTGTCCGGATGGCCTTCTGTAACCGATTCGGACGTAAACAAAAAACGCTCCCGTGAAGCCAATTTAGCTTCCTCCTGAATATCAATTTTTCCGCTTCGGGACCTTTTGAGATACCACAAGCAGACTATCGGGAAAATCAACCCCGCAACAACATCTTGACGTTGCTCAGAGTGGAAACAGAGCCGAATGGGGCTTTTTCCGCTGTGAAAGGGGCTGAGCTTATTGTAACCGGGGACCGGTTTCAGGTACAGAACTGATTATTTCCCGTCCATGGGGGGTAAAAGTGACGGTACGTACTTTGCCTTTCTCTCCCAGGTGGCCCTGGGGGGCGCCATTGAAGCTCACCTCGATGCCGGCCGCATTACCCACGGTGAGCGTAATCTGCTTTTCCGCTTTGGCTGACTGTTCTTCGCCCACGCTCAGTTCGCGCTCCACGACCGTACGGCCGTCTGCCTTCATGGAGACCCACGATTTTTCATTAGCCCGGATAATCACGGTAAAGGCGACGTCTGCGCGCTGTCCCTGCCCCGAAACCCGGGCCTGAGGAGTTTGTGCCTCCGGGACTTCACTGGGTGCGCCAGCGGAAGCAGGGGGTGGAGTTTGCTGAGAGGCAGGCTCCGGGCTGGTAGAGGAAATTTGGGGGGCTGGAGCACTTACAGCCCGTTTTGCCTGATGTTGCGGACGGTATTTCGCCCAGTAAAACCAGCCTCCTGCAATGCCGCCCAGTAAAACCAGTATTACCAACGTAACTGACCGCATTGATTTTGCGAAGTCAGGCTTATCGGGAATCTCCAGCGGGAACGTCTCTTCCGTTTGGGGCGGAGGAGCATTGGCAGCAAGATAATCGGCTACTGCCTGCTCTTCATCAATACCCAAAAAACGCGCATATGCCCGGACAAAGCCTTTGTTGAAAATGCCGCCTGGAAGGATATCGAAATCTTCCCGCTCCAGGGCTTCCAAATGGCGACGGGCGATCCTGGTGGAAGTGGATATTTCATCCAGAGTAATGCCCCGCATCTCTCTTTCTCGCCGCAGCCGGTCACCAAACGCACCCATGGATATTTCCCTTTAAGGGGGTCATCATAGGAAGACATGTGGGGGGGTGTCAAACTAAAAGCGGGTTTCGGGCAGTTCCGAATGATATGCTCTGGCAGGTACTTAAGTGCTATTACCAGGTAATCACCGGGTAACTCCATGGTTGCTGCCAGGAAAATAGCGGGCATATAATACGCAAAAGTTTGAGCTTTCCCCCGTTTCAAGCTGAAGGAACCAGGTCAGAATGAGCGATGCAGCAGTACCGGAGCGCAGAGCGAAGCGGCAATTGCAGGAAGTCGCGATTTTTAATGATGTCGCCAAGACGCTCACTTCGTCACTGAATTTAGATTCAATCCTGCAAACCATCATGGACAAGATGGCGGAGTTCTTCCGCCCGGATACATGGTCCCTGCTCATGGTGGACGAGCAAAAAGATGAGCTCTACTTCGCCATTGCCGTGGGAGATGCCGCTGACACGCTGAAGACCGTCCGGCTCAAGGTGGGCGAAGGCATTGCCGGCTGGGTCGCCCGTCACGGCGAATCCCTGATCGTGCCTGACGTGTATAACGATCCCCGTTTCGCCAAGCGCATTGATGAAATGACGAAATGGAAGACGCGCTCCATCATCTGCGTCCCCCTGAAATCCAAACACCGCGTTTTGGGAGTGATCCAGCTCATCAACTGCGCCATGGAAAGTTTCGGCGAACAGGAGATGTTCTTCCTGCACGCACTTTGCGACTACGCTGCTATTGCCATTGACAATGCCCGTGCGGTGGAAAAAATCCAGGAACTCACCATCACGGACGACTGCACAGGGCTCTACAACGCCCGGCATCTGTACAAGACGCTTGAAGCCGAAGTTTACCGCTCAGCCCGCTTTGGCTACGAATTTAGCGTGATCTTTCTTGATCTCGACCACTTCAAGCGTGTCAACGATACCTGGGGCCACCTCATCGGCAGCAAGCTGCTGCAGGAAATCGGCTTCAAGATCAAGTCGCAGCTGCGACTGATCGACTATGCCTTTCGCTACGGCGGTGACGAATTCGTGATCCTGCTGCCGCAGACGGAAAAGAACTCTGCTTTGGTGGTCGCGCGCCGATTGCAGGAGATGATGCGCAAAACGCTGTTCATCACCGATGAAGGGCTGAACCTGAACGTCCGCTGCAGCATGGGAGTGGCCACTTATCCGGAAGACGCCAAGAGTTCCCATGAGATCATCCGCCAGGCTGACGAGATGATGTACATGGTCAAAAACTCCAGCCGCGACAACATCGCCGTAGCCCAGCAGGGCGTGATGAAATAAGCCTTCAGCTCTCTCTTTTATTCATCAGGAACACCTTTGCAACACAGAGGAACAGAGGACACTCGAGGACTACAACACCTCCAGCCTGATTCTTTCCTTACTGTTACTCCGTTTACTCAGTTCCTCTGTGTTTCAGTCTTCAGGCTTGAAGAGGCTGCGGGGCAGATGATTGACTGCTGAGTGCTTAATTTGGCGGCCGCTTGCCCAAAGATGGCGGCGCGGTATTTTGCTGTGGCGCAGGATTGCTGGGAGTCCACGCGGAGGGATTGGCCGCCGCGTCGGGATTGAATCCGAAGTCCCAGACATACAGATTGACCTGGGTTTTATCGAGCATTTCAACCAGCGCATACTCTCCCGGTTCGAGCGGTTCCGCGGGCGTGATTTTTGCCCAGTCACCCACCTGCGTGCTCGTGGTCCTGATCCAGTTTTCTTTCTCGCTCACGCGCCCGGTGATGCCAATCTTCAGATTTCCTACCACCCGGTTGTTTTTCTTCGTCTGCAGCCGGACAATCCGGTAGCGTTCCGCAGGAATGGGAGAATCCTTGCCTTGCCGGTTGTTGGCGACGGCGTCGGCGATGTCATCCGTCGGGGTAACGTTCACAAAGATCACTGGCTGCGGCACATGCGCCTGGACGGGCGCGTGGTCGCCCTTAAGTTCAACGGTCTGCTTTGAGGAGAGGGCCAGTGGGTTGATGGCTGCGCGCAGAATATTTTTGCCCATCTGCTTATTCAGCTCCCCGTTGTTCTGCACCAGTTCCACCAGTTGCACCTCGGTATGGAAATCGTCCAGCAGAAAAACGCCGCCTTGATCAGGCAGACGCAGCCCGGGAGCTATCTGGGGCGAATGCATGTCTTCCGCCTCGCGGTCGGCACTCTCTTCCCGAGCAAGCTGCCCCGCAACTTCGGCGCGCCGGGATTGTCGCTCCTGGTTGTATTTTTCCGTGGAAGGCCAGTCCACCAGCTCTTTGGGCAGCTCTTCCCACAGATAGCGTTCGGCGCTGTAATAGCGCACGCGGTCCCCTTTGATCTCCCATTTGGTGACCGTCTGGTAAGAGCCGTCTTTGAGGACCAGCCGTTGAGGGTTCTGCTGCCCCCATACCGGTAAACTGGCAGGGAGGCAGGCAGCCATAAAAACAATAAGGCACATCCGCTGGATGAAGCGCCGCATAGGTAGAGAATACCTGCTCCGTTAGATGCGCGACGGGAAAAAATAACGTGAGAAAATGCAGTGTAACCGGCTCTGCCGCATTTTGCAGTTGTGAGGTCTCGCACATGAAACTGGCGCATGCCGTGCTCCTGCTGTTTCTCTTCCTTCCGGCGATGTTCTGTCACGCCTCGGCGCAGGATACGCAGCAGGTGCCGGTTGTTTCCGCAAGCCAGAAATCCTCCGCGCCCACCACTGCCTACACTCTTCCCCCGGACAAGCTGGCCAAAGCCAAAGCTCTTTATGATCTGAATGGAAAGCTGAATATCCTGGGGACCGTGTGGTCTTTCGCGGTCCTGCTGGCGCTGCTCTATTGGGGCGTGGCAGCCAGGTACCGCAACTGGGCAGAGTCGACTTCGCGATGGAGCTTTATTCAGGCGCTGATCGCCGTTCCGCTGCTTCTGCTCACCATCGATCTTCTGGAACTGCCGCTGGAAATTTACAGCCATCACGTAAGTTTGCAATACGGCCTGTCCGTGCAGCTCTGGGGTTCGTGGTTCGGGGATGTGCTCAAGGGAGAAGCTCTCACCCTGATCGGGGGCTGCGTTCTCCTGTGGCTCATGGTGCTGGTAATCCGCAAATCTCCACGGCTTTGGTGGTTTTGGTTCTGGTTCCCGGCCTTCGGCCTGTTTTGCCTGCTTGTCTATGGCGCGCCTCTGGTCATTGATCCGCTTTTCAACAAGTTCGCGCCGCTCGATCAAACCAATCCCCGGCTGGTGACCTCCATTGAGGGACTGGCTCATCGCGCCGGAGTGGATATTCCCCGCAGCCGCATTTTTGAAATGAAGGCCAGCGAGAAGACGCCGCAACTCAACGCTTACGTTACCGGTTATGGCGCTTCGAAGCGCATCGTGATTTGGGATACCACCATTCAAAAAATCACGCCCGAGGAGACGCTGTTTATCGTGGGCCACGAAATGGGCCATTACATTCTCAACCACATCGTTTACGGGCTGGTGTTGGGCGGCATTGGTCTGTTTGCCGCGCTGTGGCTGCTGTATCTGTTCTCCGGCTGGATGCTGCAACGCTTTCAGCAGCGATGGCATATCCGCCAGCTCGGAGACTGGGCCGCGCTGCCCATGATTTTTCTGCTTCTGGGAATCTTCGCCTTCTTCTCTTCGCCGATTGACAACACAATCAGCCGGCTGTTCGAGCACAATGCGGACATCTACGGGCTGGAAGTTACGCATGGCATCAATCCCAATGCGCAGGAAGCGGGGGCGCACTCCTTCCAGGTGCTGGGTGAGGTCTCGCTCGTGTATCCCACGCCGAACCGGCTGCTGGTTTTCTGGTATTACAGCCATCCACCCATTGCGGACCGCGTGCGCTTTGCCCATGAGTATGATCCATGGAGCAAGGGCGAGCAGCCGAAGTATGTGAAATAAGCTGCAAAGCCCGCGAATCAACCAGAGTCGATTCGCGGGCATCGCGGTTTTACCTATTTTGATTTGTAGGCGAACGTCACTTTTGTTTCTTCATCCAGCACTAGGGCCCGGGCAAACCTGTAGGAAGCGCCGGCCCTGGGTACATCCACGCGGACCGGCAGCACTCCGGCCACGCGCTTTTGCAGGTTGTAAACATTCGCGGAAGCCTGAGTTTGCAGCTGGGCTTCCTGCTTCTTGCGGTCGCGGCTGCCATTGGAATTGAAGCCGCCTGAACCGTTTTTCAGATCAAACACATTGCTCACCTGCGCCTGTGATGCTTCAATCGCTGGGGCGGCAGCGGTTACTTCCACGGTCTCGCTGACTGTGCCGACATTCAGTTTCGATTCGTTGCGCACCGGACGATCATCGAGATATGGCACGTTTTGCACTGTTGTGGTGAACCCGGGGGCGGTGGATTCGATCCTCAGGGTGCCGGAAGGCATATTGGAAACCGTCCACTGCCCTTCGGAATCCGTAACCGCCAACTGAGCCACACCGTGATCCAGACTCGTTACTTTCACCCTGGCTCCTGCAACCACCGATCCCTGCGGATCAGTGATCGTGCCGCCAATTTGTCCGCGCTGCATCTGTCCTGAACCAGAACGTATATCTATACTTCTACCTGCTCCGATGTTATCCAATCGAAACATCTCAGGCGTTCCCGTGAAGTTGCTAACTGCATAAGTCAGATTTTCTACCATCGGCACGGGCAGCAGATTTTCCGCAATAGCGTCTCCATGGAAATCTTTCACTTTGTACTGTTCGGGCAGAAACATCTCCCACTCCAGCAAACTGATGGGTACATCCATTTTAGGCAGGGAAAGCTCCGATCCGCCTTTCTTTGCGAACGGCGTTCCAGCATGGATAAATACAAACGAAACTTCGTAAGTGCCGGTTGGTTTAAAGCCAGCGCGCAGCAGCGGCACGCGACTGCCATCACTCCCCTGAACTGGCTTTACCTTCTCCCCGGCGACATCTGCCGAGACAATGCTGGCTCCGGCGGGCAGCTCTATTTTTAAAAATGGCTGTGCATGGTTCTTCACCAGCAGCTTCACCTCGGTTAACGATCGCCCTTCCGACGTTACCAGTGTAGTCACGGTGGCCCGTTCAGCCACCGCGGCCAGCACGGCGCTGTCCGGGAATCGCGTCCAGTCGAGAGCCAAAGCCGGGACCTCGCCGGGCTGGCGATGAAAGCGAAACGCAGCCTGCAGTGGAAAACGCGACAGAGAACGCAGGTACGGGCTGACTTCTTTGAGGTCCATCCGCTTGAGGCCGCCGCCTTCTTTCGCGGTGAGTTCCATGGCGCCGGAGCCTTCAATCAGAATCTCTCCTGTCTCGCGCTGCGCGTCTTTGAAGCTGAGAAAAGGCGTATCAACTTTGCTCGCGCTCAGCGAGCGCTCCATGGAGATCAGGAACTGATAACTCCGCGGAGTTCCGCTGCCAAGCTTCAGGACCAGCGCACCGGACTGAATTTCACTGGACTCCACGGCTGCTCCGGTTGCGCCGGTGATTTCGTATCCGGAAGGAATCTGCACCACGAATTGCGCAGGCTCGCCCTGGACTACGGTGATATCGGCCAGCGCCGCGACCCTCATCTCCGATTCACCGATAGAAACCAGAGTTTTTACGTCGGAAAGAAAGCGCATTTCGCGAGGCACGACCGGAGCGGCAATTTCCCGCGTGGTCCACCAGATGTTCGCGGGCTGTCCGGGGGACAAAATGGCCTCAATTTTCGTCTGGCCATTTTCTGATGTGCGGCTGGCAATCAGGCCGGGGTTTAGCCGGACATTGGTGTGTTCGCCGGGAATCGCCAGCGATAGTCTGGCGCTGCCTGCGGCAGGCACCGGCAGCGTGAAGGATGCGCGACCAGCCTCAACGGCAAGCTGCAATCCGGTATCGAGCGTGAGTGCAAATTCAGACTGCCCCGGCAGAATGGCCACGGCGTTTGTGCCTTCCTGCGCCAGCGGCAGCGGTCTCCCTTCCTGGCGCGCGTTCAGGATGGTCATGCCACTGGTAAGCGGCACCTTAGTTGAACTCTTACTGAAAACCTCTCCTTCGAGCGCAACCGTGCCCAGCACCGAGAGATCGGAAACTCGCAGCTTGAGATCAGCTCGCTTGAGTGCATAAGGGACCGGCGGCGTCTCCCGCGTCTTCGCCGATTTCTTCGCCAGATCCACCAGACGGTTATATTCCTCGAGTGTGAGGCTTACGCTGCGCTGAGCCGGCAGCGGCAGGCTGTTTTTCTCCTCCGCGAAGGCCACGCACACGCACAAGATCATGATCAGCAGTTTGCTCTTCATCGCCCACCATCCTTTTTGTCATGCTGGTAGCTCAGTTCAATGCGAGGGGATTGATTTTCCGCGGTCAGCTCCGAGACCAGAAAAATCGACGGACCAAAGGCCGGGAATGAAACGCTGATGGGAAGCACTCGAGCGCCCTTGCCGCCCAGCGTCTCCTTGCGATAGTTGTCGACCAGCGTCTGCGATCCGGATTTTGTAACAGCATTCACTACCGTACCGGAATTTCGCCCGAACTCGGCGCGGAGATCCTTATCTGTTTCACTGGCCGGATTGAATGCTGCTGAAGATGGCGCCTCATACGCTTCCGTTCTGAAGGCTCCTGGATCGGACGTTACTTTAAAGAACGGCGGATAGTAGAGCAGAACTCCAGTCCGCGAGACGGGAAGATCAAGCGCCGGAAGAACAAGCCCCTCTTTTCCGTGCTCGCTCCACGCTGTCTGGCGGCTTAGATACACCACCTCCACCACAAAGGCCGGCGCCTCGTCGCCGGCGCGTGATTTTTCAAGGGGAAGCAGCAGGCTGCCGTCCGCCTGTCCAGGACGCACCGGCCTCCCCGCCATAGTGGCGCTCCACACAGCCGCTCCCTGCGGCAGTGTGAGCCGGAGAAAATTTCTCTGATTGTTGCGAATGGCATAGTGCGCCTGAATGAGTGTCTTGCCTTCCTTGCTCATCAGCACCTGGTAGCGCGCCTCTTCCACGTTGGCCAGCAGGACCGCCTGCTGGGCATACCGGGCCACGTCCACGCTGAGTGCGCGTGTAATCTTCGGGTCGCCTGAACGGAAGCGGTACGCCGCCAAAGAAGGGGATTGCCGGCTGTTCACCATTTCACCCAGATCCGAGGGATCAGTCTCTTCCAGACCCTGCGCCTGAGCATCCTTGATTTCGCCCGCGCCCAAAACTTCTACAGCAACTCCTCCGGCCTCGCGTTCGATATTCAGAAACCGAAGCAGCGGGACCTCCAGCTTTCCTTCCCGTGCTGTGCGTGTCTCGCCGGTGATGACAAACCGGGTTGACTGCTCGACCGGCTCCAGAAAAGTGATGGCCAGTTCGCCGCCTTTGATCTCCCAGTCGGCCACCATCGCGCCGGAGACCTGATTGACTGTCACCTTGTCCGGAAGCTGGATGCGTACCTCTCGCGCCGCTCCCTGGAGGATCTCGATGCTGGCTTCGGCATACACAGACGTGGAATCTTCACCCAGCCCCAGCAGTTGGGTGAGCGATCCCCGCATGCGCAGAGGCAGCACCACGTGGCGCTCTTCCAGCTTGCGCCGCCAGGTAAAGCTCAGCGGCTCATTTCCCTGGCCATAGACAAGCCAGGTACTGCCTGTGCTCGATTCTGTTTTCTCCGCCAACAGCCCGCCGCCCAGTTTCACGTCCACGCCCTGGCGCGGAAGCTGCACGGAAGCGCGAGTTACACCAGACGCAGTGGCTGGCAGCGAGATGCTTTCATCGCCTGCGGCAGCGCCCACCGGCAGAGCGATATCCAGCAGAAGCATGGCGCGCCCAAGATGCGCCAGCACCACTGAAAGCTGGCCGCCTTTCCCCGTAGCGCCGGAGATCAGCGGCATCAGCTTGCCATCCAGCCGTGCTTCGCGAACCAGCAGACTGGAAGGAATCGGCACGCGGACCCAGCCGTCCTTTAAAACATCTACGGTAAGTGTGGCCCGGCCTGTGGCCAGATCGCCGACAACTCGCAGATCGTAATCCACGCGGGAAAGCGTGGCATCCACGGGCGGCGGCTCAGGCTCGCGCTCCGGAGGAAATGCCTTGTTGCGCAGCGCCTGATATTCGTCAATCGGGATTACGACCCATCCTGGCGCGCGCGAATCCTGAGCAAATAAGTCATGTGCCGCCCAAAACAACATAACAATCAGGCACGCACTGCAAAGCCTCATGATTCGGCCATCCCGCGATAAAAGTGTTTTCGAGCCTGGCATAAACGGACCTCGTTTCTGTAACGGTGAATTAGCAGTACGCGCCTGGAGCGATGGGGAGGGATGTTCAAATAGACACGACCGCCCACGCCCGGGCAAAACCGGGAGCATGAATGCTGGGCCCACGTGTCAGGCCCAACTGGCGAATCGCTGATCTAAGAACGAAGCTGCTGATTTTCTTGCAGAGTTTTTACAAGTGAATTTATGAAGAAGCAGCGGGACGAGCAAAGTTCACCGCGGTTGTGTTCCCTCCGCAGATCACCACGCCCACTCGTTCGCCCGGCTCAGGCAGGTATTGCCGCGAAAGAAGCGCGGCGAATGCAGCCACACCGCCTGGCTCTGCCGCCACACGCAGCACGGTCCAGAGAGCTTCCTGCGCCTGCCGGATCGATTCATCCGTGACCAGAATTACCCGGTTCACGTATTTCTGCGCGATGGGAAACATCTGCTCTCCCGCGCGCCGGGCGGCCAGAGAATCAGACGCGATTCCCTTGCCTGGCCGAATTTCCACCGGATGCTTGGCCTCGAGCGCTTTGGCCAGAGTGGGTGCGGTTTCCGGCTCTACGCCGATGATTCTGATTTTTTTTCGCTCCCCATACCAGGCGGCGACACCGCCTATCAAGCCTCCGCCGCCCACCGCGATGAACAGGGTGTCCAGCGCGGGAGCCTGCTGCTCAAGTTCCATCGCCAGCGTAGCCTGGCCGAGCAGAGTTTCCGCCTGATCAAAGGCGTGGACGCGCAGAGCGCCCGATTCCCTGGCCCAGAGTTCACTGGCCTGCAGAGCATCATCGTATCCCTCGCCGTTTATGACCAGATCCGCGCCGTATCCGCGAATTCGGGCAATCTTTTCCGGCGAGGAAATCGCAGGGACAAAAATTCTGGCCGGATGCCCCAGTTTTCTCGCGGCAAAAGCCACGGCTGCTCCGTGATTGCCGCCGGAAGCCGCCACCACTCCCGAGGATGGCACCTCCCGAGTGAGCAGATTGGCAAAGGCGCCTCGCGCTTTGAAGGAACCCGAATGCTGCAGCAGTTCCAGCTTGAAAGTGAGATTGGCGGCAGGCAGCCCGAAATCAGCTCCATCGGCTTGTACTACCGGGGTTCGCCGGACATGAGGCCGAATGATCTGTTCCGTTCTCTGGATCGCCTTTGGAGTGATCCCCTGCGCTGGACGAAATTCGCTGGTCGTTGGCATGGTCAAGTGATGATGCCAGGTGATGATAATGAGTGAATTGGCTTGCTGTCTATCGGGACTGCGCTGATCCTGCGCTTACTGTAATGGCGGAAAGCGCGAAATAAAAAAACTGAGAAGAGAACCGTTTCTTCCACAGCCGTTTCAGCCTATAATTGATTGTGCACCCCAACTGGCTTCACGGTCCATGGCGAAAGCCACCCACTGACCGGGGAGCCGAATCCCCAAAATCCACTTTTAGAGTACAGGCGAGGAGTTCATGGCAGCGAAATACATTTTCGTGACCGGCGGAGTAGTGTCTTCTTTGGGCAAAGGCCTTGCGGCAGCCTCAATTGGCTGTTTGCTGGAGAGCCGCGGTCTCAGGGTCAATCTGATGAAGTTCGACCCTTATCTCAACGTCGATCCCGGCACTATGTCGCCGTTCCAGCACGGCGAGGTCTTTGTGACCGATGACGGCGCCGAAACCGACCTTGATCTCGGACACTACGAGCGCTTCACCCATGCCAAACTCTCGCGCGACAATAACTGGACCACCGGCCGCATTTACGAACAGATCATCACCCGCGAGCGCCGGGGCGACTATTTGGGGAAGACCGTCCAGGTGATTCCGCACGTCACCAACGAAATCAAAGCCGCGATGAAAAGAGTTGCGCAGGACGTCGACGTCGCCATCGTGGAAATCGGCGGCACCGTGGGTGATATTGAATCCCTGCCTTTTCTCGAGGCCATCCGGCAGATGCGCCAGGAACTGGGGCGCGACAACACGCTGTTTATCCATGTAACGCTGGTGCCGTGGATTGGCGCGGCGGGCGAGCTAAAGACCAAGCCCACGCAGCACTCGGTAAAGGAACTGCTGAGCATTGGCATTCAGCCCGATATTCTTCTCTGCCGCACGGACCGCTTTCTTTCCCGTGAACTCAAAAGCAAGATCGCGCTCTTCTGCAACGTGGAAGATGAAGCCGTGATTACCGCCAAGGACGTGGCCTCGATCTACGAAGTGCCGCTGGTCTTTGCCCGTGAAGGCGTGGACACTTTGGCGCTCCGGTATTTGCGCCTGGATGCGAAACAGCCCGATCTCTCGCGCTGGGAAGCTCTGCTCCACAACACCTATAACCCGAAAGATACTGTTCATATCGGAATCGTGGGCAAATATGTGGAGTACGAGGACTCTTACAAATCTCTGAAGGAAGCTCTGGTCCACGCAGCCACGGCCGGCAATCTCAAACTGGAAGTGACCTGGGTGGAAGCGGAAGGACTGGAAGCAAAGCCGGACCAGGCACTCGACGCGGAAATCCAGCTTGGCGGTTTTGATGGAATCCTGGTGCCGGGCGGTTTTGGCAAACGCGGCATTGAAGGAATGCTGATTGCCATCCGTTATGCGCGCGAGAAAAAAGTGCCTTACTTCGGGATTTGCCTGGGCATGCAGACGGCCTGCATCGAATTTGCCCGCAATGTATGCGGTCTGGCGGAGGCCGACTCCAGCGAATTCAATCCGGCAACCCCCCACCGTGTTATTTACAAGCTGCGTGAACTGCGAGGCATCGACGAACTGGGCGGCACCATGCGTCTGGGCGCGTGGACCTGCAAACTGGAGTCCGGCAGCCATGCGGCCGAGGCTTATGGCGCGACCGAGATCAGCGAACGCCACCGGCACCGTTACGAATTTAACCGCGAATACGAAGCCCTGCTCACCGGAGGCGGATTACAAATCACCGGGACCACGGAGGACGGAACGTACGTGGAGATCGTCGAGCTTCCCGACCATCCCTACTTTTTAGGGTGCCAGTTCCATCCCGAATTCAAGTCCAAACCGCTGGAGCCGCATCCGCTGTTCAGCTCGTTTGTGAAGGCGTCGTATGAGAATGGCCGTGCTCGCAAAGAGAGCCGCGTTCACGAAGAAACCGATCTGTTCCGCCGTCCGGAGCGGATTGGACGGCGATAAAAACCAATTTTGTACAATTTGCCCGTGACGAATCCATATTCATTTAAGCTCGGCTCGCTTCATGCCGGATCAGAAGCCCTGTTTCTGATTGCCGGCCCGTGTGTGATCGAGAGCGAAGCGCACGCTCTCAAAATGGCTGAAGCGATCAGCTCGGTCGCTCGACGGCTCAATATGCCGTACGTTTTCAAAGCTTCGTATGACAAGGCGAATCGCACGTCGCTCAAAAGCTTTCGCGGGCCTGGCCTTGAAGAGGGACTGCGAATTTTAGAGAAAGTAAAAAGAGAAACCGGCGTCCCCGTGCTTACTGACGTCCATGAGGCGCAGCACGTGGCCGCAGTCGCCGCAGCCGTGGACATCGTCCAGATTCCCGCTTTTCTCTGCCGCCAAACCGATCTTTTGGTGACTGCCGCCAAAAATGCTCGCGCGGTGAACATCAAGAAAGGCCAGTTTGTCTCTCCGTGGGACATGCGCCACGCCGTGGAAAAAGTCCGTGAGTCGGGCAATAACAACATCTTTTTGACCGAGCGCGGCAGTTCTTTTGGCTACAACAATCTGGTGGTGGACATGCGCTCGCTAGCCATCATGCGCCAGTTCGCGCCCGTGGTCTTTGATGCCACGCACTCCGTCCAGCTGCCCTCGGCAGGCGCTGACGGACGGGCGGTCTCTGGCGGACAGCCGGAATTCATTCCCTTGCTCTCCCGGGCCGCAGTCGCCGCGGGCGTGGACGGCGTTTTTATGGAAGTGCATGACAATCCAGCGGCTGCGAAGTCCGACGGAGCCAATGCCCTCGATCTCAAAAATCTCGAATCCGTGCTGACCGAGCTACTGGCGATCCGGGCTGCACTCACGTCCCGGCAGTAGCTGCCGGGGCGCGAATCCTGCCCTGGCATTTATCATCTAATCCGATATGAACACGCTCAAGACTGCTTTCCTGTTGACCCTGCTGACTCTGCTAATGATCGGCATTGGAGAATACTTCGGCGGACAGAGCGGGATGACGTATGCGCTGATCTTTGCCGTCATCATGAATTTTGGGTCGTATTTCCTGTCGGACAAGATTGCCCTAAGCATGAATGGAGCCCGGCCGGTAACGCGTGAGCAATTGCCACGCGCGTATGAGATCGTGGAGCGGCTTACGCAGCACGCAGGCCTGCCCATGCCGCGAATTTATGTGATTCCGACCGAGTCGCCCAATGCCTTCGCCACGGGACGCAATCCTCAGCACGCGGCTGTTGCCGTGACGGAAGGAATACTGCGACTGCTCGACGATGAAGAGCTGGAAGGCGTGCTGGCCCACGAATTAGGCCATGTACGCAATCGTGACATTCTGATCTCATCGGTGGCCGCGACACTGGCTGGCGCTATCACCATGCTTGCCCGCCTGGAGTTCTGGTTTGGCGGACGCGATGACAATCGCAGCGGCGGCCTGCTAACCATGATTCTGGCCCCAATTGCCGCCATGCTGATTCAAATGGCTGTCTCTCGCTCTCGTGAATACGAAGCCGATGCCACCGGTGCGCATTTTACGCATAATCCGTACGGGCTGGCGCGCGCTTTGCAAAAGCTGGACGCATATTCAAAGCGCATTCCCATGGCAGCGCCTGCTTCGACTGCTCATCTGTTCATTGTGCAGCCTCTGCTGGGAGCAAGCCTTGGCAACCTGTTTTCCACCCATCCGCCCATTGCGAAACGAATAGAGAGGCTTACGGGTCGGCCAGAGGAGTATCAGTGAGGGTTATTTTCCCACCACGACCAGCTGGCCCTTTTCCACGCGCAGGTCGGAAACAAAGGCAGGAAGCTTAAGTTTTTCGCGGTTTTCGGGCTGCTGCAGCTTTTCCCGCAGCTGAGGGTTCAGGAGTGAAACCGGGACCGGCAAGCTGTCTATTTTCGCTTCGGTGAACTCAAACGTGGCATACCCGTCTTTAGCTCCGAGCCTGCCGCTGATCGTTAGATAAACATCTTTTCCATAAACATTCGTGGCGAATTGCCCGGTGACATGATCGTCGGCAAACGCGATTTTCACGGTCTGGATATCCGGCGGGGCTTCCTGCGGCGGAGCAGCCGGTTTGGCCTGGGCGGCAGGAGTTGGCGCAGCGGCTTGTTCTGTCGCGCTTTGCTGAAAAGCAGCATTGACCTCCTCTGCGCTGAAGCGCGCTTCCGCATGCTCTCCCTGCCCCTGGGATGTTTCAAGGTCGCCGAGCCTCGTCTGGAACTGTTCGGCTTTTTCCCTGACCTCTGTCATGGCCATGGGTTCGGCTACGGGCGCGGGCTTTTTTAACAGGAGCGCCAGCACCACAATCAGCACCGCCAGAAAACACCAGCGAATAACCTTACCGACAGTGAAGGGAGAAGATGGGGGCGTCATGGGGTGATATTGTGTCACATCCTGGTGAACCGAGTGTTAGTTACCTAAGGTTTGTACGCGTCCGCATTCAGTTACTTTGGGACAGTGCTCGGATGCGGCGAATGCTTTATTTGCTCCGAGAGTAGTAAAATCCAAAATTCATGGTTCCGGCTCATTTGCAATCATCTATCGGTACCCGCGCCACCGCCATTGAAAACTCCCTGCGCTCGATCATCCGGGGCAACGATGAAGTTGTGCGTCTGGCCCTGGTGGCGGTGCTGGCTCGCGGACATCTGCTGATCGAGGGCGTCCCGGGAGTGGGCAAGACCACGCTGGCCCATGCGCTCTCCCGCGCGCTGGACTGCGAGTTTCAGCGGCTCCAGTTCACCAGCGACATGCTGCCCTCCGACGTTCTGGGAATCTCGATTTATTCGGCGGCCGAACAGCAGTTTGAGTTCAAACCAGGGCCAATTTTTACCAACATTTTGCTGGCGGACGAGATCAACCGCACCACGCCCAAAACGCAGTCGGCGCTGCTCGAGGCCATGAACGAAGGCCAGGTCACCGTGGACGGCCAGTCGCACCTTTTGCCCCGGCCATTTCTGGTGATTGCCACCCAGAATCCCGTGGAGCACCATGGTACTTATCCGCTGCCGGAGTCGCAGCTTGATCGGTTTTTGCTGCGTGTGAACATGGGCTATCCGGCGGCCGGCAGCGAGCGGGAAATCCTGCGCTCCCAGGCCGGCGCTGTCCGTCTGGACCAGGTGACCGCCGTGGCCACAGCGGCCGATGTGAGTGCGATGCAGGAAGAGGTAACCAAAGTAAAAGTGGACGACTCGCTGGTGGATTATGCACTGGAGATCGTCCGCCGCACGCGCGAGTCCGATGCGCTCTCGCTCGGCGTCTCACCGCGTGGATCGATCATGCTCTATCGCGCGGCCCAGGCTATGGCTTTTCTGGATGGCCGCATGTACACCACGCCCGCCGATTTCAAGGCGCTGGTAGTGCCGGCTTTCTCTCACCGCGTGGTGGTCAATGCGCGTTATGCTTCCACGCTCAAAAAATCGGAACAGGCGGAAAATATTCTGCGCGAAATTGCACAAAGCGTGGCGGTGCCGGTGTGAGGGGTTTGAATTCGATACTTCGCTTTTTGGTACTACTCTCACTGGTAGTGTGGGTGGGTGGCATTATCTTTTTTGCCTTCGTGCTTGCGCCCACGGCTTTTCACGTTTTGCCCAGCACGGAACTTGCCGGCAATCTGGTGGCGCCCACGCTTGGCGCCCTGCACTGGATTGGGATTGTCTGCGGATTGGTATTTCTAACAGGCTCCATCGCGCTCAGCTATGCCGTTAACTACCGTCTGCGGCTGTTTGCCGCAACCAACCTGCTGGTGATTGTCATGCTTTGCCTCACGGCTGTTTCCCAGTTCGGTGTTACCCCGGCCATGCGCAACCTCCGCACGCAAATGGCAAGCGCGGACGCCCAGAGCCAAATGGACGTGCAGTACCGCTTTCAGGATCTGCACCACTGGTCCGAGCGACTGGAAGGCGGGGTGCTGCTGTGCGGAATAGCAGTGGTATTTTTGACGGCACGGCGCGGCAATCCTTAATATGAGTGCAGGTATTTAGCCCAGACCAAGTCCCGCCTCAACCGCGTTCCGTTGCTGGCTAAATTACCAAATTAAGCACAAAACGGCTTCCTTCAAATGAAAACTGGAATTATTGGCCTGCCGCAGGTGGGCAAGACATCTCTGTTCAAAATCCTGACCCGGGCAGACGTTTCCGGGCGCGCATATTCCAATCCCCGTGAGGCGCACCTGGGTGTAGCGAAAGTCCCGGATCACCGTCTGGAGAGTTTGGCCAAGGTCTACAACCCCAAAAAGCTTACCCATGCCTCCGTCGAGTATGTGGACGTTGCCGCCATCGGTCAGGAAGCGCTCAAAGAGACCGCCTTTACCGCCAGTCTGCGCACCGTGGACGCGCTGGCGCACGTGCTGCGCACATTTGACGATCCATCCATTGCGCACGTGGGCGAAATCGATCCGCTGCGCGATGCCAGGAGTGTGGACTTCGATTTGATCGTCAGCGATCTGGGGCAGGTCGAGAAGCGCCTGGAGCGCGTGGAAAAAGACCTGAAAAAGATGAAGACCACGGAACTGGAGCATGAGTTTGATTTGCTCAAGCGGGCCAAAACACATCTTGAAACTGAATCGCCGCTTCGCGAAATGGAAATTTCCGCTGACGACGAAAAGCGGATTCGCGGCTTCATGTTCCTGAGCCAGAAACCTATTCTTTACGTGCTCAATGTGAATGAATCCACCACTTTGGGCAACGATCTGGAACAGTCCGTGGCCAGGTACAAGCTCACTGAGCTGGCTGCGCGAAAGAATGCCGGCGCAACCGCCATCTGCGGCAAGGTGGAGGCCGAACTGGCGGAGATGAGCGATGAAGAGTCGCAGGAGTTTCTCTCCAGCTACGGACTGCACGAAAGCGGCCTGACGCGGCTGATCCGCACCACTTATGAGTTGCTGGGAGTGATCTCGTTTTTCACCATTGGCGAAGACGAGTGCCGTGCGTGGACCGTCCCGCGAAATTCGCGCGCCCAGGCGGCAGCCGGAGCCATTCATTCCGACCTTGAAAAGCATTTCATTCGCGCGGAAACCATTCACTGGGACAAGCTGCTGGAAGCAGGTTCAGAAGCGAATGCGCGCAGCCAGGGGATCCTGCGGCTGGAAGGCAAAGACTACATTGTGCAGGATGGCGACGTGCTGCATGTCCGCCACAGCGGCTGAAATACAGCTGGACAAAGAATCAGGCGGCAGGTTGTCCTGTTGAGACAAATGGACAACCTGCCAAATTTCCTTACTCAACTTCCGGTTTTGCTTTGTAGCCTTCCCGTGCGATGACCTGGTACTTGATGTCCTTGCCTTTTTGATCTTTCAGCTTTGCCGGGGTGCCGTCCGGATTGATCAGTTGCACTTTGATCTTGCGGAAAGATCCGTCCTGGGAGCGATTGGTCGGGTGATAGGCGATGGTGTACTGGTTCCTGAGTGTTTGCGCGATGTCGAGAAAAGCATCACGGAACGACCCCTGAAACAGCGGCTGGTAATATTTGCCGCCCGTCATTTTGGCAAAGCTCCTTAGTTGATTATCGGCCTGAGCGTAGGTTGTGCTGCAGCTGAAATCGGTAATGGGGCACAAATACCGCAGGGCGCCACGGCTCTCCAGATAATTCCGCAGTGCCTGGCCGGTGCTGATGCTGTAAATGGCGATATCTTTCGATCCCTGGACTTTCTTTAAAACCTGGTCCAGAGTCCTCTTGCTAAAGGTATCGCGCCCACTGGAGACCAGAATGATGTATTTGCGGCCTTCCACCCCGTCCAACCGGTCGATGGTGTCATAAAGGGCGTCGAAGAGATTCGTTTCCGCCGACAAGGACATGCCGGGCTGCAGAACGCTCAGGCTGCCCTGAAGAGCGCGCTTGTCCTGGGTGAAATCCTGTATGATGCGGGTCTTGAGATCGTAAGTGACCAGTGCGATCCAGTCTTCTTTTTTGAGTCCGCTGACAAATGTGTACGACGCCACCAGCGAGTCATACTCAAAACCGTAAAAAATATCGTTGTTGGCAAACTCCACCAGCATCACCGCAGTGATTGGCGCCTGTGTCTGATTAAAGCTGGAAATGGTCTGAGGAACGCCGTCCTCGGAAATTTTGAAATTTTCCTGCTTGAGCCCGGGAATGAACGTGCCGTCCTTGCTGAGCACACCTACATCCACGGTCACCAGGTTGCTGGTGATGTGCAGGGTGGTCTCAGGTATGCCCTCCACTTTTTTGGGGGCCCTGGGTGCTTCTTCTTTTTTAGGGGCTTCTTCTTTCTTTCTTGGGACGGCAATGGGGCCGATATCGCCTTCCGGACCGCCTGCTTCCGGAACGCTGTTTTGTTGTTGACCCGATTTTTGATTGTCTTTTTGATTGTTTTGGGGCGAAGTCGCCGGCTGGCTCTGTGCCAGCATCTGTTCACCGGAAAGCCCGAAAACCAGTATCAGCGCCAAAATCCAAATCAGCTGAAGGCGAGAGACTAAGGTTAAGGAATTAGATGATTTCATGGGATAAACCAGGAACATTTGTTGAGTACCTTTTGGTGCGTTCTCTATTAGTATAGATGCACCAACTCAGCCTTTCGGGAAGCATTTTACTCTTCGGGAGAGCTGTGCGGGGTTTGCTGGCCATGAAAAAATCTGTATTGTCATTCGCTGCAGCTCTCTTGTTCGCCACTTTCGGCTCTGCCCAAACCACACACATCCAGTCTTCCGCGGCGCAAGCGGAGATCGTCCACTCCGGAATCATGACGCCGGACGAAGTACGCCCCGGCATGAAGGGTGTAGCTTACACCGTTTTCCAGGGGACCAAACCTGAAGCCATGGGCGTGGAAGTGCTGGGAGTATTGCGCAACCTGAATGGTCCGCGCAGCAGCACGATTCTGGTGCGCCTCACTGGCGAGAAACCGGAGTACACCGGAGTTGTCGCCGGCATGAGCGGAAGCCCGGTTTACATTGATGGCAAACTGCTGGGAGCACTGGCTTACCGCATTGGATCATTTTCCAAAGAACCGATTGCCGGAATTACTCCGATCACGGAGATGCTGGAAATCAATGAACTGGACCAGAGCATTCCTCCGCCATCAGCCACGGCCACTCAGGCGCCGGCGGTACGGAAGACTAGCGGGCCTGGAATCTCGGAAACCCCGGTCGCGCAGAATTATGCGCAATATTTGCAGCCGATTGATTCTCCGTTCGTATTCAATGGATTCAGTGAATCTTCCATCAAACAGTTTTCCAGTCAGTTTGCTTCGGCCGGCATTGTTCCTGTAATGGGCGTTGGCGCGTCGAGCGGGGAAAAGCAGCCGGAGCCTTTGGTTCCTGGCTCGGCGGTCAGCGCGATTCTGGTGCGCGGCGATATGGACGTGGCGGCGACTTGCACCGTCACCTGGATGGATAAAGACCACCTGCTGGCGTGTGGCCATCCGCTGCTGCAGTACGGAAAAGTAGAGATGCCCATGACCAAGGCCAATGTGGTGGCCACTCTGCCCTCGCCGCTCAATGCTTTCAAAATCGTCAACACAACCGAAGCGGCGGGCGCTTTTGTCCAGGACCGACATACGGGCATTTTGGCCCGGTTCGATCGTGAGCCGCAGATGGTTCCGGTGACGCTGAGTATTCACGGCGCCGGTGCGCCAAGGGAATATCACTACGAAGTGCTGAATAATCCCAAAATCACGCCGCTCATGATGATGGCCACTGTATTCAATGCCCTGCAGGGAATGAATCAGTACGGCGAGGAAACCACGTATCGCATGAATGGGCGCATTCATGTGGATGGATATCCTGACGTGCGGCTCAATAACATGTTCTCGCCTTTGGACAGCCAGCCCACCGCTTTTGCCGTGGCCACGGCCCTGGGCGACCATTTTGGACGAATTTATGACAATTCTTACGCCACGGCCCGCATTCAGGGCGTTTCGCTGGAATTCGATCTGGAGCGCGACCGCCACTCCGCGGTGCTGGAGAGCGCGCGTACCGATGTGACCGAGGCGCGTCCGGGAGACGAGATCACGATTGAGACTGTGCTCCGTCCCTGGCGCGGCGAGCGGATTGTCCGCCAGCTTCCCGTGCGTATTCCCACATCGGTCCCCAAAGGCACGCTGCGAATTCTGGTAAGCGATGCCGAAACCCTGGATCGCGCACGCCGCCCCAATCAGGCGGCCAGCCAGCGCCTGGACCTGAATTCCACCATTGCTCTGCTCAACAAGGAGCACCTCAACGATCATCTGTATGTCTCTCTGCTGGAAGCCAATCCCCAGGCCACGGTGGAAGATAAAGTCATGCCCGCCGTGCCGCTCTCGGTGATGAATGTGATGGAAGGCATGCGTGCTACTCAGGAGATGGTGGTGTTTGGCGAATCGGCGGTGAACGAGTCTTCCACTCCGGTGGGTTATGTGGTGACTGGCTCGCAGGTGATCAGCGTTACGATTAAATAACAGTCCGGCGTACAATCAACACAGATATTATGGACGACAGGAATCAAAACGAAACAGCAGCAAATCGCAAAGCGGCTGATTTCAGGACCCGTGTAGTCCGTGGCAAGCCTGCCGACTGGGAATTTGATAGTGCGTTTTGGCAGGAGCAGGGAGACGAGGCGATTTTTGCAGCTATGTGGGAGATGATTGTGATGGTGGAGGAAGCTAAATATGGAAGGCAACCCACATTTCAGCGAACTGTTACAAAAATTATACGCTCACGCGGTTGAGTTCCTGATTGTTGGCGGTTATGCCGTTGCTAAATATGCAGAACCCAAATTTACAAAAGACCTCGACATCTGGATCAGGAACACTCACGAAAATGCAGTCAGAGTTTATGCGGTGCTTGCTGAATTCGGCGCTCCACTCAAATCAGACAAACTGAATTTTGAAGATTTTACAGCGACGACATAACTTATCAGATTGGAGTAGCTCCATTGCGTAATGACGCACATCGATGGAGTTCTCTTTGGCGATGCATGGCAAAGACGTGTAAAGGGTATGATGGCTGGTGTTGAAGTGAACTTCATTTCTCCGGAAGATCTGATCCGCAACAAAGAGGCTTCCGGGCGACCCAGTGATCTTGAGCAACTCCGCCATTTACGGAACAAGCCTCTTTAACCGTTTCTGAATCCAATTTCAGGAGCTTCTTTGCGCGTACTCCAGTGCGGACTGGTCCGGCGCCTGCTAATCTGATGGTGAAAATGAAAAGATCGATCCTGCTACTTCCCCTTATCGTTGCTGGCCTTGCCTTCTCTCAGAGCACGCGCATATGGACAGAGAGCAGCTACGAAGATTTTATCCGGGGCACTTCGCATGGCGTGGCGATTGGTAGCACGGGAGGCCTGGAACTGGCGCCGGCCTTCAAAGTTGTTTACACCAGTCCCTCAACTTATATCTGGTCTGTTGTCTCGGACAAAGATGGAACGGTCTACGCCGCCACCGGCTTGCCGGCTCGCGTCTATCGCATCACGCCGGGGGGCAAAGCCACCGCCATTTTCGAACCCAAAGAACTGCAGGTGCAGGCGCTGGCGCTGGCGCCCGATGGCGCGATCCTGGCCGCCACATCGCCGGATGGCAAGGTCTACAGGATTACCCGCGCTTCTGGCGAGGGCGCCGCGGGTTCGGGCGCTTCATCTGAATTCAGCGCCAGTGTTTTCTTTGATACTGGAACCAAGTACATCTGGGACCTCGCGTTTGACGAAGCTGGACGCCTGTATGTGGCCACAGGGGACAATGGCGAGATTTTTCGCGTGGAGAAGAACGGCCATGGCGCTGTCTTTTTCAAGTCTGAAGAAGCCCACATCCGAGCCATCACTCTGGATGCGAAAGGCAACCTGATCGCAGGCTCCGACGGAAGCGGGCTTATCTACCGTATTTCGCCCTCCGGCGAAGGGTTCGTTCTTTACAGCGCGCCCAAAAAAGAAATCACGGCGCTGGCCGTGGATGCTGCCGGGAACATATATGCCGCTGGAGCCGGAGAAAAACGCACGGCGCAGTCTGGGGCAGTACCGCCTCCGCCTGCCGGGCAACCTGCCGTGGCTCCAGGCGTTGCTCCGCTGGTAGGCAGCGTCAACCTTGCCGGATCAGACGTGTACCTGATCGAACCTGATGGCTCGCCCAGAAAACTCTGGTCTTCCAGAGAAGATGTTGTCTATGCTCTGGCATTTGATGCTGCGGGTCGTCTCATCGCGGGTACCGGAAACAAAGGCCGTATCTACGCCATCACCAAAAACGGCAGCTTTACCGATATTGCGAAACCCACGGCCAACCAGGTCACGGCTTTTAGCAAAGCGCCGAATGGGGGGCTGTACTGTTCCAGCAGCAATCTGGGCAAAATCTTTTTGATGAGCAGCACTCCGGAGGCTGAAGGAACTTTTGAAAGCGACGTGCAGGATGTCCGCATCTTTTCCCGCTGGGGACGGGCCGAGGTCCGGGGCCGCGGTAACTTTGAACTTTTTGCCCGCGGCGGCAACGTGGACAATCCTGACCGCAACTGGAGTCCGTGGTCCAAAATTGATTTGACCAAAGACTCCCGGCTGGAGATTCCACCCGCCCGTTTTGTGCAGTGGCGCGCCGTTTTAAAACCCGGCAATCCATCCACGCGCATTGACGAAGTGGCCATCAATTACCTGCCCCGGAATGTCGCGCCGGTGGTGGACGACGTTTTTGTTCAGGTGGGCGTGCGTTTTCTGCCCCAGGCACGCAGTTCCGGACCGGACACCGTAACAGTTGGGCCAGGTTCATCGCAATCCGCGCCATCGCGCATTGAGACGACACCAACCGCGCAGCGCGACCATGGCTACATCGCGGTTCGCTGGGCCGCACACGATGATAATGATGACGACCTTGTCTATTCCCTCTATTATCGCGGTGAAAAGGAGCAGGAGTGGAAGCTGCTGAAGTCACGGCTTACGGACAAGTTCTATTCCTTTGAGTCGGACCTGCTGCCTGACGGCAGTTACGTTTTGAAAGTAGTCGCGAGTGACGCTCCCTCGCACACGCCACAGGAAGCACTGACCGATGAGCGCCAAAGCGCGCGCTTCGGTGTGGACAATACAGCGCCGCGCATTGAAAATCTCGCCGCCCGGGTGGAAGGCCCGCAACTGCATGTAACCTTCCATGCAGTGGACGATTTTTCACCCATCAAACGCGCTGAATACTCGGTGGACGCGGGTGAATGGCAGTACGTGGGGCCGGTGGGTGAGCTATCCGACGCGAAAACCGAAAATTACGACTTTACCGCGCTGCTGGCCGACGTTCCGCTCGCTTCGGAAGAGCCTCAGCCAGAACCAAAACGAGGCAAGAGTCTCAAGCCCAAAGCCGCCTCCGCCGTGGAGCATGTTGTAGTGGTGCGCGTCTATGATCGCTACGACAATGAGGCGACGGCAAAGTATGTAGTGAAATAATTGCCCGGAATCAGTGTCCGAACAGTGCCTTTAGCTGGCGGCGGCCATGCAAGACACGAAGAACCAGTACGTCCTGGTTTTCAATGCAGTACACGATCACATAATCCCCAACAGCGAGGCTTCGACACTTAGGGCCGAAGTCTTCCTCGCGTAAACGTCCGAGATAAGGGAATTGGGCGAGAGTCAGGAAACGGTCGGTGATAGTGTCAATCAAATGATTTGCTGTCTCCATGCTGCTGCTTTCTTTGGCAACATAAAACCAGATATCATCCAGATCGGTTTCGGCGAGCGTAGCCAGGCGATGCGGCATTAGACTGGCTAGCGGGGCGTGCTTAGTTCGGCAAGAAGCCGCGCACGTCCACGTTCCTTCACTTCTCTGGCAAGCTGCTGTATTGATTCCTGTGAAATAACGCGGCCTTCGCCATGAAGCAGAGAGGCACGAGCATCATCGAACGTCAAAAGAAGTTCAGCACGCTGCCGTTCACGCTCCTCCCACAAAGCCAATGCCTCCTGTACGGCATCTTCTTCCGAACGGAGACGACCGTTTTCAATTGCGCGGCTGACAAATGCTTTCTGTTCAGGGGTAAGCTGTATGTCCATATTGCATTCAGAATACGGAAACCTGGGCTGTGAAGGCAATATTTTAAAGCCGGAGATGCATGTAGTTATGTCCCCACTCAAGAGCTGGCAGAAGCAAATACAAACGGCAGCTTCCGTACCTCTGAAATACTCTTCACCACATAATCCGGCTGCTCCTCGGGGCCGGCAGGCTCCTGGGAAATAAACTCTCCGCGGTGAATTCTCACCGTATGCATTCCCAGATCATTGCCGGCGCGAATTTCACTCAGGGGGCGGTCACCCACCACCAGGACTTGCTCGGCAGGCACGCCGGTTTGCCGCTGGATATTCCGAAAGGCGGCTTCCTTGGTAAGCAATTTGTCGCGATCGGCGTAGAAGATCGCCTCAACGGACGGCTCGTTGTCCAGGCCCAGAGCTTTGGTTTTTGCGCGCTGGGTCGCTGGTTCGCCAAAGCTGACAATAAAAACACGAACGCCATTTCTGTGGAGAAACCGCAGCAGGGGTAACGTGCTGGAAAAAAGAGTGAGTTTGCCGACGGGACAGTGGAAATAGGCGTCTCGCGCAGCTTCGCTGATTCTCTCGGGATCATCCGCTTGAAACTGGCGGCACACCGCAGCGTCAATGTAGCGCAGCGTTGGGTCCCTGCGGAAGGCGCTCATGCGGGCGCGATACACGGCTTCCACGTCCGCTTTGAGTCCTGCATCCACCATGGCCTGGGCCGCGTGGCGATGCGCCGGACGCACGCGCTGCCCCATACAGTCATAGAGCGTGTCGTCCAGATCGAAGATCGCACAGCGGATAACCGGCTGCGAGATTGCGGCTGATGCGGTTTTGCGGGGATTGATTCGTGACACGATTCGGAGTTCCAGGTGGTTATTGTAATCGCTGTTACAATCGGCTCATGGCAAGCAAGCTGTTGCTGGCTGCATGGTTGATGACCATACTCTACAGCAGCATTCCCCTGTTCTGGTTTGCAATTCACCCACTGGCGTCGCGATGGCGGCAGCTGCGGCGCTCGCCTTATTTGTTTCTGCTGCCCATGTGGGCCGCGATCATAGTTGCGCTTGGAACCATGGCGTGGCCATGGCGCGAATTTCGTCTTTACACCGGGTGGTGGCATGCTCTGGCCGCCCTGCCCGCACTCTTGTTGTGGAGAAGCGGCCTGCGTATCTACCGGCGCATTGGGCCGGAGTTCGGGTTGCGTAACTTTATTGGTGAAGCTGAATTGCGCTCGCAACAAAGCGGACAGCCTCCGGTAACTCATGGTTTGCACGCCCGAATGAGACATCCTATCTATCTCGCTCACCTCATGATGATGTCCGGATGGGCAGTTTTGAGCGGACTGGCCGCAGGCTTTGCCCTGCTTGCAGTCAGCCTCTTCTGCACGTTCCCGCTGATGGTCCGGATGGAAGAACGCGAACTGGAAAAAAGATTTGGCTCCAGCTATATCCAATACAAGCGGCGCGTCCCGCTGCTTCCCTGGTTTGGGCGCGAATCCGCGGAGGAGCGGGCGTGAGATTTGAACTCTTTGTAGCGTCCCGCTATTTGCGGGCCAAACGGCGGCAGGCCGTCATTGGTGTGATCACGGCAATCTCCATCGTTGGAGTCGCGGCGGGCGTGGCTTCACTGATTATTGCTTTGGCCATCAACAATGGGTTCCGGCAGGACCTGCAGGACAGGCTGCTCAGCTCCACCTCGCATGTGAATCTGATGCGTGTGCAGAATGACGGCATAGCCGACTGGCGCAATCTTATGACGCAACTGGAAAAGCAGCCGCATGTAGTGGCGGCGGCGCCGGCGATTTATGACCAGCTCATGGTCTCGCGCGGCGCTCGCGCCAGCGGAGTGTTTCTCAAGGGCGTGATTCCGGGCTACGAAAACAAGCTCAGTGAGTTGCTGAAGCAGGTGAAGTGGGGATCGGCCAGCCGTCTCGATCCCGCGAGCCAGCACACGACTGCCTGCCCGGACCAGTCACCAGGCTGCGCGAAAGAAATCCCGCCCATCATTCTGGGCAAGGACCTGGCCAACAATCTGGGAGCGACCGTTGGCTCCATCGTGATGGTAACCAGCCCGCAGGGTGAGCTTACGCCGTTCGGTGTAGTTCCCAGGTTTGTCCGCTTCAAAGTGGATGGCATTTTCGACTCTGGCTTTTTCGATTACGACAACACCTGGGCCTTTGCCCGTCTTGATGATGCTCAGCGGGTGGAAAGTTTGGGAGACATTGTCTCTGTGATTGAGTTCAGAATCGATGATATCTACAAAGCCCCCACGGTGAGCCAGGAACTGGAAAAGGCCGCCGGCCAGGGATTTATGACCACCAACTGGATGGAGCAGAACAAAGCATTGTTTCGCGCCCTGCGTCTGGAGCGCGTGGTGACGTTTTTAACTATTGGTCTCATTGTGTTTGTAGCAGCGCTGAATATCCTGATTTCCCTCATTATGATGGTGATGGAGAAGACCAGAGATATCGCGGTTCTGGTGTCCATGGGCGCGCGCAAATCGCTGGTCCGCCGCATCTTTATTTTTCAGGGAATGCTGATTGGGTCCGTGGGCACGATTTTGGGGCTGATTGTGGGATTCGGAATTTCGCTGGCGGGCGCAAAGTACCATTTCATTGCCCTGTCGGCGGAAGTCTATTCCATCGACTATGTTCCATTTTCGCCCCGTCTGGTGGATGGCCTGCTGGTTGCAGCAGTAGCACTGCTGATTTCCTTTGTGGCTACTCTTTATCCTTCGTGGTCGGCAGCCCGGGTATTGCCGGCGGAGGCGCTGCGATATGAGTAAAAAGCCTCATTGCATTACCAGAGTTGCCGATAAAGTATGGAAGAGGGTTTCTGGAGCCGGAAAACTTTGGTAATCATGCATTTGTGCTCAAAATGCCGAATTTTGGGGTTGAATGGGACAGGGACAGGTTGCAGGCCGAACAGGGTCACGGCTGGATGCACCGAGGAGGCAGCAGTGTGCATCTAATGGAACAGCAACCCGAAATTCTTCGAGTCGATGGACTTGGAAAAGTCTACCGATCAGGTAAGACGGATTTAGTGCTCTTTGAAAATTTGTCCTTCCATGTAAGGAAGGGAGAGATGTTGGCCATTGTAGGTGAATCCGGGTCAGGGAAGAGCAGTCTGCTGCACATCCTCGGAGCCCTTGATCGGGCTTCCGCGGGTGACGTATACTGCGCCCAGATTCCAGTGGGAAAATTGACAGACGAAGACGCTGCGGATTTTCGCAATCGTGAAATAGGTTTCGTCTGGCAGTTTCACTATCTGCTGCCGGAGTTCACTGCGCTGGAGAATGTGGCTATGCCGCTTCTGATGCGAGGGGCGCCGTACCGGCAGGCCGGAGAGAAAGCCGCTGAGTGGCTGCGGGAAGTTGGGCTGGAAGAGCGCCGCGAACACCGGGCCGGCGAACTCTCAGGGGGCGAACAGCAACGTGTGGCTTTGGCCAGGGCGCTGGTAACAGGGCCGAAGATCCTGATGGCGGATGAGCCGACCGGCGATTTGGATAACCGGACAGCGGAACTGGTTTTTCAATTGCTCCAGAGACTTCATCACGACTACAGGCTCACCTCTCTCATTGTCACCCATAACCTTGATTTCGCGTGCCGCTGTGACCGCGTGCTGCGTCTTCATCAGGGACGGGTTGAAGAGGTATCGCCCCAGGCGCTGGCCGGGTAGCGAACGGGTGCGAGGGACATTTTGGGGTTGTCCCGGCATGAAAGTGGCCGGGCTGTTAGGCTTCCTTTCCGAGGCTTCGAGGGCCAAGGACGGGAGAGAAAGATGCTTTCTGGCAGAGGTGACCGGGAGCATCGGGGTGAGGGAATCATGTTCGAGCGGTATACAGAGAAAGCCAGACGCGTAATTTTCTTTGCACGGTATGAAGCCAGCCAGTTTGGCTCCCCCTATATTGAGACGGAGCATCTGCTGCTGGGCCTGCTGCGCGAAGATAAGGCATTGACGAACCGTTTTCTGCGTTCTCATGCTTCCGTTGAATCCATCCGCAAGCAGATCGAAGGCCACACCACGATCCGGGAGAAAGTCTCCACGTCCGTGGACCTGCCTTTGAGTAATGAGTGCAAGCGAGTACTGGCTTACGCCGCCGAGGAAGCAGAACGCCTGAGTCACAGGCACATTGGAACCGAACATCTGCTTTTGGGTTTGCTGCGGGAAGAAAAGTGTTTTGCCGCCGAGATCCTGCACGAGCGGGGCCTGCGCCTGAGCGCCATCCGCGAAGAACTGGCCCGCAGCACGCAGGAAAAGGCCCAGCCCCAGCGCGGACAGTCGCGCGAATCTTCCCTGCTGGCCGAGTTTTCCCGCGATCTTACGCAGGCAGCCATGGACAATCAGCTGGATCCTCTGGTTGGCCGTGAAGGCGAAGTGGAGCGCGTGGTCCAGATTCTTTGCCGCCGCACCAAAAATAATCCGGTACTGATTGGCGAGCCCGGCGTAGGCAAAACAGCCATTGTGGAAGGTCTGGCGCAGCGCATTGCGGAAGGCGACGTTCCTTCGTTCCTGGCCGACAAGCGCATTCTGGGTCTGGACCTCTCCCTGATCGTGGCCGGAACCAAGTACCGCGGACAGTTTGAAGAGCGGCTCAAGACCATCATGAAAGAACTGATGGAAAACCAGAACTGCATTATTTTTATCGATGAGCTGCACACGCTGGTAGGCGCCGGCTCGGCGGAAGGCTCACTGGATGCAGCCAACATTCTGAAGCCCGCGCTTTCGCGCGGCGAGATTCAGTGCATTGGCGCAACCACGCCCGCTGAATACCGCAAATCCATTGAGAAGGACCGCTCGCTCGAACGCCGTTTCCAGGCAGTAAAAGTTCCGCCCCCGAATGAGGTTGAGGCGGTGAAAATCATTTACGGCATCAAAGAACGCTACGAAAAGTTTCACGCCGTGAGCTACACGGACGATTCCATTCAGTATGCCGTATATCACTCCAACCGCTATATTCCGGACCGCTTTCTGCCGGACAAGGCCATTGACCTGCTTGACGAGGCCGGAGCGCGGGTAAAGCTGCGCCAGACCTCCCTGCCGGAAGATATCACCGAAGTCCAGAAGCGGATCAAATTCATTGTCCATCGCATGGAAAATGCGATTGCCAATCATGAATTCGAAAAAGCGCGCTTCTATTCCGATGAAGAGCGTAAAGAACGGGAAAACCTTCGCGGACTGCGGGAGAAATATCATCTGGATGAGTCCGCTACGGGCGTGGTCAACCGTGAAGACATTGAGGAAGTGGTAAGCCGCTGGACGGGCGTGCCCGTCACCTCCATCAAGGAAGAAGAAACCCAGAAGCTGCTGCGAGTGGAAGAAGAGCTGCACAAGCGCGTGATCTCGCAGGACAAAGCCATCAGCGCGCTGGCCCGCTCCATTCGCCGTTCGCGCGCCGGCCTGAAATCGCCGAACCGCCCGATTGGCTCGTTCCTGTTCCTCGGCCCCACAGGCGTGGGCAAAACGGAGGTTGCGCGCACTCTGTCGCAGTTCCTGTTTGGCAGCGAGAAGTCGCTTATCCGCTTCGATATGTCGGAGTTCATGGAGAAGCACTCGGTCAGCAAGCTGATCGGCTCGCCTCCAGGATATGTCGGTTATGAAGAGGGCGGCCAGCTTACTGAACGAGTCAAGCGCTCGCCCTATTCTGTGGTTCTGCTGGACGAAATCGAGAAGGCGCATCCGGATGTCTTCAACATCCTGCTGCAGGTCCTTGAAGACGGCCAACTGACGGACGGTTTGGGCAATACGGTGGACTTCAAAAACGTGATTATCGTAATGACGTCCAACATCGGCGCCCGTCACCTGATGAAGCGCAAAGGTCTCGGCTTCCAGATCGATAAAGAGGAAATGGTGGCCGAGAAAGTGGAAGACCTGGTCCGCCAGGAGGTCAAAAAGACGTTCAATCCGGAGTTCCTGAACCGTCTGGATGAGATCATCATCTTCAACGCTCTGGCAGATGGGGACCTGATCCAGATTCTCGAACTGCTGGTCCAGCAACTCAACGCCAATCTGGCCCAGCGCCACATCACCATTACCGTGACGGAAGAGGCGAAAAAATGGGTGCTGGAGAAGACCCTGCCGGACCGCAGTTACGGCGCGCGTCCGTTGCGCCGCGCTCTGCAGCGGTACATTGAAGACCCGCTCTCCGAAGCGCTGATTCAGGGGATAATTACCACGCGTCCGGCCTTCGTCGAGGTCTATCTGGAAGGCGAAAAGCTCTTCTATCGCCAGGTCGGCGATGGAGCCGAGAAGACCGAGGGAGTGCTGCTCAACAGCAATTGACGGAATGCTTCCTTTACACGGGCCGCCGGTGAAAAATCGGCGGCTTTTGTTTTGCGTGAAAGCAGGCCTCTTTTCTGCCTGCTTTAAAATCTTCTATAATTCGCGATTCGATGACTGAAACTCTAAATACCGCCGAACCTTCCACCACCGGAGCCAAAACGGGACCACTCGACGTGAAGCAGATTCAGGCCCTGCTGCCTCATCGCTTTCCGTTTCTGCTGCTCGACCGGGTACTTGAAATTGAACCTCAAAAAAGGATCGTGGCCATCAAAAACGTGACCATAAACGAACCCTTTTTTAACGGACATTTTCCCGGCGAACCCCTGATGCCGGGTGTGCTGATCGTGGAGGCCATGGCCCAGGCCGGAGCGGTGCTGCTGCTGAGCGAAATTGCGGACCGCGATCAAAAACTGGTTGTTTTCACGGGAATTGAACGCGCGCGCTTCCGCCGACCGGTGGTTCCGGGGGACCAGCTTCGCATTGAAGTTGATGTTCTCGTCTGGCGGCGAATCGCAGGCCGAATGTCCGGGGAAGTTTTTGTCGATGGGAAACTGGTTGCGGAAGCCACCGTCAGTTGTGTCGTGGTGGACCGAGTAAAGAAATCCGCTGAATCGGAAGTAGCCAAAGCCCGATGATCCATCCCACCGCGATCATAGATCCCGAAGCAAAAATCGCTTCCTTCTGCTCCATTGGCCCGTATTGTGTTCTTGGCCCCGGCGTGGAGTTGGGAGAGCATTGCGAACTCGTGTCCCATGTGGTGATTCATGGACCGGCACAGATCGGTTCGCACAATCGCTTTTTCCCCTTCTGCGCCATTGGACTGGAGCCGCAGGACCTGACTTTCGCCGGCCAGCCGACCAGGCTGAAAATTGGCGACCACAACACTTTTCGCGAATCCGTAACCATTAACCGGGGAACAGTGAAGGGCGGCGGCTTAACCACCGTTGGCAGCCATGTGCTGGTGCTGGCTTATTCGCACATCGGCCATGATTGTTCGGTAGGCGATCATGTGATGCTGGTGAACGCTGCGACTCTGGCCGGTCACGTTACGGTGGAAGAGTGGGCCGTAATAGGGGCGATGTCCCCCGTACACCAGTTTTGCCGGGTTGGCGCCCATGCTTATATCGGCGGCGGTACGGTCATTACCAAAGATGTTCTTCCTTTTTCCAAAACGGTGAGTCCGCGCGAATCTCATGCCTACGGCATTAACGCGATTGGTCTGGAGCGCCGTGGGTTCAGCAAGGAGCGTATCCGCAAAATCAATCATGCGTACCGCGTCTTGCTGAAATCAAAACTGAATACGACCCAGGCCCTTGAAAAATTAAAATCCGAGGGGGACCAGGGTGAGGATGTTGCGATGCTCCTGCGCTTTATTGAAACCTCAGAACGAGGAGTTATTAAATAGCCGCTGTTTCAGGCGGCGCGGAACCGCTCCCCGTCATCATCTCCGCTATTTTGGGCCGGCTGGCCATGTTCACGGCCCATTTCAAGTACATTATTATTGCGACGTTCCAGGAAAGGCATTTCCTTCTCGCCGGACTGCTTCAGGAGAGCGTCAGCATAGCGGAGATAGTGAAAGATAAATGACTTTTCTTCCGGGCTCAGGTTAGCCTCGGGTTCTTCCGCGGAGTCCTGGTTGTTTTCCTCGAGCCAGGGGAGTTTGTAGTCATGTTGTCCCGCGCGGAACAGAATCAGGTTTTTGCTGCCCAGTCGCCGGGGCGGTCCAGACTTCATTTACAAACCTCTTGTTTACTAGTTAGTTATGATGCGGCCACTCGTAAGAGCGAGTTGTCCCGAAGTTGATAAACTGGTGCAGGTGCAGGCGCAAAAAAAACTTGGATTGATTGCGGGAAATGGAACTTTTCCCTTGCTGCTGCTCGATGCCGCCCGGGCCCAGGGAGCCGACGTCGTCGTGGCCGCGATTAAAGAGGAGACTTCTCCTTTGATCGAAAAGCGCGGCGCCTCGGCCGTGTACTGGCTCTCTCTGGGCGAATTGGGCAAACTGATCGACACCTTCAAAAAAGAAGGCATCGATACGGCCATCATGGCTGGCCAGGTGAAACACAAGCAGATTTTTTCCGCGATTCGTCCGGACTGGCGGCTGGCCAAAGTCCTGTTCTCTCTGACCACTCGCAACACGGATTCTCTGATTGGCGCCGTAGCCAAAGTGCTGGCGGATGAAGGCATCCACCTGATCAGTTCCACTTCCTATCTGGAACCACTGCTGGCCCAGCCTGGAATACTCACGCGACGTGCCCCGAACGAAGCGGAAACGAAGAACATCGATTATGGCCGTGCAGTGGCCCGCACTCTTGCGCAGTACGATATTGGCCAAACGGTGGTGATCGCCGAGTGTGCGTGCGTTGCGGTGGAGGCCATGGAAGGCACGGACGCCACGATTTTGCGGGCGGGCGAAATCATGTGCAGCCTTTCAGACGACGGAGCGCAGGATACGCCGGTGCTTAGCCGCAGCCTTACAGTGGTGAAGGTCGCGAAGCCCAACCAGGACATGCGCTTTGACGTTCCCGTGATCGGAACAAAGACAATTGAAACCATGCATCGCGCCGGAGCCACCTGCCTCGCCGTGGACGCAGGCAAATGCCTGCTGCTGGAAGGTGATTCCATCATCACGGCCGCTGACCAGGCCGGGATTGCGATTGTCGCAACGCCTACTGCGTAAGGTGCATGGTTTCGTCGATACTGATTGTCTCCGGCAGCTTCGCCTCCGGCGGTCCCGAATAAGTAGCCACGATACGGAAACCGGAAGCGGTAATTTCCGTGGTGTATGTGTATGGACCGCGTTTATCGCGGGCCGCGCTAAGCTCACCGGAGGAGCGCAGTTCGTCAATGGAAGCGTATTTTCCCTGCTGGGCGTAATATCTATTTTCCGCCTGAGCCAGAGACAGCAGGTCGGTTTTCACTCTTGTAATGTCAATGGCCGCCTGCGGACTGCCCGCGCCTGCCGGAGTGACGCTCTGAGACTGCTTTGCATAAATGTAAATGCCGACAGCGAGTACAATCAGCAGACTGATGTAGCCCAACATTTTTCCCATGCTTTCCTCCTCGCCCCTGGCAATCATACCTTTGCTGCTTTTGCCCGGCTCTGAGAAAATATCGCTTGCGAAACCAAAATGCAATTCGAGTAGCCGTCGTTGGCGTGGGTGCGTTTGGAAAGAACCACGCTCGTGTGTATCACCAGTTACAGCAACAGGGTGAAGGCGTGGAACTGGTGGCGGTGGTGGACGCCGATTCGGACAAAGCGCAGGCCGTGGCGCGCGAATTTGGTTGTAAAGCGCTGGCCAGTCCTGACGATCTGCGCGGACAGGTTGATGCCGCATCCGTGGCCGTGCCTACCATTCATCATTTTGCAGCAGCATCACGGCTGATGAGCGCCGGAATTGACGTGCTGATCGAAAAACCCATTACGTCCACCCTCGAAGAGGCTGACCAGCTGATTGCCCTCGCCCAATCCGGCCAGCGCGTGGTCCAGGCCGGGCATCTGGAGCGGTTTAACCCCGCTGTCCGCGCCACTCTTCCCTTAATTACGCGCCCCATGTTTTTTGAGGTCCATCGCCTCAGCATTTTCACCCCGCGCAGCCTTGATGTGGACGTGGTGCTGGATCTCATGATCCATGACATTGACGTGGTGCTTACCTTCGTGAATTCACCGCTCAAAGATGTTCGCGCCGTTGGACTGCCGGTGGTTACCAACAAGGTGGATATCGCCAGCGTGCGCCTGGAATTTGAATCCGGCTGCGTGGCCAATCTCACTGCCAGTCGCGTCAGCACGGAGCGCGTGCGCAAGCTGCGCTTCTTCCAGCCGCATGAATATGTTTCGGTCGATTATGGGCGGCAGGAAGTGCTGCAGTTCAGCGTGGCCCCGCCAGGGCAGAAAAAAGTTTCTCTGGAGAGCCTGATGGCCATGGCGGGAGCAGGCTCCGGCGTGCCCATTCCGGGAGTCGCCGTCAACAAACCAAAAATTCAGGAGGAAGAGCCCCTCCATGCCGAACTAAGGTCCTTTGTGGATTCGGTCCGGAACAGAACCACCCCGCTTGTGCCGCTGGAAGACGGGCGCAAAGCGCTGGCTGTGGCCATGAATATTCTTTCGGCAATCGAAGAGCACAGCCGTCAGGCCCAGCTGCATTCATTGTAAAAATATGTAAAGCTTCAGGTGTTGAACTCGTTTGTTTTCATGTGTTTCTAAAGAGAATCCATTAGCTCAGTGCTTATTTTGCCCGTCACCCGCGCAAGAACCATCGCGCCACGCCTTCTTAGTGAGAAAATAGATGCTTATACAAGTTCACGCGTCTAATCAGCCAGGCGGTGATTTATCCCGGTAATGGAAGCTCCTGTACGAGAACCCAAAGAACCTAAGGCGCCCAATGAGCCCACGGTAGAAGAACTGCACCTGCTCATTGAGAATCTGGGCGATGAGATCACATCTTACCGCAAGCGTGAAGCAGTATGGATTTCGCTGGTCGCCCATGCAGTGGTAATTCTCATTTTGATCTTTGGGCCGCACTGGATGCCAGGCGGGCCAAGAATCGTTGGGTTGCAGTCGCAAAAACAGGACACGATATTCCTTACGGCGCCGAAAACCAGGCCTACGATCAAGCCGCCCAGGAGCGATGTGATTTCCGACCAGAACCGGCTGGCACAGTCGCGCCTTCCCAGTAAAGAAACACTGCGTAAACTCCTGGATTCCCGCCGCCCCGGCCCTCCGGCCCAGTCGCAGCCCGCTCCACCGCAGCAGGCCCAGCAGCAGCCTAATTCCGGCGCGCAGCAGCAGGCACAGGGTGAAGCTCCGCAGCAACAGCCGGCACAGCAAACAGCGCAGGTACAGCCAACTCAGCCGAAACGCAATCCGTTTGCGATGTCATCGCCCGGGGCCGCAGTAAATCAGGCCATTCAGCAGGCAGGCTCGGACCGCGGCGCCACCAGATCTTTCGGCGGTGATTCCGGCGCAGGGCCACTGCATGCCAAGGCAGAGAGGCTGGGAGCGGTTGAAATTCTCAGCGACACCATGGGCGTGGATTTTGGCCCATATTTGCAGCGCCTGCATTTTGTCGTACAGCAACGGTGGGACGTACTGATTCCCCAGGTCGCACTGCCTCCGGTGATGAAAAAGGGAGTGGTGGTGCTGGAATTTGCCATCCTGCCGGATGGCAGGGTGCAGGGTCTTAAAGTTGTTGCCAGTTCCGGAGACGAATCACTGGACCGGGCTGCGTTCGGTTCCATCAGCAACGGTGCACTGCCGCAACTTCCTCCGGAATACAAGGGCAAATATCTGCTGCTGCGCGCCCGCTATTACTACAACCCGGACAAGGGTGATCTCGAGTAAAACCAAGAGGGCGCCGCGCCTCTACCCCCGACCCAAATCTATAAACTCATGTCCCAACTCTGAAACCAATTCCCCTCCTGGACATCCAACTGCCGTAAGGAGAAATGAATTCATGAGTGAAGTTGTTTATACCTCGAAGTCCCGTCTGGAACGCAAACGCGGGCCGCTGCGGATCGCGTATTTGCCGGGTGAAGCCCAGCCCGTGGTTTACAGCGTGCACGGCGCCATTGCCGAGCACTACAAAGTGAAGCCGGAAATGCTGCAGGAGTCGCACGCCACCACCATTGACTATGTTATTTCGGCCACTGCCGGTTGAATGCTGGGCACATTCGGAGGTGCGCTGGAAGCGCGCCAAATCGATGCCAGCAACGGCAAGCTGACGGCGGAGGTAACTGGAGAGGTGGAAACCGAGGATGGAGTGCTGGTGATTCGCCGGGTCCATGTGGCCATGCGCCTGGATGCGCCGGAAGAAGCCCGAGAGAAGATCGAACGTGTGCATTCGGTCTATGCCATGAATTGCCCCCTGTACCGCACGCTGCATAACGCCATTCAGCTTACGTCTTCGTTTGAACTGGCGGCTGTTCCCGTAATGTCCTGAATTCTTGCCCTGCCGGGTAAATGCCGTTTGCGCGATTTGAGGCCACCCTCTCCCGTCTCGATTGCGCCAGCGGCCTTGCCCGGCAGGCGGCATAGCTGCTAATATTTCGATTGTTCCGGAAATATAGTATGAATATTTCTGACAATTCCGATGTTGTCCGTTACGCCGACATGCTTTCTGCCATGGGCGCGGAGCCGCGGCTGCGCATTGTGCGCCTGCTGCTGGCGGCCCATCCCGCGGGCCTGGTGGCCGGCGAAATGGGCGAAGAGCTGGGTGTTCCTGGCTCCACGCTCTCGCACCATCTGGACAAGCTGAAAAATGAGGCCCTGATCTGCGTGCAGCGCGAGGGCACGTTTCTGCGCTACACCGCCAATACGGCCGTGCTCGAAGAGTTGGTGAACTTCCTCTATGCCGAATGCTGCACGCGCGGCAAAGCCGGGGAGCCAAACAAAATCGTCTGCTGCCGCTGAGAACTCCCGTGAAGATGGGCACTCAAAACCAGATAGATACCCACATATCCAATGACCGGCAAAGGGGCGCAAGCGCCCGCTGCGGGCGCGATTCAAGGGTGAAGGACTAAATCATGGCCAGGCGTTACAACGTTCTCTTTCTCTGCACCGGCAACTCCGCGCGATCGATCATGGCGGAGGCCATCCTGAACGGGAGAGGTCCCCAAAATTTTGCTGCATACAGTGCGGGAAGCCGCCCGGCGGGCAAAGTCCGCACCGAGGCGCTGCGGCAGATTGAGTCCGCACTTCTGCCGTCAGACGGGCTGCGCAGCAAGAGCTGGGAGGAGTTCAGCTGTCCGGATGCGCCGCACCTCGATTTTGTCATCACGGTGTGCGACAACGCCGCGAATGAAGTTTGCCCGATATGGCCGGGGCAGCCCCTCACCGCCCACTGGGGAATCCCTGATCCGGCGGCAGTGCAGGGAAGTGCGGAGCAGATTGCCCGCGCCTTTCGCGATGCCTTTGTGGTGCTTGACCGGCGCATTAGTCTTTTTGTTTCTCTGCCGCTGAGCACGCTCGGCAGTTTGGCCATTCAAAAAGAGCTTGACCGCATTGGAGGCCAATGAGGCCGCCACTGCAACGAGTTGCCGGAGAGTTTGTGGGCACCGCCCTTTTGCTGGCGACGGTGGTTGGCTCCGGCATTATGGGCGAGAGACTCGCTGCTGGCAATACGGCCATCGCTCTGTTGGCCAACAGCGTGGCCACCGGCGGGGCGCTGATCGCGCTGATTCTCACTCTGGGGCCGGTCTCCGGCGCGCACTTCAATCCTCTGGTGACCCTGGCCGAAGCGTGGGGCGGAGGCATGGAGCGGAAGCTGGTTTTCCCTTACATCACCGCTCAGTGTGTGGGCGCAGTGACCGGAGTTTGGACGGCGCATCTAATGTTCGCGGAGAGTGTATTGCAGGTTTCCACACATGCACGCGGTGGTCCGGCGCAGTGGTTCAGCGAGGTGGTGGCCTCGTTCGGATTATTGCTGGTGATTTTGTGCTGCGCCCGTATGCAGCCACAGGCGGTCCCGCAGGCGGTGGGTGGTTATATAACGGCGGCGTACTGGTTCACTGCGTCCACGTCATTTGCCAATCCCGCGGTCACGCTGGCGCGCGCCTGCAGCAATACCTTTGCCGGAATCCGGCCCAATGATGTCCCGTTCTTCATTGCCGCGCAACTGGTTGGGGCCTTCGCTGCCGTGCTGTTTTTTCGCTGGCTGTATTCATCGGGAATCCGTGAAGAGAGAAAAATGGCAGCCGGTTCTTCCTGATCTGTTTGCCGTCAGGGCTGTTTGTGCTCAGGCAAGGGCCGGTTTTCCCGGCGGCTAATCCAGTTGGCCAGATGGCGGTAGGAATTTTCATACAGCATGTGAAATTTCACGCCCAGCAATCCCTCGGCGCTGGTCCAGGAAATCTCGCCTTTGCCGCTGACCGGGCCGCTGAACGGCAGCTCAAATTTGAACTGTACGGTAGAGCCCCGGGCATAGCTGGTGACACTCCACAGGGACATGCCGCCCTCGCTTAGATTCGACATGGTAGCTTTCGTCTGCTGTGCTCCCATAATGAGCGTTACCGGCACCACCAGTTCGTAACGAAAATAGCGCCGGTGCTCTGCGTACATCATGGCGGACGCGGTGTTCAGGGTCTGGTAGATTTTTTCCTCGGTAAAGGGCTTGTGGACGATAAAGTTGGCCCCCGCCTGCAGCGCGCCGCTGGCTTCTTCCGAACTGCAAACGCAGGCAAAGACCACGCTGAAGCGATTGGAGGCGCCCTTGCGCACGCTGTCCATCAGGTTCAGAGCGCCGGGAACGCCCATGTCCACGATGATGCCGTCGATTTTGCGGCGCGTAATATAGTCCTGGGCAGAACTCGTGCTGGGCGCACAGTTCAGGCGGCCCTGCAGCCGCTGCACCGACGCCGTGATGGTCTTGAACACCGGATAATCGTTGCAGACCACCAGAAACTCGAGGTTCTCTTCCGCATGGATGTGAATGGAACACCCCCGGTTTGCCGCTCTTACAATTGAACTCCGTACTGTGGGGAAAATTTGAGTGTACCCTGGGAGCGCTGAAAGATTGTGTGAAAAAATGCCCTGAGTCGCAGCCAACAGTCTCTGTACGCTTGTTCGTCTGAACCACTTGTGCGGTGAAGGATTCTTAACCTTGTTTATGCTTAATGTCTGCTGGTTCTTTCCTGTTCTGCGACGCATTGAAGCATTACACTGTTAGCGCATTACACCTTGAGACGTGGCAGTGCCACGTCTCTACGCTGGTTCCCATGCGTCGCCCCACTCCGCTTTGCGGGCGGGCTTGTAGTTTTCTTTTTGTGACCGGCTGACTGTCTTTGATTCGATTCCCTGCGTGGTACACAGCGTGAGTTTTACATAGCCGCTGTACTTTTGCGGATGGCGTACGATCCGCGCCGAGGCTGGACGCAGGTCGCGCCGCGAGGCCACAACATAAGAAAATTTTTCGTCTTCATGCCCCAGAGCGCCGCCCTTCAAACGGCGATGCTGCGCCGTCCGCTCTACCCGCTGGGCGAAGTGGCACCAGTCACCGGCGGCGGCCAGCGGACACGGTCCCGCGTGCGGACAGGGTGCAAGAATATGAGCTCCGGAGGCAATCAGTAGCGAGCGGGCCTTGTTGATCACGCCGAAGCCCCGTGGCGTGCCCGGCTCCACCAGCACCAGAAACTCGCGGCTACAGGCCCACGCCTGGCGCACCAGAGTTTCGGCGGCGCCGGAAGGCAGCTCTCCCAGCACATACGAAGCAGTTACTAAATCAGCCGAGTGGTTTTTTAATCCGCTGCGCAGGTCGTGAAGACGCCAAAGCGCGTTCCTGACGGCGGGCAGGGAACTGTGCGCGGCGAGGCGTTTGCCTGTATCCAGCAGGGCTAAGTCACTCTCCAGCAGCGTGGCGCTATCCAGTGAAGGGAAGACATCGGCGGCGGCAAAGAGCGAAGCGCCCGGTCCCGAGCCCAAGTCCAGAAGATCGCGAATTTCAACTTCATCGGTCAGCCTGCGTACTTCCGAAAGCACACGCCAGATTGCAGCCAGCGTAGCGGGTAGGCGGACAGTTAGATAAGCCGCGCGATGGGCCGCGCTGGAGATGACCCGCGCGGAAAAGTCGCCGCCGCGGTACTGGTTCGTAAGCTGCGTGGCCGCCTGGGCCAGCAGGCGGCCATCGAGATGCTGGGTTTCCTGATTGATTGCCGTTTCCAGTTCCCGGGCAAGACGCATGAATGCTCCAAAATGATTTGTCCCGCGCGGGCCAAGGACAGGGGGCTAGTCTTTGTATTTGACCGAACAGCCATAAGGACGCGTGGCGGCCTGCGTGACCGGCTTTCCCGACAAGGCCTCCTGCAGCGCGGTGGACACATAGTTCTTTGAGCTGGCAATATCGGACGCATCCGATGTGGGATGATCGTCAATCGCGCCGTTGTAGATCAGCGTCCCTTTGGGATCGATGACGTACATGTGCGGTGTAGTCTTCGCCGCGTAGAGATGCCCCAGCGTTCCCTCGGGATCGAGCAGAACCGCCGTGGGCGATGCGTGAACCTTTTTCAGGTAATCGTTTTCCTGGCTGGCAGTGACGTATCCCTGCTCGCCTTGCGCGGAAGAAATCACCGTAAACCAGACCACGCCTTTCGCCGTCCACTCCTGCTGCAGGCGCTGCATGTTGCCGCTCTCATAATGCTTCTTCGTGTACGGGCAGCCCTGATTGTGCCACTCCAGCACCACGTATTTGTCTTTGTACGACGCAAGGCGGTGCTGCTGGCCATTGCTGTCCGTGGCGGTGAAATCGGGCGCGGTATCGCCCACCTTCGCGGCCACCGAGGACAAAACCAAAACCGTAAGAATACTCAGATAAAGGGCGGACTTAACCAGTTTCTTCACGAGGACTCTCCTTTCCCTGAACTTGATTATTTTATCGCCGACAGGAGCGTCAGTGCTCCGTCACCGGCGCTTCCACAGCATAAGCTTTTCCAGAAAGGACCAGCACGCCTTTCAGCCGGGAGATGGGATGCAGCAGCTGGTCGGATTTTTGCAAGGTGATCTGCACACCTGCCGGTTTTGCGCTCACCTCCTGCGCCGCTCCACCCTCAATCTGATTTTCCTCCAGTGGGAAAAACTCGGCGCTGGTTACGGACTTTCCCGTGGTCAACGTGAGCACAACTTTTGTTTCGCGTGATTCAGCCCTTGCCCGCCAGGCGGTGGGCAGAGGTTTGGGGAGCAACTGCTTTGTCCTGATAAACAGCGGCGCAACTTTGGGATCGTCGGCGGCGTTTTCCGCCATGGGAACAGAGAGCTGAAGATGCGCATGGTCGGGAATGCAGACGTCGCGGCAGATCAGCCACCTGGCGTTCGCGCCAATGTTGATGCGCTGGTTTTTGGGCGATTGTTTGGGTGTTTGCACGGGAAGCAGCAGCAGTGTTTCATCGTGATAGCCATAATCGGCCATTTGCGAGTGCTGCATCTTTTCTGGTCGCGGCCACTGTATTTCTCCCGCGACGAATCCTGGCGGAAGCTGCCATTGAAATACCGGCGGCTGTCCGGAATCACCGGGATTCACCCAGTAGATGTGCCAGCCTTTTTCGAGAATGAAGTGGACGCCCAGCCAAAGTTGCTCGCCTGGCACAGCCGCGGACTGCTGAGATATCAATTCCAGTTGCGCATGTTTGGCGCTGAGTCTCTGGGCAAGAGAGGCACAGGAAAAGGTGAGCAGCAAAACCAGAACTTGAGCACGCTGAGGTATGTGCATGTTGGCTTACCTTATTTGATTTTACGCCGGAGGGGTCGCTCAAAAGCAGCGCGGACCCGGTGGTTATGCCGGGCCCGCGCCGTTGGGTCAGTTTATGCTGCTCAGGGTTTATATTCTGGAATCAAGTTCCTGAAGCTGCTTTTGCACGCGCCGCACTTCTTCCTGTGCTTTCTCCATCACTTTTTTGACTTCCGGCGTGATCTGGCGGGTTACTTTCATGGCTTCTTCGATCTGCGGACGCAGCTCCAGGGCAATCTGCTGCCGCATGTGCTCCATCTCCGGCGTGATTTTTTTGACCACACCTTGAATTTCATCGATGTTGCCGTGGATTTCATCGAGGTTAATGTCGATATCCGGAACTTCAATGTGCATCCGTGACGAGTCCTTGACCTTCCGCTCCGGGACGTCCACGGAGATGGTCTGCTCCTTGTGGTCGCGCACAATGCTCAGGGCCACTTTGCCGCCCTTGCTATGGCCGTGCAGGATGCGGCTAAGGTCGCTGCGGTCGGTAACTTTTTCGTTGTCGGCGCGCACGATGACGTCACCCGCCTTGAGCCCCGCTTTTTCCGCCGGGCCGCCCTTTTCCACCGACTTAATCAGCAGGCCTTCGCCGTCCTTCACGCCAAAGTACTCGCCCAGCTGGCGTCCCACGCCCTCCGCCTGGATTCCCAGAACCGGCGACAATCTCATCTGCAATACCTGGGAAGGGAAGTGGACTTCCGGCATTTCGAAATTTTTGGGCATGATCACCTGAGGCATGAACTCGGCGACCATCTTGCTGCGGTCCGCGAGTTGGACATTCACCGTCATGGGGTTCCCCTCGCGGCTGATGCCCAGAGTTACGCTGCGGCCGGAAGGAGTTTCCCGGATCAGCCGGCGAAGCTGCTCTCCGCTCTCCACTTTCGTGCCGTTGAATTCAAGAATTACGTCGTGCTCTTTCAATCCGGCCTTGCCCGCGGGTGCGTCCTGGTCCACCATGGTGACCTCAACGCCGCGCTCTTCTTTCAGCTTGAGTTCGCTCAGACGCTCGGGAGTCACGTCTTGTATATCGACGCCCAAATAGGATCGTCCCGGCGAATAGAAAAATCCGTCCGGACCGTGATTGAACTGCTCGTTGCCGGGCTGCGGCAGCGCGAACAGGGATATGGCTGGAAGCAGCAGGCCCCCCAGCATCAGTGCGAATGTAAACTTCGTGCCTCTCATGGAAAATCCTCCCCTCGTAAAGCTCATTTGCTTGCTTTGCGCTTAAATTCAATATTTCCTGAAACCGTGTGTACGTGAAGCAAAGGACCGCCTCCGTTCAGGCTGCCCTCGGCGTAAACCTCGCGCGGCCCGGGACTGTGGCCTTCCTCGGTGATGTGCAGCCCGGATACATCGCTGTGGATACCAGCGCCTTGGGCCACTTCCACGGAAGCGCGGATGGTTACGCCCAGACCATCCGGCAGGTACACCACAATGTTGCCCGCCGAAGTTTCCAGGCGCGAGGCGCTGAACGCGTTTTTGGGGCCGGTAAGATCGGCGACGATGTTACCCGCGCCGGTTTCCGCGCGCAGGCCGCCGTGAACCGGCCCAATGTGGATGGTTCCGCTGCCGGTTTCCAGCTGCGCCGTGCCGCCAATATCCACCAACTCGAGATTGCCGCCGCGGGTGGAAGCTTTGATCTCTCCGCTGCACTGGCTGACTTTGATGTCGCCGCCGCCTGTATCCAGCTCCATGAGTTTTCCCGAGCCGATGCTGAGATCGCCGCCGCCGGAGGTAGCTTTTACGTTTCCTGCCGCCGCCATTACGCGAATGTGACCGCCGCCGGTCGCGAGCCGCACGTCGCCGCCCGTCTTGCCAATGTCAATGTCTCCGCCTCCGCTGTGCGCGACTACCAGGCCGCCAATCTGGTCGATCTGAATGGAACCACCGCCGGTGCTGGCTTCCACTGCTCCGGAAATGTTCGCGGCTGACACCAGACCGCCGTTGGTTTCCAAACGCAGAAAGTCCGTGTGACTGGGCACGTGCAGCTCATAGTCGGCATGGACTCGGGAGGCAGAAGATTCGGCGTGAAAAATCACTGCATCACTGGACTGAGAAGCACTGGCATGAAAGCGGGCAAACTCGCGCCGCGCCGCTTCCTCTGATGTGGCCGTCACTCGCTTGCGCACTACCCACGTGACGTTGTTCTGATCGCCGCCAAGCACTTTAATGGAGCCAGGCGGAATCCGCACTTTGATGGTGCGCGCGGCAGCCAGAGTGCCGCTGGTTTCTTCCACCCACTCATTGCCTGAGCGCGATACTCGTGACGCCGGGGTTTGTGCCGTCACGGCCTGTGCCGCAGCCAGGCTGGCAGCCAAAACAAGCGCCGCGATTTGTGTTTGCTTCCTCATCATCTTTGCTGTTTGTTCCTCTATTCCAAATGGGGCGTGCTCGCGAGAACACGCTGGGACTCCGAGCGGATAAATTTGTTCTGGTCATGGCCGGCCAGCACGCGCAGCGCTTCGCGCACGCTCATGTCCGCCTTCACCGGATCGAGCAGACTGATGGCTTCCTGGCGCACGCCGGCGTTGGTATCGTGCAGCAGCGCTTCGAGCACCGCGTCGCGCACATGAATATCGTCGCGCACAAAGCCTTTCAGCCCTTCGAGCGCCCGCAGGCGCACACCGGGATTGCGGTCATAGCGCACGGCATAGATCAGGGCTTCGCGGACTTCATCGTTCTGCGGCTTCTGCGTCAGCAGATTGAAGGCATCCAGACGCACGCCGGAATTCTGCGGATCGCGCGCCGCCAGCAGCAGCAACTGCCGGATTTTGGGATCGCTGCTCGGTCCCTCCGCCATTTGCGGCTTCAGCGTGTTATAGGTGATGGAAATCCTGCTCGAGGCGGGATCGGCAACAATGGATTGCACGTCGGCAATGCTGGCTTCTTCTGCGCTTACGGGAACCATGGTCATATTCTGCGGACGCATCCGGTACGAAGTTAGAATGCCGCCGGCAAAGCCGGTCATCAAAAGCGCCACGGTCAGCGCGGGCGCGAGCTTGATCTGCTGCAGCCATCCGGAGAAGTCGAAGATCCAGCGACCCCAGCCGCGCGACTGCTCCGTGTGCTCCAGCGCTTCCTGCAGCTTCATGCGGCTCTCCGTGAGGAAGCTGAGCGAGACCTCCTGTACCGGACAGAGATTCATGCTCTGTTTGAATTCGAGCGCCGATTCCAGTTCGTGGCGGCAAGGCAGGCAGTGTCGCACGTGTTGCTCAAACTCAAATTTGGCATCGTCCGCCAGTTCATCGTAGATGCAGAGAACAATGTTCTCTTTGACCCAATCGCAGTTCATAAAACTTCCGCCTATCTCACTGTTCGCATGGGAGCCAGAACGCTCCGCAATTTTTGTGTGGCCCGAAACAGCGTGTTCTTCGCGGTTTCCTCCGTGGTATTCAGCATTTCGCCAATCGTCCGCAGGCGCAGCCCCTGGTAGTGCTTGAGCTCGAACACCATACGTTCGCGCGGAGTGAGCTTCTCGAGCGCCAGGGCAATCTTCGATCCCAGTTCCCGCCGCATCAGGTCGCGTTCGGGATTGGCCCCGGAGCGATCATCGGAAACGCGGTCCAAAAGATCGGTCTCGCCGCCCTCGGAATTGGTGACCGTTGCCGGTCCTTCTTTGCGGGTCTGCCGCCTGCGCAGATAGTCCAGGCAAAGATTGGTCACGATCCGGTAAATCCAGGTATAAAAGGAGCACTCAAAACGGAAGTTGCCAATGTGCCGGTACGCCTTGAGAAACGCCTCCTGATAGACGTCCTGCGCGTCGGCTTCCGAGCCCGTAAGGTGCAGCGCGAGGCGCAGCACGGCCTGATCGTACTGGCGCACGAGCGTTTCAAACGCAGCAACATCTCCACGCTGCGCGGCGCGAATCAATTCACTGTCATTCACCCGGTTCAGGGCTTGACTCACCATAACTCCAGACTGGGAGTTTCGTCGTTCGCTGCTCGCGCCAGCCACAGGCGCCCGAAATACCACTGCTTCGGCCGGCATTTGTTCTCGTCCGTTCCTTTCTCCTGTAGCAATTTGGACGGAACAAACGGCATTTCGTAAGCCAGAAGATTAGCAGTATCCGGCAGGGAAGAAAAAGCGCTCGGGTGTACAACCCTGGATTTTCCGCTTTGTGCCTTTGCAATCATGCGATTAGGCCTGTGCAGCTTTTACTGCTCGATTTGTGAATGATTCAGCGTCTTCACCAGGGCCAGAGCTTCGTCTTTATTATGTATGGCTCCCTCAAGCTGTGCGTCTTCCACGGCCGTCAACAATTTTTTGAATGCCGGGCCGGGGGCATAACCCGCGGCGATAAGATCATCGCCGGTCAACAGCGGCGCAGGGCGAATCTGCTCGGCGGGAAGCGTGTGCAGTTTTTCCTGGGCAAAGTTATAAAGCGCCAGATCGCGATGACTGCCCAGACAATCGAGCCGGTGCAATTCCAGATGCTCGGTAAAGCGCGGCAGGCGCAGAAAGCGCTTGAGCGTTGACTCTTTCATGCGCATCACGTGGCCAAAGCGCATGTGATTGGCCACCAGCGCGCAAACTTGTTCGGTGTCGTCATTGGATAAGCGCAGGCGGCGGCAGATTTCTTCGGCCATTCTGGTCCCCACTTCGGCATGCTGATCGAAGCGGATGCGGTCGGCCACGCGGAAGGTCGGCGGTTTGCCCACATCGTGCAGCAGCGCGCCCAAAGCCAGCGTCTTCGACACATTGGCCGGCAGACCTTCCAGCAGCATGAGCGTGTGCACCCAGACGTCACCTTCGGGATGAAATTGCGGAGGCTGCTCAACTCCCTGCATCTTTTTTATTTCCGGCAAAACCTGCTCCAGAAGACTGGTCTGGTCCAGCAGTTCGAACGCGCGGCGGGCCTGGCCCTCGGTAAGCATTTTCAAAATTTCATCGCGGATCCGCTCGCGGCTAACCTGATGAATTTCCGAGGCCAGGTCGCGGATGGCCTGAAAAGTTTTTTCTTCCATGGCGTAGCCGAAGCGCGCCGCAAAGCGTACGCCGCGCAGCAAACGCAGCTTGTCTTCGGCGAATCGCTGATACGGATCGCCAATCGTTCGGATGATGCGCCGCTCCAGATCTTCGCGACCCGCGACCCAGTCCAAAACTTCCTGGTTTTCGGGATCGAGCATCAGTCCATTGATGGTGAAGTCGCGGCGCTGCACATCCAGACGAGGGTCGGAGCTGAACCGCACCTGGTCGGGATGGCGTCCGTCAGAGTACGCACCATCACTGCGATAGGTGGCGACTTCGACTGAATGGTTGGCGCGGCCTTCGGGGGAGTCGCGCAAGACCGGCACCAGCACCACTCCGAACTGTGCGCCCACGGCGTATGTCTGTGGGAAAATCCGCATCACCTGCTCGGGCGTGGCGGAGGTGGCCACGTCATAATCCGCGGGCTCGCGTCCCAGCAGCAGATCGCGCACGCATCCGCCCGCCAGATATGCGGTGTGTCCCTGCTCTCGCAGCGTGTACACAATGCGGGCAGCCTGCTGCGCTTTGTCAGATGAAAGATTCATGGCAGAAACAGCCAGTGATTCCATGCTAACGCAGAGCGGACTTTGCCGCTGATGCACGCAGAAGAACGCAGATCAGGAACTTGAGATGGAAAATGCCAGACCAGCAATTTGAATGTCTTGCCGATCTATTCTTTTCCCGAAGGTTTGGGGTGCTCGTTAGCCGGTGCGGCTCCGATCCTGCTTACATAGCGGTTCGCCAGTTTCCAGGAATCTCCGGACTTGCGCCACAGGTCTACCACAAAAAATTCACCGCTCTTGTCGGCGCCATTCAAGGTGGCATGTAAAATCCGGTCGAACTTGACTACCGCTGCACTCCCCAGGTCAGCCACGGACATCTGGCGAATCACGAAGGATTGCAGACTGTACTTTTTGTCCATGACCTGGCCTACCCAGTCTTCTCCCGCAACGGGATCGGCGTCGGGCATCTCGATGGTGAAGTCCTCAGTCAGCAGGCTGCTCAATCCCGCCTGGTCTTTTTTTTGCGCGGCGGTCAGAAGCTGTTTTTCCAAAGCGGAAAATATATTGACCTGGCGGGTCGCGGTGATGATTCTGGGGGTTAGTTTGGGCTGGACCGGCTCCTGCGCGGCAGCAAAAATGGCGAAAACGGCGAGAGCGAGTGTGACGGTGAGCCAACGGGAAAAACTGCGGACCAGCATGTTCGGACTCCTGAAATCGATTTTGAATCAACGGCCAGGATAAACGATAAACAAAGTACCACAAAAAACAGGCCGGCATATAAAGCCGGCCCTCATGAACAATTACGAGATTTCAGTTTAGAGATGCTGGACGCAGGCGCCACCGTTGGCGTTTTCCCAGTTCTGCTGGACCATCCAGTCATTGTTGCCGAAGGTCTGGTTGAACTTCGCTCCGGCGGCCTGGCCGGCAGCGCTGCAGAGGGTGCCCGCGCCACAGGCGCTGGTGGCTCCGAAGTTGAAGTTGCACTTGTCACCGTTCTCATTGCCGCTGCCATCGAACCAGGCATTGAGGTCGGGATCGGAGATGGCTTCTTCCTGTTCATGCGTCAGAACGTTGATGAGTCCATCCGCGCCGCTCACGCCCGAAGACGGGCTGTTGGGGCCGGTCGTCTGAATGGCGCAGGCGTTCTGGCAGCGGTCCGTGTTGCCGACAAAGGCCCACTTGATGTCCTGGCCGCCGAGACTCTGATGAGTGTGGAAGCCGCAGAACTGCGTGCAGAAACCACGCTCACTCACGTCGGAAGAGGTGATGACCATGTACACGCCGTTGGGATCGGTGGGCAATCCATTGCTGAAAGACCGGGTGACAATGTTCGAGAGCTTGCTGTTGGTCAACCGAGTGCCCTGCGAGCCAGTGTCAAAAATCGCGCCGCCCAGGGTGACGTTGCCGCTGACGTTGCCGGTGGTGTCACCGTACGTCGAGTTGATTTTCTCGTAAGGAGTGTTGCCCAGGCTGTTGATGTAGTGCTCGATCAGCGAGGTGGATGCCGGGGTATTGGAGCCGGTTCCGTTCCAGTTGCCGTAGAAGATCACATAAATCGGCACCGGATTGCCTTTGAGCACGGGGCCGCCATTGTAGTTGATGCCGTTGCCGGTCACTACGGCGCCGCCGTTTACTCCGGCTCTGCAACCGGCAAAGAGACAACCTTCACCCGTGGGGTTGGCGTTATCCGCGGGCACCGAAACCGCCGTGCCATCACCGTTCGGCACCAGCTTCTCGCCCGCATTGGCGCCTTCACGCACCTTTTGTGCGGAAAGCAGAACAACCGACAAAATCACAAAGAGAAAAGCTGCGGCGTACTTTTTAAGGGGAGTTGACATCAGTAAGCTACCTCATACTTCCTTTTGGTTTTGCCCTATCCGTTAAGCGTGATAAACAGAAAAGAAGCCGTATAAAACAGGACCAGACAGGGCCGGTACGGGAGCCAGCGGGGTGCGGCAACCCAGCACCGTCGGTTGCGAAGGCTACTACAAACAACGCGGTACTCACAATCAAAATTGTAATCCAGCGCAGGCCAGCTTTCCTAAAGCGGACACAATTTTTATTTTTCCATGCCAGGGCTGAATGAGGGGGCTGTCCGGCCATCCCTGGCAGCACCCGCAGCTACTCACAAAAACAGGGCCGGCATATGAGCCGGCCCTCATTACACAAAATTGCGAGATTTTAGTTTAGAGATGCTGAACGCAGGCGCCACCGTTGGCGTTTTCCCAGTTCTGCTGGACCATCCAGTCATTATTGCCGAAGGTCTGGTTGAACTTCGCTCCGGCGGCCTGGCCGGCAGCGCTGCAGAGGGTGCCCGCGCCGCAGGCGCTGGTGGCTCCGAAGTTGAAGTTGCACTTGTCACCGTTCTCCTGACCGCTGCCATCGAACCAGGCATTCAGGTCGGGATCGGAAATGGCTTCTTCCTGTTCATGCGTCAGAACGTTGATGAGTCCATCGGCGCCACTCACGCCCGAAGACGGGCTGTTGGGGCCGGTCGTCTGAATGGCGCAGGCGTTCTGGCAGCGGTCCGTGTTGCCGACAAAGGCCCACTTAATGTCCTGGCCGCCGAGACTCTGATGAGTGTGGAAGCCGCAGAACTGCGTGCAAAAACCACGCTCACTCACGTCGGACGAGGTGATGACCATGTACACGCCGTTGGGATCGGTGGGCAATCCATTGGTGAAGGATCGGTTAACGATGTTTCCGAGCTTGGTGTTGGTCAGGCTGGTTCCCTGCGAGCCGGTGTCAAAAATCGCGCCGCCCAGGGTGACGTTGCCGCTGACGTTGCCGGTGGTGTCACCGTACGTCGAGTTGATTTTCTCGTAAGGAGTGTTGCCCAGGCTGTTGATGTAGTGCTCGATCAGCGAGGTGGATGCCGGAGTGTTGGAGCCGGTTCCGTTCCAGTTGCCGTAGAAGATCACATAAATGGGCACCGGATTGCCTTTGAGCACGGGGCCACCATTGTAGTTGATGCCGTTGCCGGTCACCACGGCGCCGCCGTTCACTCCGGCTCTGCAACCGGAAAAGAGACAACCTTCGCCCGTGGGGTTGGCGTTATCCGCAGGCACCGAAACTGTCGTGCCGTCACCGTTCGGCACCAGTTTCTCGCCTGCATTGGAGCCTTCACGCACCTTTTGTGCCGAGAGGAGACCAACCGACAAGATCATAAAGAGAAAAGCTAGAGCGTATTTTTTAAGGGAATTGGACATCAGTAAGCTACCTCATTCTTCCTTTTTTGGTTTTTGCTCCGTCCGTTACACGGAATAAACAGAAAGAAGCCTTTATGGAAAAAATCTAATGAAGCCCGTATATTGGCCGTGCAATTTTTGTATCGTAAAACTTGGTTGCGAAAGCCTACTACAAGCCACGTGGTACTCACAATAAAAACCAACACAACGTGCTACCCGGCTTTCCTAAAGCGGCAGCCACAGTGTTGTTGTTCCATTTCGGAATTGGGGAGGGAATAAACGGCAACATCACTTCATTTGTAGATATAGGCCAAAGCGGGCCTTGCGAGATGCTTCCGTGCAGGCCTGGTTACGGGGAAGTCATCGCTGTATCTTTAAATTTGATATTTGAACCTCAGGCATCAAGTTTGACCAGGCCACGCGCGTGGCCCACGCATGTCAGAACAAATCCCTGCGCTCTGGAATCCGCATCGAGCCCCTCTTCCGCATCCATTTGTACATGTCCTTCTAAAAGCTTTGTTTTGCAGGTGCCACACTGCCCTTGTCGGCAGGACGACGGAATGGGAACTCCGTGCTCTTCGGCTGCCTCCAGTATTGGTTGATTGCTGCGGACCCTGCACGTTTTGCCCGAGCGGACGAACTCGACTACCGCATCTGTTTGCACTGCCGGGGCCTGCTGGACCTCTTTGGAGATAGTGCTGCCGAAACTCTCCTGCCTGATGCGTTCCGGTTTCACGCCCATGCCGGTGAGGATGCTTCGGCTGGCTTCCATAAAGGGCGGTGGCCCACAAAGGAAGAAGTCACGGGACGCAATGTCGTCGACTGTACTCTCGATGAATTCACGACTGACGTGCCCGCGGGGACCGGACCACTGCGCATGAGGCTGCGACAACAGAACGTGATACCGAAAGTTTTTCAAACGGACGCGGAATTGCTCCAGTTCGCTTGCGAATATTACGTCGTTGCCGGTGCGAACGCAGTACAGCAAGGTCACATTTGTTTCGAGGCAAAGGTCATCCATGTAGCGGAGCATCGCTATCATAGGAGTAATGCCGCTTCCCGCCGCGAGTAACACGATGCTGTTGTGCTTGTTTTCGTCATAACAGAAGCTGCCGAAGGGACCTTTGGCTTCGACCGTCATTCCAACAGAAGACCGATCGTTTAAAAACACCGACACGCAACCCTGGCTTGTCCGCTTTGGTGTGATCTCAACATAACCTGGCCTTGCGGCCGAGGAGCAGATTGAGTAGGACCGGGTAAATTTCTTTCCATCGAAGAGAAAAGAGAACGTAAGAAACTGACCGGGGCGCGCCTTAAACTTTTGCTCATCGGCGACAACGAAACGCAAGGTCTTTGTATCCGGCGTCTGGGGTGTAATACTCGCCAGGCGCAGAATCAATGCACCGCCTGATGATGGATTTGCGACGGGAACAGCAGGCCCAGCCGGGGTTTGCGATGCTGCCGGAGCTGTATTTGATCCGGCGCTGGCGGCAGCGCTTCTGCCAGGCCTTCGGACCATGAGGGCCAGCGCGCCCAAACACACCAGAGCGATGAAAGCAATTACCTTGCCGTCATAGGCATGGCGCGCCGCAGGCTGGTCCGGAGCAGCAGAGACTTTTTGCGTCACCATGCTTCGGCCCGTCGATGAGGCAGCCTCTACCCGGGACTTTCTCTGATTGACGGCTTCCGGCGTTTGCGTCGCTGACAGGTAGGCGACGATCTGGTCGTCTTCTCCGGACTGAAATGCATTGCTGCTGCCTTCAGCAAAACCCACCATTCGGTTGACCGTGGCCCGCCATTCCTCCGGCGCCTGCGCGGTCTTATATACACGATCCAGCTGTGGCAACGTCCGCACTTCTGGTCCACGAGCGCTCTGGCTACTTCGAGGCCCGATGAACCGGCTGGCTCCTTTGGTGCCATCTGCGATGCCAGATAAGAAGTGATGATTCGGGACTCTTCTTCCGATATCCCTGAATCAGGCATGGCGCGCATGCGGTTCACAGTGGTTAGCCAGCCCTGAGCATCTTTGCGGGCCCCTGCGATGCGGTCCAGCGTATGGCATTTGGAGCAGCGCTTCTCCATCTTTGTCGCCCCGATATTGATATCCATGGTGGCTTGCGGCTGATCGGCGGCGCTGAAAGATGCTGTTTGCATCATGCGGGCACGATTTGCAAAATACGGCCCTGCCGTAATGCCAATCAGAACGAAGGCCAGAACGAATATCACTAATCCAATCGGCAGGAGGAATGAGTAATAGCTTTTGTAATATCGTGCAACCAGCACCTTGACGAAGAGAAGAGGGCCCAGGACCATGGCCAGGGTCAGGTGAATCATGGCGCCGGCCGGAGCGTCACCGCCAATGTCTCCCAGCCGGGCGACCATGAAATACCCCATCACGCAGAACAAGACGATGAAGGAATAGCCGCCGATCCGATGGGCGGCTGTTAATCGTGAGCTTGTCTTTGCGTTTCTCGCCCGGACGGACGCCTGCAAAATGAGCCAGACATTGATGGCGCCCACGAGGACGAAAGTAATACCTAGCCCGATGCTGATTGAACTGGTGAGCATGGTCAACTACAGGTTCAGTTTCTTTGCGGCCAATGGGGTGAGCATTGTGAAAGTAACCATGCTTCTAAACTGCCTGATGCCGTTCTTTATTCCTTGCGGCTATGGCCGGAGCTGACATGCAGTGGCGGTTTTCAGGAAATCATGGCCATCCCCTCGGGTGTGGACCATTTCGAATCGGGCATGGAGTAATTGGCGAAAAACATCGGAAGAAAAGCGCAGCAAGCCACACATAAATAACTTAGATTTAAAAATGTGGTGTTTTTATCGCGAAGCCGTGATATCTTCTCACCCATTATCCCGCATTTGTATTTAGTTGATCCGCAAGCGCGCGGAGAAATTTTGCCCGCAAGAGAAGCATGTTATGTGGTTTAGGGCTCCAGGTGATTAAAAAGAACCAATCGTTTTAAGTGCATTTGCATTCTGTCCGATAAGACAAAAAAGCGTCTCATCCCCGTTGCCGCTGTTCAACAATTTTGGTTTCTGAGGAGTCCTGCCAATGCGCCACCCGGCTTTCCACCCCCTGAGCGGGGTATTGTTAGTTCTTTCTATTCTTTTGCCAGTTTCGTTTTGCGGGCAAAACCAGGCTCCCAGGAAACCAACTCGGTCTTCCCAGTCAGAACCTGTTTTACAGGCTGACGAAGGTCCCGTTCGCAGAGTTAAGGGACACATCCCGAAAGACCGCCGGACTTTCTCTGCCCGTCCGGCGAGCGCGTCGGAAGATGACACCAGTGGCGAAGTGTCCAGTTTCAGGGTGCTGAGTCATCCCCGCGAAGATCGTCTGAGAAAAGGGCATTCCTTCCATGGCGATTTAAGAACATTGCCGCAGATACCACCCGAGAAGTTCGAACGACCGGAGCTTGAAGGGCCGGAAATAACGCCAGTCCCATTTACTGGCAGGATCGCGGCGGCTGCATCACAAGCAGCCCAGGCCCAAAGCGGACCATCGCCCAGCGCGCCGGCGCCCGCTCCCAGCAATAGTTTCGAGGGCCTCGACTTTACCAATTGGGGAGCAGGCCATCCTCCGGATACCAATGGCGATGTCGGCCCGCAGTTTTACATCCAGACCATCAACACCTCGGTTGGTATTTACAACAAGAGTGATGGCACCCGTGTAACCGCATTCATCTTCAATACCCTGATGAGCCAGGGACATTTCGGGAACCTGTGCGACACCAGTAACTTTGGCGATCCCGTAGTTTTGTACGACACCTTTGAAGACCGCTGGATCATCACTGATTTTGCCTTCAATCTGAGCGGAGGCAACGTGGTTGCTCCCGAGTTCCAGTGCTTTGCGGTATCCAAATCGGGCGACCCGGTCGCGGGAGGCTGGAACTTTTATTCCATACAGGTGAATGGCGGGTTTGGCGACTATCCGAAATTAGGCATCTGGCCCGATGGACTGTATATGTCGGCCAACATATTTGGTTTTGGCGCGGGTGGGGCCTTCCAAAATGTTCGCGTGTGGGCGCTCAACAAGGCCCAGATGTATGCCGGCAATCCCACGGTACAGGTTTTGTCCTTTGATGCTCCGTCGGCTGAATTTACGCTGCTTCCCAGCAACGCCCGGCTGCAGACGGGTACGCCGCCCACGGGCAGTCCGAACTACTTTTCGGTGGTCGCACAATTCCTGAATACGGTGAGCGTCTATAAGTTGCACGCCGACTGGAACAACATTTCCACCTCCACGTTCAGCGGACCATTTCTCTCTCTCACGTCCAACAGCTGGAGCCAGTTGGCGGCGGCGAATACAAGCGAGCAATCGCCGGGCAACAAGCTCGATACGCTGTATTTCCGGCTGATGGTGCAAAACCAGTACACAAATACAGGTGGCGTGGAATCTCTGTGGAATGCTCATACGGTGGGCGCTTCAGGCGCAACCTCGACGCAGTCCGCGGTCCGCTATTACCAGGTGAAGGTCACGGGCGGCACGGTGGAATCCAATGCCAGTCAGGCCTTTACCTATAGTCCTGACGCTACCATTTTTCGCTTTATGCCCAGCGTGGCCGTGGACCGGGCGGGAGACATGGCCATCGGCTACAGTGCGACCAATGCCACGTTAAATCCAGCAATCCGCTATGCCGGACGCCTGGCCGGCGATCCGGTGAACTCGATCACGCAAACCGAGCAATCGCTCATTGAAGGCACCGGCACGCAATCGGGCACTTGCGGATCTACCTGCACGCGCTGGGGCGACTACAGCGCCATGACTCTCGACCAGGACGGCTGCACCTTCTGGTACACCAACATGTACTACCAGACGACCGGACTGGCGTTCAATACACGCATCGGCAACTTCAGCTTTCCCAGCTGCACACCGGCGGTAAGCGGTGCGCTGCAAGGGACGGTGTCTATTTCCGGCAGCGGCAGTCCCATTAGCGGCGCGACCGTAGCTCTGGGAAGCCGAACCACTACCACCGATGTAAACGGCGCCTACAGTTTTAGCAGCCTTCCTTCCGGAAACTATCCCGGCATTACGGTCAGTTTTCCTGGGTTTAACTCCGTCACTCTTACCAATATCGTGATCAATGATGGTTTGACCACGACGCAGGATTTCTCGCTCACACCCGCCCCGGCCAGCGGTTGCCTTACGGATACGACCCAGTCCGACTTCCAGGCCGGTATACCGACTAATTGCGACCTCACCAGCAGCCCTGGGGACATTACGCTGGTGAATGCCCCGAGCATTGATCAGCAGAACACCACGCTGGGCAATAATGGCGTGGGTATTACAACCACAACCTTTGGCGGCCAGACATTTACTCCCTCGGTAACCGGCCAGCTTGTTAAAGCCGATATCAATCTGTTCTGCAGCGGTTGCACCGGCACGACGCCGAATCTCACACTGTCACTCAGGGCCACCAGCGGCAATTTGCCCACCGGGGCTGATTTAGCTTCAGCAACGATTACAGGGTTTAGCAGCGGAGCGGCTGTCTATTACACCGGCACTTTTAGCACTCCCCCGACGCTTACCGCAGGAACAATGTATGCGCTGGTCATACGCCCGACTGTAAATCCATCACCCGGAATCTACGCGCTTACCCGCAGCGGCACTGCCACGGCAGGCTCCAATGTATATGCGGGCGGTACGCGAGTCTCCGGAGCCACCAGTGGCACGGTCTGGTCCATTCCCCTCACGGGTGGTGTCTCGACCGATGCAGGCTTCAGGGTTTTCATACAAAGCGGCTTTGCCTCGCCCGGCACGTTTGTATCTTCAACCAAAGATGCCAATCCACCCACCGGCTCGGCAGCCAGTTGGGGCACGCTGACGTGGACGGCCGACACCCCGTCCGGCGCCGCCCTTCAATTCCAGGCAGCTGCCAGCAACAATCCCGCTGGCCCGTTCAGCTTTGTCGGGCCGGACGGCACGGCAGCCACCTTCTTTACCAATGGCGGCTCGCTGGCCCAGTTCAACGGAAACCGCTATCTAAAGTACCAGGCGTCATTCTCGACCAACAGCGGGGCCGTTACTCCGACGCTGCATGACGTAACCGTATGTTTCAGCGATGCCGTGGTTACAACGCTCACCGTGGCGGCAGCAACGGGGACTTTCGGCGGCACCGTGAATCTCTCTGCTACCCTGACTGCGAATGGAACGGGCCTGAGTGGAAAGACAGTCAGCTTTACCCTGAATGGGAACAGCGCAGGCAGCGCCATTACCGATAGCTCCGGCATTGCAACCCTTTCCAGCGTGAGCCTTACCGGTATTACCGCCGGCAGCTACCCGAGTGGCGTTGCCGCAAGCTTCGCGGGCGACACGAATAACGGCGCCAGCAGTGGCTCCAATCTCCTCACGGTGAATCAGGCCAGTACTACCACCGGCATCACTTCATCGGCCAACCCATCCGTCTTTGGCCAGTCCGTGACCTTTACCGCGACGGTCTCGCCAGTGGCTCCGGGTGCGGGAACGCCAACAGGAACAGTCACGTTCCTGGATGGCGGCAGCCCCGTCGGTACGGGAACGCTGAGCGGCGGCGTGGCCACATTTACGACCTCGGCCCTGGCAGTGGGCAGTCATACCATCACCACCAGCTATGGCGGCGATACAAACTTCACCGGCAGTACCGGCTCACTGACGGGGAATCCGCAGATAGTCAATAAAGCAGACACAACAACGACCGTGACTTCATCACAGAACCCGTCGGTTGTAGGCCAGTCTGTGACCTTTACCGCTACGGTTTCGCCGGTAGCTCCGGGAGCGGGGACGCCGACAGGAACAGTTACGTTCCTGGATGGCGGCAGTCCCATCGGTACGGGAACCCTGAGTGGTGGCGTGGCCACATTCACCACCTCAACTTTGACGTCAGGCAGCCATACCATCACCACCAGCTACGGTGGCGACGGATGCTTCAACGCCAGCACCGGATCTCTGACCGGGAATCCACAGGTGGTGAGCAATGCTGATACCACGACAGTGGTGACTTCATCGCAAAATCCCTCGGTCTTCGGACAATCGGTGACCTTCACCGCGACTGTCTCAGTGTTGGCTCCGGGAGCGGGAACGCCGACGGGAACAGTCACGTTCCTGGATGGCGGCAGTTCCATCGGCACTGGGACGCTGAGCGGAGGCGTGGCTACATTCACCACATCTGCTTTGGCGGCAGGCAATCACACCATCACCACCAGTTACGGCGGTGATGGAAGCTTTAACGGCAGCACTGGTTCATTGACCGGGAACCCGCAGGTAGTGAGCAAGTCCGACACCACAACGGGCGTGACTTCGTCGGTAAATCCCTCGGTCTTCGGCCAGTCAGTGACCTTTACCGCGACTGTCTCACCGGTGGCGCCCGGAGCAGGAACGCCGGCGGGAACGGTGACGTTCCTCGATGGTGGCAGTCCAATTGGCACAGGGACACTGAGCAGTGGCCAGGCGACATTCACTACCACGGCTCTGGCCGTGGGCAATCACACCATCACCACCAGCTATGGCGGAGACGGCAACTTCAATGGCAGCACCGGCTCGCTGACCGGGAACCCGCAGGTAGTGAATAAGTCCGATACCGCCACGAATGTAACCTCATCTCAGAACCCCTCCGTGCTGGGTCAATCAGTCACCTTTACGGCGACAGTCTCGCCAGTAGCTCCTGGAGCGGGAACGCCCACGGGAACAGTTACGTTCCTGGATGGCGGCAGTCCGGTTGGTACAGGTACGCTGAGCGGAGGCGTGGCCACATTTACGACCTCGGCTCTGGCCGTGGGCAATCACACCATCACCACCAGTTATGGCGGAGACGGCAACTTCAATGGCAGTACCGGCTCGCTGACCGGGAATCCACAGGTGGTCAATAAAGCCAGCACCACCTCCAGCGTGACTTCATCACAGAATCCATCGATGATTGGCCAGTCTGTGACCTTCACGGCAACGGTTTCACCAGTAGCCCCGGCAACGGGAACACCCACGGGAACGGTTACATTCCTCGATGGTGGCAGTCCGATTGGTACAGGTACCCTGAGCGGAGGCGTGGCCACATTTACGACTTCGGCTCTGGCCGTGGGCAATCACACCATCACCACCAGTTATGGCGGAGATGGAACCTTTAACGGCAGCACCGGTTCGCTCACGGGTAATCCACAGGCAGTCAACAAGGCTGATACAGCTACGACTGTAACGTCGTCGCAAAATCCCTCTTCGCCGGGGCAGTCTGTGACCTTCACCGCCACAGTCTCACCGGTAGCGCCGGGAACAGGAACGCCGACAGGAACGGTTACGTTTCTGGATGGCGGCAGTTCTATCGGTACGGGAACGCTGAGCGGAGGCGTGGCCACATTTACGACTTCGACTTTGGCCGCGGGCAATCACACCATCACCACCAGTTATGGCGGAAACGGAACCTTTAACGGCAGCACGGGCTCACTCACCGGAAATCCCCAGGTAGTGCTGGCCGCTGACCTGACTATCGCCGTGGCGCACGCAGGCAGTTTCATTCAGGGCGACATTAATAAGACCTACACCATCACCGTAAGCAATACAGGCACCGCGCCGACCGGCGCTCCAGTGACGGTGACCGACACTTTACCAGCCGGGCTCATCGCTACCGGCATCAGTGGTTCCGGCTGGACGTGCAATGCGCTGCCTGCGCTAAGCTGCACGCGCAGCAATGTACTCAACAACGGGACAAGCTATCCGGCGATTACGCTGACGGTGCTGGTGGCGCTCAATGCTCCGGCCAGCGTGACCAACACGGCCACCGTCTCCGGCGGCGGAGAAGTGAATACCAGCAACAATACGGGGGCCGATCTCACAACCATTACTCCGTTACCAGGACCGCCGCTGAACATTGCGGTGAGCGGGAACAACGCTGCCACCGTGACTCAAGGCAACACGGCGACCTATGTCTTTACCGTGACCTCGCTCTCGGCGCAGCTTACGGGCATCCATCTGGCGTGCGCGAACCTGCCGCCACTTTCGACCTGTTCGTTCTCGCCGCAGGATTTTACTGGCGCTTCCACTCCGGTGACGCTCACCATTACCACCACAGCGAACACGGCTTTGGCCCTGCCGCCTCCTGGGGGCAAAACCAACACCCCGCTGCTGGTGGCGCTGCTGTTGCCGGCTTTCGTCGTGGCGCCCCTGACCCTGGGCCGGAAGAAGTCAAAGGCAGTCCGGCTGCGGCTGGCATTCGTGATGGGTATGATGTTGCTCTTAATCGCGCTGGCAGGTTGCGGCGGACATCCCACTACCGGTATGACTGCCAATAACGGAACGCCGGCGGGCGCTTACTCGATCACGGTCACGGCCGCCAGCAGCGCGGTCACGCCGCAGGCGCAAGCCAGCACCATGGTCAATTTGAATGTGCAGTAGATAAATGTGCAGTAAATAAAAGCAACAACGAACCAGACCAGGCTGTTCATACGAGGCGAGAGTTCTTATACTCAGAACTCTGATTTGCTGGACGCGGTACCGCAGCTCTCCTGCAGTACCGCCCAGCTTGCGGACGAAGTCTGTCCAGCTATTTCATTGCCGAGATTGTGTGAACAATATGCCAAAGAAGAATGACATACCTGTAGTAGTCCACATGGACGTGCGAAAGCTGAAGCCAGAGCAGCCTAAAATAAATCTTCCCTCAATCAGCCGGGCGAAATTGAATGACCTGATCGAGCAGGCTGTTACCGATGCTTACAGTGAAGAGGAGCAAACGGTTGGCTTTCTTACCATGATGCAAGAGCATCTGGATCTGCCTTTTTCGACCAGCATTTTTGGTATTGAAGTCTCCGTGGAAAAGATTGATATGACGCGCGATGGCCGGATCGTGGCAGTTTGCCGACGCGACAAAATCAGACAAAACACCGGAATTCTCGATCTGCCGTTGCCGACTCCCGCGCCCGCTGGTGCAGAATGGATCGCAGCCTATCACCATTGGCGCAGGGGATTTTAGTTGAGCGAGTATCAGTATTACGAATTCCGGGCCGTTGACCGCACACTCACGAAGAAAGAGATGGCCGAGCTGCGCGCCATCTCCACGCGGGCGGTGATTACTCCGGTGAGCTTCACCAACGACTATGAATGGGGAGATCTGAAGGCCGATCCGCTTGATCTTCTGGAAAAATACTTCGATGTCTTCCTTTATGTCGCGAACTGGGGGACGCGAGAGTTGCATCTTCGCCTTCCGCTGGAATTGGCCGACTATAAAAAGCTGAAAGCCATGCTTCCGGGCGAATCTGTTCAGGTGCGCAAGAGTCGAAGAGGTCTGATTCTGAGCTTTGCAAGCAGTGAACTGGACTACGATGACATGGACGACGGCGAAGGCTGGATGGACTCGCTGGCGTCTCTGCGGTCGGACGTATTGCGAGGCGATCTTCGCTGCCTTTACCTCGGATGGCTCCTGTGTGCGCAGCGTGAAGAGTTGGACGGCAATGAGCTGGAGCCTGCCGTTTCCGATGGGCTGCGTGACTTATCGGCCCCGCTGCAGTCGCTCATTGAGTTTCATGATCTTGATGAGGACCTTGTCGAAGTCGCGGCGCAGGTTTCAGCGCCGCTCAAGGCTGGTCCAGGCCAAAAAGAACTGGCGGCATGGATTCGGAGACTGCCGGAAAAAGAGAAGAACGACCTGCTCGCGACCGCGATATGCGAATCCGGGGAAATCTGGAAAGCCGAACTTTTACGGCGCTTCCAGAAACAAAAGACGCCAGGTGGATCCTCGCAGCCTGCCGTAGCACAGCGGCGCACAGTGGCAGAGTTGCTGGGGACCGTCCGCACTCGCGCCGAAGAGCAGGCCAGACGCGAGGAAGAGCAGCGCGCCGCGGATGCGGCCCGAATCAAAGCAAAGCTGGCGGTGGCCCGTGAGCATTATCTGCAGCAGCTGGAAAAGCGCCAGAGTGAAATCTGGGACAGATCACAACGCATATCCAAACGCGGCAGCCCAAGGGATATGACAGTGCCGTCAGCCTTTTGACCGACCTGCGGGATATCGCAGTACGCCGGGGGCGCACGGCGGTATTCCATACGGCACTGGAAAAACTCTGCCAACAGCACGCGGCCAAAGGGAACTTTCTGCGCCGTTTGGAGAAGGCGGAGCTGTAAGAGGGATCATTACCCCAGGACGAGCAGCGATGGTCATCGGCTGGTAGTTCGTTTTGCCTGCTTCGCCGTTGCCAGTTTGTTTGCCGGCTGCGGACGCTTAAGGTGTGACCATTGCTTTGGCTGCGAGCTGCTCTTGTCATGCTACATTCACGTGTGGTAGCAATAAGATAACAGCTTCAGATTCATTAAGGTTATGGTACTCTCGCGATGTGAGGTATAGCATAGTTATGGTTATTACAATTTGCAGTATAGTGTTAAATGCAGTGATTGGTGGGCTGGTCGTGGTATATGGTATTTGGCTCAGATACATCATTAACGAGCAGTTGAAGTCCAAAGATACTGCTATTCAAGCACTGGAAGCCGCAATTAAATTGAACGAAGCACATATTGCCTCGCTGAAATCCGATACGGCACCAGCAATCGCTCAAAACTATGCCACTATGAAGCAACATGCTAATCAGATGGCAGAAGAATTTAATGGCTTATCCAAACGATTTGAGCGCACAACAACCATGCTACGAGTTGCGCCAGTACAACGGTTACTATCTGAGTCCGATGGCCTATTATTGTCAACGCGGATTTTACAACAATATTTGGGCAATATAATGTTTCCTGGGGCAACACCCGATTTCTCGGTTGAGAACTTCAAATCGTATTTTGATGGTCTTATAAAGACTATGGCCGCATTTAATTCGGAAGTGGATACCAGAAATCAGAAAGCGAAGGAACTCATGGCCGCGCTACCGGGAATGAACTTGTGAAATAATGCTATCAAACTGGCGGTGACGCGTGAGCATTTGTCTTGAGTAACCGGCAGATTCGCTGTACGGCTTTGAATTCTTATACAGCAGCGTACAAGAGCGCAACGACGCGAGATTGTTTCCTGTACTAATGGATTGGCGGCTATGCCCAGGATGGCGACTATCCTGCGGGTCTGGGATATGTCTTCGAGGGAACACCGATGATGGCCGGTTCTTTATTATGTTCCGGGCGTCTATTGCTCATGCTCAGCAAGAGTGCGATATCGTGGAGCTGAAACAAGCCAGATACAATCCTGAGACATCGACCAAATTGCGACTGCTTCTCGAGAAGACGCTGACCGTGGCTGCTCCGGATTCCTTTCGTCCAAATCTTGCCGAACTCGACGCCGTGGTTCAATCCCTGGAGTTCCGGCAATGCTTGGCCGAATGATCTGACTACTTTAGCCGCAAAGCTATGCTCTAATAATCTGAATGCCTGAAAATATCCAGTTGTGCCCGTACTGTGGCGTTCGCCCTCGCAGTTCTGACGACCATATCTTTCCAGAATTTATGGGAGGCAGCACTACAATCCGAGCGTGTAAACCCTGTAATGACCCTTTTGGCCACTCCTTTGAAGGGCCGGTCTCAAATGATTTTACTCCTGCTATGGTTGCCTTGCGTAGAGCCGGTCTGCGCCCACCGAGGCGCTTTGTTTGGAAGCGCGCGATGAAGTGGGATGGAGCAGATTATGACTTGGATAGCGATCTTAATTTGACTCCATCCAGTCCATCAATCAAATGGGATGAGAAAGGTTCAATCAAGCAGGCTATCTTTGCCGGTCTGCGCGCCGCAAGGAGCTTTATTCGAGGTCTAGAATCTCAAGGGAAGAAACTGCAGTTTACATCTCAAACTATTAAAGACATCGACATACGTAAGCTCGAATTCAGACTCAGTATTGGTACGGAAGTATGTCGTCTGGCAATCAAGACCGCCATCGCTGCGGCTGATTTTATGAGATTTTCCGATGAACTCATAGACGAACCGTGCAAGAATTTCCTCTTGGGAAACATCGAGACCAGTGACAGAGTCCGCCTTGACTTTGTCATACATGAGGAACTGGAGAAACTGCGATCACCGCTATCACATTTCGTTTTTGTTAAGGGAAACGGCCAAACGCATACTTGTTATGCAATTGTGCAATTTTATGGACTGATGCAATTGTATGTTTTGTTAAATGCTGGAGGATTTTCTGGCAATGACTTCGCAATTATCGCTCTTTTAGATATAGCCAAGGGATACACAGAGCGCTTTGAGCAGACGGAATTGTTTAAATTCCCGGAAGCGCCAGTGAAGCTTGGATATTGGGAATTTCGCAGACTGAAATTGGAATGGATGAAAAAAATCAATATGGAAGCCGAGTTAGTTTTGGAGGATGACGCTAAATTTTTCTTCTGACCTAAAACTGTCGGTGCGACTTCCGCGCAGTTGTTTGAATGCTTTCGCCTGGTTTGACCACGCGAGCTAACAACAGTGCTTGCGGAAAATCTTTCGGATTCAGCGTCACAATGAAATCAGCACGACCAGTCTCAGCGCAGGCACAGAAGGGATCATCACCAGGGTCAGGGGAGATGTTTGGAAGGGCAGATGCCGGTACCAGTTCCGCTTCTTCGCGCAGCAGATTAATTATTTTTCCAATGAGTGGGCGACGGACACTAAGCCTTGTCAGGACTTGCTTGTACTCAGCTATGATTTCGTCCGTCACCAGCCAGACAAACGTGTCCTCTTCGATCCAGTTCTGAAGCAGCTGGGCGCTTGGATTTCTGGGTGTGATGCTCGAAGACTTGAATCCTGCGATTCCTGCTACCAGGACGGATGTGTCGATCACGCCTCTAGGCCGTTTTCTTTTTGATACGGGCAACGACGGTGATCTCCGGGAGCTTCCTTCGTCTCGATCGGTGCTCGCGAACGGTTTTTAGGATTTGTTCTTCCGACATGTCCCCCAAGTCGGCAGCGACCCTTTGCGCGCTTCGCAAAAAGTCGGCCTTCCACCCTGCTCTCTTCCGGCCCTTGGGAAGGTCCTTGTAAGCCGAAGCCAGAGGAAGCTGGTCTTTCAGGTCCTGGACCAGGGAGCGCAGCGGAATTTTGATTTCCACGGCGCTGGCGCCATTCAGCGGACGAGAGCGCAGGCAGATATCTCTTAAATCCTGCATTTCTGTTTTGCCTAGATTTTGCGAAAGCGCGTCTGTGAATCTGGCCAGAAGGTCGCTTGAACTGCCGAGGGATTCCCTGAGATAAAACGCCACTTTTGCTTTTATCAGAAGGTTCGTATCAAACCAGCACACACTGTTGCGCCGTGCGGGACGGATGACTCCCAGTTGCACCAGGTTCTGCAGATCTTTGGGCGGCACTCCCAGGACGGCGCTGGCCTGCTTGAGTTTTAGGGAAATGCTTTGCATTTGGATTAACCATCTAGATTTTAGACAGATATTAGATAAAGGGCAATGCTTTCCTGCGGGTTAATACACCTCTGCAGCATGTTGTTCTTTTTCCGGCGGGCCAGCACAATGGAACTTTCCGCATATCGGGAGCATCTAAATTATTAAAGCGACGGCACTTTCCGCACTTTTCCTCGCGGGCAGGGTGTGGTATGCTATGTAACTTCGGGTCGTGCGCGCGATTTCCAGCCATCATCCCGCTACTATCTCTACGGGATAGCAGTGTGCTGCCGCATTGCTCACGGAAAATTTAGAAACTGAGGACCGCGATTGGCTCTCGACGACAAATTTGAAGATATTAAAAAGCTGATTGATGCCGGGAAAGAAAAAGGGTATCTGACGTATGACCAGGTCAACGACCTCATCCCTGGCGACGTCCACTCTCCGGACGATCTTGACGACTTGCTGACCACCATCGGCACGCAGGGCATTGATGTGCTCGATGTGGGCAAGGGTTTGCCTTCCGAACAGAAATATGAAGAGCTGGAAGAAAGCGAAGACGTTGAGCTGGACCTGACGCCTGGCGCCCTCGAAAAGACGAACGATCCGGTACGCATGTACCTGCGGGAGATGGGCACGGTACCGCTGCTGACGCGCGAAGGCGAAGTGGAGATCGCGAAGCGCATTGAGCGCGGGCAACTGCGCGTGCTGAAGGCGCTTTCCCGGTCGCCGATTGTGATTCGCGAGATCCTTTCGCTGGGTGATGACCTGAAGCGGGGCGTCCGCTCGATTAAAGAGCTGGTGGCGTTCGACGAAGAAGAGATTACCGACGAGATCGTGGTGGCGCGGCTGCGGGACTTTACCGGCCAGATCGATGAGATCGGCAAGCATTACAAGAAAGTCCAGCAGCAGCTGGAGAAGCTGGAAGGCGTCCAGCAGAAGAAGAAACCGAAAGAGTACAGGAAGTACCGGTGGGCGCTGGGGCGCGCGCAGGTGCAGGTGTCGACGGGCATTCGCAAGCTGAAGTTCACGGCCCCGGAGCGCAAGCGGCTAATCGATCGCGTGAACAAGACGGTAGACACGATGCGGGTGCTCGACCGTCAGGCGAACAATCTGGAAAAAAAGATTGAGGCCACGCGCAGCGAGGACACGAAGAAAGAATTTCGGCGCCTGCAGCGGCAGCACCGGACGGACCTCGAAAAGCTGGAGCAGGAAGCCGGCGTCAGCTATCAGGAGCTGAAGCGCACGCAGCGGGAGATCATCCAGGGAGACGTGGATGCGGAAGCCGCCAAGCGCGAACTGATCGAAGCCAACCTGCGTCTGGTGGTTTCGATCGCCAAGAAATATACCAATCGCGGCTTGCAGTTCCTCGACCTGATTCAGGAAGGCAACATCGGCCTGATGAAAGCCGTGGACAAATTTGAATATCGCCGCGGCTATAAGTTTTCAACCTATGCCACGTGGTGGATCCGCCAGGCCATTACCCGCGCCATTGCGGACCAGGCGAGGACGATTCGCATCCCCGTGCATATGATTGAGACGATCAACAAGCTCATCCGGACATCGCGCCAGCTGGTGCAGGAGCTGGGCCGGGAGCCTACGTCGGAAGAAATCGCCAAGCGCATGGACATTCCGGTGGCCAAGGTGCGCAAAGTCCTCAAGATTGCCCAGGAGCCTATCTCTCTGGAGACGCCTATCGGCGAGGAAGAAGATTCGCATCTCGGCGACTTTATTGAGGACCGTTCGATGGTCTCGCCCGCCGAAGCCGTGATTAACGTCAATTTGAAAGACCAGACGACCCAGGTGCTGCGCACGCTCACGCCGCGCGAAGAAAAAGTCATCAAGATGCGTTTTGGCCTGGAAGATGGCTCCGAGCACACGCTGGAAGAAGTCGGCCAGTCATTCGCGGTCACGCGCGAGCGTATCCGCCAGATCGAAGCCAAGGCGCTGCGCAAGCTGCGTCACCCTTCGCGCTCGCGCAAGCTCAAGGCCTTCATGGATGGAATCAAGGAAGCGTAATCACACAGCGCCTGGGCCTGAAAACTTTTACGGCAGGCTTTTTAGATAGGTCACAATCTGCCATCTTTGCTGTTCCGGCAGGCGTGACCATGAGGGCATGCCATTCTTCAGACTGCCGTTTTTAAGCAGCCATTCCAGCTCACCTGGAGTGGCCTTGCGGACACGATCTGTGTGCAGGCTGGGTCGCTTGTCCTGCCCCTCGCCCTGGCTGCCGTGGCATTGGGCACAGTTCTGGCGATACAACTTCGCGCCCACGGCCTGGGCCGTGGAATTCTCGTCGAATGGGTTCTGCCGCTGGCGGTCTCTTTCCGGCACTTTGGTTGTCCACAGGCCATCACCCACGCCGGCGAATACCAGAGTAGCCGAGGATGCAATGATTGCGGTGAAAAGAAAACGTCTCAGCATGTCTATTTCCCCCTCAGCTTCCGGAATACCTGGTCAATCTCCCAGGAAACGCCAAAGCGCACCAGCATGCCGTGACTGTTCTGGTTCAGGCCGAATGCAGGAGAAACAGTAAACGCCGGCCCGGCGGGAGTACGGAAATTCACCAGTGGTCCAAGATAATGCGACGTCTCCGAGAGGCCCACGCTGTTACGATCGCCCAGACCGCCATATATTTCCGCGCCCATACTGAAGTTTTCGCGGCAAAAGACGCAGGCTTTGGGACTGGCCACCAGCGTCAGCGGACGGCTCACGCCCATGGCGTATCCGAATTCCCAGGGATTGGCCCCGTTCAGCTTCTTTTCCGCAATCAGGTTTTCCGAGACGTTCCAGCCCTTGAAATTGCTGGATAAGATCAGTTTGAGTTCGGCCTCGCGCTTCTTTTCGCCGCGGTCATTCCGGGCCAGGAAATCGGCCCGGACATCATGGCCCACGATCTCCAGCAGCGATTTGTCGGCGCCATTGATGTTTTCAAATTCCACATAGAGCACGGGGTTGATCCAGTGCTCGCTCAGCAGAGGGCGAAAACGGTTCTCAAAACGGAAGCCGGTGAATACGGTGCTCTCGTCGGAGGTGGTCTGTCCATCCAAATAAACTTCGCTGGTCCACCAGGCCTTGACTCCGTACTCAAACTCAAAAGCTTCGCCGGTAAAAGTGTGCCCCCCATGGGGAAAACCAGATGTGGATTTCAGGGCCAGTTCAAGGTTGCCGGGCTCCTCCATCTGGTGCGAATAGGTGATCAAATAAGTCTCCTGCGCGCAGGACCGCACGGGCATCGCCACAACCATGGCGGCCAGCAAAACGGCGGCACAGGCTCTCATCAACAACACGCAAACACCTCCCAAATTTACGATTTTGAAATTGAAATTGAAATTCATTTTCAAAATCGTAAAAGCAGCTTACCCGATTTTTCAGGGCTGCGTCAACGATCAAAATTACTGATGGCAGTCCCCTGCACTCAACGGACATTTTCAATCATTAAACGGGATTTTTGGTGCAGCCGGCGGGGTTATTCGTAACGCAAAGCTTCAATGGGATCGAGGCGGGATGCCTTCACCGCAGGCAGCATGCCACTCACAATTCCCACCACCACCAGGATTCCCACGGAAACCGTGAGATGCGCTGGCGAGATGATCAAATGGATGTCGGCATCCTGGGCGTTTTTGGCCACCATGCTGTAGAGCGGAATGGTTCCCACGATAAAGGAAACGGCATAGGCCAGCACGATGCCCATAAGGCCGCCAGCCAGGGTGATAGCAAGCGCCTCGGCCAGGAACTGAAACAAAATGTCACGACGGCGGGCGCCCAGGGCTTTTTCCACGCCGATTTCGCGTGTGCGCTGCGTCACCGAGACCAGCATAATATTCATCAGGCCAACGCCGCCGATGCCCAGAGTCAGCGTGCCGATAAAGGCCAGCAGCACCTGCAGGCAGATGGTCACGATGTCCCAGTTATTCACGTTTTTCATCGCGTTCCAGATGAAGACGGCGCGCTCGTCTTTGGGATTGAAGCTGTGTGTGGCAGCCAGCACGCCGCGGATGTTGCTTTCAATCTTCAGATATTCAGTGCCGTCATAATCCACCCAAATGCCGTCAAGATAATGTATGTCCTTGATGTTGCCGGCCGCGCTGTAAGGAATGTAGACGATGCGATTGATGTCGTCGTCGCCTTCCTGCATCTTGGGGGCAAGCACTCCGATCACCTCAAAGCTCACGCCTTTCAGGCGGATACTCTCGCCCACGGCAAACTGGCCGGAGAAGAGCTTGTTTTTGGCTTCCGAACCAATTACCGCCACGCGTGCTCGCTGTACCTCGTCTTCAGGCGTAAAAAACCGGCCGCTTTCAAGTTCGAGTCCGCGGATCAACTGAATCTGGGGGTAGTAGCCGCCGACCGGGAACTGAAACGAACGATTGTCATGCTGCACATTGGTATCGAGAGATGCCTCGGGAGTGACGTGGCGGAGTTGGCCCACGGCGTCCTCGAGATGCTGTAAATCGTCGAGGGTAAAACGGGTTTGCGTGCCCGCTTTCATGCCGCCGGCCTGGAGTGAACTGCGTCCAGGAAAAATTCCCATCATCTGAATGCCGTAATTGGCGGAGATATTACGCAGAGCGCGGCCAAAGCCCGCGCCATAGGCCAGCAAAATCACCACGGTGGCGATTCCCCAGGCCATGCCCAGCATGGTGAGTGCGGTGCGACGGCGGTTGTGGCGCATGGCGTCCCATGCCTGACCCAGCAAATCGTGAATCACGCTACTCCCTCCTTAGCGCTTCCACCGGCTGCAGCATGGCCGCTTTGCGCGCGGGATACAGCCCGGAAGCGATGCCCGCCAGCATCAGAGCGGCCATGGCCACCGCCGCCGAGGCCGGCACAATGTGCGGCGGATCAAAAAAAGGTGGAAGCGGAATCAGCTTTAGCGCCAGCATGAATCCCTCGGTCAGGGCAATCCCAATGCCGCCGCTCAGCCCGGTAAGCAGCGCGCCCTCGATAAAGAACTGCATGAGTATGCTGCGGTGGGTAGCCCCCAGGGCCTTCATCAGGCCGATTTCGCGGGTACGCTCGGTCACCGAGACCAGCATGATATTGATGATGCCGATCGCGCCCAGCAGCAGCGTCACCAGGCCAACGCCGCCGAGAAAAATGTCCATAGCGGTAAAGATCCGCCCCACCATCTCGGAATTTTTGACCGTGTCCCAGTTATTGAAGGCAGCAGGATTATTGGGGTCAAAGCCGTGATTGCGGCCAAGTATCCGGTGGACCTGGTCGAGGGCCGCCGCATGCTGGTCATGCGTGATGGGCTGCAGGTTCATCACGCTCATATCATTGATCGTGGTGCTTGTCTTGAGTGGGAAAAACATGCGCATGGTGCTGAAGGGCATATAGAGGCGGACATTATTCATGTTGTTCTCCTGCCGCCCGGAGTTTTGCAGTACGCCCACCACCTCAAAACGCACGCCGTTGATTACGATAAAGCTGCCGATCGCGGGATGCCCGGGAAACAGGTTCTTCATCATCTGGTATCCCAGAACGCACACCGCCCGGCGCTGCTCCTCGTCACGCTCGTTTAGCCACCGCCCTTCGCCCATGGGCAGATAGCGGATTTTGGCAAAGTTGGGCAGGGTACCAGTAACGGTGCTGCTGGAGCTGGCAAATTCGCTCACCGCCCGCAGATCGCCGCGATTGATAATGGGCGCCACGTCCCGCACCAGCGTGGCTTCCCGCTTGATATCCAGATAATCCTGCCAGGTAAGAAAGTAGGGCTTCATGCCCTGGTGCTGTCCGGAAACCGCCGGGATAGTTCCACCCCAGAGAAAAATCACGTCTTCGCCGATATTGGCCATGTTCTTCTGCTGCCCGGAGCGAAAGCCCTCACCCAGCCCGATCAAAAGCAGCAGCGAGCCTACACCCCAGGCAATACCGAACATGGTAAGGAAGGAGCGCAGCTTGTGGGCCCACAGGGTCCGCATGACCTGGCCGAAAATGTCCAGCGCCATTCGCATAGATACAGGCAGATACGCTTCGGAAGAGCGTCCGGTTCCACCAGTTTAGACTGGCCGGGAGCAGATTTGGTCATCCCATGAGTGGAAATTTTGTGGTCAGTAATGAGGTGGACGGCGAGCGCCGGAACCATCGCGAGTCCAGCTGGAAATTCTGCCCAGCATGGTAAATGCAGTATGCATTGATCCGTGATCCGATTTAGGCATCGAATTGCAGTGCTAATGTTCTCGAATCCCGCCCTTCGCACATCCCGCGAAGAACGTGGCGAGCGTCGCGTGTTCGGTCGTTCCGCGTGATCGGCCCGAAGGCGATGGTGCCTGCTCGAATCACCGATCACATTGTGAGGATGGCGCGGAACCGCGCTTTGCCCTCCGCAACACGGTCGTAGGCCTTCGGTGCCTCTGCCAATGGGTAGGTCTCCACAATCGTTTTAACTTTTCCCTGCGCTACGAAATCAAGCGCTTGGTAAAGATATTCAGGGCCGTTTTGCTGGCTGCCAATGATTCGAATGCGTTTCGAGATGAGATCCATCAGCGAAACCGAAAGCGGCTCCGCGTCGGCGCCCATGGTGACCAGCCGGCCGTCTGGTCGTAACCCCTGTATGCTGTCGACCATCGACCTGGTCGAATTCGAGGTACTGAGGATTACATCAGCGCCTCCCGCTGCGGCAAGGCTCTTTCCATCCCGGACCACCTCATCCGCTCCGAGATCGCGGATCATCTTGTCTTTATCGGGGGAATGCGAAACTGCGATGGTCTCGAAGCCAGCGGCCTTCGCGTATTGCACTGCCAGGTGCCCAAGCCCGCCGATCCCCAGTACGGCCACGCGCTCATGTGGCTGAGGATCGGCCCAGCGGAGCCCACTATAGACCGTGTAGCCCGCACAGAAGATTGGGGCTGCCTGCTCATAGGAAACTTTGTCGGGGATCAGATAGGTTGCATCGGCATTCATCAGCATGTACTCGGCGTGTCCGCCCTGGGCCTCAATCCCTGTAACCTTCAGATACGGACAGAACATTCTGCGGCCACGCTGGCACCATTCACAGCGCCCACACGTGGATTGAATCCAGGCGGTACCCACACGGTCGCCGACCCTTCGCGTGGTGACGTCGGGAGCCACAGCAACTATCTCGCCGACCGGTTCATGGCCAAGGATTCGGGGGAACGGTCCGGGCAAGTGTCCGAGCGTTTGATGGACGTCGGTGTAACAGATGCCGCTGGCATGCATCTTCACGAGCACCTGGTTGGGTCCGGGTTGAGGCTGCGGAACTTCTCTGACCTGCCACGAACTGCTCACAGCAGGAACGACAGCAGCTTGCATAACACTTCCTCCTATTCCAATTCGATGCAGACAAGTTTGGGTCGGTGCATGATTTTGGATGCCCGATTCGTCAATCGCATACCTAAAACCGAGTTGGACGCTCAGTTAGCGTCGTCGGCCTGCTCGGAAACTGTCCACTCCTGCTGCCCCATTTCCGGAGACAGGTATTCGTTTTTTATTCTCTACTGAAAACAAACAGTAAGACTGTCTGGGGGCTGCCAATAGTACAAGGGCGGGGAATCGCTCTAAATGGCACTAATCGGTGGATATTCTTTTTGTCCTGGCTGCTGGAGAGAGTGCCTGAATCCCCGCGCCGAACGGTTCAGACCAGCTCAAAAGACTAAACGCCGAATCTCTGCTGGCATTCCTGAGGATCAAAAACATCCTTGATCGTGATAACGTTTCCATCTCCGTAGCGCTGAACACCCCGTGCGCTTGATTGAACACTCGCTAAAAGATAGAGACGTCTTTGCCGGTGATCCTGGCCAACTCAACGCACACCAACAACCTATACCAGACACAGTGTCAAGATATGTGCAGGTGTCAGCATGTTGGCAGCAACGATTGAATCAAGTGCCCATAAACGAATCGAAAAGCCCGCCTTCTCAATTACATAGCTTGTTATGTGGTTTAGGAATTTCAAGTGCTTCATATTCAGGTCACAGCGCAAGAGTTTGAAGAGAAATCCGGCTGTTGGAAGTGTCGCACTGGAAATCACAACAAGAGGAGATTCATGATGGCCACTTCTCCCATATTCAAATCCAGCCCAACTCTCCCCGAGGCTATCCCGCAGGCCGCCATTAACGCGGCGGACCCTTCCCCCGCTGGAAAGCCGGAGGCTACACCTGCCAAACCGTCAGCAGGTTGGCAAAAGTATTTGACGCCAGTAGTAGTGATCTTGCTGGCAATCGCAGTCATCGTCACGATCACGCGTAACTGGAATGCATGGGAGGGAGGACGAATCGAACAGGCAACGGACGATGCTTATGTGCGCGGCAACCTTACTCCTCTTAGCACGAAGGTAGCCGGCATTGTCAAAGAGGTAAAAGTTTCCGATTTTCAGCAAGTACGCAAGGGGGGGATATTTTAGTCGAGTTGCAGGATGACGACTTTCAGGCGCAAGTCGCACAGGCAAATGCTGCTGTGGAATCCGCCAGGGCTGCGATCCAGAACAATCGCCGACAGCGTGAACTTCAGGACTCGCGCATTCAGAGAGCGCTCGCCGTAATCGATCAGGCCAGGGCGCAGATTGCCGCGGCACAGGCGGGTAAAGACGCAACCTGGGCGGACGTGGTCCGTACACGGGCAGAACGCAACCGCCAGGAAGCTCTCATCCAGGCACAGTCCACGACTCCACAGAAGGTGGAGCAGGCCGTGGCCGACGAGCAGCGCTACGTTGCTCAATCCGCCAGCCGTGATGCTGACCTTGAACAGGCAAGAACATCTCTTCGTACAAACGAGATCAACGTTGAAACCGAACGCCGAAGCAAAGCTGTGCTGGAATCGCAGGAGCTGCAACTGTTGGCCGATTTGCACGCCAGGGAAGCCGCGCTCGCTGTGGCACAGGTGAATCTTGGCTACACGAAGATCTATTCGCCTGGAGATGGAAGCGTAGGGGAAAGACAAGTGCGGCCAGGACAGCTCGTCTCGCCTGGAACGCAGGTTCTGACCTTTGTCGACAATAACCAATGGATCCAGGCCAACTATCGTGAGACCCAGCTCACCAATATGAAAATCGGCGATCCCGCGGAGATACGCATCGATGCGTATCCCGGACAGGTCATTCGCGGCAAGGTGATTGAGATTGCCCCGGCCAGCGGATCCCAATTCGCACTCCTGCCACCTGACAATGCGTCGGGTAACTACACCAAAGTCGTGCAGAGGATTCCGGTGAAGATTGCCCTGGATAATTCAGATCTTGCGCGCAAATTGCGTCCCGGGCTTTCCGTGATTGCAACCTTGCGTACCAGGCGCTAAGCGGAGTACACCCATGGCAGCTTTAACCACCGCAGCGCCTCTTTCCGGATCGGTACAACAAGTTCGCGCTCTCGCGGCAGCAGCGCCGTCGGAGCTCTCTAAGTCGCCGCTGTTGGGAATCTTAGGCGTGATTACCGGTGCAGGAATCGTTACGCTCACCGGGCGGATGATCACGCTGGGTCTGCCCGACCTGAAGGGCCATCTTGGGATCAGCTTCGACGACGGCGCCTGGATCAGCAGCGCCTACAACATTGCCCTGATGTTTATGGGGCCATTGACAGTCTATCTAGGCGGCTTGTTTGGCCCTCGGCGCATTCTTTTGGTGAGCGCGACGGGCTTCACCCTGATTTGCGGCTTGCTTCCTTTTATCCATAATTACAGTTTGCTCATCACGGCGCTGGTGATTGCCGGACTGACATCGGGAACCTTTTATCCACTGACTCTTACCTTTGCGCTGCGCAATATTCCTCTGCGATTTCTACCGTTCACATTGGCGTTCTACGCGACCTTCGTGGACATGGGAGTGAACATTGCACCTACCCTGTACGGATGGTATCGAGATTATCTTTCATGGCATTGGATGTTCTGGAATTCTGCGCTCATTACGCCCCTGATGATGGCCTGCATCTACTGGGGGATCCCCGCTTCGCCTGCGCCAAAAAGGTCCAGCGGTGCGCCCAGCTTTGCCGGACTGCTTTACGCTGGCGCCGCGTTCGGAATGTTCTTTGCCGTGCTTGATCAAGGTGAACGTCTCGATTGGTGGCGTTCGGGAACGATCACAGCCCTGGCGATTGGTGGCGGACTACTGCTCCTGGCCACGATGGTTCAGCGGCTCCGCGGCCCCAATCCTTTGGTGGATCTCCAATTTCTTCTGCGCCGCAATACGCTGCTTTCGGGAAGCGCGCTCATACTCTTTCGCTTCTGCCTGTTGGCCACCATTATTCTCGTTCCGCAGTCGCTCTCGGTCCATGGCTTTGAAGCAGATCAGATTGGCCCCGCCGTAGTCTGGGTTGCGGTACCTCAGCTTGCCGTCGCGTGCATAGCTGCGTTGCTTCTCCTGCGCAGGATTGACTCGCGGCTGCTGGTGGCCATTGGATTTGTCTGCATGGCGTTTGCCTCATGCCTGAATGCCTCCTACACCAGCTCCTGGGCGGCTGAAAATTACTACGGTTCTGAACTGCTCATGGCTATAGGCCAGTCGTTTGCTTTCATTGGGTTGGTAGGCACGATCATTCTCAACGCAGTTATCTCCGGCGCTATGGCCAAGCCTTCGGCCGTGCTCACCTATTCCGCATACTTTCATTTGGTGCGATTACTTGGGGGAGAGTTGGGCGCTTCTTTCATGGCCCACTTCATCGCGGCGCGGGAAAAACTACACTCAAATCTGCTGGGACTTCATGTTCAGAGTGGAAGCTGGATCACCGATGGCAGCCTCCATTCACTCACGGCTGGAGTGCTCGACAAGTCATCCGGAATTGCCGCCGCGAGTGGCCGGGCTTTAGGGCTGGTGAGCGGCCGGATTCGCCTTCAGGCGTACACACTCACTTTCATTGATGGCTTCTACCTTATTGCTGGCGCCTGTGTTCTGGCGTTGCTGGTGATTGCTCTTATTCGCAGATTTCCATTCAGTTACGGTGATTTGGGCGCCTTTCAGGAAATACAGGCTCCCCAACAGGATGGAGAAAAATGAAACCATACCTCTGGTTTGTCCTCGCGCTCCCGGCATTGGCTGCCACGGTGGCCGCAGCACAGAACGGCGCTTCAGCGCCTGCGGCACGGAACATCACGCTGCAGGAAGCCGTGCAGCTTGCTTTGCGCCACAATCACGTAGTGCGCATCGCCGGACTGCAGGTTGAGGAGAAGCAACATGCCAGGGACGTGGCCAGGAGCTCGTATTTTCCGACCTTACGCAATGACAGCAGCGTTCGCAATCTGACTGATACTGAGTCCATCGCAATTCAGGCCGGCAGTCTGGGTATTCCTGCGAACACTCCAATCCCGGGTCGCACCGTGGTACTCAACCAGGGTGGTAAGACTTCCGTTACGAGCGGAACTCAGTTGACGCAGCCGCTTACGCAATACTTCAAATTCAAACCGCAGAACGATATCGCGCGCGCTGAACTCAATACCACTCGCGACCATGCCCGGGAGACTGAGAATGATGTTGCGCTCAAGGTCCACCAGATCTATTACCAGCTATTGATCGCGCAACTGCATCAGATCGCAACCCATGCCCGAATCAAGGCAGCCGACGACCTGCAAGCAGAGCGAGTGCAGCAGGTAAAATTTGGCAGCGTTCTGTCGGAAGACCTGATTGAAAGCCGCGCACAGTCCCTGCAGGCCAAACAAGAGCTGTTGAGCACAGAACTTCGGATTTCCGATCTGGCCATAACGCTCAACGATGTGATTGGCTTGCCGTTGAAAACACAATTGTCGCTCGATCCCAGCATTCCACCAGAGCAATCCACCTGCCGGCTGGACGAATGTATTCAGGTTGCGCTGGATTCGCATCCCGAGGTGCTGGAGGCGATGCAAGCGGTGGATAAAGCCTCTGCCGGGGTTCGCCTGGCCAAAGCCGAGTATGTGCCGGACGTCACTGCCTTCGCTCGCTATAGCTATCAAAATAACGTTCCTTTTCTGGCGCACAACTTCGGAAGCTTTGGCGTGCACTTCGGCTACGACCTCTTTGACGGCGGCAAAAAGCGCTCAACCCTGCGTGAACGCGAGGCGCAACTTGCGCAAGCCAGAGAAAACCTGGCCCGTGTGAAGGACGAAGTGGAGTTGAGGGTGCAAACGGCCTACAACAAACTGGAACGCACCAGGCAGATGGTGAATGTTTTCAGGGAGCTGTTGGCGTTGCGTGAGGAGTCCAGCCGGGTGTCGGCCCAACAGCTTGAGCGTGGCGTTGCTCTCAAGTCGCAAGCCGATTCCGCTGCAGCTCAGGAACTGGACGCCCGGACATCGCTGTTGCAGTCGCAGTTGGATTACATTCAGGCTCACGACGAGATAACCCATGCCATGGGAATCACTCCGAAATAAACGACGACAAGATGGTATTTGAACGATTACGGCAATTAATCATTGGCAAACAGCGAAACCGCAGCCGCGACAGCGGTCCGCAGGGAGTGCTTTAGCGTTGACGAGTCTCGCAAAAGATTTCACGCCACCAGCAAGACTTTTCCGATACCACCCTTTTCCGCGGCGGCTTGAGCCTCGGCTGCGTTGCTGAGCGGCAGCTTCCGGTTGATTGGAATCACCAATTTGCCATCTCGAACCGCTTCGGCCATGAACTGTAGAGTTTTCGCATCAGGTTTCGCGAACACTGGCACCACTTTTACAGATGGGTACTTCCCGGCGTTCTGCGGTGCTCCGAGAACCGACGCAAACACTCCTCCCTGCTTCACCTTCGCAATCAACTTTTCGCCGGTCTTGCCGTTGACCGTATCAGCAACGGCATCCAGTGGCGGTAGATTAGCAATCGCGTTGTCGTCGTCGGTCGCGACCACCTCATCCGCGCCGATGTTTTTCGCTTCTTTCATCTGTTTCTTCAAAACGCCTGCAATCACGGTCGCGCCGCGTTGCTTCGCGGTGAAAACCGCCGAACGGCCAACATTTCCTGCGGCGCCTGCCACGAGTAGCGTCTGGCCGGATTTGATTCCTGTTGCAGAGATTAGTTCGCTGCCCGTCGTTGTCACCAGCGGAAGCGCGGCCGCCTGGACCAAATCGAGTCCCTTGGGAATCTTCGCCAGGCTCGCTGCATTCACGACGCAGAGTTCGGCGTAAGTGCCGTCCGCTATTGCGAACACCTGGTCACCGACCGAAAAGCCTTCCACACCGGCCCCAACCTTTACGACAGTTCCCGCAACATCAACTCCCATTAGCCCCGGGAACTTAATGGGATAGAAGTCCTTCGTTAGCCCGGCACGACGTTTGTAGTCGATCGGATTCACGCTTGTGGCAGCGACCCGCACCAGCACTTCACCCGCATCCACAACCGGATCAGGGTATTCCTCAAATTTCAGTACTTCGGGACCGCCGTATTGATGGACAACAACTGCTTTCATAATTCCTCTCCTTAGCACGCTGGGCAAAAGAACAGTTAATGAACAGTTGGATGAACGAAACAAAGATTGGGTCGACATCGAAAGAGAGTGACAGCTAACTCAATGACTGTGGAGCACCTTTGCTTCGATGCAGGTTGTAGCATGAAGACGAGCAGTACATGGGCGGAGCCGTCTCCTGCTCACGTTTCCGGGGCCGGAACCTCCGGCGCATGCAGTTGGTCGGTCAACTTCGCTCCTTGAACAATGGGCCAGAGTTGCTTCTCAGCAGTGTGCCGAAGAAGCTTTCCTGTTGCTCGATCTGCCACTCCAGGTTCGGAATGTTTTCGGCGGCTGTAAACACCAACTGCTCCGTTTGCCGGACGTCGAGCATGTACTGCGTCGTAGAAGCGAAATCTTCACGGTTCCGCTAAGACTCGCGCGATTGGCAGCCGTTGAACTGCGGATCCAGGGGGTGCTCTTAGCTTCGTCCAGGAAATTTCATGGCACGTTTTGGGGCACAGGCAGGATTCTTCGCTTTCGGGCAACAGATTGAAAACGCTCATCCCTGGCGGAACAGGGAAATTTGTAACTGCTGATCAAAAGTCAGTTGCTCGAAACTGATATCCCAAAGTTGTTGAAAACACACGAACGGGGCCAGAATCTTGGGTCACAGGTCGATCTCGCCGAAATGTGCCTGAGCTGTTAAATCATCGAAAATATGGTGAGCGCGGAAGGAATCGAACCTTCAACCTACTGATTAAGAGTCAGTTGCTCTGCCAGTTGAGCTACGCGCCCTTTCCTTGTGGAGAAATCGAAGAGGGACTTCTACTGAAGATCGAAATGCAAGTTTATCACAAGCTGTCTTCTCGCCCACAGGCACAAGCGCGAACGGACAGTACTGAGGGAATTACTCACACCATTTTTGCTCACTACATTTAACTCGTGCACCCCGGATGCCAGACAATTTTGTTCTGAAATGGCGGGGGAGAGGGATTCACATCCAGATATAAACAGTTTAATATCAATTAGTTAAAGCAGATGATATACAACATACCCGCAAATGTACCCGTCATCTGGCGCGCTTGGGCATTCGTCGAAGCCAAATCTGGTCACAAGCCGCCTCATAAAATCCGTGAATTTATCGAAGTCGCCCTTTTCATTCTTGGCGGATTTATCTAATATTCCCTTGCTCCGCTACTTTGATCCCGTTATTTGGGAGGGAATGTGGCACTTAACTGGACTGTCAGAACAAGACCGATGCGAAAGGTTACTCGTTGTGTTTCAAGCATGGATAGATGAAAGCGAAGACCCAACCCGTTCGGTTTTTATGATGGGAGGGTTTGTGGCACCCGCAGAAAATTGGGCGAGGTTTTCAGACCAATGGCGAAGCCATCTCGGAATCAAAGAGTTTTTCCATATGAAAGACGAGCATAATGTGAAACTTGGCGAGACAACTTTAGAGCGAGATCGGCGGCTGGAACAATGGTTACAAATGATCGAAAAGTTGGCCCCGTACCGCGCCGAATCCGGCATTTCAATACCTGCTTACAAGTCTATCTTTAAAGGAAATATTGGCTCCGATAAGGCACTGGTCAAAGATACAGATAATATTTACTTTTGGACATTTCATGAAATAATAAGCGGAATTTGCAAGGGTCTAATCAATAAGGGACACAATTCCCAAATCGACATATACTTTGATTGCAATGAAATTTATATGCCTAGAGTAGACAAAGAAAAGTTCTATTGGATGGCACGGAAAGTGGCATTGCCAGAAATCGCCTCCATTCTGCCGCCGAAAGCCAAATTCAAAGATGATAAGAAATTCATGCCATTGCAAGCGGCAGACATGATGACTTGGTTGTCTTCAAAAAGTGCCGCCCAAAATCTACCTGCTGATTTTTGTTGGTTACAGAATCGTTTTGATGAAATCGAACCCGTATGCGACAGATATCTACGGGAAGATGAGCTAGCGTTAAGAATGAAAGACAGTCAACTTGACCCCGCTATATTGGCCGAATGGCAAGAGAAGTTCGGATGATAATAAAAACCGCCTTGGGGTAAATGGTTAAATATGCCAAATAAGACAGACCTAATAGATAAAGTGGTGATGGTTAAACTCGCATCAAATAAACACTGGTTTCAGGCGGTAATCATCGGCATAGAGGAAGATGGATATTGGATCAGTGGCGCTGATTTTATATCTGCCCTGGATGAGTCTGGCGGCAATCTTCCAGCTGGGTTTGCATCGGGTGTAATGTTTGTTCCGTCCTATCGTCTTGATTGGATACTTGCGGCACGACCGAAACCTTAACTGGTGAAAACTTTTACGCTCGTCGTTTCATCATCTTGAACACCCACGGCGGCCAGCTTCGGTCTTCGGCTTCATCAGTCTGTTTTCGAAAGCCATAGTACGTGCGCCAGTGCATTCCCTTGGGCTTGTCGGGGGGACTTATGTCGCAAATGCAGTATTATTGTGCACAGAACAGTCCTACTATGTCCTAGAGCGCAATGAGGTTACGTTCGGAAGCCAGGATATGGGTCGTCACTATTCCACACGCGATTTTTTCCGGCAGATGCCGGATTGGCTGTTGGCGCGCTACTTTGAACGTGGCGGGGTGTTGGAGAGGTTTGATTTTACCGCCCTGAAGGAAACCCAACCGGAAGAATTGTCTGTGGTTTGGCTGGAATTGCCAGAGGATCAGCGTAACGCAATGGACGCTGATTTCCGTGAGATTCACGTGCTGAGTTGCGAGAAAGGCTGGTGTGCGATCCGGGATGAGGCTGAGTGGCAGTTCCGGGAAGACCCGAATGCGTTCACCGTCTTTGTCGAAAAGCTGGGTGACCTGGACGGCCACTTTGAGCGGGCGATGATGACGTTTCTGGATTACCCGCAGTTCTGGAATGGGGCAACGCTGTTTTACCACGCGGACACCCTGCCGTATTGGCGCAAGCGGAAGGGGCTACCGCACCAGCCTGCATCCGTGCATGAAGACGGTCGGCGGGCCCTGGCCGAAGGCATCAGTGACTACTTTCACCGCACGGAGGGAAGGGGCAAAAACTGCGTGGTGGAGGCATTCCGCCGGGACGAACGGGACTATTTCTTTGCCTACCCGGAAGACTACTCACGGCAGAGCATTGAATGGGTGGAAGGGGAGTTTAACCGCAGACCCCATAAACCTGCCTTCGAGGTGATCTATGTGTACTCGCAAAGCGACGGCGCGCTGGACCTGAATTTTCGGGGATCGCACAAGGCTGTCGAACCGCTACAAGCCATGTTTGCCAGGGAAATTCTGAAGTTGCCCGAGTTGCCGCCGGACCCGGACGATGAGCGCGTGTACGACTTGAACCCGCTGCGGCAACGGGGTTTTCAGTTTGTCTATGATCCGGCCAGCGGTATTCAGAGAGTAGCGGTGAAGAAGCTGCGGTTGTCCTCCAAGGCGGTGAAGGGAGACCGCATCACGCTGGAGGCCGACGCCACTGCACAACCACAAGCCATCTACAACCTGCTGGAGCAACTGGGCGCGCAATTGCGGTTGTACGGCTACCACGTGACGCAGGTGGAACTGACTGCCCTGGTGGCAACGAATCCGGATGAAAAGCCAAAATCGGTGACGGTGCGGATTACGCATCCGAATTCATGCTCGCTGAAGTATGACGATGTGGATCTGAGACTGCGACAGATGCTGGTGGACTCTGGCATTGAGCCGAAAGAGCCAACGGAGATCCGGGAGCTAGCCGAAGCGGAGAATGCTGAGGCATGACGCCGCTCGATGCGATGCTGGAGTTGTTGGGGCGCGTCGGCATCAGCCAAGGCGCTGCAATACTGGTGAGCGACGAGGAATTGAGCCAGTGGCCGTCTGCTGCGGTGAGAGCCCTAAAATTGTGCAAGCTGCTGGTGAGAGCAAGTCCGGCGATTACGGTAGTATGTCCGGGCTGCGAGCAGGAATGCACAATGCCGGTGCATACTGTGTCTGCCGGGATGGGCAAGGCAACTTCGTTTGTTGTCTGTGACAAGCGGGATGACACCAGCCGCGTGCCGGTTTCTGCCGAGCGTATACGGCAGTGGCGGTTCGGCGTGGAGGCTGTCGGCTGGTTCGTCGCGCAGAGCCTGAAGCTGCGGCCTGAAAGTCAACGCAAGATCGGTGACGGACTGTGGGAGCTTGGCCTTGCAAGAGGCAAGAAGCGCAGCCAGATGCTGTGCCTGCGAGCAGCCGGCGGATTGGAATTGGTGGCTGGAAACAATGCCGTGTCTCTGGCAGAGCTTGTGCATTTCACGGTAGACGGCTATTCAGTGAACTCCGAAGCCATCCGGCAACTGGTGGACACAGCGACCACGGCAGACAGCCGATACACTCCCGGCAATGCGAGGCGCGAAGCACGCAAACTGGATACACAAACCTTGCATGAGCGGTGGCGGAAAGAGTACCGGGCACTGAAGCAGCGCCGCCCTCAGATGTCCAACAAGTGGTATTCGCGGCAAATTGCCAAGTCTGATGCTGCCCAGGGGCGAAACTCAGAGACCATCCGCAAACACATGACCCGGTAAAAAAGTTGGGCGGATTTTTTTCGCCCAACGTGCCCCAGAGAATCCTCCTGAATTTCAAGGGTGTTCCGCAGGGGCGAGGCGAATTGCCACGATTGGCCGAGACCTCACAAACCCCCGCTAAAATGCCAAAAATACTGAGGGCCGTACTGCTCTCTTTGGCTTTCATCGCCCAATGCGCACAGACACGATGTTTCCTGAGCGGTCCTGAATCGCTCAGGGAGAATCGAAAATGAATCAAGTCATCCTGCGTCTTCCGGCTGTTAAACTGGCAACCGGCCTTTCGCGCAGCACGCTTTATCTGCGCATCGCGCATGGAGTCCTAACGCATCCGGTGAGCCTGGGCGGGCGCGCCGTGGGCTGGCCCGCGCACGAAATTGTGGCGCTGAATACCGCTCGAATCGCCGGAAAGTCTGACGCGGAGATTCGCGAATTGGTCACGAAGCTGGAAACGGCCCGCAAGGCAGTGGCATAGAGGCGGGATGGCAAACCCCCTGCGCAAGCGCCGCCCCAATCACCGGCTGGTGAAAATCCACCGCAACTACACGGTGGAAGAGATTGCCCGCCTGCTTGGCACGCACAAGAACACCGTGCGCGCCTGGGTGAAGGCTGGCCTGCCAACGTGTGACGGCAAGCGCCCGATGCTGGTTCTTGGCCGCGAGCTAGCCGTGTATCTCAAGACACGCCGGGAGAAAAACAAGAGGCATTGCCAGCCTGGAGAGATCTACTGTGTCCGGTGCCGCGCTCCGAAGAAGCCCGCCGGAGAGATGGCAGAATACCATCCGATTACGACGAGTCTGGGCAACCTCATGGGCATTTGCCCGGACTGCGAAGGGATGATCTTCCGGTGTGCCAGCATAGCGAAGCTGACTCAAATTCGGGGAAAACTGGACATCACGTTTCCGGAGACACAGAGACAAGTAACTGGGAGTAATTCTCCCACCGTAATCAATGACTTCAGCCAGAGGTGAGAAACCGTGACGAAACACAACCCGGAAAATGAGCGGATCAAGCGCCAATACTTCGGTTATCTGAAAGAAGCCAAGCGCCACAGTGAGCCGACGGTGGATGCCGCTGCGAAAGCGCTGAGCCGGTTTGAAGAGTACAACCGATACAGGGACTTCAAGGCGTTTCACCTTGAGCAGGCGATTGCGTTCAAGCGGCATCTTGCGGAACAAACGGGGCAGCGGTCCGGGGAGAAACTGAGCAAGGCCACTTTGAATGCCACGTTGAAGCAGTTGAAAGCGTTCTTCTTCTGGCTTGCGGGGCAGCCGGGGTACAGGGCGCGCCTTCAGTATTCCGATGCCGACTATTTCAACCTATCGGAGAAAGATACGCGTATTGCCACGGCCCAGCGGGAGCGGAAAGCGCCAACGCTGGAACAGGTTCAGCGCGTGATTGAAACGATGCGGAGCGGGAATGAGATTGAGCGCCGGAACCGTGCTCTTGTGGCCTTCACGCTCCTGACCGGCGCGCGGGATTCGGCCATCGCTTCCATGAAGCTGAAGCATGTGGGTCTGAAAGAGGGCTGCGTCTGGCAGGATGCGCGCGAGGTAAAGACGAAATTTAGCAAGACCTTTACGACTTACTTTTTCCCTGTGGGTGAAGGCGTTCAGGAAATTGTGGCGGACTGGGTGCGGTTTCTGCGGGAAGAGAAGCTTTGGGGCAATGACGATCCGCTGTTTCCGGCAACACGCATCGCGCTGGGAGCGGCGCGCCAGTTTGAATCGGCAGGACTGAAGAAAGCGCACTGGAGCAATGCACAGCCGATCCGCAAAGTCTTTTGCGAAGCATTCAAGAGCGCAGCTTTGCCCTATTTCCATCCGCATAGCATCCGGAAGACTCTGGCGCGGCTTGGAGAAGAGGTCTGCAACTCGCCCGAAGAGTTCAAGGCATGGAGCCAGAACCTGGGGCATGAGCAAGTGCTGACAACGTTTCTGAGCTATGGTTCCGTGGAGACCGACAGGCAGGGAACGATTATCCGGGGATTGGGAACTGCGCGGGAATCGAATCAACCACGTGCGGACGACATCGCGGAAGCCGTGGTCAGAAAATTACAGAGCGCGGGTCTTCCGGCGACAAAGTAATGTGCTTTACTATGCCGCCGGACCACTAAAGGACAACACCTTGCCGCCGCGCTGGGTTTGCTCCAGATAATCGGCCCAGCCCTGCATCATCTTCGCTCGTGGCTCCAGGTAGAGCGCGTGGTTGTAGGCCGCGCTAACGGCGTTACGCGGCGCGTGGGCAAGCTGCAACTCGATGTGCTCGTGGTTGTAGCCCCGCTCATGCAGGATGGTGGAGGCCAGCCCCCGGAAGCCGTGGCCGGTCATGCGGCCCTTGTAGCCCATCCGCTCAAGTGCTTTGAGGATGGTGTTATTGCTCATCGGCTTCTCAGCGTTGCGGTCGCCGGGAAAGAGCCACCCGCTCTCACCGGTGAGTGTCGTCAGCGTGTCCAGCACGTCTAATGCCTGCCGGGAAAGCGGAACGATGTGCGGCGTTCGCATCTTCATGCGCTCGGCGCGAATGTCCCAGCGGGCAGCCTCCAGGTCAAACTCTGCCCATCTTGCGCCGATAAGCTCGCTGGTGCGCACAAAGGTCAAAGCCATCAATTTCAGGGCGAGCCGCGTGACGTGCGTCCCCTGGTAGACCTCGACGGACCGGAGCAATTCCGGCAAATCCCGCGCATCCACGCGAGCATAGTTGACTTTGCGTGTGGATTTCAGGATGTCGCCGGGACGAATCTCGCTGGCCGGGTTGCGCGTGGCATACCCGTGGGCTATGGCGAACCGAAAGACTTGTCCGGCTGTCTCCAGAGCGCGCTTGGCAATGTCACGCGCGCCGCGATCTTGAATCACCCTGGTCATGGCCACCAGCTCGGGGGCTTCAATTGCCGCAACTGGCCGCGCTCCCAGGCGGGGCAGAATATCGGTGTCCATGCGGCGAATCACATAGGCAACGTGTCGCGGGCTTTTGCCATCCTGCCAATGAGTCAACCAAAGACGGGCGACACTCTGAAAGGAATTCTCGGTTGCCGCCTTTTCGGCCTTTCGCTTCGCCATAGGATCAACGCCGGTCGCCAGCAGCTTACGAGCTTCGGCGTGTCGTTCTCTGGCCAACACAAGCGGCACATCGGGATACTTTCCAAGGGTCATGAGCTTGGCGCGGCCTTCATGCCGATATGTCCAGCGCCAAATCCTTCCACCAGAGGGTGTCACCCAAAGAAACAGCCCCCCTCCGTCACTAACTTTATAGGGCTTTGCGTTCGGCTGGTTCGGCTTGATCCGCCTGATTTGGATATCGGTCAACTTCATTTAAGCCTGCCTCCGTTCAATGTACCCACATCTGGATTGGAATATACCCCAAAATATACCCACACGCAATGTCGGCTTCCATCGGATGACCCTGGACGCAAAAATACTAAATCCCCAGTATTTACCGGAGATTTATTGAATTTTCAGGATGTCTTTGGATGTCGTAAGAAGTGTTGCTGGCGGAGGGAGAGGGATTTGAACCCCCGATACCCTTTCGGGTATAGCGGTTTTCAAGACCGCCTGTTTCAACCGCTCACACATCCCTCCGCATGAGTGGTATCAGTAGTTTATCAGCACTTGAAAATTGCCGTCGACGCAACTTACGGCAGCCGTCCCTGCGCTCGGGCGAAAGCGCCATCCAGATAAATCGGCTCCAGACCCAGGGCCCAATACTCGGTGGCGCCGCGGTTAGGCTGAGACGTCTCCTGCCCGGTACGCAACACAGGTTGATGCTTGTTGGAGGGATGAAACTCAAGCCAGCCCTCCCATGTGCCGTCCGGCCTTTCCTGAGCATAGATGAGCACGCTATAGGACGTGCCGTCCTCACCCTTTACGCGGGTGGAGTGTTCGTGAATGAGTTCCGCCATGATTTGCTTCTCTCCCAGATGATGCCCGCTGCCGGTGAGAGGGATGTCCCTGTTTCAGCGCCGCTATTACCCGATCAGGCCGTCCCGGCCCGTTCGAGCCGTGCGCCCGAAAATGAAGACGCAAATCGTCTGTAGAGAAGGAACGTTATGGTGAGCGAGAGGGTCCCGATGCCGACCGACACTGCATACCTAAGAGTTGGCGAGTCCATGACAAAGGGCAGCAGGCCGATGGCAAGGGCCGGTGGTATATGCAGCCGGAACACGCGCAGCAGGGCCACGGTAATCGCCAGAGTGATCATCACGGCGAGAGGCTCCGGGCGAATCCACCTGTTGGCCATCACACCGGTTATCGCGGCAAGAATACTGGCCAGGGGGAAATAATACGACGAGTCGGACCAGGCACAGGTTTCCGGATGCCCGAGCATCTCATAGGCCAGCACAATCAGCGGCGGAAACAAAATGAAGCGCATACCGGTCTTCACGGCGAGTGCGCCGGCGACAGCGGTAAACAGGTACAGGAGAATGTACCAGGCATGGCTGCGAGGCTTGCTTTCAAGCAATTCGATGGTCCGGAAATCCGCCCGGTGCAGGAAACGAAGTCTCCTTGCAGGCGGAAAGCGTCTCCAGATCAGCAAGACCAGCACGAGAACGATGAGCACCAGGCAAACGGAGGGAGGATAGAGCCAGCTTTTCACGTCGAGCACCAGTGGCAGCACCCCGGCGGAAATGGCCGGCGCCACGGCGGAGCGCAAAGCAAGAATAATGCCGAGGCTCAGCGACATGATGACCAGAATGCCAGTGACTCCATAGGGCAGATGCCGTCCCACGGCAATGCCGACCACGGCGGTCGCCGTGGGAGTGACCACGAGTTTCCACGGCTCTTTTGCCCATTTTCCGTACGGCCGGGTCAATACGTCGAGGGCCAGCGATGCCAGCTCGGGAAACATAATGTAGGCGAGATGAAGACCGTTCGCCGTTGCGGCAACTCCCACCATATAAAGGACGGCGACAGCTTCCGCCAAAGTGCGCGGCTCGGTGGCGAATTGCCTGATTCGTGATGAAAGGGATGTCCGGAGGGATGGTTGAGTGGCCAGTAAGGTCATTTTTCAGAGACTCTGCTTCGAAGCACATATTATCGCATTGCGATATTATTTTTGTCATCTACTTTTTGCAGAGCTGAAATGAAACAATCCTTATGTGGCAGGCGACACGTTCTCCAATGACATCGCTATGGAGTAGTTTGACGGGGCTGAGCGCAGTTTGCCTGTGTCGAATGGACGCGGTATGTGACATTTTCGCCATTTTTGCAGCCGATATTGCCGCTAGAGATGTGCAGGCATAGAATTAAACTTAACTAACGGATCGCCTCCAGCCGCTCGCGCAAAACCAGGACTGGCGGGGAGCACAGCCATGGTTGTATCCGGCCTCGACGTCAACGCCGTTCTTCATCAGCCCTCGCCACCCGAGGCCCAATTACAAGCCACGCTCAATATCGTTCCAGCGCATGCCTGGTACGCTCTGCCAAACGGAGCACTCACATTTGTAAATGGGCGAACCGCCGATTATCTGGGTCTCCCCAAAGATCATCCTCTCCGTTTTGGTACAGGCGCCGGCGCGGCCTGGGATTCCCACATCGTTTTTTTGCATCCGGATGATCGCGAAGAGACACGCAGAGTCTGGTCAGAGTGTTTGCGCACGGGCAGAGCCAGCGAGGTGAGTTTTCGCGCGCGTAACGCCGAAGGAGGGTACCGCTGGTTCCTCAGCCGCGCCGAACCAGTTCGGGCCGCAAACGGAACCCTGCTGCGCTGGATCGGGGTGAATCTCGACATTGAAGAACGCAAGCAAGCCGAGTTCTACCTCGCGGAAGGACAGCGGCTTACCCATACGGGTAGCTGGGCGTTTACCCCTGCCGGGTTCGAGTATTGGTCTTCGGAGTTGTTTCAAATCCACGGACTCGATCCGAAGGGCAACCCGCCAACCACCGAAGAATATTTGGCCCTGGTGCATCCGGAAGACCGGGAATCCGTCGTGTGGCAGATTCAGGAGATGCTGGCGACCCATCGAGTATGTGACTTCACAAAGCGAATCGTGCGGCCTGACGGACAGATTCGGACCGTCCGTTGCGTGGGCGTTCCCGCGACGACTCAGGAAGGGACGTTCCAAAGATACGTGGGCACGGGAATGGATGTGACCGCGCAGGAGCAATTGATCAAGGCGCTCCGGAAAAGCGAGGAAGAACTGGAGAAGCGGGTGTGGGAGCGCACACAGGAAATCAGCGTGCAGAAACTCCGGTTCCAGCAGCTCTTTGAGAATGCGCCGGTCGGCATCGTGATGCTGGACGCGCAGGGCAGAGTGATCGCCGTGAACCGGGTTTTTGAGGCGATGTTCCAGTTCACCTCCGAGGAGCTGTTCCGCAGGCCCATCATTGACGCGATTGTCCCGGAGTCTCACAGAGCCGAGTCCGAGGACATTTCCCGGGAGGTAAGGCAGGTCCGCTTTGCCCGTTGGGAGACCGTGCGCAGGCGGCGGGATGGAAGCCTGATACCAGTTGAGTTGTATGGCGTGCCAATCGCCTCCGAGGGCCGCATGGAAGGCATGTACGGCATGTACGTGGACATCAGCCAGCGCAGGCACACGCAGGATGAGTTGAAGAAAGCCAAGGAATCGGCCGAATCAGCTAACTATGCCAAAAGCGTTTTTCTGGCCACCATGAGCCACGAAATCCGCACGCCCATGAATGGCATCCTTGGCCTGACTGAACTCCTTCTGGACACACCGCTTACTCCCGAACAGCGCAGCGATCTGAGCATGGTGAAAACCTCCGCCGATTCGCTGCTTACGGTCATTAATGATGTTCTGGACTTCTCCAAGATCGAAGCCGGCAAGCTGGAGTTTGAGTGGACCAGCTTTGATCTGCGCCAGACTCTGGGCGAAGCCATAAGGCCGCTGGCCTTCCAGTCCGGCAAAAAAAAGCTGGAATTGGTGTATGAAGTTGGCTCGCGGGTCCCGCAAATAGTAATTGGCGATCCGGTCCGGCTGACCCAGGTGCTGGCCAATCTCGTGGGCAACGCCATCAAGTTCACGGAGCGAGGCGAAATCGTTGTTCGCGTGAATCAGCAGGCCAGCGACACGCAAGGTGCGGAAATAGCCGACCAGAACACCGTATGCCTGCACATTTCCGTTGCCGATACCGGAATCGGCATTCCCCCGGACAAGCAGAAGGCCATCTTTGAATCGTTTACCCAGGCGGAAGATTCAACCACCCGCAAATATGGCGGTACGGGATTGGGGCTGGCCATCTGCTCGCGCCTGTTGGAGGGCATGGGCGGCAGGATTTGGGTGGAAAACCGACAGCCACAGCCAGGCAGCATCTTCCACTTCACCGTACGCCTCAGGGCTGTGAAGGAAGCCGTGCCCCTGCCCCAATCAATCGCTCTCCAGGAAACAGCGGTCCTGCGAGGACTGCGCGTTCTAATCGTGGACGACAATGCCGCCAGCCGCCACCAGCTCACCGAGATGCTGGCTGGCTGGGGGATGACGCCAACCGCCGTGGAGACCGGCAACTTTGCTCTCCAGGCCATGACCAAAGCCGAACGATCAGGCAAGTCTTTCCAACTGGTCCTGCTCGATACCCATATGCCGGAGATGGATGGATTTACCGTCGCCGAGAAAATACGGCGCAGCTCTGGTTTGCGCCACGTACCTATGATCATGCTGACTTCCGGCTGCAGCTCCGGCGATGCGGTTCGCAGCCGGGAGCTGAACATCAGCGGGTATGTAACCAAACCGGTCCTCGAAGCAGAGCTGCTTTCCGCCATTCGCTCCGCGGTGGGCGCGAAAGTCACGGACAAACTTGCGGCTTGCGCAACGAGTTCTGCCGGCAATTCCAACGGCAGGCGCCGGATGCGGCTCCTGCTGGTCGAAGACAATCGCGTGAACCAGGTGCTGGCCACCCGCATACTGGAAAAGCACGGCCATCACGTACTCATCGCCGGGAACGGCCTGGAAGCACTGGCAATTCTCAGGAACAATACATTCGATCTGGTCCTGATGGACATCGAAATGCCGGAGATGGATGGCCTCGAGGCCACCCGTGTTATCCGGAAAAATGAAAAACCTGGCGGCAAGCACCTGCCGATCATTGCCATGACCGCTCATGCCATGACCGGCGACAAGGACAAATACCTGACCGCGGGCATGGATGATTACATCTCCAAGCCGGTCCATCCCAAACAGCTGCTGGAGATGATCGAACGCTTAGGCGCTCCCGAAACGCCTGCCCAGCGGGAGATCCATTCGGACCACGAAGCTGCTAACTTCTGAGCAATCTAGGGCATGCGCTGCCTGACTGCAATGAAACATTTGATCCACGCGTTAATAGGCTCAGCGAGCTTGAAACGATATCGCCGTTAGCCAAGTTTCTTAAATCGTTCTTCGAGATTCCGTAACTCTGGAAGGATATTTTTTCTGACGTTGTCACGTTCGGTTTTCGGGTCAACTTGTTGGTGCGTCTTGAAACTTGCGTGCGCAAACTGTCCGCGCTTCTCAGAAAGCTGATTGCATGCGGCAATAAGTTGCGCATCAATGGCAGCGTGGCTGATTCCAAGAGGAAGAAATATCGTTCGAAGGTTTTTCTCCCTTATTCCGTGGTTATTATCGAGGTGGCCAAAATAGTAGTTGACAGCCTTCTGTACTGTTTGCGCCGATACTGGACCAAGCTCCTCTTTGGTAGCGTGATGGTAGACTAGTAGCCGCGATAAGACTTGGGTGCAAGTCCCAGAGCGCTGGTATCGTGCTTGCGCTTTCATGGCAAGTTTTCGCGCGCGATCTTCGAAGTAGCTCTCCAATTCAGCATGTACTAATAAGAGGAAAGCCTTGGTAAAGTCATGCTGCCGTCGGTTATAGCGACCTGTCAAAGAGAAAGTGGCCGGAAGGAAGTGCTCCTCAAGCTTTTTAATTCTTGAGAGGAGCCTCTGGAGCCGTTTAGGCGTTGGCATGAGCAGATCCGTGTCAGTCCTTGCCGACTGATGGCAAGGTGATATTTATTCCCAGAGTCTTGTTTAGCGCTTGTCCCCAAGTTGTAAATCGTGTTCGCGTCGCTTCAACGCTTTTTGTGGTTGTCTCGATACTCCTGAGAAAAGTGCTATTGCCGCTGAGAGTCTCGTATGCTCTCTTTACGGACGCCTTCTTCATGAGCGCTCTTCTTCTGATTTCTTCATTGACGAAGTAGAAAACAATTATGTCAAAGACGGCTCTGTTGAATCTCCCTTCATAGGTTTCGCCGTCGTATTTCCGGAAGGCATCTTCACCGAATATGTCGTAAGACGCGCTAATTGCTGCTTCCATTTCTGCAGCTTTCGCACGGACTTTCGATTCATCGCTCGCCCATTTGCTGTTGAGTTGTCGACATTCATCGTCGAGGAATGATTTGAGGTTGCCGTTGTACGTAGCAAGACTGTATTGAAAGGCGAAAAACCTGACAAACAGTTCTACGTCTCGCATTCGAAAATCTGGCTTTGGAATGCCCAGCACTTTGTGGATGCCACGTGCAACTTGAGTGTATTCTGCTGCAAACCGAAGAAACGGGCCCGGATGAAGCGCTTGACGTAGTTCCTGTGGCGACAGGGGAAGTGTCTCGCTGTTGAGACGGTGGAAAATCAAGTACAAGACATCTTCTTTTTGCCAGTTCTTGACGACAACAGTCCTGATAGGCTGGTTATCAAAAGCGTTACGATGGTTACGTAGCCTGGCATCGTTTTTGAAGTCTTCGTATGTCTTCGTATTTAGTTCACCACGGAATTTAAGATCTTTCAGCACGAGCGGATTATCAGTGGCAATACCGGCAAACTGCTGCAGGCTAAGAAGCCGTTGTTTGCCATCAATGACCAGAAATGCCCCTTTTTCATCTTTCGCCTCTGCAAGCACAATTTGCGGAATTGGCAGGCCGAGGACAATCGATTCGATAAAACGACTCTTTCTTTTCGGGTCCCAAGCATCGCGCCTTTGGAATATAGGATCAAGCTTAATATTCTCTCGGCGAAGTTGGTCTATTAAGGTAGCCGCAGTCCAGTCCGTGCCAAAGACCACTGCCTGCCCGAGGAGCGATGGGTCTATCGCACGGAGGTCGTCCTCTGACTCAATGACATCCGCGTCTTCGGCGGTGTTGCCATCCAAAGTTTTGGATCGTGTCTTGTCCTTCACATCTCGAGAATGCATCGGCAGTGTTCGCTGCTTTTTCATTGATCTGCAGTGTACTACTGCTGAGGACGTCAGAATAGTGATCAGTTCTGTTCTTGGTTTTCCAAGCCGACTAGCCAATTTCTCTGATGAGTAGGCGCTCTTGGTTTAGCTGGCGATTCATTGAGTTATTTTAATAAGGTGTCTCGCGTTGCTTGACAAATTTTTTCCATTGATACGCTGCTCCTTTCGTGGTATCACACACGAGCTTGTCTCAGGAGAAGCGGAATTGTCTGGGTATTTGAAAATTGAAAACTGGCTTTTTGGCCATTGGCTCCTGGCTTTGGGTTCCATAGGAAGCCGCTTTGCCTTGGGTGGCCCTTGGGTGGCCCAAGGACCACCCAAGGGCCGGATGGAGCTAAACCCTTTGTTTGTGGTGGTGTTGGCAAAAAATGGGGAGGGGGGGTACCCCGGAGTTATTGAAAAGTAACTCCGGGGGCTATGGTTGACTGGCGCGAGGACCACAGTGTTTATTCCCGTCCGCAATAGGCGGCGTAGGGAGTCACGCTGAGCACATTGACCACCGAGCCAGGGCGGACCACATATTCTGAAGCGCCGTAACGGTCCGCGCCTTCTTTCCAGTCGTAGGTGTAGCCCAGCCGCGTCCAGGGATAGCTGTATGTGCCGTTATGCTCGGGCGCTACCACGTAAGAAGTGAGCATCTGGTTGGCAAGCCACTGCATGTGGGCCGGACTGGCCCAATAAGGAAACTGCTCGCCGCAGTAGCTTTCTTTCTTTGCGCCGCAGGGCCACGGCGTGGTGGTGAGGGGATTGGTCGCGGGACGAAAAATGTCACTGGCGGCCACCTTCATGACCACGAAGTGCTGAAACTGGGCTTCCGGCTGCAGGCCGAGCAGCTGGCGCAGACGCAGGGCGAGGTCTTTTTCTTTGAAGCCCTTGCACTTCTGCTGCACCTCCGGCACGGCGGTTACCCACACGTATCCGCCGAGGCCCTGCGGGCCGGGCGCGTAATCGCGCGCGGTGAGCGTGACCACGGTGGTGGTCATGGTCTCCGGCTCAAAGCGCAGGGGAAACAGGGGGCGAAGATTCTCCGCGCGCCAGGTGGCGGAATCGATCACGGTGGCGTTATAACGCACCCACTGTGTTTCCACCGATTCATTGGAAGAAGATGTCGGCGCGGTCTGGGCGAAATGCGGCAGCGTGGCCGAAGACAGAACCAGCAGGAACAGAAACGCTGTGTGGCGAACAAGGCGGCGATAGTTGGTCATAGCTTTAATCTCCAGTTCAGACGACAGGGAACTTTAACCAGGTAAAGCCCTGCCGTCAAAAGAAGACTACAAACAAAAAGCAAAATCTCTGCTTATAACAATCCTTAATGGAGGCGACAAAAAAATTGAATTTCCCTCATCTTGCCATGGCCGATAGATTGGGAGGCTGAGGTTTGAAAGCTACAATGAGAGCACTACGTTTTTTCAGGATATTCGCCGCGCTGGTTTTTTTGTGTCTGGCAGTTCACGCGGTGGTTGCCCAGACCGCTACGCCGACGGAAGCGGACCGCATTGCCAAACTGGAACAGGCAGTTACCGAAGCTAAAAGCTCGGCGGACAACTCATGGCTGCTGACCAGCTCGGCGCTGGTGCTGCTCATGACCGGACCAGGACTGGCGCTGTTCTATGGCGGGCTGGTGCGGCGGAAAAACGTTCTCGCCACCATGATGCAGAGCTTCGCCATGATGGCCCTGGTCACGGTGCTGTGGGGAATTATCGGCTACAGTCTGTCATTTGGCTCGGGGACGTCATTCATTGGCGGCTTGCAGCATATGTTCCTGAAGGGCGTGGGCACAACGCCGGATGGCGATTATTCGGGCACCATTCCCCATCAGACGTTCATGATCTTTCAGCTCATGTTTGCCATTATTACTCCGGCGCTGATCACCGGGGCCTTCGCCGAGCGGATGAAGTTCAGCTCCATGGTGGTGTTTATGGCGCTTTGGTCATTGCTGATTTATGCGCCGATGGCCCACATGGTGTGGGGCAAGGGCGGCCTGCTGAATGCGGCGCTGGGCGGGAGATTTCCCACGCTGGACTTCGCCGGCGGCACGGTGGTGCATATTACGTCGGGCGTCTCGGCGCTGGTTTGCGCGCTGTATCTGGGAAACCGCATGGGCTATCCGCGTGAGCCGATGCCTCCGCACAGCATGGTGCTGAGCTTTATTGGCGCGTGCCTGTTGTGGGTGGGCTGGTTCGGATTCAACTCAGGCAGCGCGCTGAGCGCGGGCGGGCTGGCCACCAGCGCTTTTGTGGCCACGCACTTCGCGGCGGCGGCGGCGGTGGTGGGCTGGGGCGGAGCGGAGTGGTTCCGCAACGGAAAGCCCAGTGCGCTGGGCGCGATCTCCGGCGCGGTGGCGGGACTGGTGGCGATTACTCCGGCCTCGGGCTATGTGAGCCCGTCTGCGGCCATGATCATTGGACTGATTGCCGGCGTGTTCTGCTACTTGATGGTGGCGCATGTGAAAGCGCGCTTCGGCTATGACGATTCACTGGACGCCTTTGGCGTACATGGCGCGGGCGGGACGCTGGGCGCGCTGCTCACCGGCATCTTTGCGGTGAAGGCCATCAATCCGGTGTTTCACGACGCCGCTGGTAACGTTCTGCCTTCCGGAGCGCTGGAGGGCAATCCGCACCAGTTGGTGAATCAGGCCATCGGCGTGGTGATTGCGTGGGTGCTGGCAGGCGTGGGAACATTTCTTATCCTGAGGCTGGTGGACGCCATGATGGGGCTGCGGGTCTCGACTGAACACGAGATTCTCGGACTCGACCTTTCGCAGCATGGCGAGGAAGGCTACTACGGCGAGGCTGCTGCTGAAGAGGCTGCCGTTTAGACTGACTGATCTTTAAAATCCTGACGCACAGGCGCTCTGCCTGTACGTTTGGTCTTTATTAATTTGGCGGTCTGTTGCCGGATTCGCCCAAAACCATGGTCCGGTACATCCGCTGAATCAAGTCTTTCTGTGCCGGCGTCAATGGGCCATCTTCTTTCAAGCCCATTGCTTTCACGGAACGCCTGTAGACTTCTTCGCGCTCCTGCCGTGTCAGTTGGCTGGCCTGCTTTGGATCCATCATCTTGAGAGCATTTCGCTGGATTCGCGCATCCTCGGCCAGTATTTCTTTTTGTTCCTGTTCCACTTGTATCTGCTCTGCCTTAAGCAGCGATTCAATTTCGGAACGCAGTGCAGACGCTCTTTGTCGTGTCTCCGGCGTGCAGACAGAAAAATTCTCGATCAGATTCAGAATGTCGTCGGCATCAAGGGAATCCATCTTGTGCTGCATTACAGCTTCGCGAACAGGAGGGATCGCCGCCGCGCATTGCGAGGACAGAGCAAACTGTGTTCCAACGTGGAGATCCTGGTTCGCCAGAAGGCCCATCAAAACTGGAACATCGGCTGGAGTGAGTTTTTGCGAAAGCGTGTTTTGTGACTCAGTGTTGTAACCCATTCCATGCGCACCCCAATGCTGGCTGTGGAGGATAATGCGTCGAACTTGTTCGACTGACTTCGGGGCCCCCGCTGGCGATTGAGTACATGCCGCCAAGCAGAAACCGGCTAATACAAGAATGGCGCTCCACGGTGAATTCACAAGCGCCATTTTAGCCTGGCGTGATCTGCTCGGTTTGCCCATTCTGCCAGAGTCCGATAGAATCACTGGTTCCCGATCAGCACTGCAAAAACTGCTGTAGAGCCCAACCGCATGAAGATTCACGAGTATCAGGCAAAAACAATTCTCTCGAAGTATGGCGTGGCTGTGCCGCGGGGCGAGATGGCCCTGACGCGCGAAGAAGCCAGTGAGGCCGCGAAGCGGCTGTTTGATCAAGGCGCAAAGGGCGTCGTGGTCAAAGCGCAGATCCATGCCGGCGGACGCGGCAAGGGCGGCGGCGTAAAAGTCGCCAAAACCCTGGACGAAGCCAACGGCTGGGCCGACAAGATTCTGGGCATGAAGCTGGTTACCCACCAGACCGGCCCGGAGGGCAAGATCGTGCAACGGCTGCTGATTGAAGAGACGCTGCCCATTGAGCGCGAGCTGTATCTCGGCATTGTGGTCGACCGGGTGACGTCGCGTCCGGTGTTCATGGCGTCGGCTGCGGGCGGCATGGAGATTGAAGAGGTCGCGGCCAAAGACCCGAACGCCATTCTGAAAGAGGCCATCGACCCGGTGACCGGCTTCCAGCCGTTTCACGCGCGGCGCCTGGCCTTTGGTTTGGGACTGAAGCCCGAACTCATCAATGAAGCCGTGCGCCTGATGACCGGGCTCTACCGCGCTTTTGTGGAGACGGACGCCTCGCTGTGCGAGATCAATCCGTTTATCACCACCACGGACAACCGTGTGTTCGCGCTCGACGCCAAATTCACCTTCGACGACAATGCGCTGTTCCGCCACAAGGACCTGAAAGAGCTGCGCGACATCAATGAAGAAGATCCGCTCGAGGTGGAAGCGTCGAAGTACAGCCTGAATTACATCAAGCTCGATGGCAACATCGCCTGCATGGTGAACGGCGCGGGCCTGGCCATGGCCACCATGGACATCGTGAAGTATGCCGGCGGCTCGCCGGCGAATTTTCTCGACGTGGGCGGTGGCGCCAATGCCGAGCAGATTCGGCACGCCTTCGAGATCCTGCTCAGCGATAAGAACGTGAAGGCCATCCTGATCAATATTTTTGGCGGAATCCTGCGCGTGGACACGCTGGCCAACGGAGTGGTGGAAGCGGCAAAAGCCACCAATCTCAAGCTGCCTCTGGTCCTGCGTCTGGAAGGAACCAACGTGGAGCAGGGTCGCGAGATCCTCAAAAATTCCGGCCTGAATTTTACCGTGGCCACGGACATGAAAGACGCGGCCGAAAAAGTAGTGCGGGCCGCGGGCCGCTAGATAACAAAAGTATTCTGGAGAAATGACCGGCCAGCAGACAAGAGAGCTGCCAGCCGTGGCTCAAAAACATGTCAATACTGATCGACAAATCGACTCGCCTGATCGTCCAGGGCATCACCGGACGCGAAGGCACATTCCACGCCAAAGGCTGCGCGGCTTATGGCACGCAGGTAGTCGGCGGTGTAACACCGGGCAAGGGCGGCTCCACGCATGAGGGCTGGCCGGTTTTTAATACGGTGCAGGAAGCCCGGGAAAAAACCGGTGCGAACGCCACGGTGATCTTTGTTCCGCCGCCATTCGCGGCCGACGCCATTATGGAAGCCGTGGACGCCGAGATTCCGCTGATCGTTTGCATCACGGAAGGCGTGCCGGTGCTGGACATGGTCCGCGCCTTCGAATATCTGCAGATCAAAGGCAAGTCGCGGCTGATTGGCCCCAACTGTCCGGGAATTATCTCTCCTGGAAAGTGCAAAATCGGCATCATGCCTGGGCATATTCATAAAGAAGGCAACATCGGCATTGTTTCGCGCTCGGGCACGCTGACTTATGAAGCTGTGTTCCAGCTCTCGCAGCGCGGCGTGGGGCAATCCACCGCAATCGGCATCGGCGGCGACCCCATCATCGGGACCAATTTTGTGGACGCGCTCAAACTCTTTAACGCCGACCCGCAGACCGAAGCCATTATCATGATCGGCGAGATTGGCGGCAACGCGGAAGAAACGGCAGCCGAGTACGTAAAGCAGCACGTGAAAAAGCCCGTGGCCGCGTTCATCGCCGGGCAAACCGCGCCTCCGGGGCGCCGCATGGGCCATGCGGGAGCCATCATCTCCGGCGGGCACGGCACGGCTTCAGAAAAAATCAAGGCGCTGGAAGCAGCGGGCATCGCCGTGGCCAAATCACCGGCCTTGCTGGCGGAAACGCTGCTGGAACGAATGGGCGCGGTCGCAAAATAGATATTCAGAGATCAGGAGAAATGACGCAGGACATGCAGACTTTGCAACGAACTTTTTCTATTGTGAAACCTGACGCCGTGGCCAAAGGCGCCACCGGAGATATTCTCCGAATGATGCAGGAGAAGGGCTTCCGCATCATTGGCATGAAGATGCTGGAGATCAACAAGCAGCAGGCAGAAGGCTTTTACGCCGTCCACGCCAGCCGGCCGTTCTTTGATTCGCTCACTACGTTTATGTCCAGCGGCCCCATCGTGGTGCTGGCGCTCGAAAAAGAGAATGCCATCGCCGACCTGCGCAAGCTGATGGGCGCAACCAATCCCGCGAATGCCGAAGAAGGCACGGTCCGCAAAAAGTGGGCAGACAACATTGAGCACAACGCCATCCACGGCTCTGACGCCGATGAGACTGCGCGCTTCGAACTCAGCTACTTTTTTGCTGGATACGAACTGACAAAGTAAATTTCAATCCGCGCCGGCGGGAGAAGAACCTGCTGGCGCGGAGGACTTACTCCACCGTCACGCACAAATCCCGCGAGCGCTGTTCCATAATCCCATCCAGACCGCCGATTACGTACTGCTGAAAATATGGCGCGGTGCGATGGGCTTCGAGCGCGGCCTGGTCTTTATATTGCTCATAGAAAAAGAACCGGCGCGGCTCCTCAATGGACTGGTGCCCGGCATACATCAGGCAGCCAGGCTCCTGGCGAGAATGCTGCTGCATCACGCGAATGTATTCTTTGCATTTTTCTTCCATGCCGGGCTTTACCAGCATGTCGACTTTTAAAACGATCATCAGGCCCTCGCGGTAGTTTTTCGGGAAATGATTTGTTTTTCGAATTCCGGCATAAAGATAGTCTGATCGCGGTCCGGTCCAGTCGAAACCATGCCGATGCTCGCGCCGGTTTCATCCGCCAGGAATTTTAGATAATCCTGGGCCTTCGCGGGCAGAGCGGCAAAGTCCGTGATGCCCTCGGTGGATTTGTTCCAGCCAGGCATGGTTTTATAGACGCATTCCACCTGCTCATACCCCGTGGCCAGTGCGGGTACTTCACGCGTCATTTTACCGTTGACTTTGTAGCCCACACAGACGGGAATTTCTTCGAGCTGGTCGAGGACATCCAGCTTGGTAATCACCCACCAGTCAATGCCGTTGATCATCCGTGCATAACGAAGCAACGGAAGATCCACCCAGCCACAGCGCCTGGGGCGACCGGTGACCGCGCCGTACTCGTTTCCGCGAGCGCGGATTTTCTCCGCCATGTCGCCCTGTATCTCCGAGGGGAAAGGCCCTCCACCCACACGGGTGCAGTAGGCCTTGGTCACGCCGATCACGCTGCTGATGGCATTCGGGGGGACGCCGGTGCCGATCACCGCGCCGCCGGATGTCGCGCTCGACGAGGTAACAAAGGGATACGTTCCATGATCGATATCGAGCATGGTGCCCTGCGCGCCCTCGAACATTACTGCTTCACCTGCGGTGATGGCTTCGTTAATCAGCAAAGCCGTGTCGGTAACAAACGGCGCAATCTGCTCGGCGGCGCGCGCATATTCGTGGTACATGGCCTCGGCATCGAGAGGCTCGGAATTAAAGAGGGCATGCGCGATCATGTTCTTTTCGCGGCAGGCGTTCTCGATAGTGGTGCGAAGCAGGCTGGCATCGAGCAGGTCGGCCACGCGCAGGCCGCGCCGGCCCATCTTGTCTTCATACGCGGGACCAATGCCGCGCGAAGTAGTGCCGATCTTGACGCGTCCGGGCGCGTTCTCCGCGCCCATCTCGATCATGCGGTGATATGGCAGGATCACATGGGCGCGGCTGGAGACAAAAAGATTGCCATCCACCTGCACGCCCAGATCGCGGAGCATGGCGACCTCTTTGAGAAAGGCCAGAGGATCGAGCACCACGCCATTGCCGATCACGGAGCGGCAGCCGCTGCGCAGCACGCCGCAGGGGACCAGCTGCAGAACAAACTTTTTGCCTTTAATAATTACGGTATGGCCGGCGTTGTGGCCTCCGGCATAGCGCGCCACCACGGAAAAATTTTCCGAGAGCACGTCCACAATCTTGCCCTTGCCTTCATCGCCCCACTGGGCGCCCACAACTACCACGGTCTTTGCACGTTTCACTCGATTACACACTCCATCACCCGCTCATTGGCTCTCGGCAGAAAAATTGAAATAGTCTGGGATACCGGACGGGGAAATGCTCTTACTAAAAGATTTTAACAAACCCGGCGGCAGCCGCCGCTCAAATAAAACAGGTACAGGCGTCATGTTAAAGACAGATGAATAAACCTGTTCGCGTCCTTCCCCGCAGCTCCTTTGCCCCATACAACAACCATTGCCGCCGCTCGCGAGGAGGATTACCCTGAACAGGTTATGATGCCCTTCAAACTGGTGTACAGCGACGACTACCAACTGCCCATCGGCGCGCATGTTTTTCCGGCGGAAAAATACCGGCTGATTCACAAGCGCCTGCTGGAAACGAAGATGGCCGAGCCTGCTGATTTTATTGCTCCCCAGCCGGCCTCCGACGAGGACATTCTTTTGGTCCACACACAGGAGTATGTCCACAAGCTCAAAACCGGGACGCTGAGCGTGAAGGAAGAAATGCAGCTGGAAGTCCCTTTCTCGCCGGAGCTGGTGAAATTTTTCTGGCTGGTTTCGGGCGGGTCCATCCTCGCGGCGCAACTGGCGCTGGAGCACGGCGCGGGACTCCACATTGGCGGCGGATATCACCATGCTTTTCCCGGACATGGCGAGGGGTTTTGCATGATCCACGACGTAGCGGTGGCCATCAAACGCCTGCACAAAGATGGACGGCTCAAACGCGCCATGACGGTGGATTGCGACGTACACCAGGGCAATGGCACGGCGGCGATTTTTCCGCCTTTTGCCGATGGGGAGACGCGCCATCGCCTGCCCAGCGCCAGCGCGAGCATGAAGGATATACACACCAGCATGCCGCCATTCCGCAGCGATAACGGCAAACTCGAGGTATTCACGGTGTCGCTGCATCAGGCGGCGAATTATCCCGCGTATAAGCCGCCTTCAGCCATTGACGTGAACCTGCCCGACGGCACGACCGACGATGAATATCTGGGCTGGCTGGATCAGGCGCTGTCTTCCGCGCTGCGGCATTTTGAGCCGGAGCTGATCTGCTACATTGCCGGGGCCGATCCTTATCGTGAAGATCAGCTGGGCGGCCTGGATCTGAGCATAGAAGGCCTCAAACGGCGCGATGAACTGGTGTTTCGCATGGCGAAGGCGCGAGGCATTCCCGTGATGAGCAGCTATGCCGGCGGTTATGCCCGGCGGGTGGAAGATACAGTGACGATCCATTGCAATACGATAATGGCGGCGAAGGAGATTTACGGATAGAGACGCGGCACTGCCGCGTCTCTATTTCTCCATGTCGATGCCCACCTGTATTATGCGGCTATCTCGCCGTATTGCCGGTCCACATAGCACCACATCCATGTATCTCCCGGTTCGGCGGAGCGGATGACCGGATGCTGGGTGGCCTTGAAATGCTTTGTGGCGTGCTGATTTTTGGAGGAATCGCAGCAGCCAACGTGTCCGCATTCGGTACACATCCGCAACTGGACCCAGGTATCGTTGGTCTTCACGCATTCTTCGCAAAAGTTTTTGTCGGTGCTCGACACCTTCACTTGCCTCAGATGTGTACAGGGGTTCGCCATGACGGTCTCCTTTTATTTTAGGCAACTTCAGTAGTAGCTTGCTCCGGCGGCCGCTCCAGGGCCGCGCGGTCCCATTGTCCCAGCTCGGCGCCGGCTTCGTAAGTGCTTTGCAAAAATTCCAGCAGCATTCCACAAGGAGAGGCCGCACGCCGGACATCCTCATACATCAAAATAAACTCGCTCATCTTGTCATGGTAAAAAGCAGCGGCCGGGCGGACCCGCCGCCGGGAGAAACCAGGCGGCTCCGGAGCGGCGTAGCAATAGAAGGCGGCATCGTCCACCGCGCCTCCGCCGCACCACCATCCCGCGCTGATGACCTCATGGGAATACGCTTCCCGCATGATTTTGCGCAGCACGGGGTCGGGATCATTGCGCTCCGGCGCGCGCCTTCCGGAAAAGCGCGTGACCGCGAGGTCCATGCTGCCCCAGAAAAAGTGTACCGGACTCGATTTGCCCACGAAACGCGGGCTGAATATCCGAAAGACCTCGTCCACGGAAAGCAGAATGCGCCAGAATTTGTGGGCCGCCGCCGGATCGTACGAGCGATGAACATTGTCCTGATCGAAGGGGATGGGGTCGGCCACCTCCACCGGCATTTTCCAGATATTCACTTCAATGCCGAGGGCGTGCAGGGCCGCCATGAATTCGCGGTAAAAATCCGCCACCGAACGAAGGGCCAGCGGAAGAGTTTTGCCGGAGCCGTCACTGCACTGGACCACCACCTGGTGCCTGAGGAAATCGAATTGAATTTCAAAGACCCGCTCGCCATAAGGAATGGCCGAAGTGCCCAGCCCGCGCGCATTCACGTAGAGCGGGACATTCCACCAGTGATTGACGAGCGGAGTGAGCGCCAGCCTGACCTTGCCGGCGATCTGCAGCCACATGTGCAGGGTGTCACAGGTATCTTTCCATGAGGCCAGCGGAAGCGACGGCCATGCATCGGGAGCGTCAGAGAGAAGAGTGCCGCGGGGGGTTGCCATACAGCCAGCTCCAGATTCTTAGTATAGTTCGCCTGAGATCGGCAGCAGCAAAAATTACGGGCAATTTGTGAAGGAATTGCCCTTCCGGGTATGCTGGAATACCAGGCCCACACAAAGAACTCATGCAATCCATGATGGTCGATCACCAGCCTCGGGTTGTGCGTCCACGGCCCATTGCGCCGATTTAGCCTGATTCTGTCCACCGACTGGCTTCCGCTTAAATAGTGATTTGGCCTATATTGCGCGACGTAAAAGTTTACCGAGCTGATTGGGAAGCGATGCAAGAGCATGGCCGCTAGCACCGCACCGTGAAGTTTGACAGAAACCGGTATCTCCCACGCACGACTATGCGCATAGACGGCACCTTAATGTATACTTCAAACTCCCTGTTACAAGTGAACTGCTATTATTTTAGCAATACTAACAACGAGTGCGCGTCGAATTGACGCTGCCGGTGAGACTTACCTAAAGGGGAGAAAGCGTAATGGGTGACGAGCCTGAGTCTTTCCGAAGCAAGCTGCTGCTTCTTGTGATCGACAAGATAATCATTGGGGCGCTGATTGCCATTGCAGTTGTAATTTACGATCATTACAAGACAAAAGAGGCACAGGAGTTTCAACACGCCGAGGCTACTGAGGCACTAAAAGCACAGCGGCAAATCTCCCGCACCGTTGGCAATATTCAGGCAGCGATATCGAATCAGTCAACGGAAATTCAAAAGCAAATCGCTGATGATGCACGGAACTCACAAGCAGAAATTGCTCGAACCTCTCAGCAGTTACAGCAAAACACTTCTAATATTCAACTTCGATTTGAACGCGCGAGATCGGCAAGAGAATTTCTCCCATTTATTACGAATAAAACCGAAGATACAATTTCGCGCGGCTATACCCTCCGAGAGGCTGTCGGAACCGGTGCAATAGCCCCAGAAGCAGCAGTCGAGCTAGGACGTAAGCTCCTGTCCGACGGATTGCCAAAACAGCATTTCCGCAAAATTATGCCAGCCATACTCCCGGACGGCATCTGGGCGATTGGCGAGCGTGGAGCCGAACTTGCCCATGAATACGAGACGATTACAAAAACTCGATTCGATCCAAATGCTCAATTCGATCCCATATCTGGAATCGAGCATATTCCTGAAGATACTGCCTCGCTGATACACGAGGCACGGTTGTGGAAGGACATCGTTGCCGATAACTTTGCTGGAAAGGATTCGCAGAATTGTCCGAAACTTCGCTCAGGACTCAACTCTCCTGATCGGTTCTTTGGTCTTTTCGTCTTGCTTAATCCTGGTTCAGAAATCCAGGCACAGCTATATTCAGAGTGTAGTTGCCAACCAGTTGCCTTCGTTGGCAACATTGCGAGGGTTGGGTTCGATTCCAGAGATTCTCAAGCCGTAAATTGGGTATCCGCTCTCCTCCGAAAAGATCGGGGTTCCGCAGAGAACCTTTTGCTTGACAGCTATATCTTGACGATCTTTCAGAAGTACTACATTTACCGCCCAGAGCGAGGGGTTCTGGCTCCCGTTGCTGAGATTCTGACTGACAGGCAATCAACAAAAAAAGACGCACCGGGAGTACCTGAACGGCGGTACTGGCTCAGGTGGCAGGCCGCTGATGTGTTGGATGAATCGTCGAAACAACGATATGCTGATCTGTCAGCGGCAGAGCCGATTCTAGTAACCTACATCAATCAGTTTTGTAGTCAAATAGACAAGCTTGCGCTAATTGAAAATTCGCCTTCAATCGATGCAGAATTTAAAGACGGCAAATTACTGCGTCGAGTAGTTACCATTTTAAAGCGTTCAAAATCTCCAGATGCGAGGGGTGCAATCGAAAGAATCGGTTCTTTTGGCGAAAATCGGTTGAGGGTGGTTCCGTTTCTCTATGAGGATATTCACCGTTAGCCTTAAGATTAAGCATTGAGATGGCCGACTAGTCTTTGCCGTGCTAACATCCGCTCTGCAGTTGCGTCTAATTTTGTCATTGTTGTCTGCAGCAATGCTGTCTGCAAAAATCCCACGACCCTAGCCATCAGGAGGCACTATTCATGCGCAGATATCTTTTTTCCGCGGCCCTGGCCGCCGGAATCATTTTCAGCACTATCCCCGTTTCCAGCGCGCAGTCGGCGCTGCTTGATCTGCCGCGCGCCAGCCAGCGGGCGGTAGTGATCCAGAGAATTGGAATCACCAACATCACCCTTCGCTATCACCGGCCTTTGGCCAAAGGGCGGAAAGTCTTTGGCGAACTCGAGCCATACGGAAAGGTCTGGCGCGCCGGAGCCAACGAAAATACGGTGATTGAATTCGGCGACCCGGTGACGGTAGAAGGCAAGCCGCTGGCCAAAGGCGTATATGGCCTGCACATGATTCCAGGCGAGAACGAGTGGACCGTGATCTTCTCCAAAAATTCCAGTTCATGGGGCAGTTACAGCTATGACCAGGCGGAAGACGCCCTGCGGGTAACCGTAAAGCCCCAGACCACCGAGCCCCATGACGCACTCACCTACGATTTTGACGATCTTCAGCCCAACTCGGCGGTGGTCACACTGCGCTGGGACAAGGTAGCGGTGCCGTTCAAGGTGGAGGTGAATACGACGGAGATCGTCCAGCAGAGCCTGCATAATCAGCTTCGCGGACGCGTCCAGTACGAATGGCAATCCTGGGAAGAGGCGGCCACATATCTTTTGGACAACAAGCTCAGTGCGGAAGAAGCCGTGAAGGACGCCGAACAGTCCATCCAGGTGGAGGAGCGCTTTGAAAATCTGATCACCAAGGCACGCGCGCTCGATACTCTGGGCCGCAAAGACGAAGCTGCCACGGTGCGCAATAAAGCGCTGGGCCTGGGGGCCGCGCTGCAGCTCCACGGTTACGGCCGCCAGTTGCAGCAGCAAGGCAAACAGGAAGAGGCCTTTGCGATTTTCCGCGCCAACATCAAGCGCTTTCCCGACCACTGGACAGCGCACAGTGAAGCAGCACGGCTGGCCTGCGCCAAAGGCGATTTCGATGGCGCGGTAAAAGAGATGAAGCTCGCGGTTGCGGCGGCCCCGGAGCAGTTCAAATCCTCGCTCGATGGGCTGGCAAAACGGCTCGAAGCCAAACAGGACATCAACCGCTAAGCATGAAGGGACCGCCACGGGCTTCCCTACCCGTGGCGCGTTTACATAAATATACAAAATCGAATTTGCTCGCGGGCCTGGGCGAGACTATGCTTATTGCCATCCGAGGAGATCTCATGAAATCTATTGTTGCGCGTCTCGCGGTACTTTTCTGCCTGCTGTCCGCAATCTTCCTGCCTAAGTGCAGCGCCCAGGACAACAACAAACCAGTTCTTAAATCGAATACACGTCTGGTGGTGGTTGATGTTGTGGTCAGAGACAATAAAGGAGAGTTCGTATCCGATCTTACGGAAGACGATTTCAAGGTGCGGGAAAATGGCAAACCGCAAAAGATCAGCGGATTCACCCTGCAACGCGCCGAGACTTCAGTGGTGCAGACCGCGCTGCATCTGCCGCCGAATGTGGTATCCAACACTCCCCAGCGACAGACCAGCAGCCTGAACGTGGTTCTGCTGGACACGCTCAATGGAGACTTTGCCGGTCATGCACAGGCACAGGACGCCTTGATTCAATACCTGGGAACCACCCAGCTCACCCAACCCATGGCGATTTTTGCCCTGGACCAAAAACTGGTGTTGCTGCACGACTTCACCACGGACAACGAAGCGCTCAAAGCGGTAGTGAAGAAATTCAAACCGCCGGCACGGTTTAATTCCGGGGAGAGTGCGGAAGCCCGGGCGTCAGCCTTCACCAACAAAGGTGATTTCCACACCGATAACCGCAATATTGATGCCACACTGAACGGACTGCACAGCCTGGCCAGAACGCTGATCAACTATACGGGGCGAAAGAATGTGATTTGGCTGTCAGAGAGTTTTCCCCTGGTCCTCGCCCCGGAAACAGCCGTGCAGGACAGCATTAGTTTGGCCAGTTTTAATGATGGAGTTAGAGAAAATGCCACGACATTCGACGCGGTGCGACAAGGAAACTCGACCCAGGACTTCTCGGGGCTGGTAAAAAAAGTGGCCGACGCCATGGCAAGCGCCCAGGTCGCAATGTATCCCGTGGACTCAACCGCTCTCTCAAAAGACGACCATCTCGCGTCCCAGCACACCATGGAGAACCTGGCCGTGAGCACCGGCGGCAAAGCATTTTACAACCGTAATGATCTGCTGGTGGAGCTGCGCACCAGCCTGGACGACGGCGCGAGCTATTACACCCTCAGCTACTATCCGGACAACAAGAACTGGGACGGCAAATTCCGCACCATCGCCGTTGCCAGCTCGCGGCCGGCAGTGAAGCTGCACCACCGGATTGGTTATTACGCGACCGACCCGGACACCGCGGCGAAAGAAGAAGCCAAACTGGTGGCGGAGGATTTCAGCCGCTCCCTCACTCTGGATGCGCCGCAAGTCGCGACAGTGTTGTTTCAGGCGGGAGTGCAGCCGTCCGGTGGCAAAGTGGTGGTGAATTTCGCCATTGATCCGCATACCCTGACCTTTGATAAGGGAGAGGACGGATCGCAACATGCCTCACTCAGCTGCGTGGTGTGGGCCTTTTCCGGCAAGGGCGATCCACAAAGAAGCGAAGGAAGTCTCAAGGCCGACCTGAAAGCCGACGTATACGCCCAGATGATGAAGGCCTATCTGCCGTGCCAGCGTACCCTGAATCTGAAACCCGGCAAATACACGCTCAAACTCGGAGTGATGGACCGAATCACCAATCACATGGGGACCATCACGACTGAAGTGGCTGTGCCCTGAGTGAGTCAGGTGGTTGTTGGCCAAAGGGCATCAGCTTGGCTGATGCCCTTTGCAGTTGCTTGAAGTCATCTGCCACGCCCGGACGTCCGGAGCGCCTCAGGGCAGTCCGCTCAATTCTGCAAAGCGCAGACTGCTCTGATTCGCTCGAAAAGACTGGCCGCATGGTGTAAGCTTCTTGGTCTTTTATATTCCTGCACGGAGGAAGCTTTGAAACTGGCGTATTCCATTGGACTCATATCGGTCCTGTTCATCGGCGGCATGGCGCAACAGGCGGCACAGCACGGGAGCAGCAGCGCGCCGCAAACGGAGAGTGTTTTTGGCTTTCGCGATTTTTCACAGCAGCGCCAGTGGGACCAGAAGTTCATCATCGTCCCCAGTCCGGTGCGGGCCGAAGAGCATCTGCGTATTCTTACCGCGGAGCCGCATGTAGCCGGCTCGCCCGAAGATAAAAAGACGGCGGACTATGTGGCGGAGAAATTCAAAGAGGCCGGGCTGCAGACGGAAATCGTGCAGTACAAGGTCTGGATGAACCGGCCGGCGGAGGTCAGCGTGGTGGTGACCGCGCCGCCCAGCGTAAAGATGACCGGGCCTTCGCGCGAGCATGTTGCGGGCGATCCTTTTCAGGATGACCCGCGCGTGCTGCCTGCCTTCAACGGCTCGTCGCCGTCCGGCGACGTTGAGGCAGATGTGGTGTATGCCAACTACGGACGTCCGGAAGACTTCAAAAAACTGGAAGACATGAAGGTCGATGTCCGGGGAAAGATCGTCATCGTCCGGTATGGTGACAACTTTCGCGGGGTGAAGAGCTTTGTGGCGGAAGAGCACGGCGCGGCGGGCGTGATCATCTATTCCGATCCCTGGGACGACGGCTATTTCAAGGGCGACGCCTATCCCAAAGGCCCGTGGCGTCCGGACACCGCCGTGCAGCGTGGCTCCATACAGTACATGTTCAAGTATCCTGGCGACCCGACCACGCCGGGCATAGCGTCGGTGCTGTCACTGCCGGACGCGAAGCGGATATCGCCGGAGCAGGCGACATCCATGCCGAAGATTCCCACGACTCCGCTCTCCTATGGCGACGCACGGCCTATTCTGGAAAATCTTAGCGGACCGGAGACGCCGCGCGACTGGCAGGGCGCGCTCCCGTTTACCTATCACGTGGGACCGGGGCCGGTGCGGGTGAGAATCCATTTGAAGCAGGACTACCAGTACTGGCCGATCTGGGACGTGATCGGGAAGATTCCGGGCGCGAAATATCCCGACCAGTGGGTGGTGCTGGGCAATCATCGCGATGCCTGGGTGTACGGCGCAGTGGACCCCAACAGCGGCACTTCGGCCATGCTGGAGACCGTGAAAGGTCTGGGCGAGCTGCTCAAGCAGGGCTGGCGGCCGGATCGCACAATCATCTTTGGCAGCTGGGACGCGGAAGAAGAAGGGCTCATCGGCAGCACGGAGTGGGGCGAAGAGCATGATCGCGAACTCTCCACCAATGCCGTGGCCTATTTCAATGTGGATGTGGCGGTCTCCGGGCCGAATTTCAATGCCTCGGCCGTGCCCAACCTGAAGGGCTTTCTCCGCGATGTGACCAAACAGGTGCCCAGCCCCAAAGGCGGGACCGTGTATGACGTGTGGAAGGCGGACAGGGAAAAATCAGAGCGCCATCCGGACACCAATCAGACGCGCACCGCCAACGCCAGAGTGGAGAGAGACGTTCCGGTAGGCGATCTGGGCAGCGGCTCCGATTACAGCGTGTTTATCCAGCATTTGGGCGTGCCCTCCTCGGACATAACCTCCAACGGATCCTATGGCGTGTATCACTCAACGTTCGATAATTTTGCCTGGTTCAAGAAGTTTGGCGACCCAACGTTTGCCTACGAGCAGGAGATGGCGCGCATCTTTGGGATTGAGGCGCTGCACATGGCCTCCGCCGACGTGCTGCCCTACGATTACGCTCTCTACGGAAGAGAAATCGGCGCATACATCGATGCGGCCAAAAGCAAGGCCCAGCACCTGCTGGGCGCGGACGCACCCGATTTCACCGCCGCTTCAGACGCCGCTAAACACTTCGCTGATGCCGGGGCAAAAATCATGGCCATCCAGAAGAACCCACCGCAGAACATTGCCCGGCTGAACCAGACGCTCATCTCCGCCGAACGCGCCCTGCTGATGGAAAAAGGCCTGCCGAATCGGGGATGGTTCAAACATGCCATCTATGCTCCGGGCCAGTACACCGGCTATGCCGCCGTGGTGATTCCTGGAGTGAACGAGGCGGTAGACGCAAAGAATGCATCGCTGGCCAAAGAGCAGTTGCAGGTGCTGGCGGATGCGCTGAACCGCGCGACCGGAGTGCTGGAGGGATACAAATAGAAGACAGTTCTGCTTTGTGTCAAATCTTCGCGGTGAGCTTCTCGTGCAGCCAGTAGGCCGGGAAGCCCGCACACTTCGTGGAACAGAAGGAGCAGTGAATGAAGGACGCAGGGCTGATCCGTTAGTCGCTATCTGCTCGACTCTGAATAACTTATCTTCCTGTGTCGCGCCAATGTTGCTGTTAAATCCAAAAAATGGCCAATGCCGAAGACTTAAGAGAAAGATGGCCGCTGCGAGGCTCTTTCATTGTCCCGCAGCGGCTTGTTACAGATTACTGGCTACGGTTCTTCCGGGCCTTGCTCGGTGAGTGTTGCCGCTGCAGGCCTTTCTGCAATTCCCTGATTTGTTCTTTGATCTGCTGCCTGCGTTGGCGGGCCTGGATGAATACGTCATCTGGATCTTTACGCTGGTCCTCCCACTGTCGCTCCATACGAGCGAAGCGGGCCGAGTCGTCCATTTCCTGTCCATGTAAGGTGTCAATCAGTTCTTCATTGGCCAGAGCGCGAGTGTGTTCAATTCGTACTTTGTACTCATTCAGGTATTCGAGGCGGAAGATGCCCAGTTGCTCCAGGCGTTCGAGACTCAACAGCGTTGCCTCAAAGGAGCGATTCAGCCAATATACGGCTTCGTAAGCCCGGAGTTTGGCGGGAAGCGGTTTCCACATGGGAAGTTGGCTCGGTCGGGTTCATTGCCGGCCTCCCGAAACGTGTGGCATCGGCTGGCTATTACTTTGGCCGATGGCTTCAGAGCGAAGGCGAGGGCAGCAGGGTTGCGCCCAAAAGAAAGAGGAGATAAGGTCAAATACAGCCATTGTTTGCCATCCTTGGTGGCGGCTTTGGTTAGGGCTCGCTCGGTGTTTCCGCACCGGGCGCTGCCCGCTGGTTTAGGTTTTTTTCTTCGTTTGTTGTTTCAGTTTTTGGTAACGGGTTTTCCTGCCATCGGGTATGTTCGGCAGGAGTTTACGAATTGCGGCGATGTCTTCATCCGTCCACAGGCGAACCTTCACGCCACCCACACGAGTCAGCTTAGGAGCAGAAATCTTTTTGGCCGCGATGTACCGGCTTAGCGATCGCAGATCGATCGCAAGCTTCTTAGCCGTTTGCCGTGACGAATAAAGCATTCTGCCTCTACTTGCGACCGATAGATATTACCACGGATATTCAAATTGTGGTCAAGGAAAATCGAAGATATTTTCGCCAATTGTTCTACTGTCAACAGGCATCCCCGGGAGCCTGACTGCGGCAGACTTCTCAGGCCGCTATGCCGGCGAAAAATCAAAAGGCCGCGTGACGCGGCCTTTTGTTTTTGAGCTGTGCAGCAGTTACTCTTCAACCACAACCGCGCCATTCATGCTTCCGTGGTCACCGCCGCAAACCACCGAACAATTGAAGGGGAATTTGCCGGCTTTGGTGGGGGTGAACTCGATAATCGTGGGCTGTCCTGCCCTCAGCCGCTGGTTGATGTGGAATTCATCAATCGCGATTCCATGATCGCGGTCCGTGGCCGTTACGATCAATCTTACCTGTTCGCCTTTTTTCACCCGGATAGAACTGGGCTCAAATACAAATTTTTTGGCCGTCATTTTGATTTCGTGAACGCCCGTTGCGTCTTTGGGAGCGTCCTGGGTGGATGCATGAAGGTGGAAAAATGCCAGTGCGCCGAATGTGAAGAGCGCCGCAATCATTATTTTTTGTTTCACTTTGTCTCAGACCTCATTTTGAAATGGAATCACAGAAAACTCGCAGGATAATCCTGGTATGTCTCTGCCGTACTTTTATGTAAGCTATTACTACTCAACTACAACTGTGCCCTTCATTTTGCCGTGGCCAAAGCCGCAGACCACCGAACATTTGAAGGGGAAGGTTCCGGCTTTATCGGGGGTGAATTCGATCGTCGTGGGCTGTCCCTTGTGCAGCTTCTGGTCCACGTGAAATTCCTCGATCTCGATTCCATGATCGTGGTCCGTTGCCGTAATTACCAGTTTTACGTGCTCGCCCTTTTTCACCACGATAGGATTCGGCTCGAATTCATATTTTTTGGCCGTCACCTGGATCTCGTGTACGCCATCTTTGGGAGCGTCCTGGGTGGATGCATGAAGGTGGAAAAATGCCAGCGCGCCGAATACGAAGAGTGCCGCAAAAATTGTTTTTTGTTTCACTTTGTCTCAGACCTCGTTTCTTAAAAATGGAATCGCGGAAACAGCTCGCCACAATCCTACTATGCCTTTGTCATGGGAATGTCACCATAAGATGAATTGCTTGCATCCCAAAATTCAATAACTGTGCAAAAAAGCGGCGGAAAATCCGCCGCTTCTGGTTCACGCAGAGTCAGGCTACGCCGCCTGCATGGCCTTTCTGGCGCGCTCCTGCAACTCATTGGGCGCCACGTCTTCGATATGCGTTGCTATGCCCCAGAGGTGTCCAAACGGGTCCTGGATGAATCCGGTGCGGTCTCCATAGAACTGGTCCTGCACGGGTTTGAGCAGCTTTGCGCCCTCCGTGGTCGCGCGCTCTACCACGCGGTCCACATCGGGGAGATACAGGTACAGGCTCACCGGGCTGGCTCCAATACTGGTGGCGCTGGAGTGGCCCTCGCCCATTTGCAGATTTTCATCGGCCAGCATGATACGCGAGTCGCCAATCTGCAGCTCGGCATGGCCGACCTTGCCGTTGGGCTGGTCCATGCGAAAGACTTCGGTGGCTCCGAAAACTTTTTTGTAGTATTCGATGGCTTTGGCAGCGCCCCGGATGACCAGGTAGGGCGTCACGGAATTGTAGCCTTTAGGGATGTGCGAGACTTTGTTCATGGTTTTCTCCTTGGAGAATTGATTAAAAAGTTAAGGTTGACTTACCCGCACAGACAAGTACTTCGCCCATGAAATCACACCTCACAGGCTTGCACAAAGCGAGAAATGCTCGTACTACCAGAACTAAGTACGTTGTTTAATTCACCGTGAGCGTCAGGTTAAAAGTCCGGCTGGTCGCGCCTGAAGTGGCGGTAACCGTGATGGTGGACGTTCCTGCCGGTGTTCCCTTGCTGCTGCTGTCGCTGCTGTTACTGTTTGTTGCGCCAGCGCCGCCTCCGCATCCGGTGAGTATGGCAAAGCCCAGCGCCATTCCCAGGGCCAGGCTGGCAAAGCGCCGTCGCGGTTTGTTTGAGTATCCAAAGAGTGCGAACACGGCCAGAAACGCAAGCATGGCAGCCAGCCAGCCCATGGGCTGAATCTGTGGCAGATGGAAGCTCGGGAACCGCGGCCAGTGCAAGTCAGGAGCCATGCTTCCGCGGGCCGCAGTGCCGACACTGATGCTGAAGTTCGCCGGTGTCGCGCCATTGATACTGACCGACTGCGGATTGGGCGTGCAGGCAGCGTTTGCCGGCGCCCCGCCGCAAGCGAGTGTCACCATACCGGTGAACCCTGCAGCCCCGCTCACCGAGAGGTTATATGTCGCCGTCTGCCCGGCCTTGATCGTGGCGGAAGCAGATGTTCCGGATTGCGGCGCCAGAGTAAAATCCGTCCCCGTGCCGCTCAGCGGCGCCGTGTTCTGCGTTCCGCCAAACTGCACGGCAAGCATGCCATTTTGGGTCCCAATGCTGGCGGGAGCAAAAGACACATTCACGATGCAGGAAGCGCCGCCCGCCAGCGCGGCGCAGTTGTTACTTTGCGAGAATCCGGCGGAAGCCGCAAACGCGGTAATGGTAATCGCGGAACTGCCAGAGTTGGTGACCGTAACCGCCTGGGTCGCGCTGACTGTGCCCACCAGCTGAGGACCGAAATTCAGGAGCGAGGGTGAAAGCGAGAGTCCCACAAGCACGCCGGCTCCGGTCAGAGTGATGACCTGGGGCGAGCCGGAAGCGGAATCGGTTACAGTCAGCGTGCTGCTGCGTGTTCCAGTCGCGGTGGCATTCAGGGTCACGTTGATGGTGCACGTAACGCTTACATCAACCGTATTACCGCAGTTGTTCGTCTGTGTGTAATCTCCGCCGGTGACAATGGACACAAGCGAAAGCGCCACATCGCCGGCATTGGTAAGCGTTACAGTTTTGGTCACGGGAACGTTGAGTGGCTGGCTCGAAAAATCCAGCGTGGCTGCGGGCACGAATACCGGCGTGGCCGGGCGCACACTCTTGCCCGTGAGGCTAACGGTCTGGGGGGAATTGCTGGCCGAGTCATTCACGGTGAGCGTGCCGCTGAGCTGGCCCAGGGCCGTGGGCTGGAACCTGACGGTAATCACACAGGATGCGCCGGCATTCAGCGAGACGCCGCAGTCATTGCCGGCAGAAGCCACCCGGGCGAAATCCGCTGGATCGAGCGTGACGGCGGTGGAAATACTGTTGAGTACGGCATTGCCGGTATTCGAAAGAATCACGGTCGCCGTGGTCGCCGTATTCTGCACCTGACTGCCAAAATCAATGCTGGTGCGCGAGAGCCCGGCAATAGGAAGGGCAACCACTCCGGATCCGGAAAGGGCCACGGTCTGCGGTGAATTGGTGGCCGAGGTGGTAAATGTGAGCGTTCCCGAGCGCGGCCCGCCCGTACTCGGCTTGAAACTTACGGTCACAATACAGGAAGCATTGGCGGCGAGTGTGCTTCCACAATCATTGCTGGCCGAAGCCACCCGGCTGAAATCCGTTCCCCCGGCGGTAATGGCAATCGAGCTGATGTTGAGCGTGGCATCGCCGTTGTTGGTGAGAGTCACCGTATTGGTGGTCGCCACTCCCACCGTCTGGCTGCCAAAGGAAAGGCTGGTGCTCGAGAGCACCGCGCCGGACGTCGGCGGCAGAAAGAACTCGCCAAAACCGGTAGCGATGGAGGTGTATCCCGGACGCTCGGAGATTCCCAGCGCCTGCAGATTGGTCAGCAGCGTGTCCTGATGCTGGTAAAACGTGGTCGAGACAAAGCCCGGTTTTACTTTGGGTCCGATCACCGCCGTGTACACAAAGTCTTCACCGTCGAAGTCGCCGTTGTCGAAGGTGACAATCAACATGCCGTCACCGCCCGGCTGAAAAAAAGACTGGCTCAGGAGCGGAGCAAACACGTTGGCCTGCAGCCAGTCGTCCGCGGCTTTGGGGGTGCCGTCGTGCGCATCGTGATCGTCATTCGGAATGATGATGGAATATTGCGGAAGCTGGTTGTTGGCCAGATTGGTCGCGAACTGGGTAAACGGGACCATATTCAGCTGTTGCGCGAGCGGTGCTCCGCGCCCGGAATCGATGTACCACAAAGGCCCGTTGTGGTGAGGATCGTATGCTGCATATGGATCAGGCGGACTCGTGCGCGGCCCCGTATAGCCGGCGTAAGGCAGCGATTCCGCATACGCCTTCCACGAAATCGGGTTCGGAGTGTGATTGATCATCTCCCGGTAGATATTGGTATCGGTAATCGGAAAGTAGTTGCTACCGTCTGCCGTGAGGCATGACCCTCCCGTGCAGTTAAAGGAATGAATCCCGGTCGAGGAGGAAGCGCAGGGAGCGGTGCACACGCCCGGCGGAATCTGTGAAGGTGTCCCCGGAGCAGGCAGGTGCGGACAATCGGCCGTGCTGGTGGGATTGGAATGGCAGTAGCCGGAAGAGAGCCACAAATACGCCATCAGCGAACCAGCGCTGTTCGTCTTGTAATTAGTTGCGTGCCCGTACTGGTTGCCCAAAGCGACCAGGTTAGGCATGAAGTTGATGGGATCGGAGTTGTTGGTAACGGTGCCGTAGCTGGTGTTTTCAAGCACAATCAAAAACACGTGCGATGAGGCAGGCGCCTGGGCCAAACTGCTGAGACCGCAGACAAGGCAAAGCGCAATCATAAGTCGTGAAAACAGAGATCGCACAAATCTGACTTTCTGGGGAATGCGTCAAAAATTGCACTCTGGATTGGATGCTGCTAATGATGAGGAGAAAAAAATATTTCGCGACGACTACAGTATCTCCATAACAAATTCTCCACAGGTTCAGGCGCCCGAATTTAATCTTTAAATTCTTCATTCTTCCGGCAACTGAGCGGCTGCTTGATGACGTCCAATACCTGCAGGAGCACTGAAATGGCATTGACGCGGGGCCTGGAGGAGCACGAAATTGCTCCCGAGCTGAGGCGTGTGTATGTAAACATTCGCTACAGCTTGGATCTGCCTTTCGTTCCCGAGATATTCAAGCTGCTGGCCGGCATGCCCGAATATCTGCGCGCCATGTGGGCCAGCATGGAACCACTGGTGTCCTCCCAGGAATTTCATGCCGCAACCGACGCTTTTCAGGAGATCGCGCACTCCACGGCCGTCACCGGCGGCTGGAAATTCTCCGACCAGCCCAAAATTCTGGCTGCTGAAAAATTTTCCAACGCCGACATTCGGGTCTTCGGCGGGATGGTGGGTTTGTTCGCCCGTTCCACCGCGCAAATGGCGCTTCTCTCCCGCCTGATGCAGCGCGGATATTCCGGCGGACAGCGCGGCCGCGTCTCCAGTTCCAATCAGGTTTCGGCACTGGCGCAAATGGTAAAGGTCCACGTTCCCAGCGAACGTGAAGCCGGGCTACGCGTGTGGCTGATCTACTCCGATATTCGAAGAGTTATGGGAACAACCTTTGTTCCCGACCTGTTTCGGGTATTCGCGCCTTTTCCTCCCTATCTGGCCGCCGCGTGGATTGACAGCAAGCGTCTGCTGGCCGAGCCGCAGTTTATCAGCGGACGCGAAGAACTCAACCGCCGCGTGCGCTCGCTGCTTACCGGATTGCCGGTAAAAGACCATCACCACCTGGCGCCCGATCTCAAACCGGAACAGTGGAGAGAGATTGAAGAAATCGTGGACGGCGCCGCCCGCATTCTGCCGCAGCTGGTGCTGCTTTCCTCGATATGGCAGCGCTCCTTTCCCACCGCTTCGCGCCTGATCGGTGCAGCGTAAAGCGGCTTCACAAGTGACGGTTCGTATAATGACGACATGGACACTGCACGCCGGATCCTCGGCATCGACTATGGTTCGCGGCGCATGGGGCTCGCTGTCACCGACCCGTTGGGTATTACGGCCCAGGGGCTGGAGACGCTCCAGCGCAAAAATAAGCGGGCTGATTTCGCGTGGCTCGGCAGGATCATGCGCGAGTACCAGATAGCGGAGATTGTCCTCGGCTTTCCTCTGCGCATGAGCGGCGAAGAAGGCACGCAGGCGCAAAAAGTCTCGGCCTTTGCCGAAGAGCTCAGACAAAAGTTTCAGGTGCCGGTGCATCTCTGGGATGAGCGCCTGACCTCGGCCGAGGCCGGCCGCCTGCTGCGCGAGGCCGAACTCAGTATTCAAAAGCGCGCCCAGGCAGTGGACCGAATGGCCGCCGTGCTGATCCTGCAGGCATTTTTACAGGCGCGCAGCAGCAGCACCGCCTTTTCTTCGGATACTTTCTCTTCGGATTCATAAAGGATTTCGCCATGACCAAAAGCGAAGTTTGCGAATGTATCAGGAAGACCGGCGTTATTCCCGCTGTCCGGGTGCAATCGGTGGACGATGCTCATTTTGCCGCTGACTGCGTGATCGATGCGGGCATCCCCATTGTGGAGATCACCATGACGGTACCCGGAGCCGTCCAGCTGATTTTGCATCTCGCCAGCCGCCATCCAGGGCTGGTGGTGGGCGCAGGTACGGTGATGGACACGGAGACGGCCCGGAAGTGCGTGGATGCCGGCGCAAAATTCCTTACGGCGCCTAGCTTTGACGCCTCACTGGTTGAGTTTGCCGCACAGCAGGAGATTGCCGTTATTCCCGGCGCACTCACGCCCACGGAAGTGGTCAGCGCGTGGCGAGCCGGCGGGGATTTTGTGAAAGTGTTTCCCTGTGCCCCGGTGGGCGGAGAGAAATACATCAAGGCGCTCAAGACTGCCTTGCCGCAGGTTCCTTTGATCGCTGCGGGCGGCGTAAATCAGCAGACGGCGACAAGCTTCATTCTGTCCGGGGCCGATGGCATCGGCATTGGCCGTGAACTCATACCCAGACAGTCCATTGAGATGCGGGAAGGCGAGCGAATCAGGGAACTGGCCCGCCGCTTCCTGAAATTCGTGCAGGACGCGCGCCAGCGGCTGGTTCCGGCGCGGGAGAGCGCTGGATATTCGATGCACTGATCGCCGGCAGTAGCGGGCCGGCGGAGTCGAGGATGCCGCTGAATATCGAAGTCGGTAGCAGCCATCCTCGCGTGATGCCAATTTAAGACTGCCTGCCGGTCCTCTTCTGCACCACTGATTTGAGATAGCTCTTCACCCTGGCCTCAAGCCGCGTGCTGTACAGGACATCCTTGAGAAGATTCACCGGCAGATCATCTGCGAACTGCGCCACCTGGGCCATCGTGGTGTGCCGGTTGATAAGCAGGGCAGTCTTCACTTCCAGCCGGCGTGACCACCTGGCATGGATACAAACAGCCCGCGCCAGGGCTTGTGTGCCTTCTTCGGCGCGCAGAGCTTTGGCAATCCAGCCTTCAGTCATTTGCGGATTGGAAAGCGCCGCCAGCATGATGCGCTCTTCCTCATCGAGCAGCAGCGCCGCGGCCACGCGCCCCGAACCCTGTTTGGCCAGTGTGTAACGCTCACCCGAGGAAATCGTGCCGATTTTTCCGGTAATGGTTTCTTCGGCCATGCGTTTTACATCTGCCGGGACCGAGGGAAAAAGCGCAACGTGCATCAGTTCAAAGGGGTAGAGATGCCGGATGATCGGAATGGAGATATGCCGGGGCGTGCGTGGGTGCATCACGATTGCCAGCCGGACTTTCTTGTGTTTGGCCAGCGCGCTGTTTTTGTGCAGCGCCTCCAGAGCTTTAGGCGGAAGGTCGCGACGGTTCAGGAGTGATAACGCCAGGTCTTCGGTGAGGCGTCCATCGGAGGCTGCGGCGATCAGGGCTTCAGGATCGCGAGCATGAATCAGGAGATCGAGCGTTGCGTCCGGCGGCAGAGTTGGCTTTTTTGCTCTGGCTTCCCCGGCCCCATCTTTCATTTTGTTGCTGCTCCACGCTGCGCGGCAATCGCCAGCGCGCCCAGCACGGGGCGCACATGGGCAAAGCTTACGGAGGCTTCCGGATGACGTTCGAGCACTGCGTTACGAAATGACTGCCGCACAATCGCGGAGCCCTGCACCACGCCTCCCGCCAGCGCGACGCGCACCGTGCCGCCTTCAGGCCACAGGCGATGGATAATGGCTTCCGCCAGCCGTGCCAGCTCTTTACCCGCGCGTTCGGAGATCTCGCGCGCCGTCACGTTGCCATTCTCGGCAGCGGCCGTCACCGGAGCTGCCAGTTCAGAGAGCCGGGCAAATGTGCTGGAATTGGCCACCCGCGCCACCTCTTCCGGAGCGATCTTCCAGTATTGGGCAATGGAAGCGAGCAGGCCATTGCTGCTTCCGGCGTCATAGGCGCGCAGCGCCGCCGCCACTGCCTCCCGGCCAATCCAGCAGCCCGCGCCTTCATCGGAAACCAAAGGTCCCCAGCCCCCGGCGCGCGCCGATTCACCGCTCTGGTTGCGTCCAAAGGCGATGGAGCCGGTCCCCGCGATGACCAGCACTCCCGGCGAAATACCAAACGCGGTGCGGTGAGCGATCACGTGGTCGCCAACCACATGGATACTTCCGGGAACAATTTCCTGTATTGTCTGCCGGGCCCAGTTCACGGCTTCTTCCACCGAGGCCCCGGACATGCCGATACAAACGTGCCGTATCTCCTGCGGCGAAATTTTCGCCAGCGTGCAGGCCTTATGGATCGTCTCCTGCAGGCGTCTGTGCGCTTCCTCTTTGCCCACACTCGAAATCTTGCAGCTCTCGCCGGTGGCCTGGCCCAGCAACTCGGCGCCATTGCTCACGGCGCAGTCGGTTTTGGTCCCCCCGGCATCAATTCCCAAATACAGCGGCATAAACTCCATCTTCCCATAACTTGTTTTTGGATAGCAGCCTTTTTATTATGACCTCGAAAAATTGTCTGCTTGATTGCGGGACACCATGATTGCTGGTATTGTGCTGACACACCATGCCACGCTGGCAATTCGAAACATGGCACATTTCGAAGACTTCGCACTCCATGGGGGCAATCCCTGAAATGGCTGAGACTTAGCCCGCTCTGGTCCGCGCATGCATCTTTCCACCATCGATCTCGCTATTGTCGTTGCCTATCTCACTGGCATTACCCTGTTTGGTCTGCGCTTTCGTAAGTCTCAGTACTCGCTGCGCGACTACTTCCTCGCCGACCGCACTATCCCCTGGTGGGCCATTGCGCTCTCGATTGTCGCCGCGGAAACCAGCACGCTTACCATCATCGGTACGCCTGCCATTGCCTATGGCGGGGATTTCGGCTTTCTGCAGCTGGTCTTTGGCTATTTGCTGGGACGCGTGATCGTCAGCCTGATTCTGCTACCGCAGTATTTCCGGGGTGAGATGTTCACGGCCTATCAGCTGATCGATCGTCGCTTCGGCGCCACGCTGCATCGCTTCACCGCCGGAGTCTTTTTGCTGACACGGGCCGCGGCGGAGGGTGTGCGCGTGTGGGCTGTGGCCATTGTGGTGAGCATTGCTCTGGGCCATGCTTTGGGCGACCGGAACAATGACATTCTTTCCATCGTCATCGTGATTGTTCTCACGCTGATCTATACCTTTGAAGGCGGCATGGCAGCGGTGATCTGGACCGACGTAGTGCAGATGTTCATCTACGTCGCAGGCACGATTGCCGGTTTCATTACTCTGGTGCATTTGGTCCCGGGCGGCTGGAGTCTGATCCATCACAGTGCCGCCGAGGCCGGCAAGCTGCGGATTTTCGATTTCTCACTCAATTTTCAGCAGAAATATACCTTCTGGGCCGGACTGATTGGCGGAACCTTTCTGACCACGGCCAGCCACGGCACCGATCAGCTCATGGTGCAGCGTCTGCTGGCGGCGCGCAATCAGCGCGATTCCAAAATCGCGCTGCTCTCGAGCGGTCTGGTGGTGTTCGCGCAATTTACGTTGTTTCTGCTGGTTGGCGTCAGTCTGTGGGTTTTCTACCGGATATACCCTCCGGCCATCCCCTTCACTTCAACTGACCGGGTATTTCCCGCGTTCATCGTCGAGCACATGCCGCGCGGGATCTCCGGACTGCTGATTGCCGCTGTTTTAGCCGCGGCCATGTCCAACCTGAGCGCCGCACTCAATTCGCTTTCATCCACCACGATGGTGGATTTCTATCTGCGCCTCCGGCCGGAAACTCCCGAAAGCCGCAAGCTGCTTTTTTCCCGCGTAGCCACAGTAATCTGGGCAATCGTGCTTTTCGCGTTCGGGCTGACTTCGCGCCATGGAGGAAAAGTTCTGGAAACCGGACTGAGCATTGCTTCCGTGGCCTACGGCGGACTACTTGGGGTTTTTTTGCTGGGCGTGCTTACCCGGCGCGCCCGGCAGACTGGCGCGATTATCGGCATGGTTTGCGGTCTGGCGTTGAATCTCTATATATGGCGATGGACGAAGATCGCCTTTACCTGGTATGTAACTTTGGGCTCGATTACAACTTTTGTTGTGGGGTATCTGGCAAGTTTGCCGGGACGCGATGCAAAACGCTGAGCACACAGAACCTGACCTGGTCCGCGAGCTGAACGTCTGGCACGCGATTGCGATTGTTACTGGCACCATCATCGGCAGCGGAATCTTTCGCGTTCCTGGCGAGATGATGAAAGAAGTTGGCTCCGCCGGGCTGGTTTATCTGGTGTGGATCGTCGGCGGACTGCTCTCTTTTGCCGGTGCGCTTACCTATGCGGAGCTCGGCGCGGTGCGGCCGTGGGCGGGCGGCGAATACGTTTACATTCGCGATGCTTATGGGCCATTGCCAGGATTTCTGTACGCGTGGACCTGGTTTGTCATCGCCAAGCCGGGCTCCATCGCTGCCGTGACCACCGGAATTGTGGACGTAATCGGCACATTCCCACGCTTTGGCTTTCTGGCGCACGCCTTTGCGGCATGGCACATCACCTCCACGCGGACCTTTCAAATTACCTGGGGGCATTTAGTCGCAATCGGCGCTACTGTCCTGATTTCCGCCATCAACTACATCGGCGTCAAAAAAGCGGGGACGTTTCAGCTTGTCTTCACCACGCTCAAAATCGGCATGATTCTGGCCATTATGCTGATTGGCTTCACCGCCAGCCAGGGCAGCTGGGCCAACTTTCACACCACTTTTTCTGGCGCGAGAGGCGGCGTGTCCGGGTTCATGCTGGCGCTGGTTGCGGCGCTTTGGGCCTATGACGGATGGAACGATCTCACCATGGTCAGCAGCGAGATTCGCAACCCGGAGCGCAGCATTCCGGTGGCGCTGATCGCTGGAGTGGCGATTGTGGCCTTTCTTTATATGGGCATCAACGCCGCCGTGCAGTATGTGCTGCCCGCGAGTGCCATTGCCGGTTCCATGGTTCCGGCATCGCTGGCCACTCAGGTGGCCATTGGGTTTGGAGGCGCGGCACTGGTTTCCATCGGGATGGCGCTCTCGATGTTTGTGACTCTCAACGGGACCATCATGAGCGGCGGACGCGTGCCCTTCGCCGTTGCCCGGGACCGCTATTTCTTCCAGCGCCTGGCCGAAGTGCATCCGCGCTTCCATACGCCACATCTGGCGATTGTTGTTCAGGCTGTGGTTGCGATTGTGCTGCTGCTGGTGGGCGGCGCCTTCAAAGAATTGTTTGAGCTGACGATCTTCGCCGAATGGCTGTTTTATATGATCGCCGCCAGCACCATCTTTGTTTTTCGCCGACGCGAACCGGATGTGCCGCGCCCCTATCGCACGTGGGGATATCCCGTAGTCCCTGCGTTGTTTGTATTGCTGGCCGCCGTGCTGCTGGTCTATACGTTCCGGGGCAATCTGCAAAACTCAGTCATTGGTTCACTGGTAATTGTGTCGGGAATTCCTGTGTACGGATACTTTGCCAAACAACGCCGGAAGGGCATTACCGCGGATTTGCGCGAATGAGCGCGGATCTGAACGCTGGGTCAAATGTGCGATCGCGATAATACTTATGGCAAACAGAGCTGCGAGCAGCGGTACAATATCCCGAAAAAATCAGTGTCATCAGTGCAAATCAGTGGTAAAAATTCCTGATCCGCGCTCATCAGCGTAAATCTGCGGTAAGGCTTTTGGTTCTTATGCCCGTGCCGCGCCGGACGTTTTTTCCCGCGTAGCTGCGGTCTTAAGCGCCACCCGCTCATAAACTTTCACGTATTCTTTGGCCGAAGAACTCCAGGAGAAGTCTTTGCTCATGCCATTGAGCATCAGCTTTTTCCAGGTTGGCTTGTCCTCAAATACCTGCAGCGCCTCCTGGCCTGCCGCCAGCAGAGCGCTTCCGGAGTAGGAGCTGAATTTAAATCCCGTGCCTTTGCCCGCAGCCGGATTCCAGTGCTCCACCGTGTCATCCAGTCCGCCGGTGGCGCGCACAATGGGCACCGTGCCATATTTCAGGCTGTACATCTGATTTAGGCCGCTGGGTTCATAGTAGGAGGGCATCAGGAACATGTCGGCCCCGGCTTCGATTCTGTGGGCCAGGGCATTGTCATACCCTACCTTTACCGCAAATTTTTGCGGCAGCAGGCGGTTGAGACGGCGAAACAGCTCTTCATACACTTTGTCTCCCGTGCCCAGGACCGTAAAGATGACCGGCAGTTTCGCCAGATCGTCGGCGGCCTCCGCAATCAGGTCAAAGCCCTTTTGCGCCGCGAAGCGAGAGACGATTCCGATCACCGGTAATTTCGGGTCGGCATTGCTTATGCCAAACAACTGCAGCAGATCGCGTTTGCACTCGGCTTTGCCTTCCAGGGTTTCAGGGGAGTATTGCCGGGCAATGAACTTGTCCGTTGCCGGGTCCCATTCTGAATAGTCAACGCCATTCAGGATTCCGGTGAGGGTGCTGGCGCGGGCGCGTAACACGCCTTCGAGCCCAAAGCCATATTCGACTTCCTGAATTTCCCGGCTGTATTTTTTGCTGACCGTGGTGACGTAATCGGAAAAGACAATTCCGCCCTTCAGAAAACTGGTTTTGCCCCAGAATTCCATCTTGTCGATGGTGAACAAGTCCCAGGAGAGCATGAGCAGCGGCAGCGTGTCCGGCGGAAACAGTCCCTGATAGCCAAGATTGTGGACAGTAAATACGGTGCCGGTGCCGCGAAACAGCGGGTCGTCCAGATAGCTGGTGCGCAACAGGACCGGGATCAGGGCCGATTGCCAGTCATGGCAGTGAAAGATTCGCGGCACGCCGAGAATCTTGGAGGCTTCCAGCACGGCGCGGGCGTAAAGCGCGAAACGCTCGGCGTTGTCAGTGTAGTCGCCCGCTGAAGTCCCATACAGTGCTTCGCGGTCGAAAAATGGCGGATAGTCGATAAAGTAAAATTGCACGCCGTCGGACGTGCCGCCATCCAGCACCGAGCAAAAGCGGTATTGATCGTCAAAGGGGACGGTCACGCTGGGCAGCAGTACTTTGGCATTGGGCAGCTTCGTCTGGCGGTACCTGGGAAGATACACTGAAACCGAGTGCCCAAGTTCCGCCAGGGCCTTCGGCAGCGCGCCCGCAACATCGGCCAGCCCCCCGGTTTTGGAAAAAGGAACACACTCTGAAGCTGCAAACACGATGTTCATGGGCCCTCCGAAGCTGAGCGCCGCAACCGGGCAACGGCTTAAAAAAAGTCTAAATAACGGAAAGAAGCAGGGTCAATTTGAATAGTTCAAAAAAACCAAAACTGGGACAAAATTTTCTCAACGATTCGGGTGCGGCAGAAAAAATCGTGGACGCTTTGGGCAATATTTCGCGCTCCGTAACCATTGAAATTGGTCCTGGCAAAGGTGTTTTGACCAAAACTCTCGCCCGCCGCGCCCATCGGCTGATCGCGATTGAGCTGGACCGCATGCTGGCTGCCGAACTGCGCTTTCTCCATTCCGGCAATCCCGCGGTGGAAATCATTGAAGGCGACGTGCTGAACATGGATTTCCGCACCGTGCTGCACCGGACCATCGGCCCGCTCAACGACCTGCGCCCGCAGAGGGCGGAGCCAGCGCGGGTAATCGGAAACCTGCCGTATTACATTACGTCGGACATCCTGCTGCGTCTTTTCGAATTTCACGACCAGTTCGATGTGATTGTGATCATGGTGCAGCGCGAAGTCGCCGACCGAATTGCCGCGCGCCCTGGGACGCGCGACTACGGCCTTCTTTCCGCCACCGCCCAGCTTTATACCGAGGTGGAGCAGCTTTTTACCCTGCCGCCGGGAGCATTTGCGCCTCCGCCCAAAGTCCATTCCACGGTGCTCCGCCTGCGGGTTGCGCCGCGTTTTGAAGAACTGCGACTGGAACCCAAAAAATTCATTTCCTTTTTGAAAATCGCATTCGCCATGAAGCGCAAGACGCTGATGAATAACCTCAGGAAAAACTATTCCGATGAAACCCTGCGGTCAGCTTTGATGCAGGCTGATATTCGCGTGGATGCGCGGGCGGAAGCGTTATCCCTCGAAAAAATGGCGGCACTGTTTCATGCCCTGCATGTTGCGGGTTAAAACTACCACTGATTAGTCAGATGACACTGATCGGAAACTGGTAGTCGGCCTTATCGCGGTTTCATGAATCATGGTGAATTACCAATAGCTCACCAATAAAGCGGTACACTTGCACCGGTACGGGAGGCGGCATTGAACTTTGACACTCTGATTGTGAACGGCATCGTAGTCACGGCAACGGACACTTATCCTGCCGATGTGGCCATCAGCGGTGGCAAAGTGGTCGCCATGGGCCAGGCTCTGGCGCGCGACAATGCGACCCGTGTCATCGATGCCAAAGGCCGCTATGTAATGCCCGGCGGAATAGACGTTCATACCCATCTGGACATGCCTTTTGGCGGCGCCACCAGCGCCGATGATTTTGAAACCGGCACGCGCGCCGCTGCCTTTGGCGGTACGACTACGCTGATTGATTTTGCCATCCAGTACAAAGGCCAGCCGCTGCGGGCGGCTTTTGATACGTGGATGAATAAGGCCGCGGCCAAAGCCACCACTGATTACGCTTTCCACTGCATCATTACCGATCTGCCCAATGCGCGTCTCGAGGAAATGGGCGAGCTGGTGCGCGAAGGCGTTTCCAGCTTCAAGCTCTTCATGGCTTATCCCGGCGTCTTCATGCTGGATGACGCAACTATCTTCAAAGCCATGCGCGAGGCATCGAAGATCGGCGGCATGATCTGCATGCACGCGGAGAATGGCGGCGCCATTGACGTGATCGTGCAGCAGGCGCTGGCCGAGGGCAAGACGGCGCCGAAATATCACGCGCTCACGCGTCCCACCACCGCCGAAGGCGAGGCCACGGGCCGCGCCATCGCTCTGGCCGAAATGGCCGGTTCGCCCGTCTATATCGTGCACATGAGCTGCAATGATGCGCTCGAAAAAGTACGCGAGGCCCGCGACCGGGGCCTGCCGGTCTATGCCGAGACCTGCCCGCAATATCTCTATCTTTCCCTCGATGACATGGGCAAACCGGGCTTCGAAGACGCCAAATATGTGTTTACACCGCCGCTGCGCGAGAAATGGCACCAGGAAAAGCTCTGGACTGGTTTAAAGCAGGACCATCTGCAGGTTGTCTCCACCGACCATTGCCCGTTCTGCTTCAAAGAGCAAAAGGAAATGGGCAAGGATGATTTCACGAAGATTCCCAATGGCGGTCCGGGCATTGAGCACCGCATGAGCCTGATTTATTCCGGTGGCGTGGGCAAAGGGCGCTTCAGCGTCAACCGTTTTGTGGAACTCGTTTCCACTACTCCGGCCAAAATTTTTGGTCTCTATCCCTGCAAGGGAACCGTGGCCATTGGCAGCGATGCCGATCTGGTGATCTTCGATCCCAACCGCGAACACGTGATCAGCGCCCAAACCCACCACATGCGCGTGGATTACTCGATGTTCGAAGGCATCAAGGTAAAAGGCATGCCTGACATTGTGCTTTCCCGTGGACGAGTGGTGGTAGAGAGCAATCAGTTCCACGGCAAGCCGGGGCAGGGAAATTTTCTAAAACGTGCTCCATACAGCGGAGTGTGATTCACTTACTCCGGCCAGCGGCACGTCACAACTTTGGTTTCGGTGTAGAAATGCACGGCATCCTTGCCCAGCGCGTGCAGATCGCCGAAGAACGAGCTTTTCCATCCGGAGAAGGGGAAGAATGCCACCGGGGCGGGTACGCCCACATTGATTCCCACCATTCCCGCAGTCACGTTTTGCGTGAACTCGCGTGCGGCCCCGCCGGAGCGGGTGAAGACCGAGGCGGCGTTGCCATACTCCGAGCGGCTTACGACATCGATAGCTTCCTTGAGGTCTTTCACGCGAATCACCGAGAGCACAGGGCCAAAGATTTCTTCTTTCGCCACCCGCGACTCGGGATTCACTTTGTCCAGAATGGTCGGGCCAACGAAGTAGCCATTGCCACGGGCCGCGGAATCCTTACGGCCATCGCGGGCCAGCACCGCACCCTCTTTTTCGCCCAGTTCGATGTAGCTGAGAATGCGTTTCTTCGATTCGTCGGTAATGACTGGCCCCATCTGCGAGCCGGCTTCGCATCCTGGACCGACGCTAAGATTGTCTCCCGCACGGACCAGTTCTTTCACCAGTGGATCGGCAACCTCACCCACGGCGACCACCACGCTGGTTGCGAGGCAGCGTTCACCGGCGCAGCCAAAGGACGAGCCCATAATGGCGGCGACGGTGGATTTCATCTCCGCATCGGGCATAACCACGGAATGGTTCTTGGCGCCGCCCAGCGCCTGCACGCGCTTCCCGTTGTTGGCCGCTGTCTGGTAAATGTATTTGGCCACGGTGCTCGACCCTACGAACGACACGGCTCTTACCCGCGGATCGGTCAGCAGGCGGTCCACGGTTTCTTTTGCGCCGTGTACCAGGTTCAGCACGCCGGGAGGCATTCCGGCTTCATGCGCCAGTTCGACCATGCGGACGGCGGTGCGAGGAACTTTGTCCGAGGGCTTCAATATAAAAGTGTTTCCGCAGGCAATGGCCATGGGCATCATCCAGAGCGGGACCATCATGGGGAAATTGAACGGCGTGATTCCGACGCAAACGCCCACCGGGTAACGCGCGGACCAGCTGTCCACCGAGGTGCCTACGCGGTCCACGGTGTCGCCCATCATCAGTGTGGGAGCGCCGCAGGCGAACTCAATGCACTCAATGCCGCGGTCAAACGATCCCCGGGCTTCGTCGGTGGTCTTGCCGTTTTCTTCCGTGATCAGAGAGATCAATTCATGGGAATGGGCTTCCAGCAGCTCGCGGAATTTAAACAGCACCTTGCAGCGCTGCACCACCGGAGTCCGGCTCCATGCTGGAAAGGCTTTGTGGGCCGCTTCCACGGCGGCTGAGATCTCTCCCGCCGTACAGCGGGGAATCTCCGCGACGGCCTCGCCCGTGGCGGGATTGTACTGAATGTCTTTTGTGCTGCGCGAAATGACGCGCTCTCCGTTGATGTACAGGGGGCAGGGTTTCAATTCAAGAGCGGCTGCTGTGAGCGACATGAAAGCCTCCGGCGAACGGATAAATTTTACACTCTTTCGCGAGATAGAACTTTGACGGAATGACAACCTCTGACTTTGCTGACCTCATCCCTTTAGAACAGTATGCAGATGTTCGTTGGCATATGTCCCAATGACACCTTGCCGGAGTTTTACGGGGAAAGTTAGAATCTCCAAAGTCTTATGCCTCATTTTTTTCTGGTTTTAGTCGCCCTTCTTGCGCCGGTATCGAATACCGATGCGGCGAATGCTGCTCCGTCACGGCCATACGAAATTCATCGCCTGCGGCTTTTTAATACGCATACCAGCGAACACATTGACGTGGTTTACCGCGAAGGCGACGACTATGTTCCCGAGGCCCTCGATCAGCTCAATCATTTTCTGCGCGATACCCGCACCGGAGACGTGCACGAGTTCGATCCCAAACTCTTTGATCTGCTGACCGATCTTGAGGACTCCGTGGGACAGCCGGACGCGGAGATCAACGTGGTTTGCGGGTACCGTACACCGAAAACCAACCGCATGTTGCGCCGCCGCTCGCGGCGCGTGGCCAAACACAGCCTGCACATGCAGGCCATGGCCATGGACATCCGTTTGCCAGGAGTTACTACGACGGAACTGCGCGATGCCGCACTGTCACTGGGGCGTGGCGGCGTGGGCTACTACCGCAAAAAAGCCTTCGTCCATGTTGACGTTGGGCCTGTCCGCCGCTGGTAGCGATTTCTTAATTAGGGTTCCCGTTTGTGCGCACAGCGGTATTAGTTGTCGGCGGACCAGGCGTATTGGTGCTGGCGACCGGATTTTGCGTGGGATAGGGCAAGCCGCTGGCCAGCGCGCTTTGCAACTGGGCGTCGTGGCCGTAAATATCTTCAAAGAAGTGAACTTCACCGTTTTCTTCCACCGAGGCCGTTCCATAGAGAATCAACACCGGGACAGCGTGCTGAAGATTCACCTGCATGGTGGCGTCGCCGGTGATTGCCGTGTGAATTTTCTCCTGCGTCCACTCGGAATTTCCGTGCAGCAGCCAGGCAGCCAGCGCCTCCGGGTTTTCCACGCGCACGCAGCCGTGGCTGAAGTCGCGCCGCGAGCGGGCAAACAATCTTTGCTCCGGCGTGCCATGCAAATAGACGTCAAAGTGATTGGGAAAGACGAATTTGATGAGGCCGAGAGAGTTGCCGGGGCCGGGCGTCTGGCGAACCTCAAGCTGTTTGGCTTTTAACTGGCGCAGGACCTTGCCGTTGATTTTATCCGAAGGAATCATCTCGCCCTGATGGGTAACGACTTCGTACTGGTGCTTGTCCAGATAAGCTTTGTTTTTCTGGATCGCGGGCAACAGCTCTTTTTCCACGATGCTGTCGGGCACATTCCAGTAAGGCCGAAAAATGAGAAAGCGCATGGAGTCGGCAAACACGGGCGTCTGATGCTCGAGGGCTTTGCCCACAACCGTCTTCATGGTGAAGGTCTCACGGTCCCGGTAGGCGTGCAGCCGAAACTCGGGAATATTCACCACGATCATGGGCGTATGAAGATCGGAGGGAAGCCAGCGCCAGCGCTCCAGCATAAACTGCAGTTGCTCCACGCGGCGGCTGAGCGGGGTGACGAGTTGATGAAAGGTGTCGTGGTCGATGATTCCATCGGGTGTAAGGCCGTGCCGCTGCTGAAAATGTTTGACCGCTTTTACCAGAACGCCGTCATAAACGTTTGTGGCCGGCGCGGGTGCGTCCGGGTGTAAATCCCCCAGCAGCTTCAGCCGCTTTGCCAGTTGTGGCACTCCCGGATAGACATCGTGTGGTTTGATTTTGTCCGCCGCTGGCACAGGCAATGGCTCGCCTTCGCCGCTTTTGGCCAGAGCAACGTATTGCTCCAGGGCGGTCCGGGCGCGTAGATAGAAAGGGTTCGAAGGCTCAACTTTTGCAAGCACGAGCGTTACATCCTGCGCGGCGATCACGCGCGTGCGAAGAAATTCCGCCAGCTTGTATTTTTTGGACGCAACGTCCAGACCATACTCAAAGTATTGCGGGCTGATGCGGCCATTGTGCAGATCGGAAATGTAGCGCATGGCGGAGACAGTCAGAGCCAGATCGAACTTTGCCCACTCACCGGAGGATGCCGATGGAGTCAATTGTGCAAGCCTGGCCAGACGTTCGCTCCAGCGTGAAGCATCGTAGTCCTCGGAGCGCAGCCCCTTTTTATCCGCGTTTTGCAGTGCGGCGATGAGCGCTAGCGCCTGGGGCGTGGGCTGGCTTTGCGAACTCCAGACCAGCGAATATCCTTCCGCCAGGTAAAAGTCTCTTACTTCTTTGCGGTAGTCGCCGAAATTGGGCCAGCGAAGATCGGCCAGAGTCGCGGCTTCAATCGCGGCGCAAAGGTCCGCCTGGGGCACTCCCGTGCAGGGTGTGGAAGCTGCCGGTACGCTGACAGGAGGAGTGGCCGTCTCCTGCGCCATGCTTCGCTGTGCAATGCAGGCGAGACAGGCGGCAGCGGCAAGCAACACCGCGCGCAGCAGTTTGAATTTGTAACCAGCCAGACGTGTCATACGCTCACGTTCCAGGCTTTCAGCGAAACAAAGTCTTCATCGCAATCCCACGATTGCGATTGATTCAAAAAATCCGGGGCATAAACCTGCCATACATGATGGCTGGGCGGCGTTGTACTGCCGGGCTCTCCTTCTTAACAATGTCGGGGGATATTGCCCGGATAGTACCACAGCCCTCGGATTTTTCAACGACTCATTTCACCAACACACTGGAGATGAAATTTGTTGCTCTCCTTATATAGTGATGCTTCGGCAGAAAACGTTTCACTCTGAAGACGAAAAAAGCGATGACGAAAGAGGACGGCCAGGAAACGATGTCATTAAGACTCACACACTAAAGTCATCTGGCTGAAACCACGCCTGAAAGTTACTTTCATCCTCACAAACAGGAAGGCCAGAATTTTGAGCGCGAGCAGAGCAAAATGAGAAAGCGATCCGCAAAACAATCGGTGACCGCGGCTTCCAGCGCAAGCGTGGGGGAGAGAATAACTGTTGGGCTGAAGTCGCTCTTTTTACCCGGCGGGCTGGTCTTGCTGGCAGCTCTGGTGGCCACCGGCACTGGTATGCTTTCCAGTCCTATGGCGGCGCGGCTGGTGGATTATGCGCCCGTAATCATACTTGGTTCGGGGCTGCTGCTGAGCGCCGTGTTTCACCGCAGCCGCCTGTTCTTTGCCTTTTTGGTGCTGACTTTAGCCGGAATTGCCGTCACGCGGACTGTCCCGGCGCTGGAATCGAACGAAGCGCGCCACGTCATTCTGGATGCGGTCACGCTGCTGGCTGCATTGGATCTGCTGGCGCTGGCTTTTCTGAGTGAGCGGGGAATCATATCTGCCTCCGGTCAAAGGCGGCTCGCTCTGCTGGGTGCGCAGGCCGCGCTGGTGGCCATTCTTTGCCTGCCCGACGTTTCTCATGCGCTGGCACACACCGGTCAGAATCTGTTTGCGGTTGACCTTCTGGCTGGAAGCAAAATTTCCCAGCCGGTACTCCTGGTGCTTCTGCTGGCGGCAGGTGTGCTGGTGGTAAAGCTGGCACGGCAATACCAGGCGGTGGAGAGCAGTCTTCTTTGGGCGCTGGTGACTGGCTTTCTGGCGATTGAGGCCCCGCCTGGAACCCCGGCGACGGCGATTTATTTTTCGGCTGCCGGACTGGTGCTGATGGTGGCGGTGATTGAGACCTCGTATGCCATGGCGTATCGCGACGAACTGACGCAGCTTCCCAGCCGCCGCGCTTTGAATGAAGCCCTGCTCCAGTTGGACAACGCATACAGCATCGCCATGGTGGACGTGGACCACTTCAAAAAGTTCAACGATACTTATGGGCATGAAGCCGGAGACCATGTATTGCGCCTGGTGGCCGCAAGGCTGGCCAAAGTTGAGGGCGGAGGAAAAGCGTATCGCTACGGCGGCGAAGAATTCGCCGTGCTGTTTCCGCGAAAATCCGCCGAGGACTCCTCTGAATCCATGGACCTGCTGCGCCGAACCATTGAGCAGACCAGCTTTGTAATTCGCGGCAATGAGCGCCGCAACATCGCGAACCGGGGGAAGCGGCGCGGCGGCGAAAAGCAAACCAGCGTAACCGTGAGCATTGGCCTGGCCGAAAGTCGCGGCGACAGTATGGGGCCGGAAGAAGTGCTGAAACTTGCCGATAAAGCGCTGTATCGCGCCAAAGAGCGAGGACGAAACTGCACCGTGGCGACAAGACGCCCGCGAGTGGCCGTGGAACCGGGAGTCCTGGACGCGGCGCGCTGAAAACCATTGAAAAATGCAGATAACCGGCGGAGCAGGGCAAAAATTTAATGGGCTCCGGTGGTTGCCGGAGCCCGGTTAGGGTTATGAACTTGGCTGGCCGGACCAGCTTTCCCCCGAAACCTGCCGGCCAGACTGTCTTGCAACAACTGGATGATCGCAGGCTGGCATATATCGGACAAGAGTACGTTGGTAACGGCAGCCAGGACGTCCAGTGGCAGTGCCGTGGAATCCATCCATTGACTTCACTCGCACGCAAGGCGGGCATCTCTAGTAAGCTATAAGGGCAATGGCATCTGAAAATTCATTCGATATCGTCAGCAAGGTGGATCTGCAGGAAGTTTCCAATGCGATCCAGATTGCATTGAAAGAAGTCCATACGCGCTTCGATCTTAAAGACAGCAAGTCCGACATTCAGCTGGAGAAGGATGCGATCATCCTCACATCGGCGGATGAATACAAGCTCAAGGCCGTGACTGATATTTTGCAAAGCAAGCTGGTCAAGCGCGGAGTGCCGATCAAAGCCCTGACGTATGGCGTGGTTGAGGCGGCGGCTGGTTCCACGTCGCGGCAAAAGGTCACGATGCAGCAGGGTATTCCCGGGGAAAAGGCCAAAGAGATCGTGAAGGCGATCAAAGACTCGAAGAAGAAGGCCCAGGCCTCCATACAGGGCGACACCGTGCGCGTGACCAGCAAAGACCGGGACACGCTGCAGGAGATCATCGCTCTGCTGCGCGGGCACGATTTTGGCATTGACATGCAGTTTACGAATTACAGAAGCTGAGGCGCGATTTTGAGTTCACCGGTCATATCCAGCACCAAAGAAGTATTTGAACTTTTGCGCGAAGACCTGGCGGCGATTGAGCGCGAGTTCGGGTGCGATACGGTATCGAGCGTGCGCGCCATCACCGATATCGGCGAGCATCTGCGCGCGGGCGGCGGAAAACGCATTCGTCCGGCGCTGCTGCTGCTTGCGGCCAAACTGTTTCCCCATGAGGCGCGCAGCGCCATCTGCCTGGGCGCTGTGGTGGAGATCATCCACACGGCGACTCTGGTGCATGACGACATTATTGACGAAGCCCGGCTGCGGCGCGGGCGTCCGGCGGCTAATACTCAGTGGGGCAATTCGAAATGCGTGCTGGCCGGCGACTGGCTGTACATGCAGGCATTCAGGGTGGCCGTGGCGGAGCGCAACTTCCGCATTCTCGATGTACTCATTGAGCTGACTCAGCAGATGGTAGAGGGCGAACTGCTACAGATGGAGAAGCTGGGCCGGTGCATCACTCTCCAGGAACATACCGATCTTATTTTTCGCAAGACGGCCTGCCTGTTCTCCGTTTCCATGCGTATCGGCGCCATCCTGGGCAAGGCGACAGAAGAACAGGAAGCGCGCCTGGGAGAGTACGGACGCAATCTGGGTCTGGCATTTCAGATTATCGATGACGTACTCGACCTCACCGCATCGGAAGAGGTGCTGGGCAAGCCGGTGGCCAGCGATCTGCGCGAAGGCAAGGTCACCATGGCCGTGATCCATGCGCTGGAACGCTGTACTCCGGAAGAGCAAAAGCTGGTGGAAAAGGTGCTCGAAGAGCGTGCCTTTATCGCCGTGCAGCACGAGCAGATACTGGAGATGCTGAATCGCTATGGCTCCATCCAGTATGCCTATGATGCTGCCGCCCGCCATGCCAGGGTTGCGCGCGAGGCAATCTGCTCTTTCCCCGATTCAGAGATCAAGGCGGCGCTGCTGTTTGTTCCGGAGTTTGTGGTGGAGCGCAGCAGCTAAACCCTGGTCATTCTATACTTGCAGGGGGAGACAGCGTGCCTTTATCCGCAGTCATTGTTGACGACGAACAGCTTGCCCGGGACGAACTCAGCTATCTGCTGAAGTCGATGGACGACATCGATATCGTGGCCCAGGGCGGCAACGGGCTGGAAGCGATCAATCTCATCAAGGAGCATTCGCCCGATCTGGTGTTTCTTGACGTCCAGATGCCAGGGCTCGATGGCTTCGGTGTCATCAAGAAATTGCTGGACAGGAAAGTTCCTCTGCCCCAGATTATTTTTGCCACCGCATTTGACCAGTATGCGGTGAAGGCCTTTGAAGTCAGCGCGCTTGATTACATTCTGAAACCCTTTGACAAGAAGCGGATCACCCAGGCCATTGAAAAGGTGCGCCGGAAGCTGCAGGGGGCCTCTTCGAGCGGCGACAAGCTCGATACCCTGGTAAAACTGCTGGAAGCCCAGCGTCCGGAAAACTCCAAGGTTCTCATACGCGCCGCCGGGCGGCTCCTGCTGGTGGAGCAAAAAGAGGTATGCTTTGCCTCGATTGAGGACGGCGTGATCAGCGTGGTCTCCACCACAATCGAAGGCCAGTCAAACTGCCGCACGCTGGAAGAGCTGCTCGAAGGACTCGATCCCGGCATGTTCTGGCGCGCCCACCGCTCCTATGTGGTGAACATCAACCGAATTAAAGAAGTGGTGCCCTGGTTCAAGAGTTCCTACCAGCTCCGTATGGACGACAAAAAGCAGAGCGAAATCCCGGTAAGCCGGGCACAGACCAAACGGCTTAGGGAATTGTTTGGGTTATAAAATTACTGCCGGACCTACCTTAAACACAAAGGACACGAAGGTTCACGAAGGAAATTCGTTTCGTGCTCTTTCCAGCTTGTTGCTTTTTTGAGTTTTCAGGCTCTTTATGCTGTCGCTAAAGGCGCGGCCACTTTTCGCGGCAGCATTTCGCCAATGCGCCGGATTTGAGCGCCGACACCGCGAAGTTTTTCTTCAATGCGCTCGTAACCGCGATCGATGTGATACACGCGGTCGAGGATGGTCTCACCATCCGCGACCAGTGCGGCAATCACCAGCGAGGCGGAAGCACGCAGATCAGAGCACTGCACGGCCGCGCCGCTCAAAGGAGTCCGGCCGCGCACGATGGCCCGGCTGCCCTCAACTTTGATATTGGCGCCCATGCGAAGCAGCTCCTGGGCGTGCATAAAGCGGTTTTCGAAGATATTTTCAGTGACAATCGAGGTGCCTTCCACCTGTGTGGCCAGCGCCATGTACTGCGCCTGCATGTCCGTGGGGAAGCCGGGATACTCCTCGGTGGAAACATCGGCCGAGCGCAACTTTTCATTGCCAATCACCCGGATGGACTCGCCATTTGCCCTGATGTTCACGCCGCATTCTTCCAGCTTGTGCACAAGAGCGCCCAGGTGTTTGGGGTTGCAGCCGGAGACAATCAAATCGCCGCCGGTCAGCGCCGCCGCAATCACGAAGGTGCCCGCTTCAATGCGGTCGGGAATAATGCGGTGCCGCGCTCCATGCAGTTTGTGCACGCCTTCAATGTGGATGGTGGAGGTCCCTGCGCCGGTGATGCGCGCGCCCATCTTGTTCAGCAGCTCCGCGAGATCGGTGACTTCAGGCTCGCGGGCGCAGTTTTCCATTATGGTTTCGCCTTCGGCCAAGGCCGCGGCCATCATCAGGTCTTCCGTGCCGGTGACCGTAATTTTGTCGAAAATAATGTGCCCGCCGCGCAGCCGGTCGGCACGAGCTTCAATGTAGCCGTGCTCCTGGAAAATCGAGGCGCCCAGCTTTTCGAGGCCCTTGATGTGGAGATCAATAGGCCTTGCTCCGATGGCGCATCCGCCCGGCAGCGAGACACGCGCGCGTCCCATGCGCGCGAGGAGCGGGCCAAGGACCAGGGTGGAAGCGCGCATGGTCTTTACCAACTCGTACGCAGCTTCAGTATTCACGAGTTTTCCGCAGCAGAGGGTGGTGCGGTGATGCGCGCGGCCATAGCCCAGTTCGACTTCAGCGCCCATGGAGACCAGCAGATTGCGCTCGGTCTGAATGTCGCGAACGTCGGGAATATTTTCAAGGATGACAGGTTCGTCGGTCAGGATGGAAGCGGCCATGGCCGGCAAGGCGGCATTTTTTGCGCCGCTCACGCGAACTGTTCCCACCAGAGGGTTACCGCCACGAATTACAAATTTGTCCATATGCACACGCACTTTTGAGATACTTTTCAAGACTACTATTCCTGCAGGCACGCCCTCAAGCGCTGCCTGTCTTAAGTTACATTTTTAGTTAACTGCTTGTGATTGCTCTGCGAACATTTCCTTTGGCCTGTTTTAGCTTTTGTTGTGCCCGGAAAGGCCCCAGGTCGCTCTGGAGCATAATGAGCGCCACCGGAACCTGATTGCCCGCTGCCTTGAGTGCCTGGGCCGCCGTCTCGCGGTCTACGCCGGCGGCTTTTTCTAAGATGCCCAAACCGCGCTCCACGAGCTTCTGATTTTTCGTGTGTACGTTAACCATCAGATTCCCGTATATGTACCCCAGCCGGGCCATCGCTCCAGTAGTAAGCATGTTAAGTACCATTTTCTGCGCGGTGCCGGCTTTGAGGCGAGTGGAGCCGGAAAGGACCTCCGGGCCGACCTCCGTTACGATCTCGATATCGGCTGCCTGGCCCAGTTCGGAGCTTCGGTTACAGATCACGGCAATGGTCTTTGCGCCTTTCTTACTGGCGTACTCAATGGCCGCGATGGTGTAGGGTGTTCGTCCGCTGGCGGCAATGCCTACCACTATGTCTTTTTTACCTGGTCGATGGCGCGAAATATCGCGCTGGCCAAGAGGGCGGGAATCTTCGCTGGCCTCGGTGGCCGAGCTGAGCGCGGGGGCGCCACCGGCAATCACGTAGCGGACGGTTTTCGGATTGGTATTAAAAGTCGGCGGGCACTCGGACGCATCCAGCGCGGCAATGCGGCCACTGGTTCCCGCGCCCACGTAAATCAGCCTGCCGCCGTTGCGCAGGGCGTCGGCCACCGCGTCGATGGCGCGCGCGATCTGCGGGAGGGCCTTTTCCACGGCCTTCGCCACCTTCCGGTCCTCGGCATTCATAATGCGGGCGATTTCAAGAGCGGATTTGGTATCGAGTTCGGTGGAAAGGGAATTTTGCTGTTCGGTCCTGAGCTTTTGTGTGCTCACGAAAGTGCCTCAATCACCGCATCGTGGAATGCCGGACGGATTTCTTTGATGCGCTGGGACCGGCAGTCGGGCCAGGTGCGGTTCGTAAGCAGCGTAACAGAGAGCTGACGTACGGGATCAATCCAAAGTGAGGTGCCGGTATAGCCCAGGTGTCCATAAGAAGATGGGGAAAAGTACCTGCCGGACTGCGAGGGCGAGGAAGGCGTGTCCCAGCCCAGAGCTCGCGATGTCCCCCACGGCTGCGGCTGCCGCCGGGTAAATAACTGGACCGTTTCCGGGCGGACCAGAGGCGCGCCGCCCGACATCATACAGTGTGTAAATACCGACACGTCGCGTGCCGTGGCGAACACACCGGCATGTCCGGCAACTCCTTCCATGACCCAGGCGTTTTCATCATGCACTTCACCCTGAATGACGCGACGGCGAAACGTTGGATCGTCCACGGCTGGCGGAATGAAGGGCTTCCATTCAGCGGGTGGCCTGTAGCCGGTGTGATTCAGGCCAGGCGGAATAAAAATCTCACGATGGCAGAATTCATTCAGCGTTTCGCCCGTCATCCGTTCCAGCGCAACACCGAGCAAAATAAAACCTATGTCACTGTATTCGGCGGTGGTCAGCGGATCGGTCACCAGAGGCACTTTGAATGCCTGGTGTATCAGCTCTTCTTTGCCGACGGCGGTTTCAAACAGCCGCTGATACGCAGGCAGGCCCGATGAGTGCGCCAAAAGCATTTGAAAGGTGACTTCATTGCGGCGATGGTCGTAGTTTGCGAACTCCGGCAGGACCTCGACAATCGGTTGCCCAAGCTGAAAGATGCCGCGTTCATGCAGGATCATGCAGGCAGCGGTGGTGGCGATTACCTTGGTTAAAGAGGCGAGATCGTAAATGCTCTCCACGGAGACGGCGGCGGAACCGGACTCATAAGTAAAACGCCCCAGAGCTTTCAGGGCAATGAGCTTTCCGCGATGGACTACCGCCAGAGACGCGCCGGGGAATACGCCCTGCTCTATCCCGGTATCTAAAATCTGAAACGCGGAGTGGAACTGCTCGTGCTGGCCATTCCAGGAGTCAGCGGTTGAGCTCAATGTGTCCTGCTGCAAAAAATACCTCGAATTTGCTTTTGATTCTGGTTTATAACACACTCACTTGTGAGATGAAATTGCTTCGCCCTATTGTTGCGTTTCTGATATGCAGTCTTGCTTTTCGGCCAGGTTTGCTGGCGGCGCAGCATACAAAGCAGCGCGCCAGAAAAACGTCAGCCGCTTCGGTTCCAGCCTCGCTGCCGCTGGCGGAAGTCCCTTTGCCGGTCGTGGATAGTCTGGTGCAGAGCGAAATCACCAGTGAGCACATCACGGGCGCCGTTCTGCTCGTGGGGCACAACGGCAAAATCGTGCATCAGAAGGCGTTCGGCTTCAGGGCCATTAATCCCCGGCACGAGCCGATGACGCTGGACACGGTTTTCGATCTGGCCTCGCTTACCAAAGCCGTGGCTACCGCGCCCAGCGTGATGCGGATGCTGCAGTTAGGCCAGATCCGGCTGAATGATCCGGTGGCGCATTACATTCCTGAATTCAGCGTGAATGGAAAAGACCAGATCACCATCCGCGAGTTGCTCACGCACTATTCCGGGCTTAGACCGGATCTCGACTTGAACGTCGGGTGGCAGAGCCGGGAAGAGGCATTTCGCCGCGCCGATGAAGAGAAGCTGCAGGAGCCGCCAGGATCACGATTTGTCTACAGCGACATCAACTTTATTGTTCTCGGAGAGCTGGTGGAGCGGCTCTCCGGCATGTCGCTGGAAAAGTACGCCGACGCACACGTCTTTCAGCCGCTGAAGATGACCAATACACGATTCCTGCCTCCGGCGGCATGGCAGAACAAGATTGCCGAGACCCTTTCGCTCACCAATCATCAGGTTCTGCGCGGTATCGTTCAGGATCCCACGGCAGAACGCATGGGGGGAATTGCGGGCCATGCGGGCCTGTTCTCCACGGCCAGCGATCTCGCGCTTTATGCTCAGGCGCTAATCGATCGCAAGACCATTCTGGCCGCCGACGTCATCGAGAAGATGACCACGCCGCAGCAGCCGTCGAATGCCATGGATCTGCGCGGACTGGGCTGGGACATTGATACTCCGTTTTCCGTGAATCGCGGCTCGCTGCTTCCCGTGGGGTCATTCGGCCACACCGGATATACCGGGACATCGCTATGGATTGATCCTTACAGCAATACCTTCATCATTCTTCTCACCAACACCGTTCATGCGCGCAATGGCGGAGTTGGGCCTTTGCGGCAGAAGGTGGCCACGGCGGTTGCCGCGGCGCTGAATCTTGACGTGACCGATACTGGTCGAGAAAAGCTGCTGACGATTACCGGATACAACGAATCCCAACCCAATGCCCGCCGCCTGACAGCCCGCAATGGTCACGTGCTTACCGGAATTGACGTTCTCGAAAAAGACGCGTTCGCATCGCTCAAACAGAATAAGCAGCAGATGACTATCGGCTTGCTGACCAATCAGACTGGCTTCGACTCCGATGGCCGACGGACGATTGATGTGCTGGCTGCGGCTCCCGGCATCAAGCTGGCGGCGATTTTTAGTCCCGAGCACGGTATTCAGGGATCTTTGGATACAGAGAAGGTGGGCGACAGCGTGGACACGGCAACCGGCATTCCCATTTACAGCATGTATGGGAGTACGGACGAAAAACGCCGTCCGCCCGTCGATGTGCTGAAAACTCTGGACGCGGTGCTGATTGATATTCAGGATGTGGGCGCGCGCATCTTTACCTATGAGACAACGCTGGGTTACATGCTGGAGGCGGCGGCGCACAGCAATACTGAAATAGTGGTCCTCGACCGGCCCGATCCCATCACCGGCTCGCTGGTGCAGGGGCCTGTCTCGGACGCAGACCGCCAGATATTTACCAATTACCATCCGCTTCCGGTGCGTCATGGGCTCACCTTCGGCGAGCTGGCCCAGCTTTTCAATGTAGAAAGAAAGATCGGCGCGCGGCTGCGCGTGATTGCGGTGCAGGGCTGGCTGCGCGGCGACTGGTTTGATTCCACCGGCCTTACCTGGGTAAATCTGTCGCCCAATATGCGCTCGCTTACGGAAGCCACGCTGTATTCCGGTGTGGGCTTGATCGAGCTGACGAATATCTCGGTGGGTCGCGGAACAGACACTCCTTTCGAACTGGTGGGTGCTCCGTGGATCGATGGCCGCAACTTTGCCAGTGCACTGAATGCGCGTTTGATCGCGGGTGTGCGCTTTGTTCCCGTGAACTTCACTCCGGTCAGCGGCCCTTATGCCAATCAGCGGTGCAGCGGCGTCAATATTATTGTCACGGACAGAAATCTTCTGGATGCTCCGGAGCTGGGAATGGAACTGGCCTCTGCTATTGCAAAGCTTTATCCCAACGACTGGAAAAAGGCAAACCTGCTCACGCTGGTTGCCAATCGTCATGTCTATGACGAACTTGCCGGTGGAATGGACCCGCGCAACATCGCTCAGGAGTGGCAGGACGATTTGCAGAAGTTCCGCGAGCTGCGGGTGAAATATCTGATCTACAAGTAAGCCCAGCGCGAGTATCCCATCCCTGTTTGCTCGTTGACCGAATTTCCTCGTGGTTATAGGCTTGTGGGGCAGTAATTCTTTCTGAGGAGGACTGGATGCGCCTTAAGATCGCCATTCTCTGTTTGTCCATGCTCGCTCTGGCGGTTCCGCGAGCCGGGCAAATGATGGCCCAAAATGACAAGAAGGAAGGGCCGCCGCCACTTGCGCTCAAAGTAGGTGACGAAGCGCCCGATTTCACGCTGGTTGATACCAGCAGAAAGCCAGTATCGCTGCACGATTTTCGCGGCAAGAAAAATGTTGCCCTGGCATTTTATATCTTTGCCTTTACCGGTGGTTGAAGCAAGCATATGCAGAACTTCCAGCAGAATCTCGAAAAGCTGGAAGCTGCAGACACCCAGGTTCTGGGTGTTAGCATGGATAGCTCCTTCAGCAACAAGGCATGGGCGGAACAGATCAAAGTTACTTTTCCTCTGCTGAGCGACTGGGGTGGTGAGACTACCCGTAAGTACGGTCTCTTTGATGAAAAACGGAAGTTTGGGCGGCGCGTAAACTTCCTCATCGACAAAGAAGGCAAGATTGCGGAGATCCAGGTGGATAACGAAGCAATCGATCCAACAAAGATCGTGGACGTTTGCGAACGCAGAAAGCTTAAAGGCTAGTGACAGGAACCGCAGGAACCAAGACCCGCCAGGAGCATTCCACCTGGCGGGTCCTTTTTTTACTCTCTCTGGCAGAGTTGCTGGCCATGTCCCTGTGGTTCACGGGAACGGCCGTATTGCCGCAGGTGACATCGCTATCGCTATGGCACTCGGACCTGGCTTTGGGCTCGTGGCTGACGATTGCCGTGCAGATTGGCTTTGCCGTGGGCGCGGTCACCTTCGCGCTGTTCAATGTTCCGGACATTTTTAGTCCCATCAAAGTATTTACTATTGCCGCTATTCTGGCTTCCGCCACTAATGCAGCTTTTGCCTGGGCCGCCGCCGACCCGCTCACCGCAATACTGCTGCGCGGCGCAACTGGATTTTTCCTCGCGGGCGTGTATCCGGTGGGCATGAAGATTATTGCAGGCTGGTTCCAGAAGGGAAGAGGCCTGGCGCTGGGCATTATGATCGGCGCACTGACCGTGGGCTCTGCATTGCCGCACGCGGCCAATTCCATTGGCGGAATTCCGTGGCGTGGCGTGGTGCTGCTGGGCAGCGCACAGGCGCTTTTGGGTGCGCTGATTGTGGCTTTTGCCGTGCACCAGGGGCCGTTTGCCACACCGCAGTCGCGGCTGGATATTTCGCAGGTGTGGGAGATTGTCCGCAACCGCAAACTGAGGCTGGCCAATCTGGGTTATCTGGGGCACATGTGGGAGCTGTACGGCATGTGGGCCTGGATAGCCGTGATCGTTGCCGCTTCGTCGGGCTGGCCTCGCGTCAGGTTTGAAGCGTGGGCCGCGGTCGCGATTGGCATTGGAATCGTGGGATGCGTCTGGGCGGGCGCAGCCAGTGATCGTCTGCAGCACAGCGCCGATTCGATTCGCATGGCGCAGCGGGCCAAAGTCACCATCGCTGCCATGGCGGTGAGCGCCACATGTTGTGTGGTGGCCGCTCTGGTATTCCATCGTCCTGCATGGCTTGTGGCGGTTTCTATTGTTTGGGGAATCGCGGTGATTGCGGATTCGGCGCAGTTCTCCGCCATCATCAGTGAAGTCGCGGAAAAGAGCTACATCGGCACCGCGCTCACGCTGCAAACGGCGCTGGGCTTTCTGCTCACCGCCTTTGCCATTCGCGCGGCTGCCGCCATTGCCGCACGCTTTGGCTGGCAATGGGCACTGGCATCCCTGGCCGTTGGGCCGCTGCTGGGAATATGGGCCATGAACGGTCTGCTCGCCAAAGGCGAATAACTATTCTTAACGTCCTGTCTGGAATCGTTGTCCAGTGTTGTGGGTTTATTGGGATGGAGACGGCCCATGAACACCGAATTGCATTTGGGAATCGCGTACGCCACGTGGTTTTGGCTTCAGTGCTGCTTTCTCGCCCGGTGGATTGCCGAAGCCCAAATCGTGCGCCGATGAATGAACGTGCTTCGCTTCGGTGATCTATACTGACCGTGCATGGCACTGCATGTGGGCACATCGGGCTGGTCGTATCCGAGCTGGAAGCCGGCATTTTTTCCGGACAAGCTTCCGCAGAAGCGCTTTCTGGAGTTTTATTCCTCACAGCTCAACGCAGTAGAGCTGAACGCCACGTTTCGGCGGATGGGTTCGGCAAACGCGATTGCGGGCTGGGTGAACAGCACGACGCCGGATTTTCGTTTTGCCGCCAAAGCGCATCAGTCCATCACCCATTTCAAACGATTGAAGGATGCTGCCGAGCCTCTGCGCTTTTTTCTCAAAAGCATGGAGCCGCTGCGGGAGTCGGGCAAGCTGGGGCCGATTCTGCTGCAAATGCCTCCGAACCTGCAGGCCGATCTTTCGGTGCTGAAGGAGTTTGTACAGCATCTGCCGCAGGCCTATCGCTTTGCCTTTGAGTTTCGCCACGCAAGCTGGTTCAGCGACGCGGTCTTTGAGATTCTGAAAGAGAAGAACGCGGCCCTGTGCTGGGCGGAGAGCGAAAAGATTTCCACGCCTCATGTTGCCACGGCCGACTTTCTTTATTTCCGGTATCGCGTTCCCGAATACAGCAGGGCGCAGCTCGAAAAGCTTGCCGAAGATTTGCACGAACAACAGCAGGATAAAGAAGTGTTTGCCTTCTTCAAGCATGAAGAGAATCCCGAGAGCGCGCTGAATGCGGTGATCGTGGCGCGGCAGAACGGGATTGAAGCCAACCCGTTCGAGATGCCGGTTAAAAAGAAAAAATCCGCCGCTGACTCGCGTCAAATGCGATTCACGCCGGACTCGCCTGAAGCCTGAGAGAACCTTTCATGTTATTTACTCTGGGGCCGCTTCGCTGCATACTGGCCTTGTGAAGGTACCAGATAAGCGCGTTGTCCGCGGCTTTCTCGATTATCTGAAGATCGAGAAGGGCCTTGCGCCTTTGACCATTACTGCATACGAGTCCGACCTCGAGCAGTTCGCTGGATTCATGGAAAGTAAACACTGCGAACTGTTGCAGGCCAGTAGAGACGATGTGCGCGCTTTTCTGGGCGACCTGCATGTGCATGGCGTGCGGGACCGTTCCGTCGGTCGCAAGCTTTCCGCGCTGCGCCATTTTTACAAGTATTTGATTCTGGACCGCCGCATCGAGCACGATCCCACGCTGGATATCGATTCGCCCAAACAATGGAAGGTGCTGCCTAAGTCGCTTGCCGGGAGCGAAATTGAAGCCATGCTCAGCAAGGTGCAGAGCAAAGAAGAGAACAAGCCGGCGCGCGCGATGGCCCAGCGCGATACCGCCATGCTCGAATTTCTCTATGCCAGCGGGGTGCGCGTTTCGGAGCTGACCGGGATACGCCTTGAAGATTTGAAGCTGGAACTGGGCCAGATTTTGGTGCGCGGCAAGGGCGACAAAGAGCGTGTTGTGCCGTTGGGCGAGGCAGCGCAGAAGGCAGTCGGCATTTATTTGCAAGAAGGCCGTGGTGAGCTGCTGCGGGGAAAAACATCGCCCGTTTTGTTTGTGCGGCGCGGCGGAGTAGGACTCACGCGGAGCCGAGTCTGGCAGATGGTCAAAGCGTCTTCAGCCGAGGCGCGCCATGCCAGTCCGCATATGCTGCGCCACAGTTGCGCCACGCATATGGTGGAAAACGGCGCCGATCTGCGCACGGTGCAGACGATTCTTGGTCACGCCGATATCTCCACCACGCAGGTGTACACACATGTCGCGCTCGACCGGCTCAAAAGCGTGTATCGCAAACATCATCCGAGATCTGGGAAAACCAGGTCAGCGAAAACCACGGAGCCAGTTTCATGAGCGTGAAGATTCCCGCCATGCATCCGGAGCTGAGAAGCGGTATTGATGGCTTTCTGGATACATTGCGCGCCGAGCGACACGCCTCCGTCCATACCCATCGGGCTTATAAAAAAGAGTTAGATCGCTTCGGTGAATATGCCGGGCCAGATTTGCAGTGGAAGGACATGGATCATGTCTTCATCCGCGGATTTCTCTCGCATTTGCACTCGCTGAAGCTAAGCAAAGTCTCGGTGGCACGTGCGCTGGCGGCCCTGCGTTCGTTGTTCAAGTGGCTGGCCCGCGAAGGATTGGTTCAGCAGAACCCGGCGAAGCTGGTTTCCTCTCCCAAGTTGCCTAAAAAGCTGCCGCGCGTGCCGACGCTCGAAGAGATGAACGGTTTTCTCGATAGTGGCATGCCGGAGAGCGCCGCGTTTCCCGAGCGAGACCGAGCCATCTTCGAGCTTTTGTATGGCTGCGGCCTGCGCAATTCCGAGCTGGTGGGCATTCAGTTGGCCGATATACAGGATGCCAACAGCCTGATTCTGGTGCGGGGAAAGGGGCGCAAGCAGCGTTACGTTCCGCTCGAGGGCGCGGCGGAGCAGGCCCTGCGCACGTACCGCGAAGCCCGGCAAAAGGTGCTGACCCAGACCGGCAAAGCCACGCAGCGGCTGTTAATCAATCGCCGCGGCGGACCGCTTACCACGCGCAGTGTGGGACGCATTGTGAAGCAGATTGCCGTAGCCAAAGGGTTGCCGCCGGATATCCACCCGCACACGCTGCGCCATGCTTTTGGCACCCACATGCTCAGTGAGGGCGCGGACCTGCGGGCCATCCAGGAACTGCTCGGCCATGCACGACTTTCTACCACGCAGAAATACACACAGCTTTCCGTGGAGCAGGTGCTTGCGGTTTACGACGACACGCATCCTCGAGCCAAAGAAGCCAAACGCGTTTCACGGGCCAGAGCGGAGCGGAACTGATATAGAATTTTCACAACATTCAGCTTCAGTGAAGGGAAATCATCATGCGTAAAATTTTCGTTTTCGCCATCATCTTGTTTGGGCTTCCCCTTATTTCACAGCAGGCGTTTTCACAACAGGCTGCGCAAAAGACTGAACCCGGCAAGCCCTCCGCTCAGTCCGCATCCCCGGACACGCCGACTCGTGAGCAGGTGCTCCAATTATTTGACCTGCTGAAGGTCCGCCAAAATATGGAAGTCATGATGGAGGGCATGAAGGACGCCGCCCGGACCGGAGCCGAAGATATGTTGCGGCAAAAGGTAGCAGAGCCTTCGGAAAAGCAAATTGCCATGACGCACAAGATATTTGATGATGTGTTTGACGGACTGCCCATTGAGGAGATGATGGAAGCTGTTATTCCTGTGTACCAGCACCATCTCACCCGCTCTGACATTGATGCCCTCATTACATTTTACTCTTCCTCGGTTGGGCAAAAGCTTCTGCGGGAGCAGCCGGCGATGATTCGCGAGAGCGTGCAGACCGGTTCGGAGATCGCAAGAAAGCGGATGAATGAGATCATGATCAAGCTCGATCGCCATATTGCCGAGATGGTGGAAAGCGACGAGAAGGCCACGAAAAAACCATAATCGGCAATCAGGGTTTGGCCGGGCCGTGAAAGAGGAAGAACAGCTCAATGATCAGGATGAGCACCACAATGAATTCCAGCAGAAAGCCGCGCGCCTGGTGGAACTGCTCGATCATGAAGTCATAGAGTTCGTCCGCCGTGCGCAGCTTTTCCTCTACCAGATTCTGGTAATCCGATACACCGATTCTGGCCGCGCAAAGTTTGTAGAGGCGGGCCGAAAACATGTCGCCCACAAACTTGAGGGCGTTGTTGGTGCGCTCGGTAAGTTCCGTCACGTCGAGCAGGACGGTGCGCAGGCGCGAGGCTGCCGGTCTCATGCGCCATCCGGCGATCAGTCCGCGGCGGCCTTCCAGGAAACGGTATACATCGGCCAGTTCGTGGGTCAGCAGATCGTCATAGTGGCGAAACTGCAGGAGCTGTGAGTTCGCGTATTCGAGCAGCCGGATGGTGGCTTCAGCGCCGGCCTCGCTGTCAAAGAGAAAAGCCGCGTTCCATCCCACCACGATCAGGTCGTTGGGATAGTACGACATGAAGGCCTGCAGCACCTCTTTGCGTTCGAACTCCGCCAGCGGCAGCGTTTCTCCGCGGACAATCTGGCTTATCTCCGCGCCATGTTTTTTGAGCAGATCCGCCCCGTCCTCGGTTCCCGGCACGACGTGCAAGTGGACGACACAGTAATCCTCGGTCAGCCACTTCTCATAACGATTGACCAGCGCCGAGCTGATGGCCGGCAGCTTTTGCCGCACCACTTGCCGGGAGAGATCATCGAAGGCCGAACTGGAGATCCAATTTCCGGCAAGCTGCTGCAGCCGTTGCCAGCTTCCGGAAAAAGTGAAGCGCAGCAGCAGGCTGACCACGCCGTAATCGTAGTACTGCACGGTGGCGGCAAACTTTTCGCCGGTGGCGATGGTGATCGACGGAAGGGCCTCGATCACCGGCGGACGCTCAAAGCGCACATGCTCCGGCGCGGCATGTTTCAGCGCGGGGGCAACCGGGGTGCCGCCAATGAGCCGCTGCAGCTCTTTGAGATTGATCTCATCGCAAACGTCGAAGAGCGTGAAGAGAATAATGGTGCCCTGCAGATCCTGCGCCATGAAAAATTCCAGTCGGGGCCAGTGTAAATGGATGCGCGATGGAGAGTGCAGAATCTCCCGGTCCAGCTTTTTAGGGTTTCCTCCTGTCCATTTGCTAGAATTTGCCGTGCTGCGAATCCCTTCCAGAGCCCTGCTGCTGGCCATGTTTTCGGCGTGTCTTCAGGTGCTCGTGTTTTCCACGCTTAAGCTCTATCTCCTCTGCTGGGTCTGCATGGTGCCGCTGCTGTATGCCCTGCTGCGCGGGCACGGAGGCCCGGCGGAACTGATCGATTCCGAGGGCCGCTCTCTGCGTCCGTTTACTTTGGCGCAGGGATTTTTGGTGGGATGGCTCGCTGGAGTGGCCTGTTATGCCGGTTCCTGCTTCTGGATCGTTAACGTGATGCACAGCTACGGCAGCGTTGATGTTTTTGTGGCTGTGCTGATCCTGCTGGCTTTTGCGCTCTTCATAGGCCTGCATCACGGCGCGTTTGGGCTGCTGGTGGTCTGGATGGCGCGCCGCTCTTCCGCCGGGAATCGCCGTCCGCTTCTGCTGGCGCCGGTCTTGTGGACGGCAATTGAGTTTTTTCGCGAACGCGCCTCGCCCGTGCCCTGGAACCCGCTGGGCAATACTCAGGTGGATAATATCCCGTTTACGCGAGTCGCTGAGTTCACCGGCGTTTATGGATTATCGTTTGCCATTTTTGTGGTGAACTGCGCCTTTGCCGCCGCGCTGCTGCTGCGCGGACAACGACGCAGAAACCTGCTGATCTCCGCCTTTGCCGCCGCCGTGGCCCTGCAGATCGGCATCTTCTCGAAGCCAGCGAATTTCAAGGCGACTGATGAGGCTGTCCTGTTGCAGCCGAATGTGCCGGTGCTCGATTCCTACCAGTGGAATGCTCAGTTTTATGACCAGATTTTGTTTGATCTCACGCAGCTCAGCGTCCACGCTACCCCAAAAAATCCGCCGGAGAAGCCGGGCCTGATCGTGTGGCCGGAGTCTCCTACACCGTTTCAGGATGCTGATCCCCGTCTACAGCACTGGCTGGCGGCGATGGCGCAGGATGCCAATTCTTATCTGATTATCGGCCTCACGGGTACGGCGGACAATCGAGGCACGGGCGGAAAGTACGAGTATTTCAACTCAGCGCAGATCATTGGTCCGCGTGGAAGGTCTGCTGGCAGATACGACAAGATTCATCTGGTCCCGTTCGGCGAATATGTCCCGTTTCGCAATCTGCTGTTCTTTGCCAAAAAACTCACGCGCGAGGTAGGAGATTTTTCGCGCGGAAGCGAGCGCAAAGTTTTTGATCTGAATGGAGCGCGGTACGGGGCCGCGATTTGTTATGAATCCATTTTTCCTGGCGAGATGCGCGAATATACCGTCAACGGCGCCCAAGTGCTGGTGGTTATTTCCAATGACGGCTGGTATGGCGACAGCGCCGCGCCGCTCAATCATCTGGAGATGACGCGGATGCGGGCCATCGAGAACCATCGCTGGGTGCTTCTGGACACCAACAGCGGAATCACCGCTTCCATCGATCCTTTTGGCCGCATCGTGCGGCAGGCGCCGCGCAACGTGCGCACCGCGCTGGTCGCGCCCTATACTCCGCAGATCGAGAGCACTTTCTACGCGCGCAACGGCGACGTGTTTGCCTGGTCCTGTGTGGTAATCTCGTTTCTGGCGTTGTTTGTACGCGCCCGAATCTCGGCGGGTACCATGATTGAGGCCCGGCCAGCATAGAGTTGAATTATGGTTGAAGAATTAGAACGCGAATATGCTGCCGTTCGCGGCAAGGTCCATGATCTGCGGAGCTATCTTTGACGCAGCCTCACTGCGCTCCCAGCTTTCCGAAGTCGAAAAGAAAATAGCCGCCGATCCCAATCTCTGGTCCGATCCGGAGAAATCGCAGACGCTCATGCGCCAGCGCAAGCGGCTGGAAGACGAGCTGACCAACGACGCCGAGCTTGCCCGGCGCGTGGAGGACATCTCCGCTTATTTCGAGCTGGCAAGAGAAGGCGAGACCGTCACCGAAGAGCTGCGCAAAGAGATCGACAACCTGCGCGAACTCGCGGAAAAGCTGGAGACCCAGACGCTGCTTTCCGGCAATGACGATATGCGCAATGCGATCGTCACCATTCATCCGGGGGCGGGCGGCACGGAATCGCAGGACTGGGCGGAGATGCTGCTGCGCCTCTATCTGCGCTGGGCGGAGCGCCAGGGCTTTGCCGCGGAAGTGAACGAATACCAGGCAGCGGAGGAAGCGGGCATCAAGTCGGCGACTTTTACCGTGAATGGCGACTACGCCTACGGTCTGCTGGCGAGCGAAATCGGCGTGCATCGTTTGGTGCGCATCTCGCCTTTTGACCAGGCCAAGCGCCGGCATACTTCATTTGCCAGCGTCTTTGTCTCGCCGGAAATCGACGACTCCATCAAGATCGATATCAAGCCGGACGAGATTCGCACGGACACCTATCGTTCCGGCGGGAAGGGCGGCCAGCACGTGAACACCACCGATTCCGCCGTGCGCATCACGCATATTCCCACGGGAATCGTGGTGGCCTGCCAGAACGAGCGCTCCCAGCACAAGAACCGCGAACGCGCCATGAAGATGCTGCGCTCAAGGCTCTATGAACATGAGCTCGAAAAAAAGCGCGAGGTCAGCAAGAAAGTGGAAGATTCCAAGCTGGATATTGATTTTGGCTCGCAGATACGCTCTTATGTGCTGCATCCGTACCGGCTGATCAAGGACCATCGCACCAAGACGGAGGCGGGCGACGTGGACCGCGTGCTCGATGGCGATTTGGCGCCGTTTATACGGGCGTATCTGCTGGCGCGCAGAGATTTGAATTAAGCAGCAGCAGGGGCTAAAGCCCTTGAGTTTTATTGCGTTTTATCGGCACGACTGAAGTCGTGCCCTGATACAAACCGTTACTTATACAAACCAGGTTTTTGAAACACTCTATGGAAAATTAAAGACGCGGCATCGCCTGCGTCTTTTACGAAGCAGATGACGATCTTCGAACTCATCCAGCAGAATGCGGCTCCGCCGCAGGTGATGCGCGCGGCGGCCAAAGGCGCTCTCTCCGTGCCGCCGGAGCAGATGATCGAGATTCTGGTTTATCTGACGCGCGATGCGGTTTACGGCCCCGAGGCGCGCACGACTCTGGCGCACTGGGACGAGCCGTCCACGCGGGCGGTGCTGGCGAATCCGGCCACGCCGCGAGAAGTCCTCGACTATTTCTGGGCAGAAGGGACCCGCCGGCCGGGGGTGATGCAGGCGCTCATTGAGAACCCCGCCATAGGCGATGCGCAGCTCATGGCCCTGGCCACGGTGGCCGGGCGCGAGATCCTTGCCATTATGCAGGCCAGCCATCGCGTCCGCGGCTCAGAGCCGGTTATGGGAGCGCTCCAGGCCAACCCGGAGTTTATATTCGATGGCGGCGGCGTGGTGCGTGATTTCGATCTGGACGAAGTTTACGATGCTTGGAAGCAGGAGCATGCCGCGGAGATCGCGGCGGAGGAAGGCAAGGCCTTCGAGCTTTCCGAAGCCGACGAAAGCGAGAAGCAGGAGATACTGGCCATTGTCGCCCCGCAAGCGGACAGTTACGCCGCCGGAATCAGGGCCATGGGCATTCCCGCGGAGCAGCGCAAGCTCTCGCCACTGCAGAAAATCACGCGCATGTCGATTGCCGAGAGAATCAAGACGGCTTTCGGCGGCGATAAGGAAGAGCGCTCCATTTTGATCCGCGACACCTCGCGCGTGGTGCAGAACGCGGTGCTGGCTTCACCACGGCTGAGCGACCAGGAAGTGGAAAACATTGCGCAGAATAAAACGGTGCAGGAAAACGTGTTTCGCGAGATGGCGCGCAACCGCAAGTTCATCAGGAACTATTCGGTCATCCGCAATCTGGTGAACAACCCGCGCTGTCCGCTGGACCTCGGTCTTACCCTGATCAAAAACCTGCATGTGAACGACTTGAACCATCTGCAGAACAACAAGAACATCCCCGACACGCTGCGCAAAGTGGCCTACAAGATGTATCGAGACAAGAAACTGGCATCGCAAAAATAGCCAAACGGCGACTCCTGGCGGCAGCGGGTGGTGGGTCGGTTTGCATGGCAACTTGTTTCCCGCTATGAAAAGCAGGCGTCAAGCCATTCTGAGCGCGGAGCGCGAAGAATCCCGAGGCTGTTGGCTTGTGGAGACAGTTGTGGGATTCTTCGACCGCTAAAGCGGCCTCAGAATGACAGGGTGTAATTTGTATGGCCCGCAAAAAGTCAAACCGACCCACTCTCGACGGCAGCGGCCCGTCTTTTATTTTCCTCGGCCCTTGCCATACAATGCCTGGTGTTATGAACAATGCCAGCGATCCCATAGGCGAACTGCTGAAACGCGCAAAGACCATTGCGGTGGTCGGCCTCTCCGATAGTCCGCTGCGCCCCAGCCACGGCGTGGCGGCGTACATGCAAACCGCGGGCTACCGCATTATTCCGGTGAACCCGGCCATTCAGGGCGCGCTGGGCGAAAAAGCCGTGAAGTCACTGCGGGACATCCAGGGAAAAATCGACATCGTGGACGTGTTCCGCCGCTCGGAGTTTGTGCCCGAAGTGGTGGACGAGGCAATCGAACTCGGCATACCGGCAATCTGGCTGCAGGAGGGCGTGGTCCACGAAGCAGCGGCGGAAAAAGCCCGCAAAGCGGGAATTTTTGTGGTGATGGATCTTTGTATTTTGAAAGAGCATCGGAAACGGGTGGGGTGAGGATTGCTGAGGAACGTGGTTCCACCCACAGCTTCCACCGCGATTTGGTTCTTTTGCTTTTTTCACTGCACAAAATTGAAAAGGCCGCCGGTATCGGGAGGCCTTTTCAATTTGCTTGTGTCAAGCAATGACTGCTGCATAGCGGCGCTCATCCTGCGCTACGTGTTCAACTTCCGCGAAATTTCGCAGCGATTCCAGTTGATCAGGTTCGATATCTCCAGTCAGAATTCCGTAACGCGCCAGGCGTTTTTCATTTTTGATGCGTAGGCCCGTTTTGCGCTGGATCATTTCTATCGCCGACGTCAGCTGCTCGCTGTTGTTCAACAGATTTTCCCGCAATGTGATATGTACCAACATATTAACCCTTTTGCGCTTTTCCGCTATCGTTGGTTCAGAGTGGCACAGGTCCATGGTTCTGTCAAGATTACGGCGCTTTCACTATGCCAGCACCGAAGTCTGTGTCAGGCAATAACTTGGATGCGGCCGCTTTGAGCTGGGTTTGCAGTTGCTGACGGCTTAAGTGCTGCTGTTTTTCCAGCAGCAGGGCCGCCACACCCGCCACGTGCGGTGTCGCCATGCTGGTTCCATCCAAAGTTGCGTATTTGCCCCCTGGCCATGATGAATACACGCCTACACCCGGGGCAGAAATTCCTACCTGCGCGTAATCACGCTGACCATTACTGAAATACGCAATGTCTTTCCCTGAATCCACGGCGGCAACCGCCATGAATGATGGACAAGCAGCTGGGTTCTCAATCGGAGCGATGTTGTTCAAGTCTCTTTGGCTGTCGTTACCCGCAGCGGCCACAAAAAGCACCCTGGATTCTACCCCGGCGATGCGCTCGTAAAGGGCCGCATACTGCTGGTTCACTTCACGGCGACTACCCAGACTCATGGAAACCACCTGCGCACCCTGTTCCACAGCCCAGCTTATGCCCTCCACGATAGAGTCGTCAGAGCCACTCCCTGTGTCATCGAGCACCTTGCCTACCATCACTTCCGCGCCGGGCGCGACGCCGTAGCGTGCTCCACCCGCAGGTTGCGCCGGCCCACATATAATCCCCGCACAATGCGTCCCATGACCGTTCCCGTCCTGTACGGACGCGCCATCCACAAAGCTCATGGCATTGTGCCCCGCCACGAACCTGTTGGCAAAGTCGGGATGGTTCAGATCCACACCTGTGTCCAGTACTGCGACCTTTACCCCTTTGCCGGTCAATGCACTGCCTTGCAGAACGTTAATCAGAGCCAGACACCAGGTTGTATCGACCCGTGGTCCTACCATGCCAGTCATGACCGGCGCCACGGCACCTCCTCGCATCTGCTCAAAAACGAGCGCCGCCTGTGCCGCGTCGCGCAAGCCCTGCAAGTACGCAATTGCAGGCGAAACACCAACTGGCGCCGACTGTGCGGCCATCTCTTTTCCGGAGTATACTTGGATTCCCTTGAGCGGCGGAATGTGCCGCGCCTCGTTTTGCACTATCATTGCCACCTGCGGGTTCCGCGTCAGGCGATTCCGTTCGTCGTCGTTCAGATCGGCGGCCGCGACTGCGATGCGGTGGTAGACGCGTGTGTAAGCTTCGCCAGCTTCTTTCCTGGCCAGGGTCACGCCGTTTACCCTCATTGAGATTCCCGGCGCTTCTTTGATGCCTTTCAAGTCAGAGAGAATCGAGACATTTCTCTCCGACACTTCGTTGAACAGCACGATGTAGCGCGGCTTTGCGATTCGCGCCCTAGCAGGCTGTACTGCAGCTGTGGCCGCAGCATGTGATTCTGCACTCGTAGACATATGATTCTCCCGTTATGTTTTGAAATCGTTGCTCAGCGATGTTGCTGCCGGCAGTGGAACCAATTGCTGTAACTTCTAGACAGCCTAATCCTGTCCTCGCAGGGAACGCTACTAGAACGTTCATCTTTAATCGATACTAATGGCATACCTGTTTAACAATCCAGTTCATTGAAAGAATAAGTTACGTTTGGGTTATTGCCGTCTGCGCCAATAAGTAAAGCCGACATTTATGTCCCGATCGAGTAACTTCTTTAGCAGCCTATCAGGTGTAAAATAGTTTCCTCTCAACCTTTTTTCTGGTCGATCTTTCTGGTTGCAGTTTTTGTAAAGGCCCTATCAGGCGCTACTTCTCTCCATAGATTATCTCCTTACAAAACGAATACAGGGAGCATCTCGATACTTTGTTTTTTGCATTTTACCGGACGATAAAACAACAATGATGAAAATTATTGGCAAAAAACGATATATTTCCTGGCATGTGTAAAACGTGGTCCAATAAAATTAAAACATCTTCATTAAGATTAATCTTGAATACAAGACGTCGCAATAGATGAAGACACTGGCATACTCTGCCCCCATCCTCGCTTGTTGATAGATCAAAAAATCTGCGAAATTTGTGGAGCACGAGGAATCACGAATTTCCGTGGTCCACACGGATGGATGCTGATTGGGATGACTGCGGCGAATGGAAACTATAGATTTATGATGGACTGCGGCCCAAGCCGTAGCCTAACCCAGCGGCTGAAGCCAAACATTCCTTGACCTAAACGGCATGGCTGAAGCCATCCCCTGACACTGCTCTCGATAAATCTGCCGGCAGGTGGTGAAAACATCCTCGAATCCCACCTTTCGCAAACCCCGCGAAAGATGGGCCACCCGTCGTTGTTGTAGCGCATATGAAAAGTGACCGTCTCCATGCCAGAACCCCAGAAGGTTACATTTGCTTTCCGCCAGCCCGCCTGGAGTCAGTGTCTGCCCGCCTGAACTGTTAACAGTCCAGTTAAATTCCATTTCGGATATTACCTTCGTACTCCAGTATTTTGACACTACATTAACCGTAGCCGGACAGACGGACCATATAGTCGGGAACGGTGGTTGAAGCCATCAAAGGAGGCAGTTATATGCTCTTCTGTGGGACTTGCGGAATCATGGTCCGAACCGAAACGAAGACTTGTCCCAAGTGTTCGTCGATATTGACGCCGGCCTATATCCCAGGAGCGGCGAAGGCAAATTCAACTCCGGCCCGGAAGCCGCTGGGCAGCGCTGCCAGGGTCCTCCTGATCGGATGCATGGTGTTATCTTTTGTGGCCGTTGCGGCTGCCGTCACTCTTCACGTTGTCACGCGGCCCGCCCGCTCGGTCTATCTGCTCCCGGACGGCAATGTCATGGCCTACGTCAATTTCACTCCGATGCATTTGATGAACATGGACGCGGGCGGCTTCACTCAAGTCCCTGAATATCAGCAGCTTGTGAATGAGACCGGGACGGGTGGAGAACGCTACATTGATAACATCGCGGTCTCGGCAAACGTCGATGGCAGCTCATTGGGAGACGTGGCGATCATTGTCACCGGCGCCGTTGACCAGCAGCGCGTTTCCGGTAACGTGCTGGGGCAGCAGGGCGCACAAACGGAAACCTATCACGGCAAGACCATTTTTTCTGCCCTCGCTCAGGGCCGCACCATTCGGTACTGTGTATTCGACACAAAAATGCTGGCCGTTACCATAAGTCCCACGGCGGAGTCGATGCACGCCATCATTGATAAATCCACCGGCTCCGGTTCAGCTCCCTATCTTTTCAAGAGTTACTACAGCGAAGTCCCTTTTGCCAGCGAGATGTGGGCCATCGTTCACGTCCCCAGCTTTGCCGTACCTGACGCGCCGGGCGGCGTGAATCTCGACTTTCTGAAAAACAGCGTAACCATTCTCTCCGCCCGCTACCTTGGTTCATTGAGCCTCCGCGGCGAATTCATCACCGAGAACCAGGCCGATGCCGCCAACATATCCAAGGCCGTCGAGGGGTTTCTGGCGATCGGCAAATTGGCCGGAAGCCAACAGCAGACAGACCCGGATGTTACTGCCATTGTCAACAGCATTGAAGTAAAACAAAACGGCAACCACGTCGTGGTGAGCGCCGCGATTCCAGCGGACGTGATTCGTAAGGCTGCACAGAAGCGGTAGGACACGCTGGTTCTGATTCAGGAACTGAAGAAATGAATCTTATAGTCTGGGCACAAGGTGCAATATTTGTGGTCATTGGCCTTGCGTCAAGCTGGGCTGCGTTTCTTGATCACCGGAAAGCACAGGCGGCTCTTGCCTGGCCGGCAACGCAGGGCAAGGTCCTGTTTGCCTCCGTGCGTGAGGTGCGTGGTGATTCGACAACCTACAAGCCGGATATTCTGTATGAGTACCATGCGCATGGTCTACATCATTCGGCTAAAGTGTGGCGGTTTGGCGCATTTTCCAACTCGTCAAAATCGAAGACGGAAGCGATCATTGCGGAATACCCGTATGGCAGGGACATCACGGTATTCTTCAACCCTCAGAATCCAGCCGATGCGGTCCTTGTACCAGGCGAAGTGACATGGGTAGCCCGATTCGTGATTGGGCTGGTTTTCGCTGCCGTCGGATTATTCTCGTGCTGGGTGGGCATCTCGGCTTATCTGAAAGACCAGCAAGCCAGGCACTGGCCGGCTACGACGGGCCGGATTCTGTACTCCTCCGTGGTTGAATCGTCGGACAGCGACGACAACACAACCTACACCCCAGTCATTCAATACTCGTATCGAGTCAATGACCAACAGCACTTTGGATCTGTTTGGAGGTTCGGAACCAGCACTACCGGACGGCCAGAAGCATACGAGACCATAGCGTCATATCGGGTCGGCAGCACCGTACCCGTGTTTTTCAATCCTGATCATCCGGAAGAAGCGGTACTCGAACCAGGCAAGGCGCAGGCCATTTTGTTTGCTATTATCCTGACCTTGCCAGTCGCGTTCCTTGCATGTCTTTATGTACTTAGGAAAAGCAGATCTACTTAAGCCATGCAGCCACGCGCTGGTGTGGTGGGATTTCCAACCAGGTCTACTGCTGTGCCCCTTGCGCGAGCCAGCCTCCCCCATGCTGGAAAGCTCGATTCGAATTCTTGATCTATGGGTGCGCGGTTGAACACTCAGTATTAACTGCACCTAAGCTCTTTGCTTAGAGTCCGAGTGGTTCCTGCGTATGTAGCGGCTAAGCCGTGTCTGATACAAACTTGTTTTAAGTACTTGCTGATCAAGAGCTGGGCAGGGAAAAGTAGCGCTGATTGGGGTTAATAGTTTCCGAAAATTGCGGCGAATTAAAAACTGTAAATTTATGATGGGCCGCGGCTTGGGGTCGCAGCCTAACCCAGCGGCTGAAGCCGAAGCATTCCCTGACCGGAACGGGATGGCTGAAGCCATCCCCTGAACTCCTCTTGATAAATCTGCAGGGAGGTTGTGGAAACGTCCTCGAATCCCACCTTTCGCAAATCGCGCGAAAGATGGGGCACCCCTTGTTGTCGAGAGGGACAAAAAATGCCATCTTGCTGCGTCTGCAGGTAATGGCTGAGCCGTTCCCTGATACAAACCTCTTCCTTGCCTTGATGCAAACCTGTTTTGAAATGCACTGAGCGAGATTCCTGACATTTTTTTGTCCATTGATTTTTTTTCAATACGCGGTATCATGCGCGAGCTTTGCAAGAAAGCCGTCAGATGAACTGAAGTTGGCGCGAGATATTTGACAATTGAAAAAGAAGCTCTTAGCTGTTGGCCGTTGGCTTTTGGCCTGGCACTGATGGCCTTTACTGGCTGGGTGGGTGGCTGGGTGGCCCAAGCGTGGCCCTTGGGTCGAAGCGTGCTAACCCATTTGTTTGCAATGAAAGTGCGAAAAAACAGGGGAGGGGGGTAGCCACGGATTTACGGTACGGACCGGGGACATACCTGACAAAATTCGGTTTTGCCGCTGATTAACGCAGATGGACGCAGATAAAGACCTAAAACCCGGACACAGCCGGGGGCGGCTGTGCTACACGTGCCTGGCAGATTGGGGCATTTTGGTACAGGGAAAGAGGTGCTGCATCTGAAACCCTGATTATTTGTTGTCTTCGCGTTTTTCTTTGGCGGCTTTGTCGCGCAGGCGGTGGATTTCTTCGAGGCGCTGGGCCAGGAGTTTTTCCCGGCCTTCCGTGGTGGGGTGGTAGTAGCGGCGTCCGCGAAGATTGTCGGGCAGGCACTCCATGTCGGCCACTTTTTCTTCGAGGTCGTGGGCGTACTGGTAGCCCTTGCCGTAGCCGACTTTTTTCATCAGCGCAGTCGGGGCATTGCGGATGTGCAGGGGAACCGGGGCGGCGGAGGTTTTTTCCACGTCTTCCAGTACGGCGTTGTATGCGGTGTAGAGCGCGTTGGATTTTGGCGCGAGGGCCAGATAGGCCACAGCCTGGGCCAGGGCTAGCGCGGCTTCCGGCATGCCGAGGAAATCGATGGCCTCTTTGGCCGAAAGGCAGAGATTGAGGGTTTCGGGAGCGGCCAGTCCGATATCTTCCGAGGCCATACGCACCACGCGGCGGGCGATGTAGAGCGGGTCTTCGCCGGATTCAAGCATACGGGCGAGCCAGTAGAGTGAGGCGTCCACGTCACTGTTGCGGACGGATTTGTGCAGGGCGGAGATGAGGTTGTAGTGCTCTTCGCCCGATTTGTCGTAGAAGAGCACGCGCTTTTGCAGCGTGTCTTTGAGGATTTGCTGGGTGATCTCGCCGCCTTCGCTGGCCGTGGCTGCCGCGACCTCGATGATGTTGTACGCGGAGCGGGCGTCCCCGCTGGAATATGCGGCGATCTGGCACAAAACATCGTCACTGGCGTTGAGCTTCATTGGGCCGAGGCCGCGTTCGTTGTCTTCTAAAGCGCGGCGCAGCAGGCCGATGATCTGCTCTTCCGATAGCGGTTGCAGGATGTACACCCGGCAGCGCGAGAGCAGGGCGCCATTGATCTCAAAGGACGGATTCTCGGTGGTGGCGCCGATGAGCCGGATATTGCCGTGCTCTACGTGATGGAGAAAAGCGTCCTGCTGGGCGCGGTTGAAGCGATGGATTTCGTCGATGAACAGGATGGTGCGCGTGCCGTACTGCCGGGCTTTTTCGGCGTCGGCCATGACCTGCTTGATTTCCTTGATGCCGGAGAGCACGGCGGAAAACTCGATGAACTCGGCCTGGGTGACGTGGGCGATGATCTGGGCCAGTGTGGTCTTGCCCACGCCGGGAGGTCCCCAGAAGATGATGGAGCCGGGATCGTCGCGCTCAATCTGCAGGCGCAGCGGTTTGCCGGGAGCCAGAATGTGCTCCTGGCCCACGAATTCATCGAGCGTGACGGGACGCATGCGGTCCGCCAGAGGGCGCGCGCCTTTGTTTTCGCGGTCCGGAAGTGCCTGAAACAAGCTCATGGAATTACTTTGCGGTCTTTTACTTTGCCGTCGCGGTTACTCTCAGCGGTTTGCAGGTTATTCAACCATGATGACACCGATATCAACCGACCAAAACACGAATTTTCTTTTGGCTGGTAAATCCGCGACATCCGTGTTTATCGTTTCTCCGTTAATCAGTGGTAAGAATCCGCTTCCGCTGCCGGGCCGCTTCGTACAAAACTATGGATGCGGCAATGCCGGCATTGAGAGACTCGACTCGCGGCGAATGGGAAATTGTAATCAACTCGTCTGCCTGGGAGAGTACATCCGCAGGCAGGCCCGCGCCCTCATTGCCGATCAGCACGGCAATGGGGCCGGTGAAATCAACCTGATCCAGAGGCTTGCCTTTATGAGAAGAGGTGGCCAGAACACGCAGTCCGCGCTGCTTGAGCAGGCCGATGGCCGGCTTGAGTTCAACGCCGATCATGGGTTCGCGAAAAATCGAGCCAGCGGAGGCGCGCACCACCTTGGCATTGCAGTGGCTCACGGTTTTTTCCCCGAGCAGGAGGGCGCGTGCTCCAAAGGCTTCTGCCGAACGGATGATGGTACCGAGATTGCCGGGATCCTGAATTCCGGTAACGCCGGCAAAGAGAAGATTTTGGGTGTCTTCAAGCAGATCTTCGAGTTTGGTGGTCTTCAGCTTTACCAGAGCGGCCACGCCCTGCGGCGTTTCGGTGCTCACGGCGCTCGCAAAAACCGAGTCGGGCAGCAGCAGAACTTCTGTATGGCTGGAAAGCTGGGGCAGCAGGCGCTGGGCATGGTCGCGGGAGCGTTCGCTGAAAAAGACGGCTTGAAAGCGCAGTCCGCTGCGGATGGCCTCTTCGATGGTGCGGATGCCCTCCACGGCAATGCAGCCTTCGGGGGTGGCCACGCCTTGTTCAAATGCCCGGCGGAGGTCCTTGACCAGAGAGTTTTGCCGGCTGGTGACCGGGCGTAAACGGGTTTCGTTTTGAGTCATCACTGAAGCCATGATACTGGCCGGGGCCCCTTTGGGACAAAAAGCGCCAGATCATCTGGCCTGGGGGGACAAAGATGACTACTCTAACCAAAGTGACTTGGGCTTTAGGCCAGGCTGGTTTATCTTAGTACCTTGTACCTTGCACGGGACTCAAGACCGATGAAGACGCTGCACTACCGCGTTTCTCACGGAAAAATTCAAGGGGACTCGATTTGGCAGCGGAAATCGTAAAAATAAATCCGGAAACGCCAGACGCGCGTCTGGTTTCTTATGTTGCCGACCGCATCAAGGCGGGGCAGGTGGTCGGCATGCCCACGGATACGTTTTATGGCCTGGCCGCGGACCCGCTGAACCTGCGGGCGGTGGAGCTGATTTATGACGTGAAGTCGCGCAGCCGGCACAAGCCATTGTCGCTGCTGATTGAGAGCGTGGAGCAGGCGGAGTATCTGGCGCGTCCGCTGCCGGAGCTTTTCTATGAGATCACCAGTAAATACTGGCCGGGGCCGCTGACGATCATCGTGAAGGCCTCTTCTCGCCTGCCGCTGAAGGTCACCGCCAACACGGGCAACGTGGCGCTGCGCGTTCCCGCTTCACGAATTCCCGTGGAGGTGATCCGGGCGGCTGGTGTGCCGATTACCGCTACCTCCGCCAACATCAGCGGGGCGAGCGAATGCACCACGGCCGATGGCGTCCGCATGCAACTGGGCACGAGCATTAGCCTGATCGTGGATGGAGGCGTGAGTCCGCGCGAGGTTGCTTCCACCATCATTGATATGAGCGAGCCCGGAAAATGCTCCATCCTGCGCCAGGGGGCGATTCCGGAGAGCGAACTCGCAGAATTTCTGCACTGATGCCTAAAACACTCTGGAGCAAAGGGCTGCTGGTGGTAGTGCTGGCGGCTGCCTCCTGGGTGGCGGTGATATACGCGCGGGTGGTCCATCAGTCGGGAAAGAATGAGCCCCACAAGGCCGATGCGATTGTGGTCTTTGGCGCGGCGCAGTATGGCGGCAAGCCCTCGCCGGTGTACAAGGCGCGGCTGGATCACGCGGCGCTGTTGTACCACCAGGGGTTGGCGCCGATTGTGATTACCACCGGCGGCGCGGGTTCTGATCCCGATTTCACCGAAGGCGTGGTGGGCAGGGAATACCTGAAGACTTTGGGCATTCCCGATTCTCAGCTCATCGCCGAGACGCAGAGTCCCGACACAGCCGAATCGGCCCGGCGCGTGGCCACAATTATGCGTGCCAATGGCATGAGGTCCTGCGTTGCCGTAAGCGACGGTTACCATATATTTCGCATCCGGCAAATGCTGGGCCGAGAGAAGATTGTCGCGTACGGCGCTCCGCGTCCGCATTCAAAACCGCATTCTTTGTGGAAGCGAAACGCCGAAGTGTTTCATGAAATTGCGAGTTACACGCTCTGGGTGCTGCATTTAAGCTGAGCAGCAGTCCGCGCTCACAGGAGCAGCCACGCGATTCCCGCGGCGGATGCCGTTCCGAGAAGGTTTACCAGATCGTTGGTAAGGTATCCGCGACGCTCGAGCACCGCGCCCAGAATGCTGTCGATGAGCATTCCCAGTGTGCCGCAGGCCGCCAGCACCGCCGCCTGATGCGTGGTGGCGAGTCCCAGGACTCTGGCGGTCAGGGCGACAATTCCGGAGGCAACTACGGCCGCCGCTGTTCCATTGAAGCTGATGCCGCCATCGATGCCCGGCGCAATGGGTTGCAGAGTGGTGATCAGCAGAGTGCGACCAGGGAAGGCCTGGCCGGTTTCGCTGGATGAGGTATCGGCTGCGAGTTCAGCCATCGCGGCCAGGGCCAGCAGCCTAAATGACGGAGGAGCAAAAGCCACGATGAAGCCTGCAGTACCAAGGTTCGCCATGACCTGCGCGGGAGAGCGTCCTTTTCTGGATTCGGCCACGTGCAGCCGCTCTTTGCGTGAACGTCCCAGACGCGTAGCGGCCAGAGTCACGGCGAAGACCACCAGCAGAAGCCAAAAAAGTTGCATCTCGCTGGCGGCCATCACAAAGGCAATGCTCATACCTGCCAGCGCGCCGGAAGTGTTCACCCCGCGCGCGAACCAGGCGGCGAGCGCAAAGGCCAGCGTTGTCGCCAGAGCAAGAAGGAGGCGACTGCGTGAGCCGGACGAGCCGGGCCAGCGCAGCAGGAAGCCCGTGGTTAATCCGGCGGCAAAGCACAGACTGAGGGCATCTGCGACCGGTGAATGGCGGCGTTGGGTAGCCAGTATTTTCTCCTGAATGCGGATGGCCCTTTGTATTCTGGTCTCCGCGTATTCGAAATCCTACACAAATCCGGCGACAGCAACACAGGCGTGCGCCGGAGATCTCGAGTAACAGAGCGAAAGTAAATGAATCAAGGCAGTTTGCTGGCCGCTCTCTTACCCGCTACAATAAAGGTTTCGCAACAACCAGGAAGCACTTTTATATAACTTCCAGCGGCCCAGGCCGGCGGAGTCATGATGATTGCAAAATACAGGAATTTTAGCCTGGCGATGCTGGCCGGGATGTGTTTAGTGTTTACAGCCGGGTGTGGTGACACTTTTCGTAATTTCATCACGCCGATTCCCAAGCAAACCGGTGATCCCGCTGGGCTTTCCCATGCGGTAGTCACGTCAGTAAATCCCGTGGGCAATGGCAGTGATCTGCATATCAATGTTTCCGGAGATTCCATTGCCGGACTGGTGCCGCTTGGGCTCAATCCTTTGTTTTTCGGTGACAGACAGGGCCGGGCTTTTGTGCTGAACAGCGACAATACCATCAGCATTTATACCGGTCTTCTCCCGCTTACCACGACGGTGAGCATCGCTACCCAGCCAGGTACGGCGACAGGCCAGATTGCCGCCGGAGCCAATGGCAGCGGGAACCTGTATGTTGTGAACCGGACAAGCAATAACGTGAGCTTTATTCCTTCAACGTCCAATACGGTGGCGCAGCTCATTAATGTGGGCACGGAGCCGGTCATGGCCGTGGGCGGTCCCGCCAGTTCCAAGGTTTATGTGGTGAATCACGGCAGCAATGACGTTACTGTGATTTCCTCGATTGACAACACCGTACTGAAAACCATTCCTGTTGGCTCCCAGCCGATTTGGGCGATCATGAGCTCGGATGGCGAAGGCGTGTTTGTGGTCAATCAGGGTGATGGGACGCTCAGCTTTATCGATACCACACTGGACCAGGAGATTTGCGGCACAACTTCATTTGTTACCTGCAGTTCGGGGACCCGCATTCAGCTCGGCAGTTCACCGAATTTTGCTTTCTATGACAGCCCGCGCCGCCGGATTTACGTCAGCAATACAGGCAGCAACAATATTTCGCTGATCAACGCAGATGGAATTAATTTTGGCCCCCCATCGCCGGTGCTGCCGACGAAAATAGCGGATATTCCAGTGTCAGGCTCGCCGCTCTCTCTTGCGCCTTTGCAGGATGGGTCGCGAGTCTATGTCGCGCTGGCCAACTGTACTGATCCAGGCACAAACCACACGAATCTGATCAGCGGATCGCCTGCGCATCTGCCCAATTGCAAAGGCAATATGGTCAGCGTAGTTGACGTGGTGGGACTAAGGGAGACAAAGACAATACCGGTAGGCCCCGGCGCTGTCTCCATTGACGCCGCCGCCGATTCCACGAGGGTTTACGTGGTGAGCGCACTGGATACCACGGTGATCCACGACAATGTGAACGCTGTTCCCCAGGCTGCCAGGACCATCGCGACGCCATCGGTTACGGTCATCAAAACCAGTTCGGACACCGTGTTGCGCTATACAAACGACCCTTCCGTAACCAGCCTGGTGCCGAGTTTCCTGGCGCCGCCGCAGGACCCGAACTGCTCTGCTTTCACAGACGTTACGTTTAACAAGACCGTTCCCATTCCATGCGCAGGACAGACGGCATTTTCCGTACACGTCATTCCTTAAAGCGCCGCATACAACTTCCGCTGTACGAAGGCTTTCTGCGGTCTGGCAGCTCTGTGCTGGCCAGACCGCATCTTTTTTTCTCGCCGGTTCTGTGACTGGCGGTAACTCTGGATTGATTGATTGCTGATTATGTTTTGCGGTCGGCGCGGCGGCGGCCTTTATAGCGCATGGCGATGTTCATAAACACATTGCCGCGATCGGTATCAAAGCACATAACCAGCGCTTCCTGATCTTCGTTGCTTTTTTCGCCGAGTTCGTCGCTGTGAATCACGGGAGGGGTGATCTTGAACTGAAACCCCTGGTCATTGAGAGCGGTGATTGCGCTTCCGATCACCATGTTGGCCAGTTCACAGACGGTTTCACGCGTGAGCTCCTCGTTTTCCGCAACCGGCTCGCCGGTCAGGTACGTGGCGACGCGTGCCGCAGTGGGAGGATCAATGTCGAAGATGATTCGTCCTTCAATGTCACCATTAATGGTGACCATCGAAGCTACGCCTCGCCGCCGATAGGCCTCTTCTTCCATGGTGACGTCCCCGATGTGAGTGGGACACTGCAGCGTCTCGGCCAGAATGGCGTCCGCCGCGTTGATGAATGGCTGGATCAGCTCCATTTTCACAGATCAACCCTCCTGAACCATGGCTGTGGCAACTTCGGCGTCCTCGCCCATTACATATTTGATCACTTCGTAAAGGATCTCAGGTTTGACCGGCTTTTGCACGAAATGGCGTGCGCCTTTCTGCAGCGCCGCCACGATATTTTCCTGGTAGCCCACAGAAGATACCATGACGATGCGGGCGTCGGGATGGGCGCGTACGATTTTCTCCGCGGCCTCGATACCTTCCATCTGGGGCATGGTGATGTCCATCAGCACCATGTCCGGCGTGGTGCGGTCGTATTCGGTGATGGCGGTGCAGCCGTCGCCGGCTTCGCCAACGATCTCGCCGCCGAACGATTCCACCATCCTGGCCACATTCTTGCGAGCGAAGACCGAATCGTCCACAACGAGATAACGTATGGGCTTGTGGTCCTTGCGCTGCAATACTGGGAACTGGTCCATAATTCTCTCCTTACAACTGTAACGAAACCCTGTTTGGTTGTGCAGTCTTTTCCGCGCCGCACTGTAAAGTAATTGTTTTTGCCATCGCGTCGAGTGAAACCACGCGGCTGGCATAGCCTCTCTCAATCGCTGCCTTAGGCATGCCAAAGACGACACAGGATTTTTCATCCTGGGCAATCGTAACCCCCCCGGCGTTCTGAATCAGGCCAAGACCTTCCGCGCCGTCATCGCCCATTCCGGTCATCAGCACGCCAACAGCGCGAGGGCCAAATTCCGCCGCCGCGGAACGGAACAGAACGTCCACGGAAGGCCGGTGTCCGTTGACATGAGCATCGTCCGACAGAACGATGGTATCTCCCAGCGGCAAACGGCGCAGCTTGATGTGCCGGTTGCCGGGACAAACCAGCGCCCGGCCGGCGATCAAAAAATCTCCGGACCGGCCTTCTCTCACCTCAAGGGGGGAGCATTCATTCAGCCTGCGGGCAAACATTTCCGTGAATCCTTCGGGCATGTGCTGTACCACCACGATGCTTCCGGGAAAATCCTCGGGCATCTGGGAGAACAAATACTGCAGCGCATGGGGGCCGCCGGTGGAAATTCCGATAGCCACGATACTGGTTGGTTCCTTCCGGGCCCGCGTGGCTGGCTTATTCGAGACTTTTGCTGGATCGGGCAGCAGCGTTACCAGGCCGGCGCGCTGGTGCTTCACCGCGCCTTTAATTTTGGCGATCAGGTCCAGGGCGATGGGGTCCATTTGCGCCGAAGCGGCGTCACGCGGTTTGGCCACAAAGTCGAAAGCGCCCAGAGAGAGGGCCTTGAATGTGGCGGACGCGCCTTCCGTGGTCAGCGCGCTTACTACGATGACGGGAATACCGAACCGGCGCGTGATCTGGCGAAGCGTCTCCATGCCGTCCATGCGTGGCATTTCCAGATCGAGGGTAACCACCTGCGGTTTGAGTTCTTCGATCTTCCGCAGCGCAAATGTGCCGTCCATGGCTGTCCCCACGACTTCGATATCACTGTCGCGGGCAAGAATCTGGGGAATGAGCTTGCGCATCAGCGCGGAATCATCCACCACCAGCACGCGTACTTTTCCGCTCATGCCGTGGCCTCCATGATTCTTCGCGCACGGCCCAGTTTGGACACCACACTGGTCAGGTTCAGGATGAGGACGACGGTGCCATCGCCGAGAATGGAAGCGCCACTCACCAGTTCCGTGGCGACCAGATGATCATCCAGCGCTTTGATGACTAATTCTTCTTCTCCAATCAGATGGTCCACAATCAGCCCGAATTTTTTTTCCGCGAGAGAAACAACTATGACAAACATCTTTTTTCTGCCGGAGGCTTTTTTGGCCAGTGCGTGAAGGTGGACCAGGGGCAGGACTTCGCCTCTGAGCTGAATTACGTCGTGCTGGTCCACCCGGTGGATTTCTTTTTCGGTAACGCGGCTGATCTCGACCACGGAAGCCAGCGGCACGGCGTATGCCTGACCGCCTACATGGAAGAGCAGGGCCTTGATAATGGCGAGGGTGAGCGGGACTTTCAGCAGGAACGTGGTCCCCGCGCCCGGAGAGGTCCTGATGCTGACCGTGCCTTTCAGCCTTTCGAGAACGGACCGCACAACATCCATGCCCACGCCACGGCCGGAGACAGAGGTGACTTGTTCGGCCGTGCTCAATCCGGGATGAAAGACCAGATTCAGTGCGTCCGTTTCGCTCATATTGGCCGCATCCGCCGAGTTGATAACTCCATTATTGATGGCCTTGGCCATGAGCTTCTGGGCGTCAATACCGCGCCCGTCGTCGCTGACCTCGATCACGATCTGATTTCCCTGGTGATAGGCATTCAGCCGCAGCGTTCCCTGCGCTGGCTTTCCGACTTTGCCGCGCTCGGCCGGAGATTCAATTCCATGGGCGATGGCATTGCGTACCAAATGGGCCATGGGTTCGGCCAGCATGTCGAGAATGCTCTTGTCGAGGTCTGTACTTTCTCCGCTCACGACCAGGACGACGTCTTTGCCGCAGAATTTCGCGGTGTCCCGCACAACGCGGGGGAAGCGCCGGAAGAGCTGCTCCACCGGCACCATGCGGATCTTCATGACCGATTTTTGCAGGTCATTCAGAATGCGAGCCTGGAAGGCCATGGCATCGGCAAATTTTCCGCGAAGCGGGTCCTTGGGGAAGCGCTTGTCAAATTCTCCCACGCTCTGGTGCAGCATGCTCTTGCCAATGATGAGTTCTCCCACCAGATTCAGCACGGTATCAATCCGTTCGGCATCCACGCGCAGCGTTTCCGCCATGGCGGCGGCGCCGGACTGTGCTTCACGGCTTTGCAGCGAGGATGGCTGGGCCTCCGCCTCAGTCGCGTTCATTTCGAGGTCCAGAACATCCTCGGCATCGCCGGCGACATCTGGCTCTGGCGGAGTAACGCGTTCCACGAGAATGGCCGAGGTTACCGCGGGGATGAGGCATTTTTTCTCAATCCAGTTTTCCGCTTGCTCGCTGGCAAGCGCTGCTTCCACCACGTCCAGATTGTCAGACAGGACGTTTTGATCGGGGACGATGGCCAGCAGGCGTCCGCAGCTTTGAAGAACGTTGCGGATAAGCTGCATGGCCGCGCCGCGCATGGGGCAGTGGGGATCGATGCTGAATGCGATGTTGTAAACGATTTCGCTCCTGCTCAGGGCCTCGGCGATCAGCGCCTGCTCGTACTCGCTCCAGGCAAAACGGCCCTGAAGTTTTCCCGGTTTCCCATTGGAAGCCGCGGGCATTTGCGTGAGCCGCAGAATCTGGCTGCGCAGCTCGTCTCCCGAGGGCGGCTGCATGCTGCCCCGGTAGGCCGAGAGCATGGAGCCAAACGTATCGGCGGCTATCAGTACGATTTCGGCCAGAGCGCCATTGGCGGAGTGGCCGTTTTGGTGCGTGAACACGTCCTCAAGCTGGTGGGCCAGCTCGCTGAACTCCTGAAAGCCGCAGGCGGCGGAATCGCCCTTCAGGGTATGAATGGTCCGCCGGACTTCGCGCAGGATCTCCGCGTCATGCGGGCGCTTCTCCAGTTCCAGCCCTTCTTCATTGAGGGTCTGCAGCAATTCGGCTGCGCTCTCAAAAAAGAGCTGGCGGAGTTCGGCGGCGCGTTCGTCGGAGAAGAAACTCACGCCGGCACCTCGATCCGCTGGTAGGCGGTCCCGTTATTCAGATGGATCATGCGAAACTTGCTGGAAAGGCCAAAAAGACTCTCGGCATGGCCGATGAACAGATAGCCTTCGGGATTAAGGCAGCGGTAAAACTTGTCCACCAGGCGCTTCTGTTCGGCTTCATCAAAATAGATCATCACATTGCGGCAGAAGATGACGTCATTGCGCTGCGGCAGGAATTCCGTTTTGAGATTGTGAAAATCAAAATGGACCATGTTTTTCAGCGACTGTTTGACCGCATATTTGTCGCCGGTCTTGTCAAAGTAGCGGAGACGATACGCGTACTCTACCGGCTCCATCTGCTGCTCCGGATAGGACGCTTCCTGGGCGGCGCGCAGCACCGAATAGTTGATGTCGGAAGCCAGAATTTCCACTTTCCACGGCGGAGGAACCAGCGGCTTGGGGCTGGGCATTTCAAAGGGCAGGGGATTGCGCAGATAGTAATAGGCCAGGGCATCGCACACCTGCATGGCCATGGTGTACGGCTCCTGCCCTGTGGAGCAGCCGGCGCTCCAGAAACGAAGAGACCAGTCCCGGCGCTCCTGTTTCCGGTGCAGCAGCTCTTCCAGAATCGTTTTGTGAAAGAGTTCGAGCTGCGGTTTGTTGCGGAAAAAGCTGGTCTCATTGACCGTGAGATTTTCCACCAGAGATGTAAGCTCGGCTTTGCCCTGATGGCTCGTAAGCAGGCGATAGTAGCTGTAAAACGTATCGAGCCCGCAGACTTTAAGACGCCTTTGCAGGCGGTCCTGGAGAAAATGGGCCCGCCGTTCGTCGAAATACATCCCGCATTCCTGATAGATCAGGCTTTGCAGCAGCTTGAGTTCGGCGTCGGTAATCTGGATTGGAGCGCTGGAAGTAGCCATTGTTCCCACTTGGTTTGTCGTTTCTGGAGCTCTTTATGTTCTACGCGGAGGCCTGTGCCGGCAGTGAATCGGCCACTTCGGCCAGCCGGCGCAGTTCGCCTTTTTGCAGTACCCGCGTAAGGTCAATCAAAATAATCAACCGTCCGTTCAGCTTGCCTACTCCGGTAACGTACTGCAAATCGCCTTCTTCAAAAACGTTCGGAGGCTGTTCGATCTCGGTTTCCGGAATCTTCATGACTTCCGACGCCGCATCCACCATCAGCCCCACCATCTTGCGGTCCACCTCGGCCACCAGAATGCGGTTTTTGCGCGTGGATATGATTTCTTTTTCCCCAAAGCGCTTGCGCAGGTCGACCACAGGCACGATCTTTCCCCGCAGGTTAATCACGCCCTCCACGAAATCAGGCGCCTCCGGTACGGCGGTGATATCGGGAATGCGGACGATCTCATGCACCAGCCGGATGGGTACTCCGAAACTTTCCCGGCCGATCCGGAAGCCGACGATATGTTGTTCTTTGGCCATTTCGTCTCCTCCGTTACTAGTTGTACGACGCTCCGGAAGCGGCATAGCGCGGTGATGCCGCGCGGGCGCCCTGCTCGTCCCGGCGCCGGGATATCCCATTGCGGCCATCGCCATTACCGCTGTTTTCGAAAACAAAGCGGTCCATTGCTTCCAGCATGGAGCGCGCCATGCGCGACATCTGTTCGGAGGAGGCCGCCAGTTCCGTGGAGCCGGAGGAAGAACGCTGCACCAGTTCGCGCATCTTTTCCATGGCCCGGACCACGGCCTGCGCTCCCGATGCCTGTTCTTCCACGGAGGAGTTGATTTCGTGGGTGATTTCGTTCAGGCGCGTGGTGGCTTTGGCAATCTGAGAAGACCCGTGCGACTGCTCGTTCGTGGCTGCGCCAATCTCCTGCGCGAACTTGTAAACCTCGGAAACCACGTTGGAGATTTTTTTGAGCGCCGTGCTCAGATCGCTGCCCAGGGTAATGCCTTCGTTCACGATGGAGGTGCTCTTCTCCATGTTGTCCACGGCTTTGCGCGCTTCTTTCTGAATGCTCTGGATCAACTCGGAGATTTCGCGCGTGGACTGCGCCGATTTTTCCGCGAGTTTCCGCACTTCGTCGGCGACTACCGCGAATCCCAGGCCGTGTTCGCCGGCGCGGGCCGCCTCAATGGCGGCATTCAGCGCCAGCAGGTTGGTCTGTTCGGCCAGATCATCGATTACCTCAATGATTTTGCCGATGTCGTCGGCCCGCTGGCCCAGAGCGGAGATGATCTCAGCCGAGGAACCTATGGTTGCGTTGATGCGGCTGAGACCGTCGGTGGCTTTCTCCATGGTGGTGATGCCGCTGGTGACTTCATCGCGCGAGCGCTGCGAGATATCGAGCAGCACTTTCGCCGTATCGGCCACGCGCTGGATCGAAGCGACCATCTCGTCGATGGAAGCCGAAGTCTCGCTGACGTTGGAAGACTGCATTTGCGTGCTTTTGACCATGTTCTGCACGTTAATGCTCATCTCGTGCATGGTGCTGGTGACTTCGTCAATCGCGGTGGCGGCCTGCACGCTGATCTTGGCCGAATCGTCGGAGGCGCTGGCCACCTGGTTCGATCCGCTGGCCACCTGGGCCGCGCTGTCGCGGACGTTCTTAACCAGGCTGCGAAGACCAATTGTCATTTCCCGGAAAGCATGGCCCAGAGTATCGCGCTCGGAGCGGGGATGAATTTCCGCCGAAAGGTCGCCGCCGGCAATGGCCTGGGAAACGGAGGCCATTTCGCGCAAATACTGGACCATATTGTTGAAGGTCTGGGCCAGCACGCCAACTTCGTCACTGGATGTGGTGTCCACGCTCTGGTTCAGGTCGCCGGAATTGCCGATTTGTCCGGCAACTTCAATCAGCTTCTCCAGAGGATTCGTGATGGACGTAGCCGACCACCACGCGACGCCCAGGCCCAAAGCCAGAACCAGCAGCAGGCCAACATATGTGATCGCGGTCGTGAGTGTGCTGGCCGTTTTGTCGGAATCGCGCGCATTCTTACGCGAGGTGTTGACCACATTAGTGAGTTCGGCCAGGGGCTGCTCTTCGGCTTCTACATATTTAGCGGGTCCGGCCTGCAGATAAGCGATCTGCAGTTCTGCCACGGTGGAACTGCCAGCGTCCACCTGGCGGCGTTTGTCCATCAGAGGACTGGCAAACTCCGAGTTCCATCTGCGATGTGCGTCCCGTATTTTTTCCAGAAGGTCCCTGGCTTTGCCGCCTTCGTCGCCCAGGGCAGAGACCGTTTTTTCGGCGTCGGCAATAATATGTTCAACTTCTGAGCTGCCGTTGGTGGTGGCGTCGGATTCATGGGAGTCGCCGTTCAGCAGGAAGCTGAGCAGGTGCATGCGATTGTTCATTCCGGCCTGGTCAAGCCTCGAAATGGCCTGCACCGTGTCAATGGCGTTGTTATAGACCGTCTTGGTACCCTGCTCATGCCCAGTGGCCCAAATGCTCAGACCAAACATGATGAACACAATGACGAGTATCGAGCCAAATCCAAGATAAAGCTTCTTGCGAATACTCATGTTCTAACCTCCACATGCCAGACGGGGACGACGGGAAGCTGGCAGGTGCCTTTTTAAATCACCGGTTTCAGATTTAATTTTTAGTGCTGAACTTGATTCTGCACACACATTACTTACCGCTGTAAAAAGAGATAACTCGCAGGGCAAAGTGCAATGTCAATGCCATGTCGGTAAGAGTTGCGGGATGACAGAGCGATAATTCTACTAACTATTAATAAAATCAATAGGTTAATGAAGATACCAGGGCGTTTTTCAGGTGTCTGTTTGCTGATCTGCCAAGGGGTAATTCGTCTCATTGCGCTGCTTGCCGGGCGTTAGTATGTCTCACGCTGAGACGTTTCGTCGGCCCTAAGTGTTTCTCCCTTGGGTTCTAACGGCAAATCCATATTGACTCAAAATGAGATTGCAGAGTACTTTCAAGACTCCCCCACCAGGCTGCGGCCAAGGCCAGGTTTCATGAAACCATCTTCCAGCTTCGGACAGGCGTACTGGCATGACCAGACGGTCCGTCTGTCACAAACCGAGCAGATACTGGACGCCTGCGCCGAACTGCCCCTGCTGAATGGAAGCATCCAGGAAGTGCGGCAGTACGTGGCCGACGCGACACGGTCGATTTTCGGGCTTGATGTGGCGGGCATATTGTTCCGGGACGGAAACATCTGGGTACCCTGCGCGGTTTCGAGCGATCAGCAGCCAAAGATCAGTCATTCGGCCCTTATCTCTCAGGCAGGGCCATTCGCGGCGCAGGCAATCCATCTGGGTGAGATCGTGGGCTTTCATTTCCCTTGTAAGCCTGGTGTTGACGGAAATATCTGCCACGGACTGGCGCAGCCTTTGGCGACCTCGCAATCGGCAACGGTGCTTGTTGTTCTTCGCCCCTCGGTATTTTCGAAAGAAGATGAGGAGGCCTTTCGCATTCTGGGCAGCGTTTCACGGATGGCGCTTGAGAATCGCGAACTGCGAAGTTTTTCCCCCACCCGGCAGGGCCATTGGGACTATCTGCTGGAGGTCCCCGCGCAATTGACCGCAGCTTCGCGGCTGGATACCTTTCTGCAGACGTTCGTCCTGCGGGCGGCGGAGTTTCTGGGCTACGAGCGGACTTTTGTCGCCATTACCGAGGGCGATCAATACCGCATTCGCTGGGATTGTATGAATGGCGTCTCCAGGCGGGTGGATACAGACATTTCTTCAGCCCTGAGCACGCAGCACATGATCGAGACGCGCGCGCCCTTTGTTAGCTCGGGCGCGGCAGAATTGCCTGTTTCGCGGGAGGGCGAACTGCCCGCTTCCGGACTCAGGGACGGTCAGTACCTCGGCGTGCCGTTGCTCACCGGAGACGGACGCATGATCGGCATTCTCGGCCTGCTGGACCGCAAAGCCGGTGGAGAAATCAGGAAAGAAGATGTCCATCGCGCAAAAGCGCTGGGCGAAGAGGTCGCCGTGGCTCTGGAGGCGACCCAGAATCTGCATCTTTCCGAGCAGCACCGCAAGCGTGCTCAGGACCTGATGGAGATGGCGCTGGATATTGGTTCCGCGCTGCGGCTGCCGGAATTCGTGCAGAACTTTACCGTTCGCGTGGCCAGCATGATGCAGGCGAAATCCGCTGTTCTGGCCCTGGCCCAGGGCAGTAAAGTCGAGTGCGTCAGTTTCTTTGGCATAGAGCCGGAGCGCGATGTGCAGCGCATTCTGGGCACGGCCTTATCGGAATATGCCGGCCAGCACCCTGATTTGAAGATCACCGGAAGCGGGCTGCAGGCGCTGCACCATCAGGCCGCAAAACATCTGGCCGCGGAGAATCTCACTCTGGTGCGTCTGGAAGGCGCCGAGGGCGACCTGCTGGGCATTCTTGGCCTGGGGGACATTGCCAGGGAACTCCTTCCCGGCGATCTCTATCTTCTTCAGGCGCTGATCGGCCACGCGTCGGTTGCGCTCGAGAATTCCCGTTTATTTACACGTATAACGCAGTCCAGCCGCCAGTGGGCGGAGATTTTCGATTCCATCACCGACTATATCGTCGTCCACGACGATCAGCATCGTGTTCTCAGGGTGAACCGTTCGCTGGCGGATTTCATTGGAGTGCCGCCGGCGGAATTGATCGGTCTGAGTATGCGGGCACTGATATCGATCAGCTCCGATGGCCAGCAGCCCTGTCCGTTTTGCCGCAGCGGCGATGCTGACGAGTATCTGCACCCGGTGGTGGAGCGCACGTATCTGGTTTCGACCTCGCGCGTGCATGGCGCTCTGAACGAGGGCCTGCAAACGGTCCATGTGCTTAAGGACATCACCGACCGCAGAGAAGCCGAGCGGCGCTATCGTGAACTGTTTGACAATGTGCAGGAAGGCGTCTTCTTCGCTTCTCCGGAGGGCCGGTTTATCGAAGTCAATGACGCCCTGGTGCGAATGCTCGGCTATCAGGCAAGGGAAGAAGTCCTGAAGCTGGACCTGGCCACGCAGGTTTATTTATCAACGCACCAGCGCGACGAAATCACCCGGCATCTGCATAAATTTGGCGCGGTGCGCAATTTTGAAGTGACGTTGTCGCGGCGCGATGGCACCCTGATCCACGCGCTGGAGAATACCTTCGTTGTGCGGGAGGCCCAGGGCCGCGTATTGCAGTATCGCGGCGTGTTTCTCGACATCACCGAGGTCAAGAACTTTCAGGCCCAGCTCCAGCGTGAACGTGATTTCACCAGCAAGATTCTCAACAATACCCAAACCATGATTATGGTGGCCGATACGGCAGGGCTGATCAGCTATGCCAACCGCCGCTGTTACGAATCAGGCGGATTCGACCGCCAGGCACTGGTGGGCAACCGGCTGGGCAGCATCATTCCCGCGTCGCACAGGAAGGAATTTGAACAGGCGTTTGACGCGAGCCTTCGCGGAATGCAGGTCGATAATCTGGAACTGATGATCGCACGCAGCAATGGCTCCCAGGGCAGATTTTCCATCAATCTGAGTCCGATGCGCGATGAGAGCAGCGATGTAAACAGCGTGGTGGTCCTGATGACCGATATCACCGATGCGTCGATGATCCAGGCCAAGCTCATGCACACGGAAAAAATGGCGGCCGTGGGCCAGCTTGTCTCCGGCGTGGCCCATGAGGTCAACAACCCCCTGACGGCGATCATGGGATTTTCCGATCTTCTGATGGAGAACCCGGAAATTCCCGAGAGTGCGCGCAAGGACTTGCAGGTGATCCTCGATGAAGCGCAGCGCACCAAGGAAATCGTGCAAAACCTGCTGAGTTTTGCCCGCCGCCGTCCGCCGCAGCGGCAGCCACTGCTGATCAATAACCTGCTGCGCAGGACGATTGCCCTGCGCGCCTACGATTTTGCCAACCATAGTGTGGATGTAACAGAAAGATTCGATGAAAATCTTCCCGAGCTTGTCGCCGACTCGCATCAGTTGCAGCAGGTGTTACTGAACATTCTGAATAATGCCTATGACGCGGTGCGCACCACGGGCCGGGCCGGCAAAATTGAGATCATCACCCGGCATGACCAGGGCTGGGTGGAAGTAACCTTCCGCGACAATGGCGAGGGCATCAGGCATCCGGAGCGCATTTTCGATCCGTTTTTTACCACCAAGCAGGTAGGCGAAGGCACGGGGCTGGGGCTGAGTATTTGTTACGGAATCGTACGCGAGCATGAAGGCGAGATTCTCTGCGGCAACAATCTGGACATGTCAGGCGCGACTTTTACCGTTCGCCTGCCTGTCATAACCGGGGAGGATGCCGGCATACTTCCGGCGCTGGGGGTGAGGTCATGAGCGCAAGCCTGCCGGTTTTGGAAGTGCTGCCTCTTTTGCTGATTGAAGATGAGCGCTCCGTGATGGATTTCATCCGTATGGCGCTGGAGCGAAACGGTTACAGCTGCCGGACGGCGAACTCGGGGGCGGAAGGTCTTAAGCTGCTGGAATCCGGGCGGTTCAGCGGGATCATTTCCGACATGCGGACGCCTGGCGGAGTAAGCGGCGCTGACGTTCACGCATGGATTCTCACGCACCGGCCGGAACTGAAGGAAAGAATGCTGTTCATTACCGGAGACACGGTGAACGAAGAGACGATGAAGGCCCTGAACGCCACCGGGGTGCCTTACATCGAGAAGCCTTTCCGGGTACAGCAGTTCATTGGTACCGTGGAAAAAATTTTCGGCAGGGCAAAATGACAGACGATCTCAGGGTCCGTTTTCTGATCGTGGACGACCACCAGAGCATTCGCAAGCTTTGCATGACCGTGGGCGCATCGCTGGGCTTTCACTGCATGGAAGCGGAGAATGGAGAAGCCGCGCTCGCCTGTCTGGAGACCAACTCGCCCGACATTATTCTTGCGGACCTGCTGATGCCCCACATGACCGGGCTGGAATTTCTGCCTCGGGTCAAACAAATCCTTTCGCGCACGGAAATCGCCATCATGACCGGGCACGGCTCCATTGAAACCGCGGTCCAGGCGATGAAGCTGGGAGCGTACGACTACATCACCAAACCATTCCGCATTGAAGAGCTCAAACTCCTGCTGCAGCGCATGGAAGAAAAAGTGAGGCTGGTGGCGGAAAACCAGTTTCTTCGCGACCAGGTCAGCACGGAGATGGAACTGAACGGGATTGTGGGCTCGTCGTCAAAAATCCAGGATGTACTGCGCATGGTGGCCAGGCTCAAGGACACGCGCACTCCTGTGCTGATTTCGGGTGAAAGCGGGACGGGCAAAGAGCTGGTGGCGCGCGCCATCCATTACCGCGGCTCGTTTGCCAAACGGCCGTTTGTGGCCGTGGACTGCGGGTCGCTGGTGCCCACGCTGATCGAAAGCGAGCTGTTTGGCTATGAAAAGGGCGCATTTACCGGGGCCAATCGCTCGAAAGAAGGGCTGTTTCAGTCGGCCCATGGCGGAACGATCTTTCTGGATGAAATCGGCGAGCTGCCGCTGGAACTCCAGGCCAAACTGCTGCGGGTGCTGCAGGAAAAAGAAGTCCGGCCGGTGGGAAGCAACCACAGAGTGAAAGTTGACGTGCGAGTGATTGCCGCAACCAATCGCGATCTGGAGGTCGCTTATAAGGAAGGCAAGTTCCGCAAAGATCTTTACTTCCGTCTCAATGTGGTCACTCTGCATTTGCCTTCGCTGCGGGAGCGGAAATCCGATATCCCCACACTGGTCCATTATTTCCTGGACAAGTTTGCTCCGGGAAAGGCCATGACGGTCTCCGCCGCGGCCATGAAATGCCTGCTGCAGTATGAATGGCCGGGCAATGTTCGTGAACTGGAAAATGCCATGGAGCGCGCGGTGGCTCTCGGCAGTAACGAAGAAATGGATGTACGGGACCTGCCGCCGGCATTTCATGCCGGAACAGATATCACTGACGTTGCTCCCGGCCCGATTCCGCCCAAAGCAGTGTCCGATACCGATCTTGAGGAGCTGGAGCGCATCACCATCGAACGCGTGTTCCAGCAGGTGAAGGGCGACAAGACACTCGCGGGCAGGATGCTGGGTATCAGTCGCGCAACCCTCTATCGCAAGCTCAAGCGCTATAACATTGGTATGGATAAAGGCGCTTCGGCTGCCGGGTGAGGCATCAGGGGAAATTCTGAACTCCCGGTTCGCCGCATAATGTTCGCTGTGCCTGAGATTCGTGTTTCATCCTGAGACTCTATCCGTCTCCCTCTGCAGGAGTGAGATCATCTTCTTCTTTTAAATCTGTAACTTACAAGATGCCTGGTTTGGCTGGGTTTTTGCTGTTAACACTTGGCGCCAGTCTTCATGCCATCGCAGCGTTCCAGGATGTTTCACTCTGGAATGGGATGAAGATGCAGCCAGGGGCGACGGATCAGAAGAGGAGTCGCCGGGAGATTTAGGGTGGCAAGACAGACGATTGTTGCGTCTTTAACTGCGGCGGATGCTTGTGTAGCGAAGCTGGCGGAGTTTTTTCCCAATGCGGTGCCGGCGCGCATTCCCGTGCAGGTGATGCGTGTGGGCGAAGATTCGGACGAGAGCGTAGTGATTGAATTTGGCACCGCGGATACGGTGATATTTACCTCCGGTTTGCCGCTGGATTTTGAAGACCGCGTGCGGCTCAAAAACTCCGATCAGTCGCTGAACACGGAAGCGGAAATCGTGGCCATGCAGTTCTGTTCCGGGAAAACGGCGGTAGCCGCGCGTTTCCTGGGGAATGTAGCCAACTGGATTATTAAAGGATGACGACTGCTGCGCTCAATCTGAGCGAAATCGCGGCGTTTTGGCGAATTGCCAGGCGTTTGTACGTGATTTACGCCGAACTGAACCGGACATTCGAGATCGGGCTTCCACCCTGCCGTGATCTTGACTATCCTGCCGACCGCTCCGAACCCGAGGTACTGGAGCGGGTCCGTGGCTGGTTCGACCAGATGGATGCGCATGTCCATGTCTGGCAACTGCGCCAGTTGCTGCAGAGCACCAGCCTGCAAACGGAAGAAAATCTGCGCGATTTAATTGCCCGCCACCTGAGCAAGAAGCAAAAGAGCGAAATCGACCGCGACAAAATCGACTTTCTTCTCGTCCAGTATTTTGCGCACTGTGCGCCCCACGGTTTGTACGAACAGAAGATCACTTTGACCGAAGTGGCCCGTGTGCTTGAGCCGGTAGTTGGTCCCGCACCGGCGCAGTTTCCCTCATGGGCGAGCAAACTGGATTTACGCCTGGAAAAGCTGAATGAATGCAGCAGTCTGGAGCAATTGCAGGATTCCGGAGCGCTCGTGGAAGTCAGGGAGCTGAAGCTGGCCATCGGCAACCAGTACTTTGCCGCCGATAGCATGATTGTTTTTACCCGGTTTAATTTTCTAGCCCGGCGGGCCTTTTTCCGGGCCATGCATCTGGATTTGCACGCGATTCATGAGGCCGTCAATCAGCTGGAGGCGCGCGGTTTTTCCGTGGTGGACTGCAGCGAAGCGAGTCTGGGCGAGCGTGAGTCGCTGGAGCATATTCGCCACATCATTCATCAGTGGAAAACGCCGTTTCGTGCGCCCTATTCCGGCGGTTCATCCTTTCTGCAGCTCATTCAGCTGCGGCATGTGCTGGACCAGGCTTTACATGATGTGGGCACTGGGCCTGTAAGCTCCGGGCCAGAGGCAATTCCGTCGACGCCGGTTGCGAAACAGCCCGCGGCAGAAGAAAAAATCGCGCCCGTGCTGACCCAAATATTCAACGCTGTACCCCGGGCGATGCCCTCTGTGGCGGCGCCGGCTTTGGCTTCGGCTTTATCCAGCGAACCCCACCCCGTTTCGCCCACACCATCACCTGAACCAAAGGCAACGGTGCAGGAGTTTACGGTTGAAGCTCTTCAGGGCCCAACGGATTCCGAACCGGTGGTGAAGATATCTCCGGAGCCAGTGGTAGCTGAAGCTCCATTGATGGAGTCGAAGGTGATGGAGTCGAAGGTCGTTGAAGCTGCTGGGCCGGCCCAGAAACCGCCGAGCGCAGGACCGCAGGTCGAAGCCCCACAGGCCGCGGAAGGACCGCCGGCGGAAGGCGACTTTCTGCAACACTGCATTAATGACATCACCGGACAGCTGAAGAGTGCGCCGCGCAAGGCGACCCCAAGCCCCTCTCCCATCACTCTGGGCGGATGCAAGCTTCTGATCGCTACCTGGGAGGCGGCAGCTTTTACCGAGGGAACGGACAAGATATCCCAGGGGCTGCGTGACATGGTGGCGGCGCGCACTATTCTGCATGTGGCCATTGAACGGCACAAAAAGGGCGAACCAACTGATATTGGAACCGCACTGGAGATTGCCGGGCAGCAGGTGGAAGAGATGCGGGGACATATAGCCATCGCGAAAGAAACGAAAAATTTGGATGCGGCGGTGAATCTGGCCGCGACGACCCGGCGCATGCTGGTACTGACGGAAGAAGCCAAAAAACTGCTCAACTGAGGGAATTACCCGTGCATGATTTTCAGGCAGTCCTGATCATTACTGACGATGCTGCTTTTGCCCGTGATCTTGTGGGCCGCTGGCAGCTGGAGCGCACGGTGCCGGGCTTTACCGTGGCTGGTACGGAGCTGTTTCCTGGAGCGGCAGCGGGAAAATGCGATCTCGCTATTGTTGGCCCGGTACGCCGGGGAAGCCTGGATCCGGTCCTGAAAGCCATCGACGGGGATTTGCGCCCGGTGATCTGTGTTCCGGAAAGCGCCAGCCAGTCGCAAGCCATAAAGAATGAGTATCATCGCGTGCTGGTGGTGCAGCAGCATGAGATGTGGCTGGATTCCGTTCTGCTGCTGGCTACGGAATGCCTGAGGAGAGTGGAGCTTACCGAGCGGCTGCACAAGGCGGAGAAATCGGCGCATGGCAGCCATCGCACGGCCACGCTTGGCCGTTACATGCTGGATAACCGGCACGACTTCAGCAATCTGTTGACCTCGGTGCTGGGCAACGCGGAGTTGTTGCTGGACGACAGCCAGCTGCTTCCCGAGGTGGCGCGGGACCAGATTCAGACGATTCATACCACCGCTCTTCACATGCATGAGATCATGCAGCGCTTTTCCTCGCTGGCTATGGAGATGCGAATACCTGAGAAAGAATCTCAGGATGAGACGCGCAGGCCGTCTCACCGGAGCGCCTCGGTTTCTCACTAGATGGCGGTATTTTTGGAAGTTATTTATTTACAATGGTTTATCTGGTTTGGGCCAATTGATTCCCCCTGGTCACACTTGGTTGTGCAATTGCAGTAATGATGCTGATACATCACTGTTAGGCAGGGGTTTGTCCGCTTGAAAAAAATTCTGATCGTTGACGATTCTCCGGCTGAGGTCAAGCTGATGCAGGCTGTCCTGGATAAGGCAGGCTACAGGTCAGTGGCGATCCATGATCCCATGCGGCTGGAGCAGATGATCGATGTGGAGCGGCCCAATCTCATTCTGATGGATGTGGTCATGCCCCAGCGGAACGGCTTTCAGGCCTGCCGCGAGCTGAAAGGGAAGCAGGAGTACGCCCTCATTCCGGTGATTCTGGTGACCTCCAAGAATACGGAAAGCGACAAGTTCTGGGCCCAGCAGCAGGGAGCGGACGGTTACGTGGTCAAGCCGTTTACCCCGGAAGAGCTGCTCGGGACTGTACAAAGATTTGTGGGTGTCGGATAAAGCGGAGAGAGATGAAAGAGCCCAACCAACTCGAGCCCATGACAGCGGAAGCAGAACAGCTGGAGCTGCTGCCCCCTCTTGAGCCGGAGCGGCAGTACTGCATCTTCCGCGCGGGGCGCGAGCGCTTTTGCTTTTCCGTGCTTGACGTGGAAGAGGTGGTGGAGTGGCCGCGTCTTACACGCCTGCCGCTCGCGCCCGCGTTTTTGATGGGTATTTTCAATCTTCGCGGCTCGATTGTGCCGGTGGTGGACATTGCCTTCACGGAAGGCCGCAGGCCGGACCTGCTGCCGCGGCACGTGGTGGTGGCATCACTGCGGGGAGATGGTGAGCGTGACGATCTGCGGATCGGAATTGCCGCGGACGAGGTGCTTGGCACCTGCTCCACCTCCGAGCCGCTGCTGGTGGATGAAGCGCCGCGCGACGTTCCGCACTGCTGCGGAATGCTGCGCCATGAAGACCGCCTGGCGCTGGCGTTGAATTTGAAGAAACTGACCGAGGCTTTTCCAGTTCCGGTCATTTGAAGCTTGTATTTGAAGGACGCCGTCTGGCGGGACCGTGAAATCCGCGGGACAGGCGTTTCTGGAGGTTAGTTATGAAAGGTCGGCTGAGCCGGGCGATATGGCTTTTGGTCGCATTTGACGTAGCGGCGCTATTTGGCGCTTTTGTGCTCGCTTTTTATGGCGGGCAGAAGGCGCACACGGCCCAGGGTCTTTCTGATGCCAGCGGCCTGAATGGCATGGTGCTGGCCGGGGCCTTTCTTTGCCTGGTGGCCAGCCTGATTACCTGGATCGTTCTGGCGAACAAGGTGGTGGCGCCGGTGAAGCAGCTGGCGGATTTCTCGGAGAAGCTTTCCCGGGGCGACTTCCGCGCCAAGATGGAGGTGGATTCGGCCGATGATTTTGGCTTCATCGCCGAGAACCTGAATCGCGCCGCTGAAAGCTCGTCCCGCGCCATGTTTAACCAGGAAGCGCAGGAGTCTCTGCAGAAGAGCGTCACCGAGTTTCTGACGATTGTCAGCCAGATCGCCCGCGGCGACCTGACGCTGCGCGGCCGCGTGACCAATGACGCGCTGGGCAACGTGGTCGATTCCGTCAATTACATGCTCGATAACTTCTGCAAAGTGCTGGAGCGCGTGCGCAAGGCGGCCATCGACGTCCAGAGCAGCGCCAATGAAATTCTGATTGCGTCGGAAGAAATGTCGTCCGGCGCCATCCAGCAGGACCAGGAAATCACCAACACCTCGTCCGCCGTGGAAGAGCTTACGGTTTCCATGAAGCAGGTGTCGAACAATGCCGAAGCCAGCGCCGAGGCCGCGCGCCGCGCATTGGACGCCGCCGAACAGGGCAACCGCTCCGTCCGCGACACACTGGAAGGCATGCAGCGCATTCGCGCTTCGGTACAGGCAACGGCCAAGCGCATCAAAGCGCTGGGCGACCGGTCACTCGAAATTTCCGAAATCGTCAACGTGATCAACGACATCACCGAACAGACCAACCTGCTGGCCCTCAACGCAGCCATTGAAGCCGCGCGCGCCGGAGAGGCCGGACGCGGATTTGCCGTGGTTGCCGATGAGGTCCGCAAGCTGGCCGAGCACTCGCGCAATGCGACCAAGGACATCGCCGCTCTCATCAAGGCCATTCAGGCGGAAACGAACGATGCCGTGGTGGTGATGGAAGAGGGCACACGGGAAGTGGAAATCGGGGCCAGGCTGGCCGACCAGGCCGGAAAAGCGCTGGATGCCATTTCCACGGTGGTGCGGCAATCGGCGGAGCTGGTGCAGGAAATTTCGCTGGCCTCCAAGCAGCAGGTGCGCGGCACGGAGGGCGTGGCCAACGCTATGCAAATTATCTCCAACATTACGCGGCAGACCTCGCAGGGCGCGCGGCAGACCTCGCGCACGGTGGAGCAGCTGGTGCACATGTCGGAGCAGCTGAATGAGGCGCTCTCGCAGTTCCGCGTGGTTGCTGCAGGCTCAAATAATAATGACCCGCGGCCGGAACTGGTGGCCGCTGCTGCCCGGCGTTAAGAAGAGGAACTCAATGCAAAGACGCGGCCAGTCCGCGCAATAAAAGGTGTCTGTGATTGTCAGCGAACATGAACTGAGTGAGATCCGTGGCCTTATAGAAAAGCGCTCCGGCATTCTGTTTGACGCTTCTCGCGAGCGCTTCTTTTCGACCCGCGTGCGCGAACATCTGCAGGAGAAGAAGCTTACCCACGGCACGGACCTTTTGCGTCTGATCAAAAACTCGAACGTGGAATATGACATTCTGCTGCAGCGGCTGCTGACCCAGGAGACATCATTTTTCCGTTATCCCGCGGTTTATGAAGCTCTGGAAAAAAAGGTCCTGCCCGAACTGCATATGAAAAAGTTCTGGGAGAATCCTCGTTCCCTGCGGATATGGAGCGCCGGCTGCTCCACGGGCGAAGAGCCGTACAGCATCGCCATCACGATCGCCGATACGCTGGAATTTGCCGACGCATGGAACATTCACATTCTGGCCACGGACATAAGCCGCCAGGCCCTCGACCATGCCGAACGGGGAGTTTATCCGGCGCGGGAGCTGGATACGCTTTCCCCCAAACAGCGCGAGCAGCACTTCTCGCGTACGGGCGATGAATTTATGGTGCGTCCGCGCATTCGCAACATGGTGACGTACGCTCCCATGAATCTGGCCCAGGTGACCTATATGGGCAGGTTCGACTGCATCTTCTGCATGAACGTGCTGATCTATTTTTCCGAAGAGCGCCAGGCGCAGCTGGTGCAGCGTTTTTACGAGTATCTGGAGCCAGGAGGATATTTATTTCTGGGCCACGCCGAGTCGGTCAGCAAGTGTGACGTGAAATTCGACACGCATACCATCCGCGACTCCAGGATTTATCAAAAGCCCGCCGCGACGCGTCCGGCAACCATGGGAGCGAAATCGTGAACGAGCACAGCGCGGAATTCGTAGAGATATTCCTGCAGGAGGCATCGGAGCACCTCCAGTTCCTGCGGGAGTATTCCAATATTCTGCTGGACCCATACCCGGTCCCCGAAGACATTGAGCGCCTCTATATCTCCGCGCATACGCTGACGGGAACATCGGCTTCGTACGGGTTTCCGCTGTTTTCGGAGCTGGCTGGCAAGCTGGCCCACATTTTTCAATACGCGATGAATGCGACCATTGCGCCGGACGCCGCCGGCCCGCTGGTGGAGTTCATCTCGGAAGCGGTCGCCGTCCTCGAATCCGATCTGCTCATGATCAGCGCCAATTCGATTGAGGCGGCGGATGACATCAGCGCGTTTAAGAAGCGCTTCCCCTTTGCATTTCAGACGGAGGCACAGCCCGCGCCGGAAGAGCGCGCGGCGCCGGCAGCATCGGCATCGCCTGAAGTCCAGCCCCAGGCAGCACCCGCCCCGGTGGCTGAAGTAGCTCCGGAACCCATGCCGGAGGACGGAGAGGTGCCGGCCGAGATACTTGAGTTCTTCGTGCCGGAAGCCGAAGAGCATTTACAGGTGGTCACGGACTGCCTGCTCTCCCTCGAAACCAATCCCACGCCTGGGGAGATTCACCGGCTGCTGCGTGCGATGCACACGGTCAAGGGTTCGGCCGCGCAGGTCGGCCTGCACCGCATTGCTCACGTTGCGCACCGCGCGGAAGATCTGATCGGCAAATTGCGCGCGGGCGATCTGCAGCCCAGCGCCGAGATCATCGACATTTGTCTTGATTCCGTCGATGTGCTCAAGAAATTTCTTTATCGCCAGTGGGAAAACGAAGCGGCCATGCAGACCGCCGTGCAGACTTTGCTGGCGCGAATTTCCCGGCTGGCTCCTCCGGAAAAAGAATCGGATGACGCTCCGCCAGCCGAAGCTTCCGCACCCGAAGTTTCCGCGGCCGGAGCTTCTGCGACTCAGGTTTCCGCAGCCCGGATTCCAGCAGCAGAAGTTTCGACCACACAGGCCCCTGCGCCCGAGGCTCCGGCAGCCATGGCCGCGAGCACTGCCGAGCTTACGGAGTTGCATTTCGAAGAAACAGCGGCGGCAGCAACCGAGCCGGCCATCGCCATTGTTCCGGAAGCAGCGCCTGAAGCCGCCGAAACAAAGAAAATTGAAAAACCCGAAATTCTTGTGGAGGCTGGGAGCGGGAAAGAGCTTGCGGCCATGCCGCAGTCCCGGTCGGTCCGCGTTGCGCTCGAACGTCTGGACCGCATGATGAATGCCGTGGGCGAACTGGTGATCAACCGCACACGGATGCTGGGCCGCGTGGCCGAGCTGGAGCGCCTGGCCGACGTGCTGAATTTTTCCAAAGCGCGCATGCAGGACAAGGTTTCAGAGTTTCAGGAAAAGCATGAGTTTGGGCGCCTGCATGCTGCTCCGTCCCAGCCGTCCTCTTCGTCCGAGGCGTTTCCGCTGCGCGGCGGCTACTCCAGTTATTCGCACTCGTTTGATCATGCTTTGGCTGAATTCAGCGAACTGGAAATGGACCGCTACGACGATTTCAACATCCTTTCCCGCTCGCTGACGGAAATTTCCGCCGACATCACAGAAGTATTGACGCAGCTGGATGGTTTTGTGCGTCGTGTGGATTCCGATATTGACGAGTTCACCAAGCTGGCCCATCGTCTGCAGGACGAAATCACCCAGGCACGCATGGTGCCCATCGGCAATCTCTATACCCGCATCTCGCGCACGGTGCGCGATGCCGCCAAAGCGGCGGGCAAAAAAGTTGAACTCACGCTGGCGGGCGACGAAACCGAACTCGATAACAACATCATCCAGCAAATCTCCGATCCGCTCATTCATCTGGTGCGCAATGCCGTGGCCCATGGAATTGAGCGCGAAACGGAGCGGTATGATGCGGGCAAGAGCGACCACGGTAATCTGGCGGTGCGGGCCTATCATCGCGGCAATCACATCTACATTGAAGTCGAGGACGACGGCCGGGGCATTGATTATGAGCGAGTGCGCAAGGCCGCGGTCGAGAACGGCCTGGTACGCGCCGAGGCCGCGAATGAGCTTGCCGACCGCGACCTGCTGGAATTTCTCTTCCATCCTGGATTTTCGACCGCGCCGCGCAAAACCGAACTGGCCGGCCGTGGGGTTGGGCTGGATGTAGTCCGCTCCAACCTGGCGCAGCTCAACGGCGAAATCGAAGTGGAGACGGACAAGGGCAAGGGTTGCAGGTTCACGCTGAAAGTCCCGCTCACCCTGATCATTTCCCAAGCGCTGTTTGTGCGCTGCGGGAACCACATGTTCGCGCTGCCGCTCTCCTTTGTCGAGGAGATACGGCGCCTGCGCGCCAGTGAAATCGAAGAGGTCGGCGGAAAACTGCTGACCAAAGTGCGCGATGTGGTTACGGAGATCGTTCGCCTCGACAGTGCGCTGGGCCTCGAGCCGATTGAGCCGATCAATGGTTATTTCCGCATGGTGATCGTCAACGTCGCGGGACGGCAGGCCGGCGTGGTAGTGGAAGACGTGACGCGCAAGGATGAAATCGTGATCAAGAATCTGGGCGAATATCTGCGCAACGTAAAGATGTTTCCCGGGGCCACGATTGCTCCGGATGGCAGCCTGATTTTGCTCATCGATGTGAACCGGCTGGTGGCGGGCGAGGCCATTGAGCGCCGTCCGCTGATGACCAGCGCCAATGCCGCGCGCATTTTTGCTCCTGGAGCGGCGGCGGTGGCGCACGGCGCTATTCCGGCCGCGGCGATTGAAGTGGTAGAGGATGAAAAAGTCGTGGTTTTGGTGGATGATTCCATCAGCGTGCGTAAGTTTGTTGGCCGCATGCTGGAAAAAGCCGGTTACCGGGTGAAGCTGGCCTCGGACGGCCTGGAGGCCCTCGAGATCGTCACCCAGATTCGCTGCGACCTGGTGGTGACCGATCTGGAGATGCCGCGCACCAACGGTTACGAATTGCTGTCGCATTTGCGGCAGAATCCGGAGACACGCGGCATTCCGGTAATGGTGGTAACCTCGCGTGCGGGAGCCAAGCATCGTGACCGCGCCATGAAAGAAGGCGCATCGTCGTTTTTGACCAAGCCGGTGCAGGAAGAGCAGTTCATTGCCACCGTGGCAGGTTTGATTGGAGTGGGGACCGGAGCAGCGGCGTTGCAGGCGGCCGCGGCAAGATAGCAGAGATCAGAACATGACCGACGCAGATAAAAAAATTCGGGTGCTGATCGTGGACGATTCGGCCTTCATGCGCAAAGTGCTGCAAAGCATGATAGCCACCGATCCGCAGCTTGAAGTGTGCGGCGAGGCCCGTGACGGCCGCGATGCCGTGACCCAGGCAGAGGTGCTCAGGCCGGACGTGATCACCATGGACATCAACATGCCCCACATGGACGGTCTGCAGGCCACCGAGATCATTATGTCCAGCAATCCGCGGCCCGTGCTGATCGTAAGCTCGGAGGCGCGCGAGGGCGCGGACATCACGCTGAAAGCGCTGGAACTGGGCGCCATCGACTTCGTGGCCAAGCCTTCCGGCGGCATCGATCTGGATATGAGTTCCGTACGCGACGAGCTCACGCGTAAACTCAAAGTCGCCGCGAAGGTTCGCGTGGTGCGCACCGCCACCCGGTCGAAGCTGCAGCACGAAATTGCCTCGTCCCTGCCGCGCACCGAACCGGCCCCGCGCAATCCGGAGCCTGCTCGTAATGGAAATGCCGCGGCGGCAGCGCCTGGCTCCGCATCCACGCCCGCCCGCAGCGGAAAATTCCCGATTATCGTGGTGGCGGCATCGACTGGCGGCCCGGCTACGCTGATGAAGTTTGTTCCGGCGTTCCCCAAGGATTTTCCCGGCGCGGTGGTCCTGGTGCAGCACATGCCGGGAACTTTTACTACACAGTTCAGCCAGCAGCTTGCGGAAATCTCGCAGATTCAGGTGAAAGAGGCCGAAGCCGGAGAGATCATTGTTCCCGGCCAGCTCTACGTTTGTCCTGGCTCGCACCACATGCGTGTCTCGCCCACAGGGAGAGTTTCGCTCGACGATGGCCCGCGCATCGGTGGATATCGCCCCTGCGCCGATCTTACTCTCGAAAGCGCGGCGGAATACTTTGGGCCGATGACTACTGCCGTGGTCCTGACTGGAATGGGCAATGATGGCTCCAAAGGTGTAGGGACCGTGAAGTCGGTGGGTGGTTACGTGATTGTGCAGGATGAATCCACGGCCGTGATTTTCGGCATGCCGCAGGAAGCGATTAAGACCGGCGCGGTGGACGTGGTGCTGCCCATTGATTCCATTTACGGCGCGATTGAAAAACGAGTTCTGTACATTTACGGCGCGGCGCGAGCAGGTGTGTTGTGAAAGCCGGACGCCAGCAGCCGGACAAAGGCGCCCAGGAAGCCGTGATTCTGTTTACCGTGGGCGAGTTTCGGCTGGCCATTGCCGCCGGCGCGGTGCGCGAGATCCGCGGACTGGAAGGCCTGCAGCCGCGCGAGAGTATCGGGGTCCTGACGTTGCGTGTTCCCAAAGTAGCATTCACGCTGGAACGAAACGGCATGGTCTGGTTCGTGGTCAATGCCGCCGAGCATTTTCATTTGCCAGCGTCACCCAGCCCGCAGAGGGTGCTGGTGCTGCGCAACTTTCCGGTTGCGATTCTGGCGGACAGCACGGACCGCATGATGGAAATTTCCGTGCTGCATGAGTTGCCGCTCGCCTTTACCGGCGATGAACGCAACTGGTATCGCGGACTGGCCGTGATGGATGGCGATGTTGTCCCCGTGGTGAATCAGGCCGCGTTTCTGAGCAAAGGCGAGCAGATTATTTTGAAGACGGCGCTGGAAAACGCCGCGCAGGCAAAGAAGGCGGCGGTATGAGCAATCCGGGAGAAAAGTCGTTTGTTCTGTTTCCTCTGGGAAGCAAGCGCTTCGCCCTGCCTGCGGAAACCGTAAGCGAACTGGCCATCCCCGACCGTCTGCAGACATTCCCGCATCGCTCGCCGTTGCTTACCGGAGTGCTGGTGCGGCGCGGGCGAATCATTCCGGTGTGCGATGTAGCCCTGGTGCTGATGGGGCCTTCGGCACCGGTGCGCAAGTTTTATTTGATCGCCGTCCGCAACTTCGATGCACGGCAGGAGCGCACGGCCATTCCGGTGACCGGAGAGTGTGAACTGGCCAGTCTGGAGCCGGTCGCGCACACCCAGAAGCTGCCGCCCTACATCAGCGGGCTGCTGAATGTAGGCGAGGAGATCATTGAGATCGTGGATCTCGACAAAATCAAGTCCGAGGAGGCCGCGGCATGAGCACACAGGTCTCCCTGCCCAACAAGATCCTGCTGATCGATACCAATGTTTTTTTTGCGCGCCGCGTGGGCGATGCGCTGAAGCAGGAAGGGTTTGAAGTGATGCACACCACCGGCTCGGCGTACGCGCTCACTATGCTCGAATACGACACGCCATCCGCCATTGTGTGCTCCACCAGCCTGCGCGAAATCAACGCGCACGAGCTGGCGCCGCTGGTGCATGCCGACCCCAAAATGGCGCACATTCCGGTGATCGCCATGGGCGAGGGCGGGGACCATGCGCTGATGGAGGCATTCCGCTCCGGCTGCGCCGATTACATTGACAAGCGCCTGGGGCCGGAGCTGATCGCCGCGCACATCAAGAGTTTTTTGCTCAGCGCCCGGGATGGATTCCAGCCGGTTCAAATGCTGGTGCCATCCGATACCGCGCTCACCGGCAGCCTCTCGCATCTCGACCTGCCTGGGGTAGTGCAGATGCTGGCCCATTCGCGGCAGAGCGGCGCTCTCTATATCAACTCCGGGACCATTGATGGAATCGTGTTCTTCGATAACGGAAATATCTCGCACGCGGAAAGCGGCGACCGGATTGGCGATGAAGCCGTGGTGCATATCGTGAAATACTGCAACGGGGCCGAAGACGGCTCTTACAAATTTCTGCCGGGCGACACCGCCGCCACCCGGACCGTTCTCCGCTCCCCCACGGAGCTGCTGCTGGATGCCCTGCGCGAGGTGGATGAAACCGCGCACGGCTCCGAGGGAGGTGTCCGATGAGTTCAACCCCAACCGTGTACTTTATTGACGACAGCGCCACCATGCGCGAGGTGATCAAAATCGCCTTCCGGCGCGAGAACATCAACGTGGTCGCCTGCCAGGACGCGGTGACCGCCCTGGCCGAGATCGAGCGGGCGCGCCCCAACGTGGTCATCACCGATGTGATCATGCCGGGCAAGGATGGTTATGAGGTTTGCCAGTTCATCAAGAGCCATCCCACGTTGTCCAAAACGCCGGTGGTGCTGATGTCCGGCGTGGTGAACCGTTCGGTGGCCGAGCGGGCTTTCGCGGTGAAAGCCGATGAGCTGCTGCGCAAGCCGTTTCAGCCCCAGGACCTGATCACCCGCGTGCGGCATTTGCTGAATCCCAGCGGCGCGGCCGCTCCGCCCACGCCCGCCGCCAGCGCCACCGCGGCGCTGAGCAATATCTTTTCGAGCGCCGCTTCGGCTCCGCCCAGACTCGTTCCCGCTGCTGCTGCGGCGCCTCGTCCGGCACTTGTGACTGCCGCTGCTGCCGCTCCGGCGATTGCGCCGGTCGCGGTTGCGCCTGCTGTTGCAGCGCCCGTGGCGGTTGCTCCTCCGCCAGTTACCGCAGCTCCTGCTCCAGTTGTGTCTGCTCCGATTGCCGTTCTCCCCGCAGTTACTGCTCCGGTTGCGATTGCGTCTGCTGCTGCGGCTTCGGTCAAAGCACCGCCCGGCAATGATGCTGCCGCCAAACTGAAAGTGGAAGTGATGCGCCTCGAAGGGCTGGTGAAAAAACTGCAATCGGAATTGCTGGCCGAACGCGAATACTCCCAGGCCCTCGAAGCGCACATCAAGACGCTACAGGAATCCGACTAAAAATTACGACTCGGCCACCTTCAGCACCAGCTTGCCGAAATTTTCGCCGCGAAACAGTTTGAGCAGCGTGTCGGGAAAGGTCTCGAGGCCGGCGACAATATCTTCGCGGGACTTGAGTTTGCCTTCGGCCATCCATCCGGCCATTTCGCGGGCCGCCTGGCCGTAACGCGCGGCGTGGTCGAAAACGATCATGCCCTTCATGCTGGCGCGATTCACCAGAAGCGAAAGATAGTTCGATGGCCCCTGCACCGGCGTGGTGTTGTTGTACTGAGAAATGGCGCCGCAGATCACGATGCGCGCGCCGCGCCGGATTTGCGCCAGCACGGTGTCCAGAATGTCGCCGCCCACATTGTCAAAATAAACGTCGACGCCATTGGGGCAGTGCTGGTGCAGGGCCTTGCGGACGTCTTCGGATTTGTAGTCGATGGCGGCGTCAAAGCCGAGTTCTTTCACGATGTAGCGGCACTTCTCCGCGCCGCCGGCAATCCCCACCACGGTGCAGCCCTTGATTTTGGCGATCTGCCCGGCCACCGCACCGACCGCGCCCGCCGCGCCGGAGATCACGACCGTCTCGCCGGTTTTCAATTCGCCTGTTTCCAGCAGCCCGAAATAGGCAGTCATGCCGGGCATACCCAGCGTGCTCAGGTAGACGGGCAGGGGCGCAAATTTGGTGTCCACTTTGGTGACGGCTTTGCCATCCGCGATGGCATATTCCTGTATGCCAAACAGGCCGGTCACGGTATCGCCCACGGCAAAGCCGGGATTCTTTGACTCCATCACGCGGCCAGCGGCCCCGGCGCGCATGACTTCGCCAATGCCCACGGGCGGCACGTAAGAGCGGCCGTCATTCATCCAGCCGCGCATGGCGGGATCGAGCGAGATGTAAAGCACCTTGACCAGAATTTCACCCTCGGCCAGCGGGCGCACGGGTTCTTCCATATAATTCCAGTCACTGCGTTTGGGCAGACCCACAGGTCTTTGTGCCAGGCGGAACTGATGATTGATTTGGGGCATGATTTTCTCCGGGGCACAATTGTACAGGGATTCGAGGATGGTTCTTTTCCTCAATCTCCAAATTCATGTAGCACGGCCGCCCAGGCTGTGTTCGGGTGTGTCTTGATATTGCATTCTTAAATCCGCGCCCATCCGCGTAAATCCGGCGGTAGAGATTTTTGTTGTCAGCTATCCTCCCGGTCTGTTCTGTCAAGCATGTCCCCGGTCTGTACCATAGGGATATTTCCCTCCCCAGCGTCAATGGTAAATATATACTTGACACACATGTAAATTTCAGGTACTCTGGATTCATGGAAACGCCAAAGACTTTACAGCAAGCCATTGTTTACTTCTCCGATCCTCAGCGGGCATTCGATTACGCCATGAAACTGCGCTGGACGGACGGCAAGGTCACATGTCCGCGCTGTGATGGCGAGAAACATTCCTTCATTAAGACTCGCCGCATCTGGTTCTGCTATGACTGCAAAAAGCAGTTCACGCTGAAGGTCGGCACCGTGTTTGAGGACTCGCCGATCTCGCTGGACAAATGGATGACCGCTTTCTGGATGCTGGTCAACTGCAAGAACGGTGTCAGCAGCATGGAACTCCACCGCGCCTTGGGCGTCACGCAAAAGACCGCATGGTTCATGTTGCAGCGTCTCCGACTGGCCCTTCAGGACTCCAAAGAAGGAAACCTGTCCGGGCACGTCGAAGCGGACGAAACATTCATCGGCGGTAAGGCCCGGAACATGCACAAGGACAAACGAGCAAAGATGAACATTGGAAGGGGCGGCCTTGGAAACAAAACCATTGTCGGCGGCATCCTTCAGCGCGACGGCAAAGTCAGAGCCGAAGTAATTGAGAATCGCTCCGCAAGCACTCTTCACGCTATGGTCAAGGCCCATGTGGAGCCGGGAGCCAACTTGCATACGGATGACTTCTACGGCTATTGGGGCTTGTACAAAGATTACGTCCATCAAATAGTTGACCATGCGGAGACTTATGTAAACGGACAGGTACACACGAACGGTATTGAGAACTTTTGGTCTCTCGTAAAACGCGGTCTTCATGGCACGTATGTTTCCGTGGAGCCGTTTCATTTGTTCCGCTACCTCGACGAACAAATTTTCCGTTTCAACAATCGCGCTACCAAAAAGCAATTCGTTTCCGACTCAAACCGCTTTGAGCTTGCCATGTCCCAAGTTGCCGGGAAACGTCTCACTTATCGCGGACTCATCGGCAAAGAACTACTGGAGAAACCCCGGCCAGAGGCGGTTTAGAGGCTTCAAGCCTTCCCGCCAGAATCGCGGGAAGCGCCGCGCCCGGTAGTCTTCCCGGCCCGCTTCGTGCGGGCCTTTTTCTTGGCCGGAATGGCTTCTTTCGGAAGCTTAAACAGCGCCTTCATGCCGCTTTCAAAGTTTTCGCGGGCCTTGTCGCCTTCGATGTATTCTGGTGTTTTCATGGTTATTCCTTTAGAGGCGCAGACATTTGTTTATTTGGGTCACTAATAAATGGCTGTTCCACCCCTGGCATGTAAGGAGGATTTGACTTAGCTGTCATATCCGACTTGGTCGAATAAACATGCCCGGCGTAATCCTTAAATGATACTGCTATCGTAGTGCCAGAACTCACTATGTCGCTGGCATGGTCTCCGTCTATGGCAAATGCAATATATCCAGCCCTGAAGTCTCCGCGCTGAACCTGAGTCACGGTTTTCTCACAAAGACACTCTTTGCCATGGAATATGGCGATTATGTCTCCTTCTGCGCGCTGTACCCGGAAAACGTCGGGAATTTGCGCAAAAGGTACATCTTTTACTTCAAAGTTATTTGATTTAACTGACAATCTCCAACCAACAACTGCTGAAGGAGCACCCTTGTTTGTGATGGTCATCAGCACAAACACAAGCGTATGACTGCCAACCGGAGTGGCATAAACATAATCAATTGAGCCTACGAGATTAACCTCTAAATTTTTCTCAGCATCTACGCGCGCTCGATATTGATCGCGCCATACCATGAAGAAAGCAACCAACAAAAAAGCCGCTACCCCTATAATGAAAGTGCGAAGCGATATAGTCTTGTTGGTTATTCTCTCGTATATTCCTAGCGAGGCGATGACGATTCCACCTGTCATATACGCCTGCCACATTGACATGACAGCCCAGATGAACCGTGCAATATCTTCAAGCAATTCCATTGCTCACCTCTCCATTTAAAGTGAGTCCATTTTCGCACAAACATGTGCGCCAAGTATATATTTACCGCGTCAATTAGGGAAACAAATGACTTAACTCAATTCGACCCAATGGCCACCCCAAAGGATTGGAGTGAACACTGGAGTGCACCCCTGGAGTGAGACAGAAAAGCATCTTCGTTAAGGCTCTTCCTGCGCTTGACGTGTTGGTGGCTATCTCCAAAGCTCACGCATGTTACCGCAATTTCCAAAACAATCAACTGTCATTTTTTGTCACCCGGATCTTCCATGCCCATGTGGCACAGCCACTATCGGTTGTGGATTTCTCCAATAAATAAGATTTCGCTGATCGCCTCGTTCGGTTTCCATCAACGGCAATTCTTTATTTTTTGCGCAACTCTCTTGCACGACACCGTTCTGATCGTGTATAGGTAGTTTACCTCTGAACGAAATTAACCCCCTTTGCACCAATGTCAGATATTGGTGCGATGTATAGGTGTGCCCAGGGATCCGTTGTGTCAAATTGATTTGCTGCTGTGGCAGCAGGAGAGATATTGCATGGCCAATTTTTCGAGCAAAAATGCTGGCGGAATAGCGCGGCTGAAATCCTTTGTACGTATTGCTTTCTTTTTGCCGCTTATATTTCTTTTAAGTGCGATATCGGCCGTTGCCCAGAGTTATCTTGACGAGCCGGGTATTCCTGCCTTTACCACGTCTTTTCCCGTGGAGCATGGCTTCGTCAATTTGGCCAATGGGAACCTGCATATTGAGATACCGGTTGCCACGTTCCCGCAAAGAGGAAACATCAAGGCTTTGCATGCACGGCTGGTTTATGACAGCCGTCTCTGGACGATTCGTACAGACTCCAACGACGCCGAGCACTGGCAGTTGTCGTCTCCCCCTGCTGGGATAGCACTTGCTTCGGGCTGGAGGTTCATCACCGATGGCGAGCAGGGGCCTACATCTGTGTCCCAGAGTGTACGAATTTGCGGCTATATAATTGATGCTGGTGGACATCAGCAGCCGCAGTATGAAACAACGTATTCCGGCTATACCTATACGGAGCCCAACGGAACAAAGCACACAACTGGGTCCAGTTTCAAGCTTTATTTAAGACCGGGGCCCTGCAGTGGCGCTTTGTCTCCTACCGGTACTGCATATGCCGTTGATAACAGCGGTTACAAGTTTGTCATCACGAATGGGTTCATCGCAGTCTACGCGCCGGATGGCACGCGGGTGGCTATTCCCCCCTCTGGATCACAGGGAATCCCGCCCGGCGGCGCGTTGGTTCAGGACGCCAACGGAAATTTTTTAACCTATGCTACTGGGCAATACCCCGGCCTTGTAAATGTGGTCGATACGCTTGGCCGGACGCCTGTTATTACAACTTTTTCCAGCTCCGGCAATCAGGCTTTTCTCGATTATCTTTGTGAGCAGGGGTGCAATCCTGCCGCAGGCGACCGCTCCCGAATCACGCTGAATTTCTCGCCTCTGCAATACGCCACCCAATTCAATCAGCCGGGGATCGGCGAGTATTCCGGCACTGGCGATGCCCTGACCAGTATTGTCCTGCCCGATGGCACTTCGTATCAATTTCAGTACGATGCTTATGCTCAGATCACCAGCATGACCCTGCCCACGGGCGGGCAGGGTGCATATACCTACAATAATTTCACCGACTATACCGGAAATATCAATCGCTGGCTGACCTCCAAAACAGCGGATGGCAGTACCTGGACCTTCACCCCAACGCTGCCTCCCTGCTCAACGCAACCCTGCCCGCAACAGGTCACGGTTACCACCCCACCGTACAACGACGGTGTATCCACCGCCAGTGACAGTCATGTGTATACATTTGCTACAGGAGCATGGAACACGCAAATCCAGGTTTTTCGGGGATCGCCATCGGGCGCGCCGCTCCTGACCAAAACTACTGATTATTCAGCTTTTGACCAGCCGATTCGGGAAACCCTGATCTGGCCCAATGGGCTTAGCAAGAAGGTGGAATACACCTATGACGGATACTCAAACGTCACGGCCACCAAAGAATGGGATTATGGAAATACTTCATCGGCGCCGGACCGGGAGACCGATACCGTCTATGTAACGGATGCGGCTTATGTGAATGCCAATATCATCCGCTTGCCAAAGACCGTGACCAGCCTTAACAGCAGCGGCGCGCAGGTGGCGCAGACTACCTTCAATTATGACGAGGGTACGCCTGTCGCTTCGAATATCAGCGCCCAGCATGTGGCCGTCTCCGGCCCCCGCGGCAATTTGACCTCCGTGGCGAAATGGCTGAGTTCGAGCAATTCCACGGTGACTACAGCCTCCACCACCTGGTTCGATACCGGCATGGTAAATGTAACCAAAGACGCTCTGCAGAATGCCACAACATTCACTTACGACGCAACTGGCGCCTATGCGATCAAGAAATGCGATGCGTTGTCCCATTGCTCGTATGCTGCCTTTGATCCGAATACCGGCGTGCCGGTAAGCACGACTAATACTAATGGCAGCGGTCCCGGCGATCCCGCGCACACCACGACTTATACCTTCGATTCCATGCTGCGTCCGCTCTGCACCAATCTTCCCGATGGTGGGCAGACCTGCCTGAGTTATCCCAGTACAACAAGCACACAAAAGACGACCAAAATCACGTCAGGGTTGAGCGATACCACGATCACGGTCTTTGACGGATACGGACGTGTGAGCCAGGCCCAGCATGTATTGCCTCAGGGAACTGCCAAAGCTGATACCACCTACGATTCCATGGGGCGATTGGCCAGCGTAAGCAATCCATATTTCTCCACCAGCGAGCCCACGTACGGGGTCACGCGTACGCTGTACGACGCTTTGGGCCGAGCGGTGCAAACCACGAAGCAGGACGGAAGCACCAGCACGGTTTCCTACAGCGCCAACTGCACTACGACAACGGACGAGGCAGGCAAGCAGCGCAAGAATTGCCATAATGGATTTGGTGAGATTGTTGAAGTGGACGAGCCGAATGCCGCATCTCCGGCTACCAACGCAACCGCCAGTGTCGCCATTGGCGGGAGCCTGGGTTCTGTTTTGGCTGGCTCGGCGCCGACGGCGCCCTCGGGGACGAACCTCGTCATGGCCCAGCCCAATGATCTGTACTTTCAGGGATCGAACGGGCACATCTACGAGCTGTACAACTTCAGCAGCGCCGCTTCGCCTGCTGACTGGCATACGTTCGATATCACTGCCT